>FSXZ01002078.1_pt1 | contig 13212 bp, 9 predicted proteins | sample 1638121 | NCBI WGS metagenome assembly FSXZ01 (sample SAMEA3914788, study PRJEB12502) | metagenome | biome: forest; material: soil | place: Canada | collected 2011-07-03 | depth 0.1 m
AGGCGCTGCTGTGCGGGATCTTCGAGGACGTCCTGGGGGTGCCCGGGATCGGCATCGACGACAACTTCTTCGACCTCGGAGGCCACTCCCTCCTCATCGTCCGCGCCCTCGGAGTGATCGAGCGCTCAATCGGCACCAGACCCAGTGTCGCCGACTTCTTCGATGCACCGACGGTGGCCGAGCTCTCCGAGAAGATCAGGCTCGGCCAACGCACCCAGGCCCTCACCCCGGCGGTCTTGCTTCGACGCGGGCAGGCTGCTTGCCCCGTCTTCTTCGTCCACCCGGTGAGCGGATTGAGCTGGTGCTACTCCAGGCTGCTGCGCCACCTGGATACCGATCGGCCAATTTACGGTCTGCAGAGCAGCGGGTGGTCCGAACCCACTGGTGCTCCGAAGGCGCTCGAAGACATGGCGGCAGAGTACGTGGAGATGATCCGAGGCATCCAGGCGAGCGGACCGTACGCTCTGGCCGGATGGTCGATGGGTGGGGTCCTCGCGCACGAGATCGCGGTTCGACTGCAAGCCGAGGGTGAATCAGTCGCGCTGCTGGCCATGCTGGACAGCTTCCCGCCCGACGGAGCCCCGGGGACCGAGGACGGAGACGACTCCGGCGCGTCGGAGTTCCGGGAGGTGATGGCGGCTCAGCTTCAGCTGCCAGTCGACGCGCACGTCGGGTCCGTGGCGCAGGACGGCGAGCCCGCAGTCGGCTCAGTCGCCGATGAATTGGAAGAAAGCGTCGCGTTCTCCGTGTTCCAGAGCAACCGCAGGGCCCTCGCCGAGTTCCGGCCCAGGCAGTTCAAGGGCGACGTCCTGGTCCTGCGCGCGGCAGCCGGCCCCCGGCACGAAGAAGGAGAGATCTGGCGCCTCCATGTGAGCGGCCGAATCCGGCAGGAATACCTCGGCTGCGGCCACTACGAAATGTTGGATCCCGGCCCGGCGGCGACGATAGGAGAAATCCTCAGTGAGGAGCTTCGCAATTGCTGAGTTGGCAACCCACGCACCCAATAGTGCCCCCGGATGAACCGCGAAGTAGTTGCCCAGATCACCTATCGCCTCTTGAGCGAAGAGGCTATTCGAGGGGTGACACCCTGCTGCGAGGTAAGATCAGAGCCGACTAATATGCTTCTGACCGGCGGCGGCGTGACGATCGCGGACTGGCCGCAGATCTGCCGGGGCGCCGTGTTCGCCGGCATTGTTTTTCTTCGAGCTGGGCGCGGCGTTGCGTCCCGGCCCGGAACGGGCGAGATAAAAGAGTCCGCAAAAGGGACCCAAACCCCGCACGATCATCGCCGCTGGACCATTCGCGGGCCGTGCGTCACCACGGTGGCGGCAGTGGCCAGCGTTGTGCCCAGAAAACATCGGAATCGTTCGAAATCCGGCAACATCCGCCGCGCCGTCCCATTAAGCTTGATAGATCGCATCGGAAGAGGCGGGTGCGTGGCCGCGGCCCTCGGCCTTATGGTTTCTGCCTGCGATCAGGCTCCCTGTAACCCTCAGCCCCCTGGTTACCTTCAATCACGAAGGAGCGTGCGTGCGGACTTTCCCCGATGCGGATCCAGGGACTCCGGATATCCGCGGTCCCTGGCGGTTCCTGCTGTGGATATGCGCCAGTCACTGGCGCGCCTTTCTCCTCGACTGCGCCTGCAATGCGGTGTGGACGGCGGCACTGGGACTGTCTCCGTACGCGATCGGAGAGGCCGTCGACGCAGGCCTGATCGCCAGGAACCAGAAGGCGCTCCTCTCGTGGGGCTTGGTGGTCCTCGGCCTCGGCGTCGTCTCGGCGGTGTCGGCCATGCTGGTGGAGCGGGCCGAGACCAGCGTTAGCATCGGGGCCGGCTATCAGACGATGCAGCTGGTCACCCGCCAGGTCTGCGACCTCGGCGGGGGCGTCCACAAGCAGGCGTCGGCTGGAGACCTCGTCACCGCCGCCGTCTCGGACATCGACCCGATCGGTCAGGGTCTGCGATCCGGCGGCCGCGGCGTGGGCGGAGTCGTCGGATTCATCCTGGTCGCGGTGCTCATGCTGACCGCCTCCTGGCAGGTTGGCCTGCTGGTGCTGGTCGGGGTGCCGATCATCCTGTTCGTTACCACCCGTCTGACCCGGACCCTGGTGAGCAGGCTGCGCGCAGTCCGGGCGCAGCGGCGCGAACTCACCGACGAGGCAGTCGACACCGTGCGAGGGCTGAGGGTCCTGCGTGGGTTCGGCGCCGGCGGGACGTTCGCCGACCGCTACCGCGACGAGTCGCAGAAACTGCGGTTCACGACGCTCAACCAGTCGCGGGTGACGACGACGATCACGGCGACCACCACATTCCTACCGGGCCTGCTGCTCGTCGGCGTGGTGGCCCTGTCAGGGGAACTGGCACTGGCGGGGCACCTAAGCGCGGGGGAAGTGGTGGCCTTCTTCGGGTATGCCACCTTCCTGACGATGCCCATCGGCGAGATGACGACCGCCGTCACCCGGGCCATGCAGGCCCACGTCGCCGCCGCGAACATCGCCCGCCTCCTCGCCCTGGAACCCGGCATTGCCCCCGGCCCGGTTTCGGCCACCCTGCCGGACCAGGACCCCCGGGACACCCTGGACACCCGGGACGGCACCTTGGCCGACCCGATCTCCGGCCTGGTGATCCCGCCGACGGGCCTGACCGCCGTCGTGTGCTCCCCGGCGGACACGATCGCGCTCTCCGACCGCCTAGGGCATTACGTCAACGAGCCGGCCACGACCTACAACGGCAAGCAGTTGGCGGCACTGCCGCTGTCTGAGGTCCGCGAGCGGATCCTGGTCGCCACCGCTGACGCGCACCTGTTCGCCGGCCCGCTCCGCCGGGAACTCGATCCGGCCGGCCGGCTGAACAACGGCACCAACGAGACCGAGGCCCTGTGGACCGCCCTGGACGCCGCCGCGGCCAGGGACATCATCGAGGCGTTGCCGGGGCGGTTGGACACCCGGACGGCCGCGGGGGGCCGGGAGTTCTCCGGGGGCCAGCAGCAGCGATTGCGCCTGGCCCGTGCCCTCATGGCCGACCCCGAAATACTCATTCTGATCGACCCCACCAGCGCCGTCGACGCGCACACCGAGAGCCGGATGGCCGCGGGAATCGCACGGCTGCGCGCAGCGGACCGGGCCACCGTCGTGTTCACCACCAGCATCCTGCTGCTGAACCAGGCCGACCAGGTTGCCCTGGTGATCGACGGCGAGATGGCGGCCCAGGGGGCGCACGAGGACCTAATGAGCGATACCCGCTACCGAGCCCTGGTCGAGCGCGGGATGGTCGCCGCGTGAGCGCCCTGCCCATCGCCGGGGGCCGTGAACTGGCCGCCTACGCAAAAAAGGTCATCCGCACCCACCCGGCCGAATTCACCCTGCTCATTACCCTCCAGGGTCTCGGCGCCGCCGTCGGCCTTATCGTCCCGTGGCTGCTCGGCGACATGGTCGCGGCCGTGACCGACGGCCATGACACAGTGCCGGGCACGGTCGCGCTGATCTGCGGCTGCCTGATAGCCCAGGCCGTCCTGGTCCGGTTCGGGAGGTACGCCGCGGCCGTGTTCGGCGAGAAGGTCCTGGCGGAGCTCCGCGAGCAGTTTATGACCGACGTGCTGGCCCTGCCGGCGGAGATCGCGGAGGACGCGGACACCGGCGACTTGCTCACCCGAACCGGCCGGGATGTCGACGTGCTGTCCAACACGGTCCGCCTCGGGGTCCCGTCAGTGCTGACCGCGGTCGCCGTCGTCGCGTTCACGCTGGTCGCCCTGATCCTGGTCAGCCCGATCCTGGTGCTGCCGTGCCTGGTCTCGGTGCCGGGACTGTTCATCGTCACCCGCTGGTACCTGAAGCGGGCGCACGCCGGCTACCTGCGCCGGGCCGCGACCTACTCCCAGCTGACTGAAGGACTGTCCGAGACCGTCGAGGGTGCCCGCACGGTCGAGGCGCTGCGGCTGGCCGCCCGCCGGATGGACCAGGTCAACGAGGACATCGCCACGTCCTACCAGGCGGAGCGCCACACGCTGGGCCTGCGCAACGTGTTCCTGCCGGTCTGCGACATCAGCTATGCCCTGCCGACGGCCGCGATGCTCCTCATCGGGGGACTGTTCTACCTGCACGGACTGGTGTCTCTCGCGGCCATCACCGCGGCGACTCTGTACGCCTTTCAGCTGGAGACCCCGGTGGACCAGCTGCTGATGTGGCTGAACGAGTTCCAGACGGCCGGCGCCTCGCTGGCCCGCCTCCTGGGCGTCGAGAGGTTCCGCGCCCCCGCCCCCGCCCCCGGCGAAACGGAGACACCAGCAGCGGCGGAAGTCCCGGGCGAAGCCCCGCCCGGTAACCGCGACATCGCGGTCACCGATGTTCGCTACGCTTACCAGCCCGGCCACGAGGTCCTGCGCGGCATCGACCTCACGATCAGGCAAGGGGAGTGGCTCGCCATCGTCGGCCCCTCGGGGGCAGGCAAGTCAACGCTCGCCAAGCTCCTGGCAGGCCTCTACGAGCCGGACGAAGGCGGCGTCACCATCGGAGGCCGGGAGATCTCCGCAGTGAGTCCTAATGAGCGCCGCAGCCGGGTGGCGCTGGTCACCCAGGAGCATCACGTCTTCCGCGGCACGCTCCGCGACAACCTCGCCATCGGGAACCCGTCCGCCGGGGACGAGGAGATGCGTGCCGCCCTCACCGCCGTCGGCGCCTGGGACTGGGCGCAGGCCCTGGGCCTGGACAGCACTACCGGCCACGGAAACGCCGGGAGCCACGCCCTGGACCCGTCCCAGGTCCAGCAGCTGGCCCTGGCCCGCCTTATCCTCGCCAACCCCGACACCCTCATCTTGGACGAGGCCACCTCACTCCTCAGCCCCGGCGCGGCCCGGCACCTGGAACGCTCCCTCGCCGCCGTGGTCCGCGGCCGGACGGTCATCGCGATCGTGCACCGCCTGCACACCGCCCTCGACGCCGACCGCATCGCGGTCCTCGAGGATGGCCAGGTCACGGAACTAGGCACCCATGAGGAACTCCTGGCCAGGACCGGCAGCTACGCGTCCCTCTGGCGCGCCTGGCAGGGCGCCGTGGCCGCGACCCCTTAGCCGGAAACGCAGTCAGCGGAGCACGGCGATAGCCGTGATGATCAGGCCACCATCGACCAGCCAGCGCCCGCTGAAGCCGGTCAGCGGTACGTCATTAACGTGCGGTCCGTCTACCAGCAACCGAGCCGTGAACGTGCCGTCCTTCGGATCGATGGTGACCGACGCGTCCTCGAATCCGAGCCAGCGCCGCGTCAGCGGGAACCACGCTTTGTAGACGGATTCCTTGGCGCTGAACAGGATCCGATCCCAGTGCGTGCCGGGCACGGCGGCCGCCAAGTCGGTCAGCCGCTTGCGCTCCTCCTCCGAGGCAGCCGTCCCCAGCACGCCATCGGGCAGCTTGTCGTGCGGCTCCGCATCCACCCCGATGGTGAGAATGTCCCGGCCACGGGCAACCGCGCAAGCCCGGTACCCGGCGCAGTGCGTCATGCTGCCCACCACTCCATCCGGCCACTGCGGGGCGCCCCGCAGCCCCGGCACGATCGGCCCGGGCGGAAGACCCAGCCGAGCCAGGGCCGCCCGGGCACAGGCCCGAGCGGTCGTGAACTCGCGCCGCCGCTTCTCGACGGCCTTGGCGATGACCGCCTCCTCCTCCGGGAACAGGGTCACGCCGGGCGGGTCGCCGAAGGCCTCTTCGACGGCCGCCTGGGCCGGGAGTATGGCCTCGATCACCGGAACACGCCCGCGGCGCGCGGCGATGGGCTGTCCGGCGCCGGCAGGATCTGCCGCGGGATTCCGGGCTGATCCGGAATGCCCGGCCGCTCCGTCCGCAAGCGCCATTCCCGCGGGTAGCCGACTGAGACCTCCTCGAACCGGACCCCCTCGTACCAGGTGGTCCGAGGGATGTGGAGATGACCGTAGACAACCGCGACGGCATTGAACTTCGTGTGCCAGTCGGCCGTACGGTCGGTCCCGCACCACTGGGCAAACTGCGGATAACGCAGGATTCGGGTCGGTTCACGAATCAGTGGCCAGTGGTTCACCAAAACCACCGGGAGGTCGGGATCGCGCCCGGCCAGGCGTCGTTCGGTCTCCTCGATCCGAGCCCAGCACCACGCCTCACGGCTCTCGTAAGGATCGGGGTGCAGGACCGCTTCGTCGGTACAGACGACGCCGGTCCGGTAGGCGTAGGCGAGCGCTTCCTCCTTAGTCGACGCGCTCTCTGGCAGGAACGAGTAGTCGTACAGGAGGAACAGCGGCGCTATCGTCACCGGGCCGCCCGGGCCGGTCCAGACCCGATACGGATCCTCCGGCGTAGCCACGCCGAGACGACGGCACATCTCGACCAGCCGCAGGTACCGTTCAACCCCGCGCCAGGGAACGGTTTCGCGGCCGTGGGTCCACAGTTCGTGGTTGCCCGGCACCCAGATCACCGTGTCGAAGCGTTCGCTCAGCAGGCCGAGCGCCCACCCGATGTCGGCAAACAGCTCGCCGACGTCCCCCGCCACGATCAGCCAGTCTCCCGCGGACCCGGGCCGCAGGCTCTCGACGATAGCCCGGTTCTCGGGATACCCCACGTGCATGTCGCTGAGCGCGAGCAGCCGGGGTGGCACTGCGAACTCGGAAGGCACGCAGCAAATCATGGCACACACGGGATGCCCGCCGGAAGGGCAGTGGCGGATTCAACGAGAAATGGATAAAGCGCCTCGCCATTGCTATCCGTATGGAGCCGATGCTGGGGTAAGTCGTTATTTCTTCAGAATGTGTCACACCATGAAGGGCCATGATGATTCACTCAAGGCCGTCGGTGATTTCCACCGGAACGGGGTCGAGCCGAGTCCCCAGGCGGCGATCGCCGCCTATGCAACCAGAGTGTGGCTGGCCAGCAGGCGTGATGAGCGGCGAAGAGCGCGGCGGTCCCTGAGCCCGGTACTTACCATCTCTTACCCACCATCGCAAGGCCCAATTCCGTTAGCTTCCGCCCTTGCCGCGCGACAAACCTGCCACCGGCGCATCCGAACAGCGGTCGGGCGGCCGGCAGCAGCTAGCGCGAAACGGCTGGAGACCTGGAGTTCAAGGGATGGACTGATCGTTTGAGTTCCATTATGATTGGATTCATGCCGTCGCCAATCCTCTTCCCCCCTTCGGGACCTTAGAACTGCTAGTGACCGCCGGAGACGTCCCCGCGCGAAGGTAATGCCATCGCAGGAGCTCGGTTCTGAAAGTAAATTCGCACTGGCTTTTCTCGGCCGGGCCAGAGGTGAGCCCGGCTCGGATCCGTATCATCAGCACGGCTTTCGACTCATGGAGTGCAGACCATTACAGTTTGCCTGCCGACCACGTGCCTCCCGGATGGGCCCTCGGTACCCGGAGGTTCCGCGTTCCTGTTGCTGTAAAAGGTTCGAGATGAGTTTGCCGGCGCGCATCACCGCTTGGCCCGCACGATATCAGCACTGCCCGGTCGGCCTTCAGCGCCGCATACCGGGCCTCGCTCGGCATGCGAAGCACCGATCCCAATTTTCAGCGGGCAGGAAAGAAAGGCCGATTGATCATGGAGTTCCGTCATTGCCACCGATACACGGTCGGAAAAGAGAACGGTGCGATACCGTACGCCCCCCGAGTTCTGGTCGCGCAGGCTCACCGTCGGCATCGGACTGACGAGCCTGGTGCTCGCCCTCGGAGTCCCACCCGGCTCGGCGCATCCCTGCCCCGAGCGGCTGAACGACGGTATGCGCGAGCCGGAGGCCGACCATGACCAGTGAGGCAACCGACACCTGGCTTCGGCTGGTGCGCCCGGTCCTCGATCCCGCCGACGAGGTCGACTGGGACCGGCTGGCCGCCATGGAGGCGGAGCTGGACGCGGTGCTCGCCGCGCACCCGGTCGATCTACCCGATGGGGCCGAGCGCTCCCGCCGACTCCAGGCCGTCCGACTGGCGATGATCGAGCGCGGCTTCCTGGACGCCATGACCCACTCGCCGCTGTACGGGGTTCTGGCGCAGTTCATCTGTGGCTACCGGGACATCGACCTGCGAGATGCGGTGACCCTCGGCCACGGCAGTCTGATCGCCCGGTACGGACGACCCGCGCTTCGCGACCGGTGGGGACCCCGCATGGCGGCCGGTGAGCTCGTAGGCGTCGCTACCACCGAGCCGCATGGCGGTTCCCGTCCAGCCGCCGCGCGTACCCGTGCCACGACCGGCCCGGACGGGACATGGTTGGTCAGCGGCCGTAAGACGTGGATCAGCCGGCTGACCGAGGCCTCGGTGTTCGTCGTATTCTTCCAGGACCCTGGCGGCAGTCTGGCCGCCGCGGCAATCGACGCCGCCGAGCCAGGCCTGGCTCGGCGGCTGGTGGCGCCAGCGGGCGTGGCCGGGTGGACGTGGGGAGTTCTCGACCTCGACGCCGTGCCTGTCCACCCCGACCGTGACGTCCTGCTCGGCCATGGAATGTCCCTGCTACGCAAGCACTTCACCGCCTATCGGCCGCTTGTGACCGCCACGGCGCTCGGCGCGGCCGCAGCCGTGTTCGACACCGTCAACGCCCATCTCAGGTACCGGCAGACCAGCGGGGATCTAGCAAGGCTGCGCGACTCCGCCCTGGTCACCCTTGGCCGAACGCACGCTCAGCTGACGACCGCGCTGCTCGGCACCACCATGGCCGCACGGTTGGCTCACGCGGAGGCCGACTGGGCCGAGCAGTGGGGCTGGGAGATGAAGGCCCACGGCGTCGACACCGCGCACCAGGCCGCCACCGAACTCGCGCAACTGCTCGGGGCCGACGGGTACCGAGCTGACTCACCGGTGGCCAAAGCCCGCCGCGACCTGGGCGCGTTGCTGATCGCCGACGGGATCCACGACACGCTCTATCGCAGCGCCGGCAAGCATCACACGAACCCGCCGCCGACGGTGACCGAACCTCGGCAGCAGCCGTTGGCGAGGACGGTGTGACCACAAAGGAGATCAAGGTCGCCATGCATCAATTCCTCAACATCAAGAAGTCCGTGCGCATCTGCACCGACTTCTGGGAGGTCACCAAGAAGGCAGGTCTGTTTGGCGTCACCGTCGCCGGACTCGGCGATGGCAGGCACCGCGCGCTTGCCGACGGCCACGAGTTTGTCAACATGTCTTCGTACTCCTATCTCGGCCTCGACACCCACCCCCGCCTGGTCCAGGCCGCGGCTGACGCCGTGCTCGCCGAGGGAGCTCTCAACACCTCGTCCTCGCGCATGCGGATTCGGTTCGGCGCGCTCGAGGATGCCGAGTCCGCGTTGTCAGATCTGTTCGAAGTCGAGGCGGTCACCGTCAACTCCTGCGCCACCGCGGCCTGGACGAGCCTGCCGCTGGTCGCCTCAGGCCTGTTCACTGACGAGATCCCGCCGCTGATGGTGTTCGACAAGAACGCGCACTTCTGCATGAACGCGATGAAGCCAAACGTCGCGGACGAGGCCGAGATCATCACGATCCCGCATAACGACATGGACGCGCTTGAGGACCTGTGCAGGCAGCACCGGCAGATCGCGTACGTGACCGACGGCGTGTACAGCGTCGGCGGCCAGGCCCCGATCGCCGAACTGCTGCGCTTGCAGGAGAAGTACGGCCTGTTCCTGCTGCTTGACGAGGCGCACAGCATCTCCACCGTCGGGTGGCACGGGCGAGGCGTCGTGCTCGAGACGATGGGCGAGATCAACGACCGCACCGTGATCATCACCTCATTGAACAAGGGCTTCGGCGCGTCCGGTGGCGCGATCTTCCTCGGCCGCCGCGGCTCGCAGGGGCGGCTCGACGCGGCGCTGCGCAGCGCCGCCCCGTTGATGTGGTCGCAGCGGATCAACACCGCAGGTCTCGGCGCCATCCTCGCGTCGGCCGAGCTGCACAGGACCGCCGAGCTGACCGAGCTGCAGAACCGGCTGCAGGCCAACATCAACCTGTTCGACAGCCTGGTCGAGACCGCCGAGCGGGGCGACGGCCTGCCGATCCGGTTCGTGGAGGTCGGCTCCGAGGAGGCAACTGTCACGCTGGCGCAGGACCTGCTCCGCTCCGGCTTCTTCATCCCGCCGATCTTCTTCCCGATCATCGGCCGCGGCCGAGCGGGGTTGCGGGTGATGCTGCGCGCGAACATGCCAGCCGAGGAGATCGAGGAGTTCTGCGGGCTGATCAACACCCTGCTTCAGCGCGGGCCGATCGCGGCGGGTGCAGAAGGGTGAAGCCCACCCTGATGCTTGTCGGCGGTGCCCGCGCCCTTGCCTTCAGCGTGGACCAAGCCGAGTCGGTGCTCGCGCAGGCCGCCGCCCGCGGGGTCCGCACGCTCGTTACCAACACCGCGCCGGGCCTCGCGGTCACCCCGTCGATCGTGGCCGCGGCCGACGAGGTCTCGGCCGTGGGGTTCGCCGATCCGGAGGAGACCGCGCAGTGGGCGCGGCGGCACGTCGCGGCGGGCGAACGCATCGTGGCCGTGTGCGCCCTGCTGGAGATGGCCCAGGTCGCGGCGGCCGAGACGGCGGCGACCATCGGTGTGCCTGGCAACCCCCCTGAGGTGATCCGCCGAATCCGCACCAAGGACGCCTGCCGGGCGGCTCTGGCCGCAGCGGGATTCGCCCAGCCCGCCGTCCGGCTGTGCTCGAGCACGGCCGACGCGGAGGCCTTTCTACGGGAGACGTCAGAACCGTGCGTACTCAAACCACGCGACGCGATGGGCAGCACCGGGGTGAGTCAGGTCTCCTCGGCCGCCGACCTGCCCATGGCGCTGGCGCTGCTGCCCGACGCGAGCACGTTCCTGGTCGAGGAGTTCGTGTCCGGGCCAGAGTTCAGCGTTGAGGGGATCTTCCAGTGCGGCCGGCCCAAGATCCTGGCCATCACCGCGAAGGAGACGGTCCCGCCGCCGTTCTTCGTTGAGACTGCGCACACCCTGCCCGCGGACCTGCCCGAGCCCCGACGCCGGGAGATCGAGGAGACGGTGTCCGCCGCGCTTCTCACCCTGGGGCTGCGCATCGGGGCCTTCCATGTCGAGGTCTGGCTGACGCCGACCGGGGTTGTCCTCGGGGAGGTGCACAGCCGCTTCGGCGGCGACTGGATCCACAAGATGCTCGAGTACGCCATTCCCGGTATCGAGCTCTTCGGGCTGATCATCGACGACATGCTCGGCCTGCCGCGCGCACCCGGCGCGCTCGAGCCCACCCGCGGCGCGGCGGTGCGCTACCTGACCCCGCCGCCGGCCACGGTCGTCGCGGTCGAGGGCTGGGACGAGGTCCGCGCCCACCCGGCAGTGCTGCACGCGGAGCTCTCGGTGGGGCCCGGCGACGAGATCCCGCCGCTGCACTGCTCTGGTGACCGGGTCGGGCTGATCGTCGTTGGGGCGGAGACCTCGACCCGGGCGCGCCAGCTCGCCGAGGAACTGGCCTCATCGGTCCGGTTCGTCACCGCGGCCGATGGTGCCATGCCCAAGGGCTAGGCAGACGCTCTGAAGAGGGATGGCCTGTGCCTGCTTTGCTTCCGGAGGGCGGCCCACGGCGGCTGCTTGCCGCCGCCACGCTCCTGACCATGCTCGGCTACGGCATCTATCTCACCGCCGGTGTGCTGTACCTCACTCAAGGCCTGCATCTGCCGCCCGCCGAGGTCGGCCTCGGCATGAGCGTCGCGGGCGCGGTGTCGCTGGCCGCCGGGATCCCGATCGGCCACCTGGCCGACCGGCGCGGCGCACGCGGCGTCTACGCCGGCACGCTGCTCGTCGGCGGCGCGGCCATGGCAGGGTTCTGTTTTGCGCGGACGTTCTGGCCCTTCCTGGCGTGCGCGACGTTCAGCGCCGTCGCCCAGTCAGCTGGGTCCGCTGCGCGCGGCCCGCTGGTGCAGAAGTATGGCGGCGAGCGTCCGGCCGAGTTCCGCAGCTACCTGCGGGCAGTCACCAACCTCGGTATCGCGGTGGGCGCGCTAGCCGCCGCGTGGGCACTGGAGCAGGACACCCGGTCCGCCTACATGCTGATCATCGGGGCCAGCGCCATCTCCTACGGGATCGGCGCCCTGCTGGCGGGCGCCATGCCAAACGTGCCGCCGCGCAGGGCCAACCCGGGACCGCGGTGGATCGCGCTGCGTGACCGTCCTTACGTCGTCCTGACGCTCCTCGACGGTCTGATGGCCGTCCAGTACCGGGTGCTCACCGTCGCGGTGCCGCTGTGGCTGCTCGACCGGACCTCGGCTCCGCGCTGGTCGGTGTCCGCGGTGATGTTGGTGAACACCGCGATCGTGGTCTGCCTGCAGGTGCGCGCCAGCAAGAACATCAACTCCGTCGCCTCCGGAGCGAATGCCTTCCGCCGGGCCGGACTGGCCTTCCTGGTCTCGTGCACGGCTGTCTCCCTACTTGCCGGAGCGCCCGGCTGGCTGGTCGTGATAGTGCTACTCGCGGCCGTGGCCGTGCACACGATGGGGGAGATGTGGCAGTCCGCCGGCGGATTCGAGCTCTCCTTCGCGTTGGCGCCCGAGGGGGCGGTGGGCCAGTATCAAGGCCTATTCGGCATGGGGCTCGGCCTCGGCGTCACTCTCGGCCCGACCGTGCTCATCGCCCTGTGCATTAACCTGGGCCGGCCGGGCTGGTGGATCGTCGGCCTCGGCTTTGCGTTGACCGGCCTCGCCGTCCCGGCCGCGGCCCGCTGGGCCGAACGGTCTCTGCAGAGTTCCGTCGCGCCCGTCCAAGAGGCGCCGCCGAGACCTGCGACGCATTCCTGACTGGACCGCTCCGTCCTAGACGTCCCGTTCCGGCTGCCGTCACGCAATCCCCGGCAGCAGGCGGGGTTCTTGCGGCCAAGGCGTCCGCCCCAAAATCCAAAATAGCGATATCGAACGGTCCGGGGCGTCTCTCACTCGACCCGGTTCCCCGCCCGCGGGGCGGCAGGTTCGTCAGCGCCGACGAACGGGCGGTGCGCAGTTCGTCGAAGCGGACGAACCGGGCACCCGGCCCGGGGCCTATCGTCGCCCCATGCCAAATCTGGATGAGGTCGGCGGTTGGATCACCGGGCGGCTGCCCGCGCTGGTCGCGAAGTACAGGGTTCCCGGGGCGGCCATCGGCGTCTACCGGGGCGGCGAGGTGTTCGACTTCGCCGCGGGCGTGCTCAGCCACGCGACCAAGGTCGAGGCGACCGCCGACTCGGTGTTCCAGATCGGCTCGATCACCAAGACCTGGACCGCCACCCTGATCATGCAGCTGGCCGACGAGGGGCTG
>FSXZ01003119.1_pt1 | contig 13207 bp, 11 predicted proteins | sample 1638121 | NCBI WGS metagenome assembly FSXZ01 (sample SAMEA3914788, study PRJEB12502) | metagenome | biome: forest; material: soil | place: Canada | collected 2011-07-03 | depth 0.1 m
CGGCCGGGGCGGGCCAAGTAGCGTGAAGATCACCTGGATGGATGGCGCCGCCGCGGCGGCGCCAGCGAGCGAGCGAGGAGACCAACGTGGCCCAGACGCGGACCATGAGCTCACCCGAGGTGCACCCGGACGGCCGGGTGACGCTGGCGCTGTTCGCCCCGGACGCCAGGGAGGTGCTGATTGACTCCGACTTCCGGCTGGGCCAGGACGTGGTGGCCCCGATCATGGCGGCCAGCTGGCCGGCCGCCACCCGGGAGGCGGACGGCTGGTGGAGCGTCACGACCGAGCCGATGGCGCCCGGCATGTACCGCTACAAGTTCATCGTCGACGGGTTCCGCACGCTCGATCCGCAGAACGGGTGGATGCGCAAGGCCGCGATCGGCCAGCCGTTCAACCTGCTGGTCATCCCCGGCGACGGCCCGCAGCCGTGGGATATCGACCCGGCCATCCGCCACGGCACGGTCGTGCGCGAGGTGCACGACAGCGCAGTCCTGGCCGCGCCGCGGTACCTGAACGTCTACCTGCCCCCCGGCTATGACGCCGCCCGCACCTACCCGGTCCTCTACCTGCTGCACGGCGGCGGCAATGACTACGGGCACTGGGTCTTTGACGGCACCGCCGACCTCATCATGGACACCCTGATCGCGCGGGGGGTGCTGCCGCCGACCGTGGTGGTCATGCCGGACGGCAACGTGACGGACCGGCACCGGGTCCCCGGCGCCACCCGGCTGACATTCGACGAGGAGTTCCGCGCCGAGATGCTCCGGGTTCACCCGCGCTACCTGATCGAAGACGTCTTCCCGTTCGCCGAGGGACGCTACCGGGTGGACAGCGGCAACCGGGCGGTAGCCGGGCTGTCGCTGGGCTGCCTGCAGACCTGGAACCTGCTGTGCACGCACCCCGGCCAGTTCACCGCGGCCGGGCTGTTCAGCGGCACGGCGGAGATGGACAAGCTCGACGCGTCCGGCGCAGCGCCGACGCTGCGCGGGTACCGGACGGTGTTCGCGGCGACCGGCGAGTGGGACACCCCGCTGCTGCGCGACTCGATGCTGGCCGCGCCCGCCGCCCTGGCCGAGCGCGGTATCCGCAGCGGCCTGTTCACCATGCCCGGCGGCCACGTCTGGTCGGTCTGGCAGCGGTCGCTGCTGGAGTTCGCCGCCGCGCTCCGGGAGGCCGGCTGGCCCGGCTGAGGCGCGGCCGGCCAGACGGCGCACGGTCAGGCGGTGGCCGTGACCAGGTTGCCGGACTCCCCGGACCGGGCCCCGACGCGCTGCCCGATGGGCTGCCCGGCCGTCGTGAGCAGGTCGAGCAGCTCCCGGTCGCCGTCCGCGCCGCGGGCGGCGAACCGCTCGCCGCCCGCCTCCAGCCGCCCGATGACCACGCCCGCGGCCGCCCCGTCCCTGGCGTGCGTGACCGTGAAGCTCTCGATCACGGCCGGCCCGTCCGCATGCCGGGCCAGCGGCGGCGCCTCCCCGGCACTGACCTCCGCCTGCAGGACGGCGCTGCGGTCCGGGACCCAGGCGGCCGGCCGGGTGGAGTACACGCCGGCCGAGTACGTGCTGAGGTAACCCCCGCTAGCGCCCACGAACCCGAATGATCCCGGCGCCTGCCGCGCCCGCTGCACGGTCTCGGCGATGGCGTGCATGGAGTAGTTGTGGCCGGCCCCGCCGAAGAACGGCAGGCCGCCGGTCAGGGTCAGGCCCCGGGGGTCGTCGGTAGCCAGGCCGAGCCCGTCGCAGATGGTGAACACCGCGATCGGGAAGGAGCTGTACAGGTCGATCGTGGCCAGGTCATCCAGGCCGATCCCGGCCATCTCCAGCGCGCCGCGCGCGGCCAGCACCGACGCCGGGCCGGCCGACAGGTCGGCCCGGTCCAGCAGGTCTCGCTCGCGCAGGTCGGCGTGCCCGTGCAGGAACACCCACCGGTCCGCGGGGATCCCGTACCGCAGCGCCGCCACCACGGGCATGAGCAGGACCGCCGCGCCCTGGTTCACCTCCTCCCGGGCGACCAGGTACCGCGGGTACGGGTCGGCGATCGGCCGGTTGGCCTCGGTCAGCGTGATGAGCTCCGCGGCGCTGCGCGCGACCGGGGCGGCGGCGTACGGGTTGGCCGCCGCGACGCGGGTGAACGGCTCGAACAGCTCGCCCATGGCCGCCGCGTACGCGGCGCGGTCCTGCCCCAGCCGGGCCCGCCGGGCGTTCTCCGCCAGCGCGTGCACGCTGGGCGCGCTGATGAGGCCGTGGGCCTCCGGGTCGCCGGAGCGGATGCCGTCCGTCCCGTAGCCGCGGTCCTCCAGGCTCCCCCCGACGTGCTCGGTGAAGTCCGGCCGGTCCGCGGCTCGCGCGTCATGCTCGATGGTGGAGATGGCTTCCGACCCGAACGCCAGCACGACCCGGGCACCGCCCGCGGCGATGACGGCCGCCAGCTCGCTGACCAGGTGCTGCGGGCCCTGGCCGCCGGCCACCTCGAGGATGGCCCGGCCCGGCGCCGCGCCGATCCGACCCGCGACGGAGCGGGGGTAGTTGTCCGACCGGCCGAGCGGGGCGCGGGCCGCGGGCGACGAGATCTCGACCTGGCGGATGCCGGCCACCGTGTCGATCGCCGCCGCGATCGCGTCCGCGTCCGCGCCGGTGTCGGCCAGCGCCGCGCGGGCCGCGTCAGCGGCCAGGTCGACGGGCGACCGGCGGCGGTAGCCGGGGGTGCCCAGCCGCTCGGCCGCCTGCCCGACCCCCACCACGACCGGCGTGGCGGGATCCAGGCTCTCGAAACGGTGCCGCTGACGCATGGCCCAGAATGTATCCTGACGGAAACCGTTCAGCAATGCGAGACGGCGCCCGCGGGCGGGAGGATGACGCGGTGGGCACGACGCCAGTCACCCCGGCCGCGCCGGGCCGGCCACGGGATCCGGGGGTGGACCGCCGCATCGCCCAGGCGGCCCTGGACCTGTTCGCCGAGGCGGGCTGGGCCGGCTTCGCGATGGAGACCGTGGCCCGCCGGGCGGGCGTGGGCAAGGCCTCTCTCTACCTGCGGTGGAGCAGCAAGGAGGCCATGCTGGCCGACGCCGTGACCCTGCGCCTGGCCCGCGCCGCGGACGTCGACACGGGCACGCTGCGCGGCGACCTCGTGGAGCTGGCCACCCAGATGCTCGACGTGTACGGCGGCGAGACGGGCCGGGCCGCGCTGCGGCTCGGCCTGGAGGCGGCCGCCATCCCGCGGGTCGCGGAGCACTACGAGGAGATGCGGCAGGCCCAGATCACCGCGGCCCGGGCCATCGTCCGCCGCGGCATCGACCGGGGCGAGCTGGCGGCGGACACGCCGGTCACGCTCCTGCTGGACACGCTGGTGGGCGGGGCCATGGTGCACGTCATGGCGGGCCGGCCGCCCCGGCCCGCCAGCCCGGCCCCGCGTACCGGCGACTATGCCGCCCGGCTGGTCGCCTTCCTCCTGCACGCGGTGACCACGCCCGCCCCGCAGGCCTGACCCGCCCGGCGCCCTAGCGGAGGGCCAGCACCGAGGCCGAGGCGCTGGCCGACACCGAGCCCGACGGCGCGGGAGATGAACCCGACGGAGCGGGAGATGACGGAGATAACGTCGGTGAGCCCGACGGCGACGGCGACGAGGTCGGCGAGCCCGACGGCGACGGCGAGCCCGTCGGGGAGGGGCTTCCTGACGGCGACGGCGAGCTGGACCCGCTGCCCGACGGCGACGGGCTGGCCGACGGCGAGGACGAGGCGGACGTGCTGGCGCGCGGCGAGCTGCTGGCCGGCCCCGGAGTCGGGGCCGGGAGGAACGTCCCCGGCGCGGCGGGACGGGCGTACCCGGGCGGCGCCTGGGTGCCGGGCTGAAGCGCACCGGTCACCGTGACCACGCTGCCCGGCGGCAGCAGCCCGGCCGGCTGGACCGACACGACGTGGCCGGGCTGCTGGCTGGCGCTGACTTCCCAGCGGACCACGACCTTCAGCCCGAGCTTGCGCAGCCGCGTGATGACGGTGCCGACCGGCTGCCCGATCAGCGACTTGCCGCTGACCTCGATCGCGGCCGCGGCTGCCGAGGGCGTGCCGCCCCCGGCGGCGAGCGCCGCCGACCGGTGCGGCGAGTCCGGGCCGAGCATGCCGGCCAGGGCCAGGCCCGCCGCGGCCGCGATCACGGCGGCCGCGGCCGCCGCGGCCCAGAACGGCCCCGAGCGCCGCGCCCGGGATAGTCCGGCCGCGCGCCGGTGCGGCCGCGCGCGGCCGGCCAGCCCGGCCAGCTCGGCGGTGTTCACCGGGGCCACCCCGGACCCGGTGACCGGCCCGGCGGGCAGCAGGACGGCGCCCGAGGCCAGCCGGTCGCGGAGGCCGGCGGCCCACCCGGCCACCGCCCCCGCCGTGGCCGGCCGGTGCTCCGGGTCCTTGGCCGTCAGGTCGCGTACCAGGGCGGCCAGCTCGGCCGGGACGGACGCCGGGAGCGGCGGCAGCGGCCGGTCCCGGTGCGCGATGGCTACCTCCACCGGGGCGCCCTCGAACGGCACGGTGCCTACCAGGCACTCCCAGGCCACGACGCCGAGCGAGTACAGGTCGCTGGCCGCGCTCGCCCGGCCGCCCCGGACCCGCTCGGGGGCCAGGTAGCCGGGCGTTCCGACCAGCTGCCCGGTGCGGGTCACCGGCGCGGCCCCGGCCGCGTAGGAGATGCCGAAATCGGTGATCTTGACCCGCCCGTCCGGGCGGATCAGCAGGTTGCCGGGCTTGATGTCGCGATGCACCAGCCCGGCCCGGTGGGCCGCGTCCAGGCCGGCGGCCGCCTGCGCGATGATGTCGGTGACGCGCACCGGGTCGAGCGGCCCGTCGGCCAGCAGGCCGGCCAGCGACGGCCCTGGCACCAGCTCCATGACCAGGTAGGGTGCCTGCGCGTCGGGCGGCTCGCCGTAGTCGTAGACGCGGGCCACGTTCTCGTGCGACAGGGACCCGGAATGGCGGGCCTCGGCCCGGAACCGGGCCATCGTCTCGGGATGGCCGGCGAAGCTCGCGTGCAGGATCTTGACCGCCACCGGCCGCCGCAGGGACAGGTCCGTGGCCTGCCAGACCTCGCCGAAACCCCCGGCGGCCAGCAGCTCGTTCAGCTCGTAGCGGCCCGCGATGAGAACCGGGGCGCTGGCAGCTGACACGAGAAGGTCCTACCCGCCCGATCCCGCCTAAACCCGATAGTCGCAAAACGGGCAAATGACCGGACCTTTGCGCAGTCCGGCCGCGGCCCGCGCCGGCGGCCGGCAGCCGGCGGCCCGGCGCTAGTCCAGCTCGCGCTTACGGGCCAGGAAGAACAGGCTCGGGCCGAAGTAGACCGGGGCCAGGACCGCCTGGAGGGCATACTCGGCGGCCTGGATGACCCGCTCGGGCAGCACCCGGTCCAGCGCCGGGTGCCGCAGGTTCGACACCGAGAGCAGCCGCTCGACGGTCAGCCCGGACATGGCCAGCTGGAGCATCAGCGTGTCCGGGTGGTGGCCGACCCGGCCGCCGCCGATGACCGCGGGCGAGCCGGTCACGGCCGGTCCGCTGCGCCCGTACCGGCCGCGGCGCGCGCCGTGCAGGATGTTGGCCGCGCCGATCACCGCCAGGGCCCCGGGCCGCAGGACCCGCGAGATCTCAGCCAGCACGTCGGCCGGGTCCGGGCGCTGCTGCAGCACGGTGACCAGCACGGCCAGGTCAGCGCAGGCGTCGGCCACGTCCAGCGGCCCGGCCGGGGCCACCGTGACGCCGTCGGTCACCTCGCCCAGGACGGGGGCGAACCGGCCGTAGCCGCGGCCGACGTAGACGGCGTGACCGAACCGGCGGCCGCGCAGCAGCCGGCCCAGCGCCATGACCTCGGCGCGGTGCTCGTGCCGCCAGGCCCGCAGCGGCACGAGGACGGCGGCGCCCGACCGGGCGGTCACGTCGGCCAGGCCGCTGGCATCGTCAAGGAGCATTGGGTCCGAATACCCGCCAGAGCATCCCGGCAATATCTCCGCTGCTCAAGAAAGGGCAAAGGAGCGCAGCCGCCCGTGCTGCCCTATTGCCGGATACCGCCGGACTGCGCCGTATTGCGGCCGGGCGGCGGCCCATGCCCCGGCCAAGAAAGCGCAGCCCGCGAGGAAAGAAAGCACCGACCCCGGTCGCCGGGCAGCCGGCCGGGGGAGGACCCCAGCGGGCCGAGCGGGCTCAGCAGGCTCTACCACAAGGGGACGCATCACCATGATCGATGAACGCGCTGCGCCACGCCCGGGCCGGGCCGCGGCCGCGCGCCAGGCACTGGCGGTGTCGGCGGGCAGGGCCGCGCGAAACGGCATCCGCTGGCTGGGCCAGGGAAACGGGTCGGCCGCGCCCGGCGCGGTGGCGCTGGCCATCGACCCCGGCGCGCTGGCCGGGCTGGCCGAGCGGATCCCGCGGGGATCCGTCCTGGTCACCGGCAGCAACGGGAAGGGCACCACGTGCCGGATGCTGGCCCAGGTCATGCACGCCGCCGGGCTGCACCCGATCACCAATCACGAGGGTTCTAACCAGCTCGCGGGCGTCACCACCGCCCTGCTGGCCGGGACCGGCCCGGCGCGCCAGGCCACGGCCGCCGCGCCGCCGGCCGGCTCGCCGGCCATCGGCCTGCTGGAGGTGGACGAGGGCTCGAGCCCGGTCGTCTTCCCGCAGATCGCCCGGCCCAGCGCGGTGGTGGTCACCAACCTGTTCCGGGACCAGCTCGACCGGTACCTGGAACCCGACTACGTCCGCTCGCTGCTGGAGGGCGCGCTGCGCAGCCTGCCGCCGGAGACGACGCTGGTCCTGAACGCCGACGACCCGCGGCTGGCCCACCTCGCCCCGGAGCTGCCCAACCGGCGGCTGTACTTCGGCGTGGCCGACACCGCCCACGGGCGGCCCGGCGCCGATCCCACCTCAGACTGCCCGCGCTGCCCGCGCTGCGAGGGCGAGCTGGACTACTCCTGCGTGCTCTACGCCCACCTGGGTCACTGGAGCTGCGCGAGCTGCGGGCTGGCCCGCCCGGCGCCGGACGTCGAGCTGACCAAGATCGACCTGCTCGGCCCCGGCTCGTCCCGGCTGCAGGTGGCCACGCCCGGCACCGAGACCGTCCTGGACGTGCCGCTGCCCGGGCTCTACAACGCCTACAACGCGCTGGCCGCCGTGGCCGCCGCCACCGCCGGCGACCTGCCCGCCCCGGCCATCGCCGCCATCGAGCGGGTCACGGCCGGCTGCCTGCGGATGGAGCGGATCGCGGTGCCGGGCCACGACATCTACCTGGCCCTGGCCAAGAACGCCAACGGCTACTCCGAGGTCCTGCGGGCGCTGGCCGGCGACCGCCAGCCGCGCTGGCTGGTCCTCGGCCTGAACGACTGCCCGGGCAAGCAGCCCGACCTGTCCTGGATCTGGGACGTGGACTTCGACGGGCTGCGCGGCCAGGTGCCGGCCGCGGTGACGACCGGCAACCGGGCCGCGGACGTGGCCGTCCGGCTGAAGTACGCGGGCTGGCTGAGCGGCGCGGCGCCGACCGACCTGGCTACCGAGCCGGACCCGGTCCAGGCGCTGCAGCACCTGCTGGCGCGGGTCCCGGCCGGCCAGCCGGTCTGGGTCATCTCGACATCGATCGTGCTGGCGCGGCTGCGGGGCTGGCTGCACAAGCTCGGCTACGCCGGCGAGCTGTGGGAGGACGCGGAAGGAGCAGGCGGGTGGCAGTCCTGAAGATCAGGGTGGGGTACCTGTACCCGGACATCATGTCCACCTACGGGGATCGCGGGAATATCGAAACGATCGTGCAGCGGTGCCAGTGGCGCGGCATCCAGGCCGACGTCGCGGAGCTGCGGCTGGGCGACGCGCTGCGACCCGGCGAGCTGGACCTCATCGTCATCGGCAGCGGCGGGGAGTCCCAGCAGCGCCTGATCGCCGACGACCTGGCCCGGGTCAAGGGCCCGGGCATCCGCGAGGCCGTGATCGGCGGCCGGGCGGCGGCCCTGGCGGTGGGCGGCGGCTACGAGCTGTTCGGCCGGTTCTGCCGGCCCGGCTCGGGCGGCGACCTGCCCGGCGCCGGGCTGTTCGACACCTGGACCCTGCGCAGCCGCGCGGTCCTGGGCGGCCAGTACGGGACCATCACCGAAGCCCGGGCCGACCGGGTCATCGGCGAGCTGGCGGTGCGCTGGAACGGCCGCCTGCTGGTCGGCTTCGAGAATCACGCCGGCGCCACCTACCTGGGCCCGGAGGCCCAGCCGCTCGGGACCGTCATCAGTGGCCACGGCAACAGCGGCGACGGCTACGAGGGCGCGGCCCTGGGCAGCGCCGTCGGGACCCACCTGCGCGGGCCCTGCCTGCCGCGCAACCCGGCACTGGCCGACTTCCTGATCGCGGCCGCGCTCCGCCGCGACCACGCCGGCGCGGAGCTGGCCCCGCTCCCCGACGAGCTGGAGGACGCCGCGCGCCAGGTCGCCATCCGCCGCGCCCGCGCCGCGGCCCGCAGCCGCGGCAGCCGCCTGGTCGACGCGGTACGGACCAGCACGGGCCGGGTCGGCACGGTACTGACCAGCACGGGCCGGGCCGCCGCCGGCCGCGCCGTGCCGGGGCGACGGTGACGGCCCCGCCGGCCGCCGGGACCCGCGCGGAGCCGGCCGGGCCGGCCCGCCCGGCCGTGCCGCCGGCCCGCCCGGACGACGGCAACAAGAGCCTGCTGAAGCACAGCGGGGTCATGGCGGCCGGGACCCTGGCCTCCCGGTTCACCGGGTTCATCCGGACCGCCGTGCTGCTCTACGCGCTCGGTACCCGCGACCTGGGCGACGCCTACAACGTGGCCAACACGGTCCCGAACGCGGTCTACAACCTCGCCCTCGGCGGCATCCTGACCAGCGTGGCGGTGCCCCTGATCGTCAGCGCGGCCAAGCGGCACTCCGATGGCGGCGAGGCCTATGACCAGCGGATCTTCACGCTCGGCGTGCTCGTGCTGGGCGGCATCACGGCGCTGGCCACTGCGGCCGCGGTACCGATCACGGCGGTCTACGGGCACGGCATGCCCAACGCCGCCACCTACCACCTGACCCTGCTGTTCTCGTTCTTCTTCCTGCCGCAGATCTTCTTCTACGGGGTCAGCTCGCTGGCCGGGGCCATCCTGAACGCCCGCGGCAGCTTCGCCGCGCCGATGTGGACGCCCATCGTCAACAACGTCGTGGTCGTGCTGGCCGCCGTGGCGTTCATGCTGGTGGCCGGCCTCAACCGGACCCCGTCGGACATCACCACGGGCGAGATCCAGCTGCTCGGGATCGGGACCACGCTCGGGATCGTCGCGCAGACCGCCGCCCTGATCCCCGCGCTGCGGAAGGCGGGCTTCCGGTGGCGGCCCCGTTTCGACTTCCGGCGCGCCGAGGTGTCGCAGCTGGGCCGGATGAGCGGCTGGATGCTGGGCTATATCGTGACCACCCAGATCTCCTTCCTGGTCACCACGGTCGTGTCCAACGACGCCGGCGCCAAGGTGTGCGCGACCTGCGCCGGGGCCGGGTTCGCCGCGTTCAGCAACGCCTGGCAGCTGTTCCAGCTGCCGTACGCGATCGTCGGCATGTCGGTCATCACGGCGATGCTGCCGCGGATGAGCGCGCACGCGGCCGAGGGCGCGAACGAGCTCGTGACCAGCGACTACTCCGCCGCGACCCGGCTCGCCTCGGTCGTCATCGTGCCGTCCGCGCTGATCCTGGCCGTGCTCGGGCCGGCGCTGGCCCAGGGGGTGTTCGGGCACGGCAGCACCTCGGCCGCCTCCGCCCGCTACCTGGGGGTGGTCTTCGCCGTGTTCTCCCTCGGGCTGCTCCCGTACACGATCTTCAACCTGCAGATGCGGGTCTTCTACGCCATGCACGACAACCGCACGCCCGCCCTGATCGGCGGGGTGGCCATGGCCGTGCGGATCGCGTCCAGCCTGGCCGCGCTGGCCCTGCTGCCGCCCCGCGACGTGGTGGCCGGCCTCGGCATCGGCTTCGGGCTGTCCAACCTGGTCACGGCGATGGCCCTGGGGCACGTGCTGCGCAAGCGGGTCGGCGGCCTGGACGGCCGCCGGATCCGGTCCAGCATGCTGCGGATGCACGTGGCCGCCGTGCCGGGCGTGCTGGTGGCGCTGGCCGTGGCCCTCGGGATCAGCGCGGTCACGGCCGACGGCACGGTCGCGTCGCTGGCCACCGTGGCCATCGGCGGGGCCGGCGGGCTGCTGGCCTACGTGCTGGCCGCGCGGCTGCTGAAGGTCCGCGAGCTCGGCGAGCTGACCACGATGCTCCGCGGCCGGCTGCCCGGCCGGGCCGGCTGAGGGCGGCCCCGCGAGGGGCCGGGCCGGCGCGCGGAATACGACGGGGAACGCGGTAGCGCGCCGGCCGGCACGATCGTAATACTGCGGCTTCGGCCACCGGATCGAGATCCACCACGGCCTGCGCATCACTGAGGCGCAGCGTCAGCGGTTCGCTGAGCTGGCGGTGGCCCGATGCGGAGTAAACGGGCGCTCGCGACTCTCCGCCCCTTTGACTGGTGTTCGTGACTAAAGTGCTGGCTGTGGCAACCACCGCCCGCACCCGGCCGGGGTTGGGCATAACGGGGACGTGGCTAATAACGGGGACGAGGCTATGAGCGCTGCCCAGCCGGTCTCTTCTGACCGTGATCACGCCGAGGTCGATCTGGGCGTGCTGGCCGGGGTCACCGACCGGGGCCTGCGTCATGCCCGGAATGAGGACGCCATGGCCCTGGCCGTGGCGGAGCTGGCGGGCGGCCCGGCCGCGGTGGCCGTGGTCTCCGACGGCATATCGACCTCGGACCGGCCCGACGAGGCCTCGCTGGCGGCGGCCCAGGCCGTCGTCGGGGTCCTGGCCGGTGCGGTGGAAACGGGCCAGGACCTGGCGCAGGCGTGCCGGGCCGCGACGCAGTCCGCCGCTGACGCCGTGCAGGCCCTGGCCGGGGATTCAGCCGACCAGCCGTCGGCCACCCTGATCGCGGCCGTGGTGACCAGCGACGCCGTGACCGCGTGCTGGCTGGGTGACAGCCGGGCCTACTGGCTGGCCGGGTCGGGCGCGCGGCGGCTGACCCGCGATGACTCGCTGGCCGAGGAAATGGTCGCGGCCGGGCTGCTGTCGGAGTCCGAGGCGATGGCCTCCCCGCACGCACACGTGGTGACGCGCTGGCTCGGCGGTGACCCGGAGGAGGCCACGCCGCACGTGGTGCGCTTCGAGCCGCCCGGCCCCGGCGTCCTGCTGCTGTGCTCGGACGGGCTGTGGAACTACCGGCCCGACGCTGAGCAGCTCGCCGCCCTGGCCCTGCCCGGGGCGCTGACCGATCCGCTCGGCGCGGCGGACGCGCTGGTCAAGGTCGCGCTGGACGCGGGCGGCATGGACAACATCACCGCCGTCCTGGTCCCGTTCCCGCCGTCCCGGCGTGCGGTCCCGGACGACGCTGGCGAGCCAGCGCTTGATACTTAAGGTCTACCAAGATGGTCCGGACCCGGAGGTAACGGCGCCCGCGGGGACAAACAGTAAGAGGACGGCGAGCTCAGATGGCGACTTGCTCATTCGGCCACGAGTCGGCGAGCACCGACTTCTGTGACGTGTGCGGGACCCGGATCGGCGAGCCGGTCCCGGCCCCGGCACCGTGGCCGCTCGAGACTCCGTCGCCGGGAGCGAGCCGCGCTCAGCCGCCGGCCCAGCCCGAGTCGTGCCCCAACTGCGGGACGCCCCGGACCGGCCAGTTCTGCGAGGCCTGCGGCCTTGACTTCCGCGCGGGCCGGCTCCCTGGCCGTCATTCCACCCCGGCCCCGGCCTCCGCTTCCCCCGCTCCGCCCGGCCAGAATCCGCCGACCATCCCGGCCGCGGTGACCCGCTCCCCATCGGGCTGGCCCGCCCCGACGGGATCCACGCCGCTGCCCCGTCCGCCCGCGCCCCGCGCTCCGGAGTTCGGCCCGCCGGAGTTCGGCCCGCCGGAGTTCGGCCCGCCGGAGTTCGGGCCGCCTGCGCCGGCCCGCCCCGCGGCGCCCTCATCCAGCCCGGCCGCGGCCAGCCGGAACGGGGCGACCCTGTCAGCCCCGGGTCAGGCCGGCCCCGGTCAGACGGCGCCGGGCTGGTCGAGCGGTGATGCGGCGCCCGGCTGGGCCTCGCCGGGCCGGTCCCCGTCGGGCTGGGCCGGACCCGATCAGCCCGCCGGCCGGCCGCCGGCTCCGGCGCGACCCGATTCCGGACGGCCCGACCCGGGGCGAGCCGACCAAGGGCGAGCCGACCCCGGACGACCCGACCCCGGACGACCCGACTTCGGACGGCCCGACCCGGGGCGGCCTGACTTCGCACGGCCCGAGCCGGGACGACCCGACCAAGGACGACCCGACCCCGGACGGCCCGACTTCGGACGGCCCGACCAGGGACGAGCCGACCAGGAACGCTCTGACCACGGGCGCGCGGATCTGGGACGAGCCGATTCGCTGCGACCTGGCCCGGGGCGGTCGGCTCCAGCCGACCCCTTCCCCCCTGCGCCGTTCCCGGGCGCGGGGGCTCCGTACCCGCCCGGGCCGGCTCCGCGGCCGCCCGCTGGGCCGGCCTCGGATCCTGGCGCACCCGCCCCGCGTCCGTCTGGCCCGGCCGCCCCGGCCTCGGCCGCACCCGCCTCGGCCTCGGCCTCGACGGCCGCGCCCGCCGCTCCCGCCCCGGCTGCGCCGTTCCCGCCGGCTGCCTTCCCGGCCGGGCCGGAGCCGGACCGGCGGTTGCCGTCCGGACCCGCTCCCGCCGACCGCGGGCCAGCCCCGCGCCGGCCTGGGCCGTCCGCCCCGGCCGTCCCGGAAGCACCGACCGACCCGACCATCCCGGGCTGGTCGGTGCTGGTCACCGCCGACCGCGCTTACTACAACACCGTGGTCGCCTCAGGCGCCCCGGATGCGGCCGCCATCGTCTTTCCGGATTACATCCCGGAGCGCCGGTTCCAGCTGGCCGGGCCGCAGATGCGTATCGGCCGGGTCAGCCGGAGCCGGGGCTTCGCGCCTGAGATCGACCTGACCGGGCCGCCTACCGACCCGGGCGTCTCCCGGCTGCATGCCGTCCTGATTCCGGAGCCGGACGGCACCTGGGCCATCCTCGACCCCGGCTCGGAAAACGGCACCCTGGTCAACGACGTCGAGATCGCCATCGACCAGCGGGTACGGCTCCGCAGCGGCGACCGCGTGCACCTCGGCGCCTGGACCGTGCTCACCATCCAGGCCGGCTAGC
>FSXZ01000880.1_pt1 | contig 13185 bp, 11 predicted proteins | sample 1638121 | NCBI WGS metagenome assembly FSXZ01 (sample SAMEA3914788, study PRJEB12502) | metagenome | biome: forest; material: soil | place: Canada | collected 2011-07-03 | depth 0.1 m
CCGCCGGCCTCGGCCCCCTGGTCGATACCCGCGGCCACGGCGGCTTCATCGTCGCTCCGGGTTCCGTCTTCGAAGGCGGAACCTATCGTGTCGAACACGAAGCGGCCGTGGCTCTGCTGCCGGCCTGGATCGCCCACGAGCTAACCAAGCGCCCACCAGTCGTGGAGATACCTCCCGCGCCTGCACCCTCCCGCACACCCGTCACGGACCGGCGCCGCAGCGCGTACGGCAACGCAGCCCTCAAGCAGGCAGCCGACATCGTGGCCAGGGCGCAGGAGGGCACCCGCAACGACACCCTCAACCGAGAGTCGTTCCGACTCGGGCGCCTCGTCGGCGGCGAAGTCCTCGACCGAAACGACGCAGTCGCCGAGCTGCGCCGCGCCGCACACAACGCCGGACTCCCGCCCAGCGAGGCAGCAAACACGATCGCTTCCGGCCTGGCCGCAGGCATCGGCCATCCGCGCTTTATCCCCGATCCCGCGCCCCGACCCCAGAACAACCACCCGACTCAGGAGGCCACCATGACCGCCGTGACCGATCAAGAGCCGCGCACCTCTAACCAGCCCATTACCACGCCCGAGCCGGAGCAGACCAACGGAGCCGCCCGCGCTGCTCAGCCAAATGCCGACGAAGCAGCGTCCACCACCGCCAACGGGCACGAAGCCGCCAAGGTACCTGGGCGCGCCGACACGACCTCGGCTGAAAAGGAGTCTTCCTCGTCGGCCGATTCGACGTCGTCCACGCCGCAGGAGGCCGTCACCCACAACGACCCGACAACCACTTCCGAGAGCGAGTTCGACTTCGATGGCATCTGGAGTGATGTGCGCGCCAGCATCGAGCGCGCCCGTCAAGCGATCCCCGACTGGACCGAACTCAACACGCCCGACGATCTCAAGGCCGCCATCGACGAAGCGCTCAGGTACCTGGCTCAGACACCCATCCTGCGCACCGCTGGCGACGGCACCGACAGCACCACCGCAGACAGCACGACCACCGACGCGCCGAAGCCTGCATCTCCCGTCGACCAGACCACAGACACCGTGGAACTCGACGCCGAAGACCTCGACGAACACCTGGCCGCCGTGGACGCCGCCTACGCCGACGCCCGAGCCTCTGGCATCCCCGCCGATCGACCGCAATGGGCGGGAATCAGCGCCATCCACAGCGCTGTCCACAACCTGTGGGATACCCTCAAGGCCGCAGCAGGCACATATTGGGCCGAGCTGTCCGCCGACGTTCGTGTCCGTGGCCTACTGACGACCTTCGCGACTCGGGCAGTCCGGGCGATCGCCAACCTCGCCAGCGCCACCGCAACGCACCTCGAACAGCGCGGCACGCATCAGCAGCGCGGCGTCGAAGCGGAGGGTCCGGGCCTGCGCGAGGCCTACATCAACGCCCGCAACCATGTAGGTGCTCACGCTGCAACCCACGAGTGGCAGCGCATCACGGCCCTCTGGGGTACCGTCAACACCCTCTCCCGCCAGGCTGGCGACCCCGGCATCCGCGTGGTCATCGCCCGCAGCGCAGACGCGATCTCCGACTACGCGGACGCTCTCGGCCGCAAGACCGACCAATACGGCCACACCACTGCGGCCGACGCGCTCACAATTCTTGCCACAGCCGCTGAACAGCACGCTGCAAGCCTCCGCACCGTAGAGGACCCCGCGACGCCAGACCGCCAACTTCACCGGACCGCGACCGCCACGAACTCCGTCCAACCGCCTGGCAGCGCTCCGACGCCCCATCAGGCCACAGAAGCACAGGTGCTTCAGGCTAGGGCACGCCAGGTCGCCCAGCACGCCCAAGCTCGGCTCGGCCAGACTCCTCGTAGGGCCGCAGCCGCTCCGCGTCGTGCTCAGGGCGCCGCAAACGCACGGGACCAGAACAACCCGATGCGACCCATGCAGCCGAACTCCCCGCGAGAGTCGACGAACATCCAGATCCAGTAGGAGGCTCCGAGTCGCTGCTCATCGCGGCGGGGAAGAGCGCACGTCAGTGACGAAGAGTCGCACCTCGAAGGGCGGGGGCGCCCCGAGTTGAGTCGGGTCTCGGCGCGGACGTAGGCTCGCCGGAGAGCCTGGGCGCCCCGTCGGACGCGCGCATGTCCGACGGGGCGCCCAGGTAAATGCGCTTCAGGATGCTGTCGTGCGCTCGACCTTGCGGAGGGGCAGCTCAGGTGAGTGTGGGCAGCGTCATGGGCTTCGGCGGGTTCAAAGACAGCTTCGAGCTTCTCAGTGTTACCGGTCCGAATGCGTGGCGGCAGGTGCTCATGATGCCGCCTGCGCAGCCAGGAGATCGGCTAGCTTCGACTCCGCGGCCGCAGCGCTCTCGAGCAGACGGTCCAGCAGGCTGGTTGCCGTGGGGCTGCGTCCGAGGCCTCCGCTTTCGACGACGCGCTGAAGCGATTCGGTTTCGTCGTCCCCCAGCGTCGCTACGACGGCGCGGGCCGCGTAGGCGTCGGTGTGCGCGGCCGCGACCACCACCTCCCGCAGGCGGAGTGCCGTGCTCGGCGACGTGTCGGACGTGTCGGCAAGCGCCAGCGCTGTTAAGGCGAGCTGGGTGCGAAAGAATATGGTCGGGGGGTCATCCGCCTCGATCAGCTCCAGTGCCTCGGCTCCGGCGATCTCGATGGGGGTGAGGTCGGTGGTTCCGGCCTCCAGCAGGCAGAAGGCGCGCAGTACCGACGCGACCGCCTTCTCGGGGGCATCGCTGATCTCGCTGTCCTCGACCATTGCGGCGGCGTCGGAGCAGTTTCCGCGTTCGAGCAGTGCGAGGATCGTTGACTGCCGCCCGTCCCACAGGCGTGCGCCGACGCCCTTGTGCGCGGCTGCGGTTTGAGCCGCGTGCGCCCAGCGGCCGGCGCGGGCCAGGGAGCGTAGTCCGTCGGATAGGACCGCCGCCCAGAGTTCGGCGGCGATCTTCCGGTGGCCTTCGGGGTTGCGGATGATCGCGGATACATCGACGCCTCGCCCACACACCTGGGCGGCGCTGCGTGTTCGGGCGGCCTGGTAGAGCTGCTCCAAGACCTCGTAGGCGTGCCGGGGGTCGCCGCCTCGGGTCAGGAGCCTGGCGATGTTCATCAGCGGCTGCACCGCCATGACCGCGGTGGCCGGGTCATCGAGCCGGGGCGCTGCGGCGAAGGTTCCGTAGTGCTTCCAGCACATCTGCGCGGCGAGGTCGTGCCGCCCGATGTCGGAGGCGATCAGCGAAGCGAGGTTGATCACTGAGCTGGCGCGGGCCACCTGTTCGTGGTGGCCCACGCCGTCGGCGCCGAGAAGCGGCTCGGTCAGCGCCGCGATGCGCTCGGGCAGCGGCAGGCCGAGCGGACGGGGCCGGTTAATCAAAGGGAACCGACCAGCTATCGCAGAGATCATCGGCGCCTTCTCGTTACGGCCAGTCGACGGCGAGGCGGCTGGCGGGCTTGTCGATCACGAAGCGGGAGCTGTCGACGGCCAGCGCGCTGCGCATATCGCCGGTGGCCATGCGGAACGTCGGGTTTCCGGCGCCGTTGCCGCCGTGCCGGCCCCATACGCGGATCTCGTTCACGACCTGGTCGGCGAGGGACTCGCCGTCCGGGCCGTGGCCGATGACGCCGATCTCCCAGTAGTCGCCGTCCTGGTCCGTGCCTTCGCGCATGGTCAGGTAGGCCAGGCTGTCGCTGCCGAGCGCGGCCATCGAGCCCCACGAGAAGTGGGGTGTGAATCCGGGGCGCTTGCCCGGCATCCGGGACAGGCCGTTGGGCAGTGCGCAGGTCAGCCACAGGTAGAGCCACTCGAACGCTCCGCCTGCGCGGAATTTCACCCCGGTGTAGATCTTCGTGCCGGTGTGGCCGAGGACGGTACGCAGCGCGTCGGGGTCGACGTCCTGCTCGGGGTAGAGCTCGATGCGCACGTCGCCGGGGCCGTCGAAGGCGGGCATGGCGCGGTTGTCGTCCATGGCGCCCTTGCGCAGCGGCACGAACGTGGCCATCTCGCTGGAAACGGCTTTCCACGTCGCGCCGTCGCGTTCGAAGGCGAAGCTGCGCGAGATGCTCCCGCGCACCCGCATCGGGATGACGATGCGTCCGGCCGGAGCGAGCTGGTCCAACAGGGCGGTGGGGATGTCGCCGGTGCCGACGGTGAACTGGACGCGGTCGAACGGGCCACGGTCGGGCAGCCCGATGGCACCGTCGGCCAGCTGTACCGTCACGTTCGCCACGCCGGCTGCCGCGAGGTTGCGCCGGGCGCGCTTGACCAGGTCGTCGTCGACGTCCACGCTCCAGACGTGGCCGCCGGGTCCGACCAGGTGGGCCAGCAGGGCCGCGTTGTATCCAGTGGCGGCGCCTGCTTCGAAGACCGTGTGGCCGGGGCGGGCGTCGAGCTGCTCGAGCTGGGTGGCCACGACGGTCGGCTGGGAGATGCAGGAGATCATCTCCCCGTCGCCGTCGGTCTTCACCGACACCGCGTCGTCGCGGTAGGCGGTGGCCAGGTCGACGTCGGAGACGAACACGTGCCGCGGCACCTGCTCGAAGGCGTCGATGATCGCCTCGGTGTGCAGCCAGTTCGAGTCGGTGAGCTTGGCCACAAGGGCGGCGCGCAGCGCATCGGAGTCGGCTGCGGGGGGCAGGGTGGTCTCCATCTGCCCGACTCTAGGGGCGCCCGGGGACACCTTCCCGCCCGACACGACGGCCGCCTGGTCGTCGGAGAAGACGACCTGTTGGGCCAGCCACGCGAGCCGTGCCTGGTCTGTGGCACCGATCGCGCCGCGGTTGAGGGCGAAGATCGCGTGGTGAGCGAGCACGGCGCGCAGCCCGCGGGTCAGCCGGCCGGCGGCGGCCAGCAGGGCGAGTTCGTGCCCGCATTCTTCGAACGCTGCGACGCGCTCGGGCCAGGTCGGGTCGTCGTCGGGGACCTTGGCGGCGTCGACGTTCATCAAGCGCCGGATCGCGGCCACGGCGCCGGTGCGCCGCTGCCCGCTCGGCAGTTGCGCGAGTTCCAGGCCGGGGCGTTCGGCGCCGAGTCTCGCCCATACGTCGCCGACCTCGAACCTGTCCAAGCCGGCGCCGCGGCCCAGGGCGGACAGGAGCAGGACGCAGCGTTCGCGTGACCCGTCCCGGCCGGTGGCGGCCAGGGCGCCGGGGCTGTCCGCGCAGAACAGCGCGTGCGAGACCGCCATGCCTTCGGGGCCGCCGAACGCAGCGAGTTCCGGCTCGTAGATGCCGGACTTCCACGCGGCGGCCAGGGCGTCGGCGACGAGCTTGTCCAGGATCTCGTCGGCGGGGGCGGCGGTGCGCAGCCGCAGGCCGCCGTTCTTGCGCAGGAACCAGAAGCGCTCACCGGACAGCGCGGCGCCCAACGCTCTCGCGGCGGCGGGGCTCACGCCGCGGCCGCCGGGGAAGGAGACGGTGGCGTGGTGCCATCCGCTCTCGGGGGTCACGGGCAGGTGTTCGTCGTCGAGGTCCATTCCGGCATCTCTCACTTCGCGTCGGTCGAGGTGGTGGCGTGTGTCAGGTGATCAGTACTGCGCGGGTCCAGCCGCCGTCGGTGCCGCCGAGGGCGAGGCTCGCGCCCGCGCGGCCTTCCAGGAAGCCGGGCTTCGTCAACTGGTCAAGGCCCGCCTCGGTACGTGCCCGCAGGTCGGGTGCGAGGGCGTGGAAGGGGGCGGGATCGGGGCTGTCTGCGGCGATGGCCCGGGCGAGCGTGAGCTGGCCGGCCCATCCGTGGCACAGGCTGGCGTCACAGGTCAGGTCGCGAACCCGTGGATCCGTCAGCACGGTCAGGGCGGTTTGCTCGGCGGCGGCGCGTCGCGCGGGGTCGTTCGCGGCGATGCCGGCGAGTTGGAGTGCGCGGGCGATTCCGGCGGCGCCGTAGCACCAGGACGGCCGCGCGGGTGCGGCGGCGCCGGGCTCGGGTAACTGGTCGATGCCGATCCAGTAGAAGCTGCCGTAGGTCTCGAGCCAGCGCGCGTAGATGTCGATCGCCTCGCGCTGGCCGGGCACATTAACGCCGTGCCGGGCGGCGATGGCCAGCAGCGCCAGCGGTCCCGCGGCGCCGTGGGCCATGCCGTTGTTCGCGTGGCCGCCGGAAACGGTGTCGTCCGCGTTGATCGCTGTGTCGCTCCACCAGCCGGGCAGCTGCCAGTGCTCGCGCTGGATGGGCTGCGCCAACGCGACGAGGTACGCCAGGATCTCGGCGAGCGGCGTGGTGGCTCGGCAGCGCTGCAGCAGCAGCGCGCCGAGGCCGGTCAGCCCGCTGATGAGGTCGAACTCCGCCGAAGCCGGGCGCGTACCGGCGCGGTGCCGCGCGTGTGCCGCGGCCAGGCGGCGTGCGACGACGCGGTCTGTGGCCTCGACGATGCTCGTGTTGACGCGTTGCCCGCAGCAGCGCAGCACGAACTCGAGGGCCGGGGCGCCGTGGTAGAGGCAGGCGTTGCCGCCTATGCTAACCCCGCCGGCGGCGGCCTGAACGAGCAGGGCGCGCGCTCGGGCGGCGTCTCCGCGCTCGCCATGCAGCAGTGCTACCCCGAGTGCGTCTTCGGCCAGGGCCTGATGCGTCGGGGCGCTCACGAACGTGCCGCCATCGTCACGACGATGCTGTGGGCGCGTCCGCCGATCCATCCGTCGCTGTCGGGTGCGGGCGCGTCCTGCAGCAGCGCGGTGCCGGTCGCCGCCAGCGAGGTGCGCAGCACGTCCAGGTGCATCGCGTCCTGCAGATTCAGCGGAAGGCGCTGATCGTCGACCGTGAGCAGCACGCGGTCCGGCATCCGGTGCCGCTCGCGCCACGCGTGAAGCGCCTGCGCCCACTGCGCGCCGGCCGCCGAACGGCCAGGCAGGTCGCGGGCTTGCAGCCGCCAGCGGGCGGGCATCAGGATCGTGCGGCGGTAGTGCAGAGCCGGGGTGAACGGCAGCACCAGCGCCGCCGCCCACGCGAATCCGGTCACCTGGGGGCATGCGGCGCGCGCGATCTCGGCCAGGAACCGGGCCATCGGCGGGGTGTAGTTGTTCCAGACGAAGTTCACCGCGTTCGGTGTCAGCAGCTCGATCGGTCTGCCGGTCGAGGCCACGGCCAGAAACAGGCGCCCGTCGGCAACGCCCACGGCGAGGTCCTCGGGCATCAGCACACCCTCGCCTGGGGCGCGGAACTCCCCAACGCTCACCACGGTGGGCAGCACCTGGGGAGCGCGGGTGAGCAGGTCGGCGTGTCGCCGGGCGGGATGGAAGGACAGCTGCGCCGTGTCCGCGCCGGCCTGCACGGTCGGCAGGTGCGCGTAGCCGCGGGCGGCCTCGTCGGGAAGCAGATGCCAGAACCGGCCCGCCATCGACCCGCCGTCACGCGAGGCCGTGTGCACCAGGATCCGGAAATTCCCCCGGTCCAGGGCTGCGATCGAGGGTGAACACACCTGGGCGCACAGCTCCAGGTGCGGGGCCGGGACGGTGGACGGCGGTCCGGCGGCGGCCTGGATCTCCTCGATCGTGGCGCCCGTCAGGGTGATCGCGCGTGCTCCGTCCAACGCGGCGGTCTGCGCCAGGTCCAGCAGTGCGCGGTCGCGGCGCGACATCGCGCGCGGCGGCATCGACAGCTTCCCGAAGCCGTCCGGAAACCCGAGTCCTCGATCGGGATCGGTCAGCAGGGGAACGGGGACCAGTACGTCCTGCCCGTAGCGCGCGGCGAAACGGGCGGTGTAGTCGCCCCACTCCGGGATGCCCGTGGGGTACATCGCCAGCCGGGCCAGCAGGCTCGCCGCGGTCTCCATCTCGAGCCCGACGGCCTCGGGAAGCTGCACGTCGGCATCGAGCAGCACATCGAGGGCTGCTTTCTCGCCGAGCCCGCGGACTTCGGCGGGCCAGGCGGGGGGAAGGACGTCGCCGGGATCGACCGTGGTGGCCGGCGCCCGAAGCGCCGAACGCAGCAGGCCGACTTCGAGCAGCGTGCCTAGGGCCGCCGCGCAGCGGGACTCGGAGGACTGTGGGAACTCGGCGACGAGCTTGCCCAGCAGCACGCTGGAGGAGACCGGTGTCTTCGCCGCCTCCAGAACCTTCGCGATCACGGGGGTGAGCGCCAGCGACTTCTCGTCGGAGCCCTCGGCCGGTACGTAGACGCGCTCGCCGCGCACGGTCACGAGGTTGTTGACGCACACCTCGACCTCGGCCATCCGCCCCGGGTCCGCCTCCGCTGCGGCGATCGCAGTGGCCAGGGCGACCGGCTCGGGGCGGGCGTATTGCTGATGGCGCTCGCCGACGTGCGCGCAGGCACGCGGGCCGAATTCGATCGGCGCCACGCCGGCGAATAACCCGAACGGTGTCGAGCGATGCGTGAGCCGGATCGCGTACCGACCGACGGCGAGTGCGGCGCGGCGAGCGCGCCGGGCATCGCCGATCTCCCCGTTCAGCAGCAGGTTGACTTGACGGGCCAGGTCCGGGCTGGCCACACCGACGGCGCGGGCGAACTCCTCGTCGGCCCACGCGCCACGCAACCAGGCGCACCACAGCGTGACGGGGCTGTCGAGTGCGGGCCACGGCTCCAGTACCGGGCCGGTGGTGCGCAGCGCGGCCCGCACGATCCCGCCGTCGGCGCGCTGGTAGAGATTGTGACGCGAGCGCGTCATTCCCGCTCCTTTTTCGTCGTGGCGTCCGAGCGCGGGCCGGCCGGGAGCCGACCGGCCCGCGTGTTCATCGGCGGCCTCGGTGGACTACGAGGTCACACACGCGCTGCCGCAGGAGCTGCCGCAGTTGTCGCCGGTGCCGCACATCAGCACCGTCTCGGAGGCGTCGACGCCCTCGACGAAGCGGATGTCGAAGTCGAACGGGTCGGTGGCCTGGTCGCCCCCGGCGTCGTCCACGTCCACGGGCGGCGCCTCGATGTGCTCGAGGGTCTGCGTCGTCATCGGGTCCTCACTCTCATATCGGTCCAGGGTGATAAGCACTTCGATGTCTGTCGCGCTGCGCCGCGCCCGGCTCGCGGCTACCGCCCGGGGGGCTGCACCCGTGGAGCGAGCTCGCCGGGAAGGCTCCGCGGAGCTTTCCCACGCCGCGCGTCTCGGCCTGACGCGCCCGCCCCGGCCACGAGTTCGAGGGCGCGTGTCGAGCCGTGTTCGGAGCCGGATGGATACGCATCACGGGCGGCCATCCGCAGCGCGTGGGCCTCCTGTCTTATCGAGTTCGTGGCGGGGTGGTCGTGCGCGGACCGTGGTGTTTCGCGCGTCCGCGTGTCGTGGGCCGCGCCGGCACGTCGCCCCATTGCGCCGGGCCACGGCGAGTTCGGCCGCCACCACGAGACGGTGGCTGACGATCCGGGAGGTCAATGCCAGCGAGAGGTGCTCGACGAGGATCAGCCCGCGCCCGGACTCGGCGAACTGCCCGGGCGGTGCCGTGCTCGCGCGGGGCAGCGCGAGGGTTGTCAGCGGATTGCTGACGGTGATCCGGAGCCGATCGCGCTCTGCGAGCAGTTCCACCAGGGTTCGGCGCCCGGGCAGCCCGTGGACACGGCGTTGGTCACCAGTTCGCTGATCACCAGCTCCACTACGTCCCCGTCGCAGCTGACCGGCCACCGCGCGAGCCGGCGCATCACCCACCGCCGGCAGCGGGCGGAGGACCGCACTGGCCGGCGTCGGCGTGCAACACGTCAGCGTCCTGGTGCCGGTCACCGCAAGCTTCGATCCTGCTGTGGCTGCGGGCGCACGACGAGCAGCCGCAGTCGGGCGTCGGCGATCTGGGTGCTGCGGGCCCGAGCCACCGGCGCCGCGCCCAAGTGCGCGGCCGAGGGGACGACCAGCCCGTACACGGGTGAGCCGCTGGCGCGGATCGCGGCGAGAAGGCGGTCGAACTCGTCAGGGGCCAGCGGCGACTCGGTCACCACGCCGTCGAGGGCGTACTCGTGGCGTTCACAGAAGCTGCTGAGCACCGCGCTCAGCGCGCTCGCGCGTCGGTCTCCTCCGCGCGCGCCGCGGCGCAGGAACCCGACGACGACGGGGTGCGGGACCGCGAGCAGTTCCGTGACCTCGGCCATGGCTCGTCCTTCCGGCTGCCGCGTGATCTGTCCCCGACAGCGTCGCGCGCCGCACGGCCGGCGGGAATGAAGCGGTGTGGGCGTGGTGTGGGAGTTCGCCTGCGCGGTGTCATCGGACGGTGATTTGCTTAAGGCGGCCAGGGAGGTGGTTCGGATGGTCGCCGTGCGCAGGTGGACCGGCAGGGAAGCGACCGCGTTGCAGAACGCGGTGCGCCTGCCCGTGCGCGACTTCGCCCTTTACCTCGGCGTCGACCCGAAGACCGTGACCGGCTGGCGCCGCGGCGGCGCCGCGATCGAGCCGCGCCCGGACACTCAGGCGATCCTGGACACGGCGTTGTCCCAGTGCACCGCGGAGCAGCTCGAGCGATTCCATCAGGGGCTCGCACAGTACGAAGCGGGCCCCGCGTATTCGCGCAGCTCGGCTCCGGTGCCGCTGGACTACGAGCAGTGGAACGACGATCTCGACCGGGCCGCCGTGGCCGTCGGACGACAGGGATTCCACCTCGCCTCGAGTCTGGTCGACCGATGGCGGTTGCGCGCGGCCGGGCACCACCGGCTCGACGAGAAAGGCCTCTACCTCGCGGCACGCGGCCTCGTGCTGCTCGGCGATGTCCGCCGCGACCAAGGGGCGCTGGCAGGACCGGGCTCGGCGCGCCTGGCCTACGCCGAGGGGCTGGAGATCTTCCGCGAGCTCGACATCCCGCGGCGGGCCGCGCAGGTCGAGCTCGCCCTCGCCGTCGTCCAGGAGATGTCCGGAGGCCTCTCGGCTTCCGCACGCTCTTACCGGAAACTTGCCCGCGACTCGCGGCTCGACCCGCGCGATCAGGCGCGCGCGAGACTCTGGGTGGGCACTGCGCTGAGCAAGCTCGGCCAGAACGGACCCGCCATCAAGCTCATGACGTCCGCAGCGCGGCAGTTCGAAGACCTGGGGGAGCCGGAGGAGTGGTCCATCGCGCACCAGAAGATCGCCCTGGCCCACCGCGGAGCCGGACAGCTCGACCAGGCCCAGAAGGTGATCGTGATCGCGGGCAATACCCGCGTCGACGACTCCCCCATGCAGCAGGTGCGGCTCAACACCGCGCAAGCCCACATCCTCGTGACCGACCCCGCTACCCGCGAGGCCGGCCTCGGCCTGCTCGACCGGTGCGAGCAGATCGCCATGCAGTACGGTCTGAGCCATCAGCAACGCGCCATCGCCACCATCCGAGCGGTCGCCAGCTGACAAAGGCCCAGTTCAGATCCGAGGACGGATATACGTGAGCAACCCCGCGCGGCGCACCCCCACCGAAGCCGACCGGCGAGCCGCCGAAACGCTCTGGCGCTACCACCAGATGGGGCATCAGCCCGCTCCGTGCGACGCGGCCATCGGCCTCGGCAGCCACGACCTCGGCGTCGCCGAGCACGCGGCGCGCCTCTACCACGACGGGTTGTTCCCCGTCATCGTCTTCAGCGGAGCCGACAACCCCACGATGCGCGAGAAGTTCCCGGACGGCGAGAGCGTCGCCTTCGGCAGAAGGGCGATCGAACTCGGCGTTCCGCCCGAAGCGGTTCTCTACGAACCCGCCGCCACCAACACCGGTAAGAACATCAGCCTCTCCCGCCGCGTGCTCGAGGGCGCCGGCATCGTCCCTTCCTCGATCATGCTGATCTCCATGCCGTACATGGAACGGCGCGGCTACGCCACCTGCCGCAAGGTCTGGCCCGAGGTCACCGCCGTCTGCAGTTCCGAGCAGGTGGCGTTCGACGCCTACGTCAAGGCGATCGGGGACGAGGCCCTGGTCATCGACCAACTCGTCGGGGACAGCGACCGCGTCATCAAATACCCCGCCCTCGGATACGCCATCGAACAACCCGTGCCCGCAGACGCCCGCGCGGCGCTCGAGCACCTGGTCACCCAGGGCTACGACAGCAAACTATTGAGATAGTATCGGAGGGCCATCATGTCCGGGGCTCCGGTCACCTGCGCGATCCACCAGCCGAACCTGTTCCCCCGCCTGTCCACGCTGGCGAAACTGTTCGCAGCCGACGTATGGGTGGTCCTCGACGATGTGCAGTTCACCCGCCGCGACTACCAGCACCGCGCCCGGCTGCGCCCGTTGGATCCGCACCGTGACGACCAGTGGATGATCGCACCGGTTCACCTGCCCCACGGGCGCAGCACGATCATCCGAGACGTGACCATCGCCGACCCCCTCGCCACACGCACCCGCATCTCCCGGATGACCGAACAGCACTACGCCCGCAGCGCCCATTGGCCGGCATTGCAGACCGGCCCGCTCCGAGACGTCGTGTGCGCGATCGACTGTGGCGAACCGCTCGCGTCGATCGCCGAGACCTCCACCGCCGCGATACTCGCGATACTCGAGTGGCCCGGTGCCGTGTACCACAGCAGCAGCTTCCGGGTACGCTCCGACCGCAACCTTCGGCTCGTCGACCTCGTCCAGGCCGTAGGCGCCGACACCTATCTCTGCGGCACCGGCGGGGCACGCTACCTCCACCACGGCGCGTTCGATAACGCCGGCCTCACAGTTACCCATGTGGCCGTACCCCCGGAACACGGCGGCGGCCAGATATGGACCGATGCCCACCGCATCAGCGCGCTCTACGCACTCATGGAGGCGGGACCCCACGACGTGAGCGCGGTCCTGCGCACCTACACGGCCGCGGTGCGCAGCCCGCAGGAAGCCGCGCACCTGGTCCCGTGACGCCTCCGATCGAGGATGGAACGAGCAGGTACGGCAGCTCCTTCTCCCGGTCCTGGTCGCGTCGAGAGGCGCACCTGTGGAGCGCAGTCGGCCCGACGAGACCGGTGGCGCGCGATTCATTTCAAGTCTGGTTCCGGTCGGAGAACGGGGATGGGCGGCTCCAGTTCGTTCCGGAAGGATCTACCGGTCAGCGCGTCGCGCATGAGGTATGGGCTGGCTTTGAAGCGCTTCGCCAGGTCGGCAACGGTCGCGGTGTGGTTTGTCCAGTAAATCTCGCGCGCCAGACGCAGCCCGCGGCGAGGGCCGGAGAGGAACGCGGTGATACGGCGTAGATCGCGGCCGACCCGGCGCTGGTCGCCGCCGAACGCGGCGGAGACCCCGTCGTGCAGGCCTCGGCCGCGTGCCGCGTCGGTGGCGGACGCGTAGTGGGTGGTGCAGACATTCACGCCGCTGCCGGGTCCAACCGGGGACCGGCCGTGCGGGCATCGGCATACAGC
>FSXZ01000906.1_pt1 | contig 13164 bp, 14 predicted proteins | sample 1638121 | NCBI WGS metagenome assembly FSXZ01 (sample SAMEA3914788, study PRJEB12502) | metagenome | biome: forest; material: soil | place: Canada | collected 2011-07-03 | depth 0.1 m
AACCACCGCAGCCGTCCCCGCGTCACAACTCCACCCCGAGAGCGACCCCGACTCGAACCCCGGATTCGACAACAGATTCGCCGTCGCCGCCGTGGCCGGGGCGGCGGAGAAGACGACGGCGGCCAGGCCGGAGGCGGCGAGGGCCAGGGCGGTGGCGGCGGCGAGGACGGCGCGTCTGGCTGTGGACAGGCGGCTGGGTGGCATGGCGGTCTCCTGGGCAGCACGAAGGACGAGGTGGGTGTGGTGCGCCCGCTCCGGAGCAGGTGAGTGCAGGAACTAGTGGGGAGATTGGACTAGACCTGTCGCACTGTCAAGACATCTGCGCGGGCTGATTTCTCCCCATCGCGGTCCGCACCCCGCGTCCGGGACCGCGCCGAGGGCGTCGCGGCCCGGGGTTCGGCGCGCGCCTGCCCGCGGCGCACCCGGAAAACCATTGTCCGTGCGGGCGACATCACCCGGAAATGCCGATCAGGTAAGGCTTTCCTTATATCATCGAGTTTTGAATGAGGGCCTTTCCCACGCTACTGTGGTGATCTTCCGGCCGCTTTGTCGTCCCGGCGCGTTCGGCCCCGCGCCCCGATCCTCCGGGAGTCGCCGTGACCGCCGCACCAGCCGACAAGCCGGCCGACAAGACCCACCCCCCGCGTACGCCGGGGCCCCCGCCGACGCACCACCACCGGGACGTGTCCGGGGGCTGGCTGCGCCCGGCCGTGTTCGGCGCGATGGACGGCCTGGTCACCAACGTCTCGCTGATCAGCGGAGTGGGCGCGGGCGGCGGATCGATCCACACGGTCGCGCTGACCGGTATCGCCGGGCTGGTGGCCGGCGCGTTCTCGATGGCCACCGGCGAATACGTCTCGGTCTCCTCGCAGAACGAACTGGTGCAGGCCGAGGTGGCCAAGGAGGAGAACGAGCTCGCCCGCAACCCGATAGGCGAGCGGATGGAGCTGACCGCCTCGTTCGTGGCGCAGGGTGTTGATCCGGACCTGGCCCGCAAGGTGGTCGAGCAGATCTCGGCCCAACCCGACAAGGGCCTGACCGCGCACGTGCGCGAGGAGCTCGGGGTGGACCCGGACGACCTGCCCTCGCCGTGGACGGCGGCCGGAGCCTCGTTCGCCTCCTTCACGCTCGGCGCGATCATCCCGCTGGCGCCCTACCTGTTCGGCGCGAACGTGCTCTGGCTGGCCCTGGTGCTGGCCGCGCTCGGCGCGCTGATCGGCGGCGGCGCCGTCGGCAAGCTGACCTCGCGGCCGGTGTGGTTCAGCGCCACCCGGCAGCTGGGACTGGCCGCCGTCGCCGCCGGCGCCACCTACCTGATCGGCTCGCTGATCGGCACGAACGTGGGCTGAGCCGCTCAGCCCTTCGGCGTGTCGCCGACCGCCGCGAGCACCGGGTGCACCTGGAAGTCCGAGCACACCAGGGCGCCGGAACCGAGGCTGAGCTTCGTGGTCAGGGTCGAGTTCGGCGGAGTCACTTCCAACTCGTCGGCGCCGGTGTAGCAGGACGCGGTCGAGCCGGCGGACACGTCGGACCACTCCAGCACCGCCGAGCCGCTCTGCCCGGCCGCCAAGGTCACCAGCGGCGCCTTGGCCATCCCCTCGGCCCCGCCCATGGGGCCCGTCAGCTTCCTGACCGCGTCCAGCGGGGGCAGCGCGCCGCTCGGGTCGTCGAGCTCGGCGCCCGGATAGCCGCGCAGGTAGCAGGCATGCCCGGCGGCGTTGGCGAACAGCAGCAGGACGCTGATGTGCCCGGCGGCGCCCTGGCCCTGCCCCAGGCTCACCGTGATGTCCGCGTTGCGGCACTCGGGCAGTCCGGCGGCGGAGGCGGCGGCCGTGGGCGCGGGCGCGGCCGGGCCGCTGCTCGATCCGGCCGCGTCGGCGGAGGCGGTCGGCACGCTGACGGAGGAACCGCCCCCGCCCGGCTGCGCGCCGGCGCCCGGCTGCCGCGCCTGGGCCGGCGTGGTGGGCTTCGCGACGGCCGCGTACGCCCAGTATCCGGCTCCGGCCATCACGGCCGCGGCGAGCACGACCGTCACGGCGACGAACTGACCCCTGCTCATGGTCATGGCGACACCTCCGGCCGAAGAGACGCGGGCGGGGGCCCGGCGGTTGGAATCCGTTGCCCCGGCCCGCGATGCGCGCGCCCGGCCTCAGCGCGCCCGGCTCACAGCGTCCAGTCCACCGGCGGGTAGCCCAGCTCGGCCAGCGCCGCGTTGACGGCCGAATAGGGCCGCGAGCCGTGGAAGCCCTTGCTCGCCGAGAGCGGCGAGGGGTGCACGCCTTCTATCACCCGGTGCCTGGCGGTGTCGATCAGCGCCGTCTTGGTCTTGGCCGGACCGCCCCAGAGCACGAACACGACGGGCTTCTCCCGCGCGCTCACGGCCCGGATCACCGCGTCCGTGAAGGTCTCCCAGCCGTGCTTCTTGTGCGAGTTGGCCTCGTGCGCGCGCACCGTGAGCACCGTGTTGAGCAGCAGCACGCCCTGCTTGGTCCACGGGCGCAGGTCGCCGTTCACCGGGACGGGCAGGCCGAGGTCCGCGGTCAGCTCCTTGTACATGTTGCGCAGCGACGGCGGAACGCGCACGCCGGGGCGGACCGAGAAACACAGGCCGTGCGCCTGGCCGTCGTCGTGGTACGGGTCCTGCCCGAGGAGCACGACCTTCACGTCCTCGTACGCGGTCGCGTCGAGCGCGGCGAAGACCTCTTCGCGCGGCGGGAAGACCTGGTGCGCCGCGCGCTCGGCCGCGACGAAGGCGTCGAGCTCGCGGTAGTACGGCTTCTCGGTCTCCGCGCCGAGGACCTGCCGCCAGGATTCGGGCAGCGGCGGCAGGTGCGTGTCGGTCGACGCGGTCAGCTCTTCGGTAGTCACGGGAAAACCGTAGCGGCCCGCTCCGACAGCCGTGGCACGCCCGCGGAGATCTCCCTCTCCGGCCGCTAGCGCTTCTGCACCACCGTGAGTCCGTCCGCGATCGGCAGCATGACCACCTCGACCCGCTCGTCCGCGACCAGCCGGCCGTTGAACTCGTGCAGCGCGCCCGGGTCCGGGTCCCCGCCCCGCCCGGCCTCGGCCCGGCGGGAGTCGACCACGTCGCCGTTGCGGAAGGTGTTGTCGAACGCGATGATCCCGCCCGGGCGCAGCCGGGTGATCAGGGCGCTGTAATACTCCCAGTACGGCTCCTTGTCCGCGTCCACGAAGGCGAAGTCGATGTGCTCGGCGGCCGGCAGCGCCTCGAGGGTCGCGAGCGCCGGGGCGATGCGCAGGTCGATCCGCTCGGCCACGCCCGCCCGGGACCAGGCCTCGCGGGCGATGGAGGTCCACTGCTCGCTGATGTCGCAGCAGATCAGCGTGCCGCCCGCGGCCAGGCCGCGGGCGATACAGATCGAGGAGTACCCGGTGAAGGTGCCCACCTCCACGGCCGTCTTGGCCTGGGTGAGCCGGGTCAGGATGGTCAGCAGCACACCCTGTTCCGGGGCGATCTGCATCCGGGCGACGCCGCCGAGTTCGGCCGTGCGCTCGATCAACCAGTGCTGCACCTCGTCCCGGGGCGAGGTGTGGGCGAGGAGATAGGCGTGCAGTTCGGGAGTGATCGGCACCGGAGTCGCGGTCATGTCCCGGAGTGTACTTAACCGCTCACGCGTTGAGCAGGAGGACTCCGGTGAACGCGGCGAGGATTCCGATGTTCTGCACCGGACGCAGCCGCTCCTTGAGCAGGCCGCGCGCGAGCAGGGTGCTGACCACGGGATAGAGCCCGGACAGGGCCATCACCACGGGCAGCCCGTGGCCGGCGTCCCGGGTGGCCAGTCCGTAGATCCCGTTCGCGCTGACGTCGCCGATGGCGCTGTAGAGCAGCAGCGCGACGGTGACGGCACTGACGGTGAGCCCGTTCACCGGGCTCTTGCCGGCCCGCAGCCCGCGCAGCGCGACCGGCGCGAGGATGAGGACTCCCCCGGCGCGTTGGGACAGCAGCGTGCCGTAGACGCTGGTGGCAGAGCCGAGCGCGAAGAAGATGTAGTAGAGCCCGAATCCGATCGCCGACACCAGGGTGCACAGCAGCGTCGAACGGCTGACCAGGCTGCCCTCGCGCAGTTCCGGGCCGGAGGCGAGCACGACGCCGACGAAGGCCAGCACGATGCCCGCGGCCTGGATCGCGTCCACCCGCCCGCCACGGGTGAGCGACCAGAGCACCGGCACGGCCGCGCTGGTGGCCGAGAGCGGCGCGACCAGCGACATCGGCCCGGCCGCCATCGCCTTGTAGAAGCAGGCCAGCGCGACCGCCCCGGCCAGGCCGGCGCCGAGACCGTAGAGCTGGTAGTGGCCGAAGGGCGGATGCACCAGCGGCACGCCGAGCAGCAGCAGCCCGAAGGCCAGGCTGGAGCCGAGGAAGACCACGGCGGTGGAGGGCCAGCGCCGGGAGAGCATGGAGCCGGCGAAGTCGCTGCTGCCCCAGACGGCTGAGGCGATCAGGGCGAGGATCGGCGGCATGGCTGACTCCGGGTCCGCGAGGGTGTGAGCAGGGCGAAACGGGCTCGTCCACTCTAGCCGGGCGCCACACCGATGATCACATCGTTTCGCGCAGGATCGTTCAGCCGCCGTAAGCCCCGCTTACGGCTCGGCCGGCGGCCGCGGCGCCGGGCGCCGGCGCGCGGCCCGGGCCACCATGTGCGCGGCCACCGGGACGGTCCAGGTCTGGAACAGCCCGACCAGGATGAGCGTGGTGATGTCGTTGGCGTCGCGCAGCCGCAGCGCCACGCCGAGCACGATCATGAGCAGCCCCAGCACCTGCGGCTTGGTCGCCGCGTGCATGCGGGTGAGCACGTCGGGCAGCCGCAGCAGGCCGATGCCCGCGATCAGCGACCACAGCGCGCCGCCCAGGATCAGCACGTCGCCGACGTCGTCGAAGACCTCCGCCGCTCGCATCGCTACAGTCCCTCCTCGCGCCGCTTCTCCAGCTCCGTCTCCGGCAGCGGCGCCGGCAGCGCCCCGCCGAGGGTGTCGTCCGGCCCCGGCACCAGACAGCCGTCGTCCCCGGAGACCTCCTCGCCCGTCTCCGATCCGGCGAAGCGGGCGATGCACACCGCGCCGGTGAAGCCCACCAGGGACAGCAGCAGCAGGATCGGCAGGAACTCCCCGTCGCGGTGCTGCGCGGCGTCGATCGAGATCGCGGCCAGGCAGATCGCGGTGAGCACGTCGAGCCCGATGGACCGGTCGTACGCGGTCGGCCCGATCACCGTGCGCACCAACACCAGCAGCGCCGCCACGGCCAGCACCCCGGTCGCGCCGTAGAGGCAGAAGTCGTCCATCGTCATCGTCCGCCGCCTTCCCGTACCCGCTCGCGCTCGGCCTTGGGCCCGAACGCGGCGACGATCAGCCGCTCCAGCCGGCGCACCTCGCGGTCGATGGCCTGCTCGGCGTCGGGGGCGGAGGCGTCGAGCACGTGGATCTCGAGAGAGCCGCGCTCCGGGCGCACGTCGAGCACCGTGCTGCCGGGCACGGCCGAGACCGCGATCGCGACCATCGTCATCATCAAGCCGCCGCGCACCCGCAGCGCCACCTCGAAGATCGCCGACTCCGGCGGGCCCGGCCGCAGGATCTGCACGGTCACCCGCACGCTGGCCGCCACCAGGTCCACCGTCAGGTAGACCAGCAGCCGCAGCATGCGCAGCGGTCGCAACCGCAGCCCGATCTCGACCGGCGGCTGCGGCGTGGCCACCAGCAGCACGATCGCGATCAGCAGGCCGGACCCGATCGCCAGGGGGCTGATACTCCCCCAGAGCAGCAGCCACACGCCGAGCAGCCAGAGCAGCGCGGTCGGGTTCAGGCCGCGGCGCAGCCGCGGAGCCGATTTCAATGTGTTCCTCCCACGACGGCCTGGACCGCGTCCACGTAGGCCGCCGGGTTGAGCAGTTCGGCCGCGGCCCGCGAGGTGTAGCGGGCGATGGGGCCGGCCCACACCGTGTAGGCGAGGCTGAGCAGCAGCAGCCCGATGGTGGCGCCGAGCATCCCGGCCGGATAGTTCTCCCCGGTGGAGATCCGCCGCCCGCCGATCCCGCGCGCCTCGCCGACGGTGCTGCGGATCACCGCCACCCCGCTGATCCCGGGGAAGACGATCTGCCGGTCCCGCTCCTTGCCGAGCCCCTCGCCCGGATCGCGCCAGAACGCCCGGGACCAGACCTTGGCCATGGCGTAGAGCGTCAGCAGACTGGTGGCCAGCATGGCGGCGAGCATGAAGTAGGCGCCCACCCCGCCGGTGGCCGCGGCGGCCTGGAGCAGGGCGAGTTTGGCCACGAAGCCGGACAGCGGCGGAATCCCGGCCAGATTCATCGCGGGCACGAAGAAGAGCACGCCGAGCAGCGGCGAGATCCGGGCCAGCCCGGCCAGCCGGCCGAAGTCGGCGGTGCCCTCGCGCCGTTCGATCAGCCCGGTGACCAGGAACAGCGTCGTCTGCACGGTGATGTGGGTGATCGCGTAGAACAGCACCCCGGACAGCGCCCGGACCGTGCCGATGGCCAGCCCCAGCACCAGGAAGCCGACATGGCTGACCAGGGTGAAGGACAGCAGGCGTTTGAGATCCGCCTGGGCGACCGCGCCGAGGATGCCCACGATCATGGAGAGCGCGGCCACGGCGTAGAGCAGCGAGGTGCGCCCGTCGTGCGCGAACAGCAGCGTCTGCGTGCGGATCAGGGAGTAGACCCCGACCTTGGTGAGCAGTCCGGCGAACACGGCGGTGACCGGAGCGGGCGCGGTCGGGTAGGAGTCGGGCAGCCAGGCGGAGAGCGGGAAGACGGCCGCCTTGACCGCGAAGACCGTCAGCAGCAGCACCTGCACGGCCAGCCGCACCGCGGGCTCCACCGTGGCCAGCCGGACCGAGAGGTCGGCCAGGTTGACGGTGCCGCAGGCCGCGTAGGCCACCGCGATCGCCGCCACGAACAACAGCGAGGAGGAAGCGCCGACCATGATGTAGACCGCGCCGTGCCGGATCCGCTGTTCGCTGCCCCCGATGGTCATCAGCACGTAACTGGCCGTCAGCATGACCTCGAAGCCGACGTAGAGGTTGAACAGGTCCCCGGCCAGGAAGCTGTCCGCGATCCCGGCGGCCAGCACCAGATAGGTCGGATAGAACACGGCCAGCGGCGCCCCCGCCTCGTCCTCGTTCTCGTCCGCGGTGCGCTGGCTCTGCGAGTAGACCAGCACGGCGAGGGTCACGGTGGAGGAGATCGCCAGCATCAGCCCGGAGAAGCGGTCCACCACCAGCGTGACCCCGAGCGGCGCGGCGAATCCGCCCACCTGCACCACCAGCGGCCCGTGCTCGTCGGCCTCCACCATCAGGATCGAGCTGATCACCAGGTCCGCGGTGAGCACCGCGAGCGAGATCAGGGTCTGGATGCGCAGCCGGCGCGGACCGAGCACGAACTTGAGCCCGACCGCGAACAGCGGCAGCAGCACCGGCAGCGGGACGAGGGCGGTCACGGGGCACCGCCGCCGGGGGTGTCGTCCGAGGAGCCGTCCGAGGGACCGTTCGACGTACCGTTCGAGGGGCCGTTCGAGGTGCCGTCCGGGGTGCGGTCCGTCGGCCGGGTGAAGTCGGTGTCGGTCTCGGTCTCCTCCTCGAGGTATTCGTAGTCCTCGGCCCGGGCCGCGATGGCGCGCTGGAGCCGGGCCCGGGCGCGCAGTTCCCGCCGGGCCTCGCGCAGCGAGTCACGCAACTCCTGCCTGCGGTGGCGGGCGAGTGCGAGGGCGGCCTTGCGCTCGGTCCGGTACTCGGCGCGTTGGGCGCGCAGCTCCACCCGCAGGTCCTCCCGGTGCGCGGCGTTGGCGATGCGGCGGTCCTCCACGTCGTCCTGGACCAGGTCGTCGCCGGTCAGCTGCCAGGTGCGGTACGCCAGCGCGAGCAGGTAGGCGGCCATGCCGAGGGTGATCACGATGGCGGTGAGGATCATCGCCTGGGTGAGCACGTCGGCCGGGCCGAAGCCGCCCGCGGCCAGGATCAGCACGTTGAGCCCGTTGCCGGCCAGGATGAAGCCGAGCACCAGCCTGGTCAGGCTCTGCGCGAGCAGCAGGTAGACGCCGCAGGCCACCAGCAGGCCGCCGGTGATCACCAGGGTCAGGCTGGTGGCGCCCTCGGTCACGACGCACCCCCGGCCTCGGCCGGCCCGGCGGCGCCGGCGCCGCGGTCCACCGCGATGTGCCGGTCCAGTTCGGACCCGAAGGAGCGCAGGATGTCCAGCACGATGCCGATGACCAGGACGTAGACGCCGAAGTCGAACAGCAGCGAGCTGTGCACGTCCACCTCCCCGGTCACCGGCAGGTGCAGCACGAGCGTGCCGGGCGCGAGCACGGTGTCCCCCCAGGCGTAGCCGAGCAGCGCGGTCCCGGCGGCCAGCGCCATGCCGAGGCCGAGCAGCACACCGGCGTCCACCGGGGCGGCCGCGGCCAGTTCGTAGCGCCCGCCGGCCAGGTAACGCATCGTCAGCCCGAGTCCGGCCAGCAGCCCGGCCACGAAGCCGCCGCCGAGCCCGCCCTCGCCGTGGAAGAGCAGGTAGAGCGAGACGAGCAGGATCGTGTGATAGGTCAGCCGGGCCACGACCTCGAGTTGCAGGGAGCGCTGGAGCACGGCCGGGCGGGCGGCCAGCCAGCCGGTCGACGCCTCGGCCTCGGCCTCGGCCCGCGCCTCGGCCCGGGCCGGGAGCCGGTGCCGGGCCAGCGCGGCGGCGCCGCGGCGGGCGAAGACGAGGCTGGTGACCCCGGCCGCGCAGATCGCCAGCACGCTGCTCTCGCCGAGGGTGTCCCAGGACCGGAAGTCCACGATGATGGCCCCCACCACGTTGCCCAGCTTGGACTGTTCGGCCAGCGCCGCGTAGCCGGGCCCGACCGGGGCGGCCCCGCGCGCGGCCGCGGCCACGTAGGTCAGGGCGCTGAGCACGATGCCGGTGCTGACGGCCGTGATCAGGTGCCCGACCCGGCGGCGGGTGCGCAGGGGGCGCACGAAGTCGGGGCCGAGCCGGCGCAGCACCAGCACGAACACGATCAGCGACACGGTCTCGGCGGCGAGCTGGGTGAAGGCCAGGTCGGGGGCGTCGTCGACGAGGAAGAGGATCGCCACGGCGAACCCGGTCACGCCCGTCACCAGCGCCGCGGCGAGCCGTCCGCGCAGCAGCGGCACGCTCAGGGCGGGCAGGCAGGTCAGGATCGCGACGATCAGCTGGGTGCGCGAGAACCACCAGGGCACCGGGTGCGGCACGGCCCAGGGCACCCCGGAGATCAGGGCCCAGATGCCGAGGCCGACCGCGCTGAGGAACAGCGTGCCGAGGTACCCGGGCAGCGAGCCGCGTTGCAGCCAACCGGTGATCTGCAGCGAGGCCCGCTCGAGCGCGAGCAGCAGGTTGGTCACCACGTCCTCGCCCTCGGGCAGAGTGTGGTCGCGGTGGAAGCGCAGCAGCGGATCGCGGGCCAGGAACAGCCCCGCTCCGCCGGCCCAGGCGAGCGCGGAGAGCGCGGGCGGCAGCCCGATCCCGCTCCAGCCGGCCAGATGCAGGTGCAGATGGTGGGCGCCGGGCAGGGTGTCGGCGTAAGCGGCGCAGAGCCCGTCGAGCAGGGGGGCGCCGATGCCCAGGACCAGTCCGGCCAGCGCGAGCGCGGCCGCCGGGGCGAGGAAGAGGACTCCTTCGCGGTGCACCGGGGTCGGCTCCACGCCCGGTTTGGCGGCGAACGCCCCCCACACCACCCGGCAGGTGTAGCCGACGGTGAGCGCGGACCCGACGGTGAAGACGACCAGCATGTACGGATCCACCCCCGACCCGTCGTCGGCGCCGGACCAGAAGGCGTCGAACACGCTCTCCTTGGCGCCGAAGCCGAGCAGCGGCACGATTCCCGCCATCGAGGCGGCGGCGAGCGAGGTGACGACGCACAAGGTCGGCATGGAGCGCCCGAGCCCGGAGAGTTTGCGCAGGTCACGCGTCTTGGTGCAGTGGTCGATGACGCCGACGGCGAGGAAAAGCGGCGCCTTGAACAGGGCGTGCGCGAACAGCATCGCGACCCCCGCGTAGGCCTGGTCCCGGTGCCCGCCGCCGAAGATCGCGGTCAGGAAGCCGAGCTGGCTCACGGTGCCGAACGCGAGCACCCGCTTGAGGTCGTTCTCGCGCAGTGCCCTGATGCCGCCCAGCAGCATGGTGAGGCCGCCCAGGGTGAAGCACAGTCCGCTCCAGTACGGCTGCGTCCCGTAGGCCGGGGCGAACCGGGCAATCAGGTAGATCCCGGCCTTGACCATGGCGGCGGCGTGCAGATACGCGCTGACCGGGGTGGGCGCGGCCATCGCGCCGGGCAGCCACTGGCTGAACGGGAAGACGGCCGACTTGGCGAACGCGCCGACCAGGATCAGCACCAGCGCGGTGGTCACCGCCGTGCCGTGCGGAGGGTGGGCCAGGATCCGCGAGATCCGGTACGTCCCGGCCGACTGGCCCAGGATCACCACCCCGGCCAGCAGCGCGAGCCCGCCGAAGGTGGTCACCGTCACCGCCCGCAGCGCGCTGCGCCGGGCCCCCGGCCGGTCCGCGTAATGCCCGATGAGCAGGAAGGACAGGATCGTGGTCAGTTCCCAGAAGACGAAGAGCAGCACCAGGTCGTCGGCCAGCACCAGTCCGATCATCGCCCCGGCGAAGGCGGTCAGCGAGGCCGCGAACAGCCCGAGGCCCGGCTCGTCCGAATCGAAGTAGCGGGCGCAGTAGACCAGCACCAGCGCGCCGATGCCGGAGGCGAGGTAGACCAGCAGCAGGCTGAGCGGGTCGAGTCGGAACGCGAGGGAGACGTCGTACGCCGGGATCCAGTCGATCACCTGCTCCACCGGATGCCCGGCGAGCACCGCCGAGGTCTGGGTCAGCGCCCAGACCAGCGCCGCGGCCGGGGCGGCGGCGAGCACCAGGAACGCGCCCCGGCCCAGCCGGCGGACCAGGAGCGGGGCGAACAGCGCGGCGAGCGCGTGCACGGCCACCGTCCACAGCACGCGCTGGTCCTTCCGCCTCCGCGATCACGGCGCCTAGGTCGAGGCATACCGAGCCCCACCTGAATTGTGCTGTATGTCCACATTAATACGGAGAACGGACACGCCGTCTCTTCCGGCCGGACAGCCCGTACACTCGGGGCATGGCACGTTACGAATACCGCTGCCGCGCATGCGGGGCGACCTTCGAGCAGACCCGCCCGATGACGGAGTCGGACGCCCCGACCGTCTGCCCGGCCGGACACACCGACACCGTCAAGCTGTTCTCGGCCGTGTCCGTGGGCGGCCGCGCCCCGGGCCCGGCGCCCTCCGGCGGCGGCTGCTGCGGCGGCGGGTGCTGCTCCTGAGGCCCTGCGCCCGCACGGCCGCTCGCTCGGGACCGCCCGCTCAGGCGGCCGAGTCCGCCCCGCGGCGCTGCGCGGCGGTCTCGCCCTTGCGCCCCGCCGGCAGGTGTTCCCCCGCCGCGGCGAGCCCGTAGCGCGGCATGTTGCCGTACAAGCACTCGTACGCTCCGGCCTTGACCTGATAGGACTCGTGCCAGATCCCCACATCCGGGTTCTGGTATCCGATCAGCCTGTTCCAGGCCGTCCAGGCCGGATGGTGCGGTGCGTCGGCCGCGCGCGCGAAGGCCTCGAGCTGCTCCACGCTGCGCCAGTACTGGATCAGCAGCGGACCGTTCGGGCTGATCGCGAGCGTGTGCCCGAGCAGGCCGAGCTCCGGATGCCGGTCCAGATGGCGCAGCATCCGCGGCATCGCGGTGAACGCCAGCCAGATCTTGCGCAGATGCCAGGGCCGGTTGAACCGCATCCCGATGAGGAAGACCACGAAGTCTCCCTCGAGCTCGGCGGTCATCCGGCCGGGGACGACCTTGGCCATCGCCCTCACCTCCCGGGTATGGGATAGTGGTGCTATCCGCTATCGGTAGCGGATAGCACCACTATCCATTTCCCGTCGCGGGCTGTCAAGGACCCCGGCGGCCGGCGGTACGGAGTGCCCATGCGGATCGGTGAACTGTCGGCGGCCAGCAGCGTCCCGCTGCCGACGGTCAAGTACTACCTGCGCGAGGGCCTGCTACCCGCGGGCGAACGCACCGCCCGCAACCAGGCCGACTACGGCCCCGAACACCTCGCCCGACTCCGCCTGGTGCGCGCCCTGGTGGAGATCGGACGCCTGAGCGTGGCCGACACCCGCCGCGTCCTGGCCGCCGCCGACAACCCGGAACTCCCGGTCGACGACGTCCTCGGCGCGGCACACGCGGCCGTGACCAACCGCCCCACCCCGTCCCGGACCGAACCCGGCTGGACCGAGGCCCGCGGCCTGATCCGCCGGGCCGCCGAGCAACGCGGCTGGCGCGTCGAACCGGACTCCCCCGGCCTCGACCGCGCCGCCGACGCCGCCGCCGCACTCCTGGCCGTCGACGTACCCGAACTCCTCCCGCTCATCGACGTCTACACCGAGACCGCCGAACGCCTGGCCCGGCAGGAGGTCGCGGCCGTGATCGGCATGGGCGAGCAGCCCGATATCGTGCGCGGCGTCGTGGTGGGCACCGTCCTCGGCGAGGAACTCCTGTCCGCGCTGCGCCTTCTGGCCCAACGCAGCGTCACTCTCGGACTCCTGCATCCCGAGCCGGAACCCGGGGAAACACCCCCGCCCGAGCAGCGCCCCTGACACTCCGGAAATCCACTAAGACCCACGTCAGGACGATTCCCAGCCTCACTCCGGCCACGCCTTAGCAAGATCTGCACCTTTTTCTTAACGGATTCTCGCCTGACACGCCCGAGCGTTTCATCCGGGTGAGGCACAGTTGTCCTGTGACCACAACCAGTTCCCGCGCCACGCACGCGCGGCCGTCCTCGCCCGCGGCGGCCACCGTGCTGCCGCGCCCCGGGCGAGGCTGGACGTACGCGCTGGTGGCCGCGATCGCCGCCGGCGCGGTACCGGTACTGGCCATCTGGTGGCAGGGCACGACCTCGGACTCGCTCGGCTCGGCCGGCGGCGTGCTGACCGCGGCCGGGCAGATATGCGGCCTGCTCGCCGCCTATCTGCTGCTGGTACTCGTCGCGCTGATGGCCCGGATACCGCTGCTCGAACACCGGGTCGGCTCCGACGTGCTGACCAGGGTGCACCGGGCGCTCGGCGAATACACCGTCTCCCTCGCCCTGTGCCACGCC
>FSXZ01001461.1_pt1 | contig 13118 bp, 11 predicted proteins | sample 1638121 | NCBI WGS metagenome assembly FSXZ01 (sample SAMEA3914788, study PRJEB12502) | metagenome | biome: forest; material: soil | place: Canada | collected 2011-07-03 | depth 0.1 m
CACGAGAACCTTCAGCTTTTGCGTGTCCGGGTTGATCTCGTTCACCGTCGCGGGGAGCGTGGCGAACGGCCCGTCCATCACGGTAACGGATTCGCCGGGCTCGTATTCCACCATCGTGCGCTTGGCCTCGGCCTGCTTGACCTGCTCCTCGGGCTCGGGCGCGAGCAGCGAGGCGACCTCGTCCAGGCTGAGCGGCGACGGCCGGCTCGACAATCCCACGAAACCGGTCACGCCGGGGGTGTTGCGCACCGCGGCCCAGGACTGGTCGGTGAGGTCCATCCGGACCAGGATGTAGCCGGGCAGCACCTTCTCCTGGACCTGCTGCCGCTTGCCGCCCTTGATCTCGATGACCTCGTGGGTCGGGACCTCGATCTGGAAGATGTAATCCTCCATGTTGAGGGACTGCGTGCGGCTTTCCAGGTTGGTCCGGACCCGGTTCTCGTAGCCGGCGTAGGAGTGCACGACGTACCAGTCGCCCGGCAGCGTCCGCAGCTCGGTCTTGAACTCAGCGACCGGGTCGGCCTCGGCTTCCTCCTCCGCCTCCAGCGCAGTGTCCACCCCGAGGGCGGCCTCCGCGCTTTCGTCGGGATCGTCAGTGCCGGGCTCGGCGGCCTCCTCCTCAACGCCGTCAGCCTCGGCCTGAGCCTCGTCAAAGGCGTCCGCCTCCGCCTCGCCCTCGAGCGCGACGTCCGCCCCGAGCGCGCTCTCGTCAGGCCCCGTGACGTCGACCTGGCCGAAGCCGTCAGTGGCGTTCTCGGCCGACAGCTCACCGGCCGGCAGTTCGGACTCGGACACGGTTACTCTTCTCTCCAGCTCTTCTCACACCACAGGCGGGGCCGGCCGACCGGGACGGTCGGCCGCGCCCGGACGCAACCTGTGTGACGAACCCCCGTGGCGACCTCAGCCGAAGACGGCCAGCACCAGCTTGGTGAACCCGTAGTCCAGGCTCGTGACGATCGCCACCATGATGAGGATGAAGACCAGCGAGACCGTCGTGTAGGTGACCAGTTCCTTGCGGGTCGGCCAGACGACCTTCCGCAGTTCCTGGACAACCTCCCGCACGAACCGGGCCGGGCTGACCCGGTCCTCCCGTTTCGCCGGACGGCCGGGCTTAGCCGCCTTCTCGGGGGCCGAGCCACGCGTCTGAGTCGCCATGTCCTCACCTGAGCAACGATCCACTGTCGGCTGGCGCCGCCATCATCCCGCGAGGTGCACGGGCCGCACTCGCAGGGCAGGAGGGACTCGAACCCCCAACCGCCGGTTTTGGAGACCGGGACTCTACCAATTGAGCTACTGCCCTACTGATCCTGCTGTGTTCACTTGTACCGCGAGGTTCACTTGTACCGCGAGTTCACTCCTGCGGCCGCGCCCGACTAGTTTAATGGCGCGCACGGTCCACCCGGCGGGTTAGCGCCAGAACCCGCAGTCTACGTGGCCGGGCCTCCCCCGTCGAACCGATCAGCTCAGACCGGCGGGCCGGCGCGGCAGCGCAGCGCCGCGCGCGCCACTGATGCCACCATAGGGAGCATGGCTGTGACACATAACAGGATCTCTGCCCGGGTTTCGGCGATCACCGAGTCGGCCACGCTGGCCGTGGACGCGAAGGCCAAGGCGCTCAAGGCCGCGGGCCGGCCCGTCATCGGCTTCGGCGCCGGCGAGCCGGATTTCCCGACCCCGGACTACATCGTCGAGGCGGCCCAGGCGGCCTGCGCCGTGCCGCGGTTCCACAAGTACACCCCGCCCGCGGGGCTGCCCGAGCTGCGCGAGGCGGTGGCGGCCAAGACCGCCCGCGACAGCGGGCTCACCGTCGCGCCGGGCCAGGTGCTGATCACCAACGGCGGCAAGCAGGCCGTCTTCCAGACCTTCGCCACCCTGCTCGACCCGGGCGACGAGGTCCTGATGCCCACGCCGTACTGGACCACCTACCCGGAGTCCATCGCGCTGGCGGGCGGCGTCCCGGTCCCGGTCCTGGCCGACGAGAACAGCGGCTACCTGGTCACGGTCGACCAGCTGGAGGCGGCCCGGACCGAACGGACCAAGGTCCTGCTGTTCGTGTCGCCGTCCAACCCGACCGGGGCGGTCTACCCGCCCGAGCTGGTGGCCGAGATCGGGCGCTGGGCCGCGCGCAGCGGCATCTGGGTCATCACCGACGAGATCTACGAGCACCTCGTCTACGGAACCGCCCGTTTCGTGTCGATGCCGGTCGTGGCGCCGGAGATCGCTGACCGGTGCGTCGTCCTGAACGGGGTGGCCAAGACCTACGCCATGACCGGCTGGCGGGTCGGCTGGATGATCGGGCCTTCCGACGTCATCGCGGCGGCGACCAGCTTCCAGTCGCACGCGACCTCGAACGTCGCCAACGTCTCCCAGGCGGCGGCGCTGGCCGCGGTCAGCGGCGACCTGACCGCGGTGGAGGTCATGCGCACGGCGTTCGACCGCCGCCGCCAGCTCATGACCAAGCTGCTGAACGAGATCCCCGGCGTGGTCTGCCCGCTGCCGGAGGGCGCGTTCTACTGCTACCCGTCGGTCAAGGGCGTGCTCGGCAAGGAGCTGGCCGGGCGCCGGCCGGCCACCAGCGCCGAGCTGGCCGAGCTGGTCCTGGAGCAGGCCGACGTGGCCGTGGTGCCGGGCGAGGCGTTCGGGACGGACGGGTACTTCCGGATGTCCTGCGCGCTCGGCGACGCTGACCTGGAAGAGGGCGTCAGCCGGATGGCCACGCTGCTGTCGTCGGCAAGGTAGGACAGCAGCCGGGCGGCCGGTGCCAGAATGAGTCGATGGCCCGGCCGCTCGCCCTGTTGCCCAAGGCGCACCTGCACCTGCACTTCACCGGCTCGATGCGCCATTCCACCCTGGTTGACCTGGCCCGGCAGCGTGGCGTCCACCTGCCCGACGCCCTGGTCGACCAGTGGCCGCCCCAGCTGTCGGCGGCCGACGAGCGCGGCTGGTTCCGGTTCCAGCGGCTGTACGACATCGCCCGGTCGGTCGTCGCGACCCCGGCCGACGTCGCCCGGCTGCTGCTGGAGGCCGCGCAGGACGAGCGCGCCGAGGGCTCGCGCTGGCTGGAGATCCAGGTCGACCCGTCCGGCTACGCGAGCCGCCTGGGCGGCCTGACCCCCACCCTGGAGCTCGTCCTGGACTCCGCGGCGCAGGCCACCGCGGCCACCGGCGTCGGGATCGGCGTGATCGTCGCGGCCAACCGGACCAAGCACCCGCTGGAGGCGCGGACCCTGGCCCGGCTGGCGGCCGGCTACGCCGGGCGCGGGGTGACCGGCTTCGGGCTCAGCAATGACGAGCGGCGCGGCGCGGTGGCCGACTTCGCGCCGGCCTTCCGGATCGCCCGGCGGGCCGGCCTGCAGGCGGTCCCGCACGGCGGCGAGCTGTGCGGGCCGGCCAGCGTCGCGGCCTGCCTGGACGACCTGCACGCCGACCGGATCGGGCACGGCGTGACGGCGGCGCAGGACCGGGCGCTGATGGCCCGGCTGGCCGCGGGCGGCATCACCCTGGAGGTCTGCCCGGCCTCGAACGTGGCGCTGGGCGTGGCCGCCGAGCCCTCCGACGTCCCGCTGCGGACGCTGCTGGCGGCCGGCGTCCCGGTGGCGCTCGGGGCCGACGACCCGCTGCTGTTCGGACCGCGGCTGACCGCCCAGTACGAGATCGCCCGCCAGGTCCACGGGCTGGCCGACGATGAGCTCGCCGGCCTGGCCCGGATGTCGGTGGCCGGCTCGGCGGCGCCGCCCGGGCCGCGCGCCGAGCTGCTGGCCGGCATCGACGCCTGGCTGGCCGCCGGCGACGGCGCCGGGATCCCGGCCCGCAGCTCCGCGGCCCGCTAGCGCAGCGCGACGCCGACGAGCACGGGCTCGCAGGCCAGTTCTATCCCGAACGTGGCCGCTACCCCGGCGGTGATCTCCGCGGCCAGGGCCATGAGGGCGGCGGTGGTACCCGGGCCGGGATTGGTCAGCGCCAGCGTGTGCTTGGTCGAGATCCGGGGCGCACGGCCGTCGCCGGGGTAGCCCTTGCCGAACCCGGCCCGCTCGATCAGCCAGGCGGCCGGCACCTTGACCGCGCCGGGGCCGGCGGCCGGGTCGTCCGCGGGGTAGTGCGGGACCGTCGTGCCCGGCCCGCAGACGGCCGCCGCCCGCTGCTGCAGGCCGGCGAACTGCGCGTCGGTCAGCAGCGGGTTGGTGAAGAAGGAGCCGGCGCTGCGGGTGTCGGGGTCGGCGGGGTCGAGCACCATGCCCTTACCGCGGCGCAGCTCCAGCACGGCCGCCCGGGCTTCCGCCAGCGGCACGGCCCCGCCCGGCCCGACGCCCAGCCGGGTGGCCAGCTCGCCGTAGCGGACCGGGGCCGACTGCGGCTGGCGGCGCAGCGCGAAGCTGACCTCCAGCACCACGAACCGGCCGGTAGCCCGCCCGGCCGCCGCCCGCTTGAACCGGCTGGTGCGGTAGCCGAACTCGCACTGCGCGCCGGTCAGGGTCTCCGTGGCGGCCCGCTCCCGGTCGAGGACCCGGACTTCGGTGATGGTCTGGGCGACCTCCTGGCCGTAGGCGCCGACGTTCTGGACCGGCGTGGCCCCGGCCAGGCCGGGGATCCCGGACAGGCACTCCAGCCCGGACAGCCCCTCGGCGATGCTCCAGGCGACCAGCTCGTCCCACGGCTCCCCCGCCGCCGCGGTCACCGTCACCAGCTCACCGCCAGCGGCCAGCGCGCCAGCGGCCAGGGCCCCGAGCTCAGGCGGGCCGGCCGTCACGGTCACGCCGCGGGTGGCGACCCGGACGACCGTGCCGGCGAAGCCCTCGTCGGCCACCACCAGGTTGCTGCCGCCGCCCAGGACCAGGACGGGCTGGCCGGCCCGGTCCGCGTCCAGCACGGCGCTGACCAGGCTGGCCTCGTCGGCGGCCTCGACCAGCGCGGCGGCCGGGCCGCCCAGGCCCAGGGTGGTGTACGCGCTGAGCGCGAGCTGCGCGGCCACGGTCACAGACGACTCCTCTCCGGGCGGGCAGCGGCCTCGCGGCGATCGCCAGGCGCTGGTCACGATAGCCGAGCCGCCTGGCCCGCCCGAGCCGCGCGGGCGGCGCGTCACGATGATCACGACCGATTTTCCGCGGCAGGCCGCGGAAAATCGGTCGTGATCATGGGCGGCCGGGGGCGCGGGGATGCAGCGAGCCGGACGGCGGAAGGGCGCATACTGGGCGATCGTGGAGACGTCGGGCTGGGTGACCATCGCCATCGCCGCGGCGGCCGGGCTGGTGGCCGGGCGGCTGGCGGTCGTGGCCGCGGCCTGGGTGCCCGGCCGGGAGCCGGGACGAGCGGCGGCACCAGCGGCGGGACCAGCGGCGGGACCAGCGCCGGGACGGCGCCTTCCGGCGCCGCGGTGCCCGCACGGGGCGGCGCGGCTGCGCCCGCGCGACGTGGTGCCGCTGTCGGGCTGGGGAGCTGTGCGCGGCCGCTGTCCGGAGTGCGCGGCGGCGTTAGGTCCGCGGAGCCTGGGCGCCGAGCTGCTGACGGCGGCGGTGTTCGCGGTCCTGGCCTGGCGCTTCGGGCCGCGGCCGGTGCTGATCGCCTACTGCTACCTGGGCGCCGTCGGGGTGGCGCTGGCCATCATCGACACGCGGTACCGGCGGCTGCCGGACGCGCTGACCCTGCCGTCCTACCCGGTGGCGCTGGCCCTGCTCGGGGTGGCGGCGCTGACCACTCCCGGCGGCGGCCGGCACTACCTGACGGCGCTGGCCGGGCTGGCCGCGGCCGGGCTGGTCTTCGCCGCGCAGGCCCTGATCTACCCGGCCGGCCTCGGCTGGGGTGACGTCAAGCTGGCCGGCCTGCTGGGCGGCTACCTGGGCTGGCTCGGCGTCGGTCCCCTGGTGACGGGGCTGGCGGCCGGCTACCTGCTGGCCGCCGGGGCCGGGCTGGTCCTGCTGGCCGCCCGCCGGGCCACCCGCCGGACGCTGGTCCCGTTCGGGCCGTTCCTGCTGGCCGGCGCGCTGTTCGCGATCCTGCTGAGCGGCCCGGTCCGGCTGTCCCCCTAGGCCTGCTGGCCCTTGATCAGGCCGGAAGCCGGACGACGGCGCGCACCCGGGTCAGGACCCTGGCCCCCGCCGACCGCGCGGTCAGCGCCAGCGCGACGCGGCCGTCGCCGAGCAGTTCCTCGATCGTGCCGCTGACCTCGATCTGCGCCCCGGTGTCGTCGTCGGGGACGACCACCGGCGCGGAGAAGCGGGTGCCGAACTCGGTCACGACGGCGCCGGGGCCGGCCCAGTCGGTGACGAAGCGCCCGGCCTGGGCCATGGTGAACATGCCGTGCGCGATGACGTCGGGCAGGCCGACCGCGCGGGCCAGGCGCTCGTTCCAGTGGATGACGTTGAAGTCACCGGAGGCACCGCAGTACTTGATCAGGCTGAGCCGGGTCACCGGGTAGCTGACCGCGGGCAGCTCGGTCCCGGTCTTGAGGTCCGCGTAACTGGGCGATCCGGTGCCGTCCGCCCCGGTCACGCGGAGCCCCGCTCGACGAGCATGGACCGGGCGGTGCCGACCGGCTCGCCGGCCAGCGTCCGGAGCTGCGTCTCGGTGTGCAGCATGGTCAGGCGGCCCGCCGCCTTGATGTCGCTGATGGTGGTCTGCGCGACGATGACGTCCCCGGCCCGGATCGGCCGGACGTGCTCGAACCGCTGCTCGCCGTGCACCACCATGGCGTAGTTCAGGCCCAGGCCGGGATCGGCCAGCGCGTCACCGCTGCTGGCCATGGACAGCACGACGGCAAAGGTCGGCGGCGCGATCACGTCCGGATGGCCCGCCGCCTGGGCGGCGGCGGGATCCCGGTACAGCGGGCTGGGGTCGCCGATCGCATCGGCGAACTCTGCGATCTTGACGCGGCTGACCTCGTACGGGTCAGCCGCCGGGTACATCCGGCCGGCATAGTCCGGGTTAACGGCCACGCGGCCCTCCGCGACGTGCAGCCAACAGCTGGGCCGGACCGCTTAGCGGGTCTCGCGGTGCGGCTGGTGCTTGCGGCAGTTCGGGCAGTACTTGCTCAGGTCAAGCCGGTCCGGGTCATTGCGCCGGTTCTTCCGCGTGATGTAGTTGCGGTGCTTGCACTCCTGGCAGGCCAGCGTGATCTTGGGCCTGACATCGGTCGCAGCCACGTGGAGTGCCTCTCTTTCGTGTTCCTGTACATGTTCATGACGGCAGGCCCCCGGCAATGGAAACGGCCGGCCACCTGTCGTGCGATGAAACGCCGGCGGCCGGGACTTATTCCCGGGGTACTGCCGGTGGTAGCGGAGGCCGGACTTGAACCGGCGACACAGCGATTATGAGCCGCTTGCTCTGCCTGACTGAGCTACTCCGCCGCGCGCCCCGCGGCCGGGACGACTGCCTGGCACGAGGGGCGGGCCTAGCTTACCGGGATTTGGGCGCCCCCGGGAATCGGGGTCAGCTCCAGTCGTACCGGGTGACCTTGCCCTCGGCCACCATGACGGAACCGACCGGGGTGTGGTGATCGCGCCAGATGGTGTACCGGCCCGCGGCCAGCATCGGGTAGATGGCGGCGTAGCCGGTGCCGGTGTCGACCGGGCGCTCGCGAACCTGGCTGTGCGTCCGCGGGCCGCACAGGATGCCGGTCGGGCTGATCTCGATCTCGTGGCCGTTCAGCTCGGCCGGGGTGTGCAGGATGAGCGCCCCGACGCCGGGCCCGATCTCGAGTACCACGGTGCCGGGTCCCGTCGGCCCGTGCAGCACTTCGGTCATGGCTCGCCATCTCCTGTCTTACGCCCCGGGCAATCAGATGCCCGGGCACAACTTGATGTGAGTAGCCCGGCCCGGCCAGGCCAGCCGTCCGTCAGGCCACCGGCGCCGCGGCGCCGTGCCGTTCCCGTCATGCGATCACGGCTCATTCCGGCGGGCCCAGAGCGTCCCGCGGCCGCGTTCATGACGTAACGACCCCCCGATACTAGGCGACGCTGGCAGGTACTGGCCGGTGATTCGCCACGGAGGGCCCTATCGGATTGGCATCCGCGGCGGATAACCTATTTCGCCTGCCTGGATGGTTCCCCCCCGGACCGGGCCGGTCACGTTACCGCCGCCTGGACCGCCTCAATCGTGACCTGATCTTGGCCGTTCCGTGGCCAGCTGTCTCCTCCTGCGTCGCCTGGGCGTCAAGAGAGGCCTCGCTGTCCGCCTCCGGCGGCTCGGTCAGCCGGTCGGCCACGACGACGCCGATCACGACGGCGTCCGCGCAGGCGGCCAGGGCCAGCACGGTGACGTGCGGCGCGAGCAGGCCGAGCAGGGCCAGCGCGGCCAGCGCGGCCAGCCGCGGGACCGGCACGGTCCGCCACACGACGGCCTTGAACGCGGCGTGGCCGGCCAGGAACAGGCCGGTGCCGCCCAGGATGAGCAGCGCCGTGGCCAGCCCGGCCCGGGCGCCGGGCTCCGACAGCACGATGTCGTCGGCCGCCGCGACGACGATGATCCCGGCCACCATGACCGGGTGGATCGTGTGGAACGCGGAGCGGCCCAGCGCGCCGGGGTCGGCCGACCGGGCGATGGCCCGGGCGCTGGCCTCCGCGCTGCGGTCGAAGTACACCCACCACAGGCCCGCGCTGCCCCCGAAGGCCAGGACGAAGGCGGCGATATAGGGCCACGGCCGGGCGTGCGGGCCGGCCAGCGGCCCGCTCAGCAGGCCGGCCAGGGTGGCCCCGATGACGACCAGCGACTCGCCGAGCGCGATCAGGATGAAGGCCTGGCAGCGCTCGGCGAGATGCCCGCCGTCGATGTTCCACTCCCGGCTGCGGGACCGGCCCAGGCCCGGCGTCCAGAACCCGGCCGCGCCGCCGGCCAGGTCCACGCCGACCGCGGCCAGCCACAGGACCTCGCGCGCGCCCGGGCGGGCCAGCCCGCCCGCCACGGCCAGCCCGCCGCTGACGCAGCACCAGCACAGGATGCGCTCGAAGTTGCGGCGGAGCGACCCGGCCGGCAGCGCCCAGACGGTGAAGGCGCTGCGGCCGGCCTGCATGACGGCGTACGCGCCGCCGACCAGCAGGCCGCCGTTGCCGAAGGCCTGCGGCAGCCCGGCCGACATGACCAGGCTGACCAGCATCAGGCCGAGCAGCAGCAGCCGGACCGGGATGCGCTCGGGATCCAGCCAGTTGGTCACCCAGGTGGTGTAGACCCACAGCAGCCACACCATGACCAGGAGCAGGGCGACCCGCAGCGCGCCGTCCAGGGTCAGGTGGCGCAGCAGGTAATGCGAGAGCTGGGTGACGGCGAAGACGTAGACGAGGTCGAAGAACAGCTCGATGTTGGTGACCCGCTGGTGTCCCCCGCTACGGTCTCTCCGCAGGTCCCCCGGCACGGCGCGACGTTAGCATTCGACGACGTTGAGAGCCAGGCCGCCGCGGGCCGTCTCCTTGTACTTCACCTTCATGTCGGCGCCGGTCTCGCGCATGGTCTTGATCGCCTGGTCGAGGGAGACCTTGTGCTGGCCGTCGCCGCGGACCGCCATCCGGGCCGCCGTGACGGCGTGGACCGACGCGATCGCGTTCCGCTCGATGCACGGGATCTGGACCAGGCCGCCGACCGGGTCGCAGGTCAGCCCCAGGTTGTGCTCGAGGCCGATCTCGGCCGCGTTCTCGGCCTGCTCGGGTGACCCGCCCAGGACCTCGGCCAGCGCCCCGGACGCCATCGAGCAGGCCGAGCCGACCTCGCCCTGGCAGCCGACCTCGGCCCCGGAGATGGACGCGTTCTCCTTGAACAGCACGCCGATGGCCCCGGCCGTCAGCAGGAAGCGGACCACCCCGTCGTCGTCGGCGCCGGGCACGAACTTGGCGTAGTAGTGCAGCACGGCCGGGATGATGCCGGCCGCCCCGTTGGTCGGCGCGGTGACGACCCGGCCGCCCGCGGCGTTCTCCTCGTTCACGGCCAGGGCCCAGGCGGTGATCCACTCCATGGCCCGCAGCGGGTCGGCCGCGGCCCCGGCCCGCTCCAGGGTCTCGCGCATCCCGTGCGCCCGGCGGCGGACCCGCAGCCCGCCGGGCAGCACGCCGCCGGCCGCGACGCCCCGCGCCACGCACTCCTGCATGACCGCCCAGATCCGCAGCAGGCCGTCGCGGATCTGCGCGGCGTCGCGCCGGGGCAGCTCGTTGGCCAGCATGATCCCGCTGATCGGCAGCCCGGTCGCGGCGCACTGCGCGAGCAGTTCCGCGCCGGTGCTGAACGGGTACGGCACCGGGGTGGCGTCGGCCACGATGGCGGGCTGGCCGGCCGCGTCCTCGCCCAGCACGAAGCCGCCGCCGATCGAGTAGTAGGTCCGGGTGCTGACCTCGCCGCCGGCCCCGTCGAGCGCGGTGAACCGGATGGCGTTGGGATGGAACGGCAGCCGCTGGCGCCGGTGCAGGATGATGTCGTCGTCGACCGCGAAGCTGATGCCCGCCGTTCCCGGCAGGGGCAGGATGCCGCTGGCGCGGACCGCGTCGACCAGGGGCGCGGCCGCGGCCGGGTCGACGGTCTCGGGCTCCTGGCCGGACAGGCCGAGCACGACGGCCGGGACGCTGCCGTGGCCGTGGCCGGTGGCGCCCAGCGACCCGAACAGCTCGGCCCGGATCCCGGCCACCTCGCCCAGCGCGCCCCCGCCCGCCAGGGACCGGGCGAACATCGCGGCGGCCCGCATCGGCCCGACCGTGTGCGAGCTGGACGGGCCGATCCCGATCGAGAACAGGTCGAAAACGCTGATCATGGTGTGCTCCCGGCTACCGGGCCCGTGCGCCCGACGGATCGTAGGGCGCCCGCAGGCTGACCGTGGCGGGAACTAGCTGCCCGGCGACATTCACGCTATACGACCCCGTTTCGAGGAAATCGCGGGTCACCGGCCGGCCGGCCGGGTCGCTGACGTAGGCCAGCCCGACGGCCGCGCCCAGGGTCTCGCCCCACGCCGCCGACGTCACCTGGCCGACCGGCGCGCCGTCGCGGAGCACCAGCTCGCTGCCCCACATCAGCGCGGTGCCGTCGGCCAGGACCAGTGACACCAGGCGCCGCCGCGGGCCGGCCGCCCGGGCCTGCTCGACCGCCTCGCGGCCCAGGAAGCCGGCCCGGCCGCCCAGCTTGCAGGCGAACAGCAGGCCGGCCTCGACCGGGTTGTAATCCGGGGTGAGCTCCCGCCCGAAGGCCCGGTAGCCCTTCTCCAGGCGCAGCGACTCGATCGCGTAGTAGCCGGCGTTGACCACGCCCAGGTCGGCCCCCGCGGCGAGCAGGTCCTCGTACACCCCGACGGCGAATTCGGCCGGAACGTAGAGCTCCCAGCCCAGCTCGCCCACGTAGGTGATCCGGGTCGCGCGGACCGTGGAGTACCCCAGGTCGATCACCGCGCTGGTCCCGAAGCCGAAGGCGCCGTCACTCAGGTCGTGGCGGGACAGCCGGCTCAGCAGCTCGCGGGAGCGCGGCCCCATGACCCCGTAGACGGCGTAGGCCGAGGTGACGTCGGCCATCGCCGGGCGCGCGCCGGGCGGCAGGTGACGGCGCAGGTGGTCCAGGTCCCGCACGGTGGTGGCCGCGCTGGCCACGAGCAGGAACTCCGCCGCGGACAGCCGGGTCACGGTGATGTCCGACTCGTAGGTGCCGCGCTCGTTGAGCAGCCCGGTGTAGACCGTGCGGCCCGGCGGGACGGCCACGTCGGCGGTGCACAGCCACTGCAGCGCGGCCTCCGCGTCCGGCCCGGTGACCAGGTACTTGGAGAACGAGGTCTGGTCGAACACGGCCACCGCGCCGCGGGTCGCGCGCTGCTCGGCCGACGACCAGGGCTGCCAGTTCTGCTGACCCCAGGAGTACTCGATGACCGGCTCGGTCCCCGGCGGCGCGAAGAAGTTGGCCCGTTCCCAGCCCATCTTGGAGCCGAAGCAGGCGTTGGCCGCGCGCAGCCGGTGATAGGCCGGGGACCGGCGGAACGGCCGGGCGGTGGTCAGCTCCCGGTTCGGCCACGGCACCGCGTAGTGCAGCCCGAGGACCTCGCCGACGCGGTCCCGCAGCCACCGGATGTTGCCGTTGAAGGGGGCGAACCGCCGGATGTCGACGGCGGTCAGGTCGCCGTCGGGCTCCCCGTCGGTGATCCACTGCGCCAGCGCCCGGCCCGCCCCGCCGGCGCTGGCGATGCCGACCGAGTTGAAGCCGGCCGCCACGAAGAAGTTCCGCAGCTCGGGGGCCTCGCCCAGGAGGAACTGGTTGTCGGGGGTGAAGCTCTCCGGGCCGTTGTAGAACTTCCGGATCCCGGTCTCGCGCAGCGCCGGGATCCGCTCCAGCGCGCTGTCCATGAGCACGCTGAAGTGGTCCCAGTCCTCGTCCAGGAGCTGGAACTCGAACGGCGCGGGGATCCGGTCGGGGGCCGCCCAGGGCTTGGCGGCCGGCTCGAAGCCGCCCACGACCAGGCCGCCGGTCTCCTCCTTGAAGTAGGTGTAGCCGTCCGGGTCGCGCAGGATGGGCAGGTCGCGGTGCACGCCCGCGACCGGCGCGGTGACGACGTAGAAATGCTCCGCCGAGTGCAGCGGGACGGTCACCCCGCACAGGTCGCCGACCTGCCGGGCCCACTGCCCGGCGCAGTTGACGACGACCTCGGCCTCGACGTCGCCGGCGGCCGTGCGGACCCCGGCCGCCGCGCCGTCGCGCACGATGATGCCGGTGACGGCGGTGTGCTCGCGGATGACCGCGCCGCGCTGCCGGGCGCCGCGGGCCAGGGCCTGGGTCAGGTCGGCCGGGTCGGCCCGGCCGTCGCCGGGCAGCCACAGGGCGCCGAGCAGGCCGTCGGCCGACATGACCGGGTAGAGCTCGGCCGCCCGCTGCGGGCTGATGAGCTCGCAGTCCAGGTGGTAGGCGGTGGCGGTGGCCGCGGTGCGGGCCAGGGCGGTCATCCGCTCGGGGGTCCGGGCCACGGTGACGCCGCCGCACCGCCGGAAGCCGGTGGCCAGGCCGGTCTCGGCCTCGAGCCGCTCGTACAGCTGGGTCGAGTACTGGACCAGCGCGGTGCCGGCCTGCGAGGCCCGCAGCTGCCCGACCAGCCCGGCCGCGTGCCAGGTGGTGCCGCCGGACAGCTGGCCCTGCTCCAGCAGCAGGACGTCGGTCCAGCCGAGCTCGGTCAGGTGGTAGGC
>FSXZ01001339.1_pt1 | contig 13047 bp, 11 predicted proteins | sample 1638121 | NCBI WGS metagenome assembly FSXZ01 (sample SAMEA3914788, study PRJEB12502) | metagenome | biome: forest; material: soil | place: Canada | collected 2011-07-03 | depth 0.1 m
CCGCGCGTGCCCCGCGCTCAGCACGCCCGCGGCCACCCGCACCTGGACCGCGGGCGGCAGCTTGAGCAGCCTGATCGTGTTCGAGATATGCGGGCGCGACCTCCCGATACGCTGGGCTAGCTCGTCATGGGTGGCCGAGAAGTCATCGAGCAGCTGCTGGTAGGCGGCCGCCTCCTCCAGCACGTTGAGCTGCTCCCGGTGCAGGTTCTCGATGAGCGCGTCCCGCAGCAGGTTCGTGTCGGACGTCTCCCGCACGATGGCCGGGATCAGCTCCAGCTCAGCCAGCTGGCAGGCCCGCCACCGGCGCTCGCCCATCACGATCTCGTAGCGTCCCGGCGTGACCTGGCGGACGACGATGGGCTGGAGCAGCCCCACCAGGCGGATCGAGTCGGCCAGCTCGGCCAGGGCGTCATCATCGAAGATGTCCCGGGGCTGTCTCGGGTTGGGCGAGATGGCGCCCGCGGGCACCTCGTCGAAGTACGCACCCGCCACGGGCGCCGGGCCCGGCCCGCCGCCGGGGGTGGCGTCATGGTCGGTGACCGCGTGCAGGGAGCGGGAGTCCCCGGCCGGCGCCGCGGACGTCCCGCCGGGCCGCGGTTCGCCGTCCGGCCCGGGGCCGGGCCGAGCGCCGGCCAGGCCCGGCCCGCCCGCGGCGGGTACGGCGGGTACGGCGGCCGGAGCCGTCGGGATCAGCGCGCCCAGTCCCTTGCCGAGTCCGCGCTTCGGTTGCGGCATCGTCTCTCCTCGCTCACGCCGCGCTCTGGCCGGTGCATGCCGACTCACATGCTGCCAGGCGCGGCTCCCAGCTAGCTAGCCGCTCGCTGCCCGTTGCGGAATGCGATCTCCCGCGCGGCGGCCAGGTAGGCCTGCGCGCCGCTGGAACCAGGGTCATAGGTCATCACCGACTGGCCGTAGCTCGGTGCCTCCGATACCCGGACGCTGCGCGGGATCACGGCGCCCAGGACGACGTCCCCGAAGTGCTGCCGGACCTCGTCAGCGACCTGCGAGGCGAGCCGGGTCCGCCCGTCGTACATGGTGAGCAGGATGGTGCTCACCACCAGGTGCGGGTTGAGATGGCTGCGCACCATGTCGACGGTGCGCAGGAGCTGCTCCAGGCCCTCCAGCGCGTAGTACTCGCACTGGATCGGGATCAGTACCTCGGGGGCCGCGACCAGGGCATTCACGGTCAGCAGGCCCAGTGAGGGCGGGCAGTCAATGAGGATGTAGTCCAGGGCCGAAGCATCGTAGGCGGCGACGGCCCGGGCCAGCCGCGCCTCGCGGGCGACCAGGGGCACGAGCTCGATCTCCGCGCCGGCCAGGTCAATCGTGGCCGGGGCGCAGTAGAGGTTCTGGAACCCCTCGACCCGGCTCACGACCGCCGACAGCGGCTGCCCCTCGACCAGGACGTTGTAGATGGAGCCCACCCCGGCGTGATGATCCACGTCGAACGCGGTCGACGCGTTGCCCTGCGGGTCGAGGTCGACGACCAGGACCCTGGCCCCGTTCATGGCGAGGCCGGCCGCCAGGTTCACCGCGGTGGTGGTCTTTCCCACGCCGCCTTTCTGGTTGGCGACCGTGATGACCCGGCAGGCACCCGGCCGCGGCCACTGCTGGCCGCCCGACCTCGCTATCACGGCCGCCTGCGCCGCCCGCGCGATGGGCGTATCAGCCGAGCCGCCCGGTCCTGCCGCCATGGGGACATCATCCTCGCTCTCGCCAGATCTGCCATCGGTCGCCCGCGGGGCCAGAGCCGGACTGGGTCCTGGCCTGGTCCCGCTGAGCTGAGCCCCGCGCCCCGGAGCCCGGCTGGACTGGACCCCGTACACCTGGGCCCCGTTCACAGCGGCCTCGATGGTCGGCGTTTCACGTGAAACACCTGACAGTACCTGCCGGAGCCGGTCCTGGGGGCGCCGGGCGCCCGGGCCAGCCGGGGCAGCGGTGCTCCCGCGCACCTCCCGGGGCCAGCCCACGCCATCCTGCGGCGGAGCCTCGAGCCGACCGGGGCGCCGGGGCCAGCCCAGGCCGACCATGGCCGCGATCATCCGCGGTTCACCTCATCTAGCCATATGTCCGGCGCCCCGGACGGCCTGCCGCCCGCGCTGCGCGCCGTTGCCTCCATCATGAGCCGACGCCCTGCCGTTTCGCACGCCAACGCGCGGTCTGCCGCATTAGGTCACCGCCCGATTCCGTCCTCAGGCCGCGCCGCGACGGCCGCGACGGCACCCGCCGCGTCACGGAGCGGCACCCCGCGAGTCACGGGACGGCGTCCCTGCGGCCGGGCCGGACGGCCGCTGGCCGCGGCGCCGCTGGTCACGCCGTCCGGCGGCCAGCCGGCCGGCCGCCGGACGGGCCGCGGGACGCCCGGCGCCCGGATGCCGCGGGGCAGGTGCCCGGAACCTGACTACTGTGGCAGGCGGATCGACCTCGCCGCTACCGACCTGCAGAACCTCGAGGTCGGTAACGCCAAGACGCCGCAGCTCAGGGGCGGCCCGGGCCGCCTCGTCGCGGGCGCCGGCCCCCTTAATGGCCAGCACTGTGCCACCCGGCCGGCACAGGCCGACCGCCCAGCCCGCGAGCCGGCCCAGGGGCGCCACGGCGCGCGCGGTCACGACGTCAGCGGAGACATCCCGGGCCAGGTCTTCCGCGCGGCCGCGCAGGACCTGGACCCGCGCCAGCGCCAGCTCCGTGACGCACTCGCCCAGGAACGCCGCCCGGCGGGCCATGGACTCCACGAGCAGCACCTCGCACTCCGGCCGCAGCATGGCCAGGACTATGCCCGGCAGGCCCGCGCCCGAGCCGAGGTCGGCCAGCACGCAGCGCTCCGGGACGAGCGAGGCCACTACCGCGCAGTTGAGCAGGTGCCGGTCCCAGATCCGCGCGGCCTCGGCCGGGCCGATGAGACCGCGCTCGACGGCCGGCCCGGCCAGCAGGCCGGCATAGCGCACGGCCGCCGGGAGCGCCGGGCCGAACAGGGCCGCCGCCGCGGGCGGCGGCTCCGGCACCATCAGGTCCGCACCGGCCGGTCAGCCCGCCGGGAGCACGACAACGCGGCGGGCGGGCTCCTCGCCCTCCGACTCGCTGCGCAGCCCTGCGGCGGCCACGGCATCGTGGACGATTTTCCGCTCGAACGGGTTCATCGGCCACAGCCGCTTCGGCTCGCCGGTCCGCTTCACCTCATCAGCGGCATCCCGGCCGGTCTCGGCTAGCTCCGTGCGCCGGCGCTGCCGGTAGCCGCCGACGTCGAGCATCATCCGGGTCCGCACGCCGGTCTGCCGGTGCACCGCGAGCCGGGTGAGCTCCTGGAGCGCCTCGAGCACCTCACCGCGGGGGCCGACCAGCTCGTCCAGCGTGGCGCCGACGACCGACACGAACGCCCGCTCGCCCTCCACGTCCATGTCGATGTCGCCATCCAGGTCCGCGACATCCAGCAGGCCCTCGATATAGTCGGCGGCTATCTCGCTTTCCTGCTCGAGGTCAGCGACCGTCGGGCGGCTGGCCGCAGCCTCGCCCGGGGCCGCGTCACCGGCCGCCCCGGCATCTTCCGGGCCGTCGTCCTCGTCCTCATCGTCCTCGTTCGCCTCATCGAGGTCGGCCTCATCGAGGGCCTCGTCCAGGTCGACGTCATCCTCCAGGTCAGCGACCTGGCCAGCCTCGTCCAGCGGCTCAGTGCCCGGCACGTCCTTCTCCTCGTCAGGGTCGGCCACCACGTTCTCCCCTTGCCTCACGCCAGGGCCCTCCTCGGATCCACGTTCCATACGCCGGCATTCCCGGCGTCACGACCTTCAGCTCCCGGCCCCGGCGCGCCAGACAGGGTACCCGGCGGGCGGCCCTCAGGCCGCCGCGATGCCCGGCCCGCCCCGGCGACCCTAGCCGCCGGAGGCGGCCGCGGGGACCGCCGTCCGCTATCCCGCCCGCCCGCCGGGCCAGGTCAGTTCTTGCCGCCCGACCGCTTGCTCCGCGACTGGCGCTGCCGCTGCTGCCGGACGAACTTAACCTCCGGCTCCGGCTCGGGCTCCGGCTCAGCCGCCTTGCTCCGGCCGAGCTTGCGGAGCATCCCGGCCCCCGGAGTGCCGTTGGCCTGCGCATCGCCCGCCGCGCTGCCGGTCTGCGTCCGGCCCGTCGCGGCCGGCCTGCCGCTGGCGGCCGGCCTGCCGTTCGCCGCGGGCTTACCGTTCGCGGCGGGCTTGCTCACCGCCGCGGAGCCACTGCCCGCGGAGCCACTGCCCGCGGGCTTGCCGTTCGCGGCCGGCTTGTCGTTCGCCGCGGGCCGGGCCGGGCCTGACCCGTTCGACGTGCTGCCGCTCGGGCTGGCCTTGGGACGGCTGGAGATGCCCTTGGGGGCCAGCGCCGGGGCGGCCGCGGCCCCGCCTGCGGTGACCACCGCGCTCGGCGGCGTCCACGGGTAGCGCTTGAACAGCGCCCACTGCTGGATGAGCGTCCACACGTTGGTGGTCACCCAGTACAGGACCAGCCCGAACGGCCAGTACAGGCCGGTCAGGGCAAAGAACGGCATGATGTAGGCCATGTACTTCTGCGACTGGCCCATCGGGTTGTCGGCCGTCGCCTGCGGCATCATGCCGCGCTTCATGCTCTGCCGCACGGTCAGGTAGGTCGTCCCCATGCTGACCAGGACCGCGAACAGGATGACGGCCTTGGCGTGCAGCGGGACGTTAACGCCGTCGGTGAACAGGAACTTGTCGGCGATGCTGACGCCGAGGATCTTCGCGTGCGACGCCGCCGTCACCATCTGGACCGACAAGTGGTACTTGGGGACCTGGCCCGGCTTCCACTCCGCGATGGCCCGCAGCACGCTGAACAGGGAGAAGAACAGGGGCAGTTGCGCGACAACCGGGAGGCACCCCATCAGCGGGTTGACGCCCGCCTCCTGGTAGAGCTTCATCGTCTCGGTATTAAGCGTCTGCTTGTCGTTCTTGTAGCGCTTGCGCAGCGCCGCCATCTGCGGCTGGAGCGAGCTCATGGCCCGCGTCGTGTGCATCTGCTTGATGAACAGCGGCACCATGACCAGGCGCATGGCCACGACGAGGATGATGATCGTCAGCGCCCAGGTCCAGCCGCTGGACACGCCGAATACCGGGCTCAGCACCCCGTAGATCTTGGTGACGATCCAGCCCACGGCGTCATACAGGACGTTCAGTGGGTTACCCACCGGCTAGCTCCCTTGCGCTTTGCTCAGAAAACTCAGAGTCCGCGGCCTGGCCCGGGGCCGACCTGGCGGGCGGCACCGGATCCAGGCCCCCGGCGTGGAACGGGTGGCAGCGGCTCAGCCGCCGCGCCGCCAGCCAGGACCCGCGCAGGGCACCGTGGACCTGCACTGCCTCCAGCGCATAGGCGCTGCACGATGGGTAGAAGCGGCACGACGGCGGGAGCAGCGGGCTGACCAGCCGCCGGTACCCGGTCAGCAGCACGACTAGCACCCAGACGCCGGCTGACCGCCGGCCGGGCGCCTGCTGACCGCCTGTGGTCATCCCGAGTACCGTGCCCTATCCTGCCGCCGGAGCAGTGCTGCTATGACCAGGTCGAGTTCGGCGGCGAGATCCTCCTGGCGTGCCGTCGCGGCGCGGGGATTAGCGCGCAACACAAGCAGGCTACCTCCAGGAAGCGAGGACAGGCGCCCGCGGGCCAGGTGGCGGAGCCGTCGCTTGACCCGGTTGCGAACCACCGCGGGCCCCACCTCACGCCGGACGATGAAGCCCACCCGGGCCGGCTCCGCCTCGGGCCGGATCAGCAGATGGCCGGAGAGCAGGGGCTTTCCGGCCCGGCTGCCCCGCCTGACCGCCAGCGTGAACTCCGCTGAGTGGCGCATCCGCGCGGCCGCGGGAAGCACCGGCGCTCACCTGCCCCGGCGCCGGGCGTCAGACGCTGACGCGCTCGCGGCCCTTCCGGCGCCGGGCGGCCAGGACGGCCCGGCCCGCCCGGGTGCGCATGCGCAGCCGGAAGCCATGCGTCTTGGCACGGCGACGGTTGTTCGGCTGGAACGTACGCTTGCTCACCAGAAACTCCAGGGCTGCAGTGTGACGGGGAAACCTGTATGACGGGGAAACCGGCATTTCAGGCCGCTAGTCCGCCAGCGCGAGGCATGCTTCACCCGCCCTGGGCTAGCCGGGCTAACCAACGCTACGCGGTCCCGGCCGTGCCGGTCAAACTGGCCCGGGCCGCCGGGCCGGCCGGGGCGCGGCATGACCCTGGCCGTTTCCCCAACGGGCCGGGAAACGGGGCCTAGGCTGTGGATACCGGCGCTGTACCCGGGGACCTGGGCTGTCCCGGTGATGACCGGTTCGCGGGGCGGCGGCGCACAACCTAGCGCAGCGCGCCTTTGCAACGTGCACATGCTGTGGAAAAACCTGTTGATCACTTGTGGGGGGCGCGGGGTGAGTTGCAGATGAGAGAAGACGACCTCGCCGACGTGTGGGCCCGGTCGCTGGCTGACCTGGCCGATATGCAGATCGAGCCGCACCAGCGCGCCTGGCTCCAGCTCACCCGGCCGCTCGGCCTGGTCGAGAACACCGCCCTGATCGCGGCGCCCAACGACTTCGTCAAGGAGCAGCTCGAGACGCGGCTGCGGGCGCTGATCACCAATGCCCTGTCCCGCGAGCTGGACCGGAGCATCCAGCTGGCCGTGACCGTCGACCCGGCGGCCACGGCCGCTGCACCGCCTGACCGGCGCCTGGCCGGCGGCCCGCCCCGCGGCGGTCCCGACCTCCGGCCCGCTCCGGACGAGGACCGGGGCGCGCGCCCGGACGGGATCGCGTTCCGGGACAGCGCCGCCGCGGACGGCGCCCCGGTCATCACCGATCTCGCCGCGGCCGGGGCGCGAAGCTCGTTCACGGGCAGCCCCGGAATCGACGGCCCCGGAATCGACGGCCCCGGAATCGACGGCCGCGACCGCGACCGCGACGGCCGCGACCGCGACGCCGCCCGGGACGACCGGCCCGGGGCCGGCGGCCGGCCCGCGGCCAGCGGCCACCCGGACGGTGATGCCGCGGCCCGCCGGAACGCCGCCCTCGGGCTGGCCGCCCCCGGCCGCGGGCCCGGCCCCCGGCCGGGCGGACAGGCGGTGCCCTCCGCACGGCCCAGCTCCGACGGCCTGGGCCAGCCGCCCCGGCCCGCCCAGGCGCGGCTGAACCCGAAGTACACGTTCGAGACGTTCGTGATCGGCTCCAGCAACCGGTTCGCCCACGCGGCCGCCGTCGCGGTCGCGGAGGCCCCGGCCAAGGCCTATAACCCGCTGTTCATCTACGGCGACTCCGGGCTGGGCAAGACCCACCTGCTGCACGCCATCGGCCATTACGCCCAGAGCCTGTACCAGGGGCTCAAGGTCCGCTACGTGAGCTCCGAGGAATTCACCAACGACTTCATCAACATGATCCGGGACGGCAAGCAGGACGGCTTCCGCCGCCGCTACCGGGATGTCGACGTGCTGCTGGTCGACGACATCCAGTTCCTGGAGAACAAGGAAGGAACTCAGGAGGAGTTCTTCCACACCTTCAACACGCTGCACAACGCGAGCAAGCAGATCGTCATCTCCAGCGACCGGGCGCCCAAGCGGCTGGTCACCCTGGAGGACCGGCTGCGCAGCCGGTTCGAGTGGGGCCTGCTCACCGATGTGCAGCCGCCCGAGCTCGAGACCCGCATCGCGATCCTGCGCAAGAAGGCGGTCCAGGACCGGCTGAACGCGCCGCCCGAGGCCCTCGAGTACATCGCCAGCCGGATCTCGACCAACATCCGCGAGCTCGAGGGCGCGCTGATCCGGGTGACCGCGTTCGCCAGCCTCAACCGGCAGAGCGTCGACCTCCAGCTGGCCGAGTTCGTGCTCAAGGACCTGATCCCCGAGACGCACGGCCCGGAGATCACGGCCGCGACGATCATGGGCCAGACGGCCTCGTACTTCGGGCTGTCGATCGAGGACCTGTGCGGCACCTCCCGGTCACGGGTGCTCGTCACGGCGCGGCAGATCGCCATGTACCTGTGCCGGGAGCTGACCGACCTGTCCCTGCCGAAGATCGGGCAGCAGTTCGGCGGCCGCGACCACACCACCGTCATGCACGCGGACCGCAAGATCCGGTCGCTGATGGCCGAGCGCCGCTCTATCTACAACCAGGTGACCGAGCTCACCAACCGGATCAAGCAGCAGGCGCTGTCGGGGTGATCTGCTCGTGACCACTTCTTCCACAGGTCGTTACCTTGAGTGCCCGACCAGCAGGTACCACTCTTCGTGTCTAATCGGTCACGGAAGTTGGTCGGAGTGCGCATACGGAGCACACAGGCTGTGGATGAATCTGTGGACAGGCTTGGGATCGCCGGCGGATAATCCCGGCCAACCCGGGGGCAACGCCGCGGTGACCGGCGGGCGACGCCCAGGTGTCCACAGCGCCGAGGGGCCCCGTACCCGGGCCGCGGAACCGGCTGTGGACGTGACTCGCCGGCGTGACCTGGCGCGATCCCGGATATCCCCAGGATCCACCGCACCTATGACGACTACGTTCCTCTATCTAGAGAAAATCCAAGTACCAAGTAGGCACCGGGCCAGCGGACCGCGGCCCAGCCTCGCCTTGGCCCCGGCTCCCGGCCGGAACGACCGCAGATCAGGAGGCGGCGTCAGGTGAAGATCGTCCTTGAACGCGATGTGCTGGCCGAGGCGGTGGCCTGGACGGCCCGCGCCCTCCCGGCCCGGCCGACGATCCCGGTGCTGGCGGGCATCCGCCTGGAGGCCGGGGCCGAGCTGACCTTGTCGAGCTTCGACTACGACGTCTCCGCGCAGGCCACCGTCCCGGTCACCACCAGCGAGGAAGGCTCCGCCCTGGTCTCCGGGCGGCTGCTGGCCGAGATCAGCCGCAGCCTGCCCGCCCGCCCGGTGCAGATCGTCGCCGAGGCGGGCCGCGCCGTGCTCACCTGCGGCAGCGCCACCTTCAACCTGCTGACCATGCCGGAGGACGAGTACCCGGCCCTGCCCGCGATGCCGCCCGCCGCCGGGGTGATCGGCAGCGACACCTTCGCGACGGCCGTCAGCCAGTCGGCCATCGCGGCGGGCCGCGATGACACCCTGCCCGCCCTGACCGGCGTCCGCATCGAGATCGAGGGGGACACATTGACCCTGATCTCGACCGACCGCTACCGGCTGGCCGTCCGCGAGCTGCGCTGGACCCCGGAGCGCCCGGGCGAGTCCGCCGCGGTCCTGGTGCCCGCCCGGGCGCTGAGCGAGACGGCCCGCGCGCTGACGGCGGGGGCCGAGGTCTCCATCGCGCTGGCCCTGCCGGGCGCGGACGGCGCCGGCCAGGGCGGCGACGGCATGATCGGCTTTGAGGGCGCCGGGCGGCGCACCACCAGCCGGCTGCTGGGCGGGGAGTTCCCGCGCTACCAGGGTCTGCTGCCGACCAGCCAGCGGTCCGTGGCCGAGCTGTCGGCCAGCGCGCTGGCCGAGGCGGTCAAGCGGGTCGCGCTGGTCGCCGAGCGCAACACCGCGGTCCGCCTGGCGTTCAGCACCGGCCAGCTGCTGCTGGAGGCCGGCACCGGCGACGAGGCGCAGGCCGAGGAGGCCCTGGAGGCCAGCTTCGAGGGCGACGACCTGGCCATCGCGTTCAACCCGCAGTACCTGCTCGACGGCCTGGCCGCCATCGACTCCGACACGGTCCGGATCGCCTTCACCGACCCCGGCAAGCCGGCCCTCATCACCGGCAAGCCCGGCCCCGACGGCCACGCCGACTACCGCTACCTGCTGATGCCGATCCGCCTGGGCGGCTAGTGCGCCGGTCCGTGCCCGCCCGCCAGTGGCGCTAGTCTCAGCAGCCGTGCACCTGACCCGCCTGGCGCTGACCGACTTCCGCTCCTACCCGGCGGCCGACGTGCGCCTGGAGCCGGGCGTGTCCACCTTCACCGGCGCCAACGGCCAGGGCAAGACCAACCTCGTCGAGGCCGCCTGCTACGTGGCGACGTTCGGCAGCCACCGGGTGGCAGCCGACGCGCCGCTGGTACGGCACGGCGCCGAGCGGGCCATCATCCGGGCCGCGGTCACCGGCGCGGTCCGCGACAGCCTGGTCGAGATCGAGGTCAACCCGGGCCGGGCGAACCGGGTGCGGCTCAACCGGGTGCCGCTGCCGCGGCCGCGCGAGGCGCTGGGCGTGCTGCGCTGCGTCCTGTTCGCCCCCGAGGACCTGGCCGTGGTCAAGGGTGACCCGGACCAGCGGCGGCGTTACCTGGATGACCTGCTGGTGGCCCTGCGGCCCCGGTACGCGGGGGTCCGGTCGGACTACGAGCGCGTCGTCCGCCAGCGGTCGGCGCTGCTCAAGTCGGCCCGCGCCCGGGGCGGCGGCGTCCCGCGCGGCCTGGAGGTCTGGGACGACCAGCTCGTCGCGACCGGGGCGGAGCTCACCGCGGGCCGGGTCGACCTGGTCCGCGCCATCCGCCCCCACGTGGCCCGGGCCTACAGCGCGGTATCGGGCACGGCCAGTGACTCGGCGCTGCGGTACCGGCCATCGTTCCGGGGAAATGACGAGCCCGATCCGGAGCCGGGGCAGATCGCGGCCGCCCTGCGCGAGGAGCTGGGCAACCGCCAGGGGGCCGAGCTGGACCGCGGGGTGTGCCTGGTCGGGCCGCACCGGGACGAGCTGGAGCTGAGCATCGGCGGACTGCCCGCCCGCGGCTACGCCAGCCACGGCGAGTCCTGGTCCATGGCCCTGGCGCTGCGGCTGGCCGCGTTCGAGGTGCTGCGGGCCGACGGCGAGGACCCGGTGCTGATCCTGGATGACGTGTTCGCCGAGCTGGACGCCGGGCGCCGCGGGCGGCTCGCTGACCTGGTCGCGGGGGCCGAGCAGGTCCTGGTGACGGCCGCGGTCGGCGAGGACGTGCCGGCCGGGCTGTCGGGGGCCAGGTTTACCGTGGCACAGGGGGTGGTGAGCAGTGACTGAGGAGCCCGCGGAGCGCAGCGAGCGGATGCGGCTGGCCCGCGAGGCGCTGGCTGGGGCGCAGGCGGACGCGCTGGCCCGGGGCAGCCGGCCCGCCCACCCGGCCACTAATCACTCAGAACGGGGTATTGACCGCGATTCTCTGTCAAATCGCCCGGCAGGCCGGGACCGGCGGGAGGACCCGCAGCCGCTGACCGCGGCCCTGGACGGGCTGATCGGCGACCAGGGCTGGGCGCGGCAGGCCGCCACCGGCTCGATGTTCGGCCGGTGGGCGGAGATCGTCGGGCCGGACCTGGCCGCGCACACAAAGCCTGACACTCTCGCTGATGGCGAGCTGACCGTGACCGCCGACTCGACGGCGTGGGCGACCCAGCTCCGGCTGCTGGCGGCCCAGCTCGTGCGGCGGCTCAATGCCGAGCTGGGCGACGGCTCGGTACGGCGGGTGAAGGTCCGCGGCCCGGCCGGCGGCCCCCCGCGCCGGCCCGGTGAATGGCGAGTCAAGGGCAGCCGCGGGCCCCGGGACACGTTCGGCTGAGACTGGTGGTTCGCCCAGGTAAAATGAGGATGCGCACCCGGGCGGACGCATGAGGGATCTCGCGTCGGCTGGTGCCTGCCTGTTCCAGGAGGAGCTTCGACTTTGTCCTACGACGCCCGTTCCATCACCGTTCTGGAGGGCCTGGAGGCCGTCCGCAAGCGCCCGGGTATGTACATCGGCTCGACGGGCGAGCGGGGCCTGCACCATCTGGTCCAAGAGGTCGTGGACAACGCCGTTGATGAGGCGCTGGCCGGTTACTGCGACCGGATCGACGTGACCCTGCTGGCCGACGGGGGGGTCCGGGTCTGTGACAACGGCCGCGGCATCCCGGTCGACGAGCACCCGATCGAGCACCGCCCGGCGGTTGAGCTGGTCCTGACCACGCTGCACGCGGGCGGGAAGTTCGACAGCCAGTCCTACGCGGTCTCCGGCGGCCTGCACGGCGTCGGCGTCTCCGTGGTCAACGCGCTGTCGATCCGGCTCGAGGTCGAGATCCGCCGCGACGGCTACGTCTGGTTCCAGTCCTACGCCGTCAGCGAGCCGGTGTCGCCGCTGCGCCGGGGCGAGCCCTCCGACGAGACCGGCACGATCATCACCTTCTGGCCCGACCCGGGCATCTTCGAGACGACCGAGTGGTCGTTCGAGACGCTCCGGCGCCGCCTCCAGGAGATGGCGTTCCTGAACCGCGGGCTGTCCATCACCATCACCGACGAGCGGCCCGAGCACAACGACGGCACCCCGGCGGTGGTGAGCTACCGCTACGACGGCGGCATCGCTGACTTCGTCCGCTACCTCAACGCCTCCAAGGACCCGGTCCACGAGACGGTGATCGACTTCGGCGAGGAGGCCGAGGGCATCGCGGCCGAGGTCGCCATGCAGTGGACCGGCGCCTTCTCCGAGTCCGTGCACACCTTCGCGAACACCATCAACACCGCGGAGGGCGGCACCCACGAGGAGGGCTTCCGCTCGGCCCTGACCACCATCGTCAACCGGTACGCCCGCGAGCAGAAGCTGATCCGGGACAAGGACGAGAACCTCACCGGCGACGACGTGCGCGAGGGCCTGACGGCCATCATCCACGTGAAGCTGTCCGAGCCCCAGTTCGAGGGCCAGACCAAGACCAAGCTCGGCAACACCGAGGCCAAGTCGTTCGTCCAGCGGGTGTGCAACGAGCACCTGCGGGACTGGTTCGAGCGCAACCCCGGCGAGGCCAAGGCCATCGTCATCAAGTCCACGCAGGCCGCGCGGGCGCGGATCGCGGCCCGCCAGGCCCGCGACCTGACCCGCAAGAGCCTGATGGGCGGCTCGGGCCTGCCCGGCAAGCTGGCCGACTGCCAGTCCGGCGACCCGGCCCAGTGCGAGATCTACGTGGTGGAGGGCGACTCGGCCGGCGGCTCGGCCAAGGGCGGCCGGGACCCGAAGTTCCAGGCCATCCTGCCCATCCGGGGCAAGATCCTGAACGTCGAGAAGGCCCGGATCGACCGCGTCCTCAAGAACACCGAGGTCCAGGCGATGATCACCGCGCTGGGCACCGGCATCCACGACGAGTTCGACATCGCCAAGCTCAGGTATCACAAGATCATCCTGATGGCG
>FSXZ01001838.1_pt1 | contig 13010 bp, 11 predicted proteins | sample 1638121 | NCBI WGS metagenome assembly FSXZ01 (sample SAMEA3914788, study PRJEB12502) | metagenome | biome: forest; material: soil | place: Canada | collected 2011-07-03 | depth 0.1 m
GATCTCGATCCCGTCGAATCCGGCGGCGGCGCAGGCGGTGAGCTTCTCGGTGAGCGAGCCGCTGAGCGAGACGGTCGCGATACAGGTGCGCATGACTTATCCCTTCACTCCCGGACCAGGTTCGACGGCGGCCGGCGGGACCGCGGCCGGTTCGACGGCGGCCGGCGCGACGAGGGCGTGGTAGTCCTCGAACATCGCGTCGACGTCCGGGTCGAGGCCGGTGAACAGGCGGAACGCCTCCGCGGCCTGGTAGACGAGCATGGCGCCGCCGTCGACGGTTCGGCAGCCGCGTTTCCTGGCGAGGCGCAGCAGTTCGGTCTCCAGCGGCATGTAGACGACCTCGGCGACCCACAGGTCCTCGCGTACGAGCTCGTCCGCGAGCGGCAGCCCGGGGTGGGCGGCCATGCCGACGGGCGTCGTGTTGACGAGCCCGTCGGCCTCGGCGAGGTGTGCGGCGAGGTTCGCCGCGGTGCCCGCCGTGGCGCGCTCCTCGCCGAACCGTCGGCGCAACGCGGCGGCAAGGGCCTCGGCGCGGTCGGCCTGCTGGTCCACGATGACCAGCCGCCCGACGCCGATGAGCTCGCCGAGCAGGGCGTGAGCGACCGCGGATCCGGCGCCGCCCGCGCCGAGTTGGACGGCCGCGGTCTTTGTCACGTCGGGCAGGCCGCGCACGAACCCGCGGGCGAAGCCGATGGAGTCGGTGTTGTAGCCGACGGTGCGGCCCTCGCGCAGTATGACGGTGTTGACCGCGCCGAGGGCGGCGGCCTCCGGGTCGAGCTCGTCGAGGTGCTCGATGACGACCTGCTTGCAGGGATGGGTGATGTTGAGTCCGTCGAATCCCAGCGTGCGCGCGGCGGCGAGCAGCCGCCCGGTATCCTCGGGCGCCGCGCCGAGCTCGTCGATGTCGATGATCCGGTAGAGCATGCGCAGTCCGTGGCGGGCGGCCTCGCTGTGGTGCAGCGGTGGACTGAGCGAAGGGCCGATGCCCGCGCCGATCAGGCCGGTGAGGTATGAGGTTGGGTCGAGCGCGTTCATATCCCTACCTTGTTCTCTCATAGTGCTTACAGGCCCAGATAGCTGCGCTGGACCCGGTTGTCCGCGCGCAGGTGCTCGACGCCGCCCTCCATGACCACGCGCCCGTTTTCCATGACCAGGCACCGGCTGGTCGCGCCGAAGGCGAGTTCGGCGTTCTGTTCGACCAGCAGCAGGCTCAGTCCGGCGGTGCGCAGGCCTCTGAGGATCTCGAGGATCTCGTCGACGAGCTTGGGGGACAGGCCCATGGAGGGTTCGTCGAGCAGCACGAGCCTGGGCTGGGCCATCAGGGCCCTGCCGATGGCGAGCATCTGCTGCTGGCCGCCGGACAGCGCCCCGGCCGGCCGGTCGGCCATCTCGGAGAGCACCGGGAAGCGGGCGTAGACGCCGTCGAGTGCCGCCTGGTTCGCTTTGCGCCAGCCGCGGCTGTACCCGCCGAGCAGCAGGTTCTTCTCCACGGACAGGCCGGGGAAGACGTGTCTGCCCTCGGGGACGTAGCCGATGCCGTGGCGCACCATGGAGTGCGCTGAGGCCTTGGTGAGGTTCCGATCTCCGTAGCGGACGCTGTCCGCGGCCCGGGGAACCAGGCCCATCAACGCGCGCAGGGTCGAGGTCTTTCCGGCGCCGTTGGCCCCGATGATGCCCAGCGCCTCGCCGGGCCCGATCGCGAAACTGACGGACTCGACCGCCTTGACGCCGCCGTAGCGCACGCTGAGGTTGTCGACCGCGAAGTGCGCGGCCTGCGTCGCCGCCGTGTCGGTGCTCATACGGTGGGCTCCTTGGTCTTGCTCGGCGCCGGGTCGGTGTCGGTCGGGTCGGCGGCCGCCGGCGGCACGGCGGTGCGGCCGAGGTAGGCCTCGATGACGGCGGGGTTCGCGGCCACCTCGGCCGGTGCGCCTTCGGCGATGACCTGTCCGGCGGCCAGGACGGTGACCGTGCCGCACAGGGACATGACCAGGCCCATGTCGTGCTCGATGATGATCACGGTGGTGCCGTGGTCGCGGATGGAGCGCACGATCTCGACGAGCTGCGCCTTCTCGGTGGCGTTCAGGCCCGCGGCGGGTTCGTCGAGCAGAAGCAGGCGTGGTTCGCCTGCCATCGCGCGGGCGAGTTCGACCCGGCGCTGGATGCCGTAGGGCAGCGCGTAGGGGGTGGCCTTGGCGAAGGCGGCCAGGCCGTAGCGTTCCAGCAGGCCGTCTGCCTGCGCGCCGAGTCGGCGTTCGGCACGCCACACGCCGACCGGCCAGATCGCGTAGCGCCAAGCCCATCCGGGCCGGGTGCGGTCGAGCCCGACCATGACGTGTTCGCGCACGGTCAGTTCCCGGAACAGCCGCAGGTTCTGGAACGTGCGCGACATGCCGAGGTCGCTCAGCCGGTAGGGACGAAGGTGGTGGACATGCCGGTCGGCGAAGGAGACCGTGCCCTGCGAGGCTTGGTAGAGGCCGCTGATGACGTTGAACAGGGTCGTCTTGCCGGATCCGTTCGGTCCGACGATGCCGCGGATCTCGCCGGCCCCGACGCTCAGCGACACCTCGCGCAGCGCGGTCAGGCCCTTGAATCGCATCGTCACCGCGTCGAGGCGCAGCAACTCGCCCGGTTCCGCGCTCTGCCCGGCCGCGGCCGGGTAGGGCTGGAACGGCGCGAGCGCGGGCTGTTGCTGTTTTTTGCGCAGCAGGGGTCGGAGCCGGGCCGGGAGACCGGCGAGGCCGGTGGGCGCGACGACGACGGTGATGACGACGACGATGCCGTAGCCGAGCTGAGCGTAGGTCGACAGGTCGGTCAGTTCGTCCTGGACGACGGAGAGCGCGAGCGCGCCGATGACGCAGCCCCACAGGCTCTGGCGTCCGCCGATGACGACCATGGCGAGCAGCAGGAACATGTCGGCGGTGCTGAAGGTCTCCGGGGCGACGAAGCGGATCAGGCCCGCGTAGAGCACTCCGGCCACGCCGCCGTAGAGCCCGGCGAGCAGGAACGCGGTCATCCGCAGCACGGGGATGCGCGCGCCGGCCGAGCCGGCGGCGAGCGGGTCGTCGCGCATGGCGCGCATGCGCCGGCCGAGCCTGGTGCGCACGACGAAGAGGCCGAAGGCGAGCGCGAGGACGAAGACGACGAGTTCGAGGTAGTAGTAGAGGTAGTCGTCGGACAGGTCGATGCCGCCGAGCGGCGGGACGGGGATGCCGGAGATGCCCGAGCCGCTGCCGGCCAGGGTCGAGGTGGTGACCCAGTCGGTGAAGGCGAGGGACAGCCCGAGGGTGACGATGCCGAGGTAGTGCGACTGCACGCGCAGCGCGGGCACCCCGATGATCAGCCCGACCAGTCCTGAGCCGAGTACGGCCAGGATCGCGGCGACCCAGAACCCGTAGTTCTCCTGGGTGGTCAGGACAGCGGTGGTGTAGGCGCCGACGCCCATCAAGGTGATCTGGGCGAGGTTGATCTGTCCGGCGACGCCCATCACGATGCCCAGGCCGATGGCGAGGATGCCGAAGACGAAGGCGGTGTCGAGCACGTGCATGTCGTAGCTGCCTAGTTCGTAGGGCAGCAGGTAGGCGATGACCGCGAGCAGGAGGTATCCGGCTGGGGTGCGGTATTTGCGCAGGGTCGGGGTCGGGGTCAGGGTCGGGGTCAGGGTCGGGTTCATGCGCGCAGCACCGTCTTCTCTCCGAACAGGCCGGTCGGTTTGATCATCACGATCACGGCGAACAGCACGAAGGTGGCGAGGTCGGCGTAGCCCTGGAAGTAGTCGGCGCTGAAGGAGTTGAGCAGTCCGACGGCGAGGGCGCCGACGACGGCGCCGGGGATGGAGCCGAATCCGCCGAGGATCGCGGCGGCGAATCCGTCGATGCCGATGGAGCCGCCCATGCTGGGGCTGACGTAGAGCTCCGGGCCGACCAGCGCGCCGGCGAGGGCCGCGAGGCCGGCGCCGATGGCGAAGGCGATGGCGTTGCTGCGTCCGACGTTGATGCCCACGGCTTTCGCGGCGTCGTAGTCCATGGCGACGGCCTGCATCGCCACGCCCCGCCGGGTGCGCTCGAGGAAGAGGGACAGGGCGAGCATCGCGACCACGGCGACACCCATGACGACGAGGTCGTAGGTGGGGACGCTGGCGCCGAAGATCACCAGCGGCCTGGTCTGCACGGGGGAGGGTACGGCCTCGCCGGTGGCGCCCCAGATCAGGGTGGCCACGGACTCGAGCACGATGCCGAACCCGATCGTGCCGATCAGCATCAGGTCGAAGTCGCGGCCCTCGAGTGGGCGCAGGATCTGTTCGATGAACAATCCGATCAGGCCGGTGATGACGATGGAGGCTGTGACCGCCACGGCGAAGGGCAGGTGCTGCGACATGGTGAAGGTGGCGGCGATGTAGGCGCCGATCATCAGGACGTCGGCGTGCGCGAAGTTGACCAGGCCCATGGTCCGGTAGACCAGGGCGAAGCCGAGCGCCACGAGCGCGTAGACGGCCCCGAGGTTCAGGCCGCCGACGATGGTTTGCAGGAAGACTTGCATCGGTTCCTTTCAAGTCCACGGCCCGCCCGGCCGGACGAGTCCGGTCGGGCGGCCGAGCGTCGGTCACGTTGGCTGGGTCGTGGTCAGCCGACCGCGACGAGCGAGCCGTTCTTGACGATGCCGATGGAGGTCTTGAAGATCCCGACGCCGGTCTTGTCGTACTGGAAGTCGCCGAGCAGGCCGTTGTACTGGGTGGCGCGGATCGCGTCGGCGAGCTTGAGACCGGTGGCGAGGTTGCTGGTCTTGAGAGCGGTCAGCAGGATCTCGGTGCCGTCGTACGCCTTGGCGCCGTGCAACTCCGCCGCCGTGCCGTACGCGGCCTGATACGCGGCGGCGAACGCCTTGCTCGCGGCGCTGGTGTCATTGCTCAGATACGGCGAGCTGACGATCGTCCCCTCCGCGTTCGCGGTGCCCGCCGTGTTGATGAACACCGGTGTGCCCTGCGGGGCGCCGCCCGCGAACGGAACGGTGATGCCGAGCGCCCGCGCCTGCTTGACGATCAGGCCGGCTTCCACCTCCTCGGAGCCGATGAAGACCACCTGCGGGTTGGACTGCTTGATGGCCGTGAGAGCCGAGCTGAAGTCGGTCTGCGTCGTGGTGACGACCTGGTTGCTGGTGGGCTTGAGGCCGTCGGAGGTCAGCTGGGCGAGGAAGGAGCTCTGCTCGCCCGCGCCGTAGGAGCCGTTGTTCGTGATCATCGCGATCTTCGTGTAGTGCAGCGTCCCGGTCAGGTACGTCGCCAGCGTGGAGTCGTAGGTGACACTGGTGGGGCCGTTGAGGAAGACGTACGGGTCGCCGCTCTTGGTGATCGAGGGGGACTGGCCGGAGGTGATGTTCGGGATCTTCGCCGCCTCCAACGTCGGCTCCATCGCGACCGTCACGCCGCTCTCCGCGGTCCCGATCATCGCCACGAAGCCCTCGGATGCAAGTTTGGCGGCGATATCGGTGCCGGTGGTGGGGTCGGCCTTGTCGTCGAAGAGGGTCAGCTGGATCTGGCGGCCGTCGATCCCGCCCTTGGCGTTCCACTGCGCGACGGCGAGCTTGGCGCCGTTGTACTCCCACTGGCCCAACGAGCTGTCCTCGCCGCTTTGCGCGTCCACGACCGCGATCTTGATGGGGCCGCTGGTGGATCCGGTGGACGCGGTGTTGTTCGAGCCGGGCTTCGAGCAGCCGGCCAGGACGCCGAGCACGAGCGCGGTGGTGCCGGCGATGGCTATGCACCGCGCGGGACGAACGTTCATTGAAATCACCTCGTTGTGAAAGGAACGGATGGAACTGGGGGGATGCGAACAGCGGGTTCAGGAAAAGTCGCCGTGGTAGATGTCCTTGATGTTCCAGTGGCCGGGCGTCGGTACCGGGGTGTTGACCATCGGCACGTCCAGTACCGCCGGGCGGCGCCGCTCCAGCGCGGTCGCGAGGGCCTTGGCGAGGTCTTCGGGACTCTGGATGCGGTAGCCGTCCGCGCCGCACGCCTGGCCGAGCGCGGCGAAGTCGGGGCTGTATGCGGCTCCGTCGGGGGTGCGGAACTCGCAGCCGAACCCGGAGGCGAAGTTCGACTCCTGCAGGTCGGCGATGGTGCCGTGGGCGCTGTTGTTCATCACGACGAACAGGACCGGCGCGCCCTGCTCGACGGCCATGGGGATCGCAGGCAGCTGCGCGCTCATGCCGCCGTCGCCGATGAGGGCGACCACGGGCCGCTCCGGTACCGCCAGCTGCACCCCGACCGCGGCGGCCGGCCCGAAGCCCATGGTCGAGGAGCCGCCGGGGGTGATGAAGCGTCCCTCGACCGGGAGCTCGTAGCACTGTGCGACGCCGTTCTTGTTCCAGCCGACGTCGGTGACCAGGATCGCGTCGGCGGGCAGGGCCTGGCGCAGGTCGGCGAGGATGCGCTCGGGCTCGAGCGGGAACGCGTCGCTGCGCCCGCGCTCGCGGGCCCGGCCGAAGACCTCGTCGCGCGAGTCGGCGATGGATTCGCGCAGCCCGGCCCGCCGGACCGGGTCCGGGTGCAGGCTCCGTACGGCCTGGTTGATCGCGGTGACGGCCGAGGCCGCATCCGCCACGGCGCCGAACTCGACCGGGTAGTTGCGTCCGATCTCGTCCGGGTCCAGGTCGATCTGGATGAGCCTGGCCGGCGGGAAGGCCCAGGTGTAGCGCGGATCCCAGGAGCTCGAATCGGTCTCGGCGAAGCGGGTGCCGATGGCGAGGACGAGGTCTGCTTCGCGGGTGGAGCGGTTGGCCAGTTCGCTGCCCCAGAACCCGGTGATGCCCAGCTGGAGCGGGTGGCGGTCGGAGACGACGCCCTTGCCCATCAGGGAGTGGGCGATCGGGATGTCGAGGTGCTCGGCCAGTTCCGTCAGCGCCTCGCGCCCGGCGGCAGTGCGCAGGCCGCCGCCGAAGTAGATCAGCGGGCGTTCGGCCGCGGTGAGCATCTCGGCGATGCGCTGGGCGCTGTTTTCGGGCAGGACCGGGGTCGAGCTCTCGCGTACGAGCGGGTGGCGGGTTGCCGCGTCGACGGGGATCTTCCGGTTGAACAGGTCCATCGGGATGTTGAGCAGTACCGCGCCGGGACGCCCGCTGGTCGCGGTCCAGAATGCGCGCTCGAGGAAGCGCGGCAGGTCCTCCGCGCGGTGCGCCTCCCACACGCGCTTGCAGAACGGCCGGTAGATCGAGGCCTGATCCGCGTCGTGGTGCAGGTTCACCTCCTGGTGCGGGTGCCGGCCGTGGTAGTAGGAGGGAATGTCGCCGGCGATCACGACGAGGGGTATCGAGTCGTAGCCGGCCGAGGCGACGCCGGTGACGGCGTTCATCAGGCCGGGTCCGACGTGCACGAGCACGACGCCGGGCTTGCCGGTCATCCGGGCGTAGCCGTCGGCGGCGTGGGCGGCGGCCTGCTCGTGCCGGGCGATGACGAACCTGATGCTGCTGCGGGAGATCGCGTCGAGCAGCGCGATGTTGGTGTGCCCGCAGGTGCCGAAGACGGTGTCGACGCCGTAGCACTCGAGCTGGCGGGTGAGCGCCTCGGCGGCGTCGACGAGTTCTGTGGTGGTGCCGGTCTCGCTGCGGGTCATCGCTCGCTTCCCCATATGCTCAGGTTCCTGATAATCATGGTCTTGATGACGGTGTAGTCCTCGATCATCCAGCGCGGGGACTCGCGCCCGATCCCGGAGTCCTTCACCCCGCCGAACGGCACGTGGTCGAGCCGGAAGTTGGAGGAGCCGTTCACGACCAGGCCGCCGACCTCCAGCTCCCGCCACGCGGTGAACACGCGGGTGAGGTCGTTGGTGAAGATCCCGGCCTGCAGCCCGAATCGGCTGGTGTTGCAGGCGGCCACGGCGTCCTCGAACGCGTCGAAGGGCAACACGGCGACCAGTGCGCCGAAGATCTCCTCGGTCACGACCTTGGCGTCAGGGCTCGGATCGGCCACGATCGTGGGCGCCGCGGTGGCGCCGTCGCGGGTGCCGCCGGTCAGGATGCGAGCCCCGGCCGCGCAGGCCTCGGCGCTCCAGCTCACCACCCGCTCGGCGGCCTGCTCGTCGACCATCGCCCCGACGTCGGTACGCGGATCGAGGGGGTCGCCGACCTTCAGTTCGGCCACGTGCTTGTGCAGGGCGGTGAGGAACTCCTCGAACCGGCCGCGCTGCACGTACACCCGCTGCACCGAGATACAGCTCTGGCCGGAGTTGCTGTAGCCGGTGCGTGCGCACACCGCCGCGGCCTGTTCGACGTCGGCGTCCTCGCACACGATCGTCGCCGCGTTGCCGCCGAGCTCCAGCACGGTCCGGCGCGGGCCCGCGGCTCTGGCGACCGCGGCACCCGCCGCGCTCGACCCGGTGAAGGAGATCACGTCCACGCGCGGATCGCCCGAGAGCGCCGCTCCGGTCTCGGCCCCGCCGTGCAGCAGTTGCACCGCTTCGACCGGCATCCCGGCCTCGAGCAGGAGCCTGACGATCGCCGTCGTGATGCCCGGGGCCTGGGGCGGGGACTTGACCACGGTCGTGTTGCCGGCCGCGAACGAGGCACCGAGCTTGTGCGCCAGCAGATTGGCCGGCGCGTTGAACGGGGTGATCGCCAGCGCGACCCCGACCGGTGCCCGGTAGGTCAGCGCCGTGTTGCCCACCCCTCGGTCCCACCCGGCGACCGGCAAGACCTCGCCGCCGAGCCGGCGCGCCTCGGCCGCGCACACGGCGAGGGTGTCGCAGACCCGGTCGATCTCACCGCCCCCGTCCTTGACGGGCTTGCCGAGCTCGAGCGCGAGGAGCCGGGCGAGCTCGTCGCGGCGCTCGGCGGCGAGCTGAGCGGCCCGCTCCAGGACGCCCGCACGCGCCGCTGGAGCGAGCCTGCCTATGGCCCGGGCGTTGCCGCGGGCGTAGTCGAGCGCTTCGTCCACCTCACCGGGCGCGGTCTGTCGGGCCCGCGTGACGGTCCTGCGGACGTAGGGGCCGGTGCGTTCGAAGTGCTCGCCATCATCGCGCCATTGCCCGGCGACCAATGTGGGCGCGGGGATAACGGCGTCGAGCGCCGGATCGGGGTTGGGCATCGCTGCTCCCAAAAATTCCACTAGGCGGACCAGTTAGACCATTTTAGAGACAGCGAGTACAGTACTGTTCGAAGCGCGGCGGGACAAGGATTTGTCTCGAAAAACTGCGCAGCACTCATCGATGAGCGGTATGAGGAGAGGTCTTGGACAGGGAAGACGCACAAGGTGGGCAGCGCGATGACGCGCAGGGCGTGCGCAGCGTGCAGCGGGCTCTTGACATCCTGGGGCTGCTGACCGAGGATCAGCCCTCGATCACGCTGCGGGAGATCGTCGAGTCCACCGGGCTGGCCAAGACGACCGTGCTGCGGATCGTCCAAACCCTCGAGCAGAACGGCCTGCTCTGGGCCTCGGGCAGCGGCTATCTCGCCGGGCCGGGTCTGTGGCGGTGGGCCCACCTGGCCAAGCACAGCTGGGAGCTGCCCCCTGAGACGCGCAAGATCATTCGGGATCTGGCATCCGAACTCAAGGAGACGGTGAATCTCTACATGGTGCGCGGAATGCACCGTGTCGTGGTCGCCCAGCACGAGAGCCCGCAGCCCCTGCGGCACGTCGTCCACGTCGGGGACGAACTGCCGCTGTGGGCCGGAGCCTCGGCGAAGGTGTTGCTCGCCGACGCACCCGAGTCGCTGCTCGAGCGCATCGCGCGCAGCTCGCCCTACGGCGAGGGCCACCTGCGCCGCCTGCGCGAATGGATCGACACGACCGACCACGACGGCTACGCCGTCAGCCACGGCGAGCGCATGGAAGGCCTATCCGCCGTCGCCGTCCCGGTGCGCGGCAGGACGGGCAGCGTCGTGGCGGCGCTCACGGTGAGCGGACCGAGCATCAGATTCACCGACGCAGCGGTCGCGCGCTTCGCCGACGAACTGACCAAGGCCGCCCAGCACATGTCCGAGCGCGGTTTCGATCACCCCCTTGTTCAACGCTGAACGTGAAGGAGAAGCCGAATGCAGCCTCGCCCGCTCAACGGCGTCGGCGTCCTCGACCTGACCAATGTACTATCTGGTCCGTACTGTAGCTACCAGTTGGCGCTTCTTGGTGCCCAAGTCGTTAAGATCGAGCTGCCGGGGCAAGGAGATCTGGCCCGTCGCCTGGGCGCCGACCCGGCGCTCAACGGCCAGGGGATCGGCGCCTCTTTCCTCGCCCAGAACTCCGGGAAGCTCTCGATCGAGCTGGACTTGAAGGACCCGGACGGGCGCAGTGCTTTCGAGGACCTGGTCTGCGGGGCGGACGTGCTCGTGGAGAACTTCCGCGCGGGAGTGATGGACCGCCTCGGCTACGGGTGGGAGAAGTTGCGCGAGCTCAATCCGCGCCTGGTCTACTGCGCCATCTCAGGGTTCGGCAGCACCGGTCCGATGAGCGACGCGCCGGCCTACGATCAGGTGATCCAGGGCCTGTCCGGCATGATGAGCATCACCGGCACCGCCGAGACCGCGCCCCTGCGCGTCGGATTCCCGGTCTGCGACACCCTCGGCGGGATGGCCGGCGCGATGGCGGTCTGCGCCGCGCTGGCCGACCGCGCCCGCAGCGGGCTGGGGAGGTTCATCGACGTCTCCATGCTCGAAGCCTCCATCTCCGCCATGGGCTGGCCGGTCTCGAACTACCTGGTGTGCGGGGTGGAGCCCGTGCCCATGGGAGACCAGAACGCCACCGCCGCGCCCTCGGGCAGCTTCACGGCCAACGACGGACTGCTGAACATCGCGGCCAACCAGCAGCGGCAGTTCGAGGCGCTGTGCCGCGCCATCGGACGCCCGGACCTGGCCGCTGATCCGCGCTTCTCCGAGCGCGAAGCGCGCAAGGCGAACAGGGGCCTGCTGAACTCCGAGATCAACGGCGAACTGGTCAAAGAAGGCGTCGCGCACTGGGAGCGCACCCTGAACGACGTGGGCGTGCCCACTGCGCGGATCGTCTCCGTCCCCGAAGCCCTCTCGCTCGATCAGCTCGCCCACCGCGGGTTCCTCACGAAGCTTCCCTATCCCGACGGCTCCGGGCGGCTGTTGACCGCCGTGGGCAACGGCATCCACATGGACGGCGAGCCGTTGGTGCCGCTCGCGCCCCCGCCGCTGCTCGGCGAGCACAACGCGCAGCTCACCTCGATCGCGGCGCAGTGGAGGACGGCATGAGCGAAATCGACGTCGCCGCCGCCCGGGAGCGCGAGAGGGTTTCGGACTGGTGGACGACCTCCGTCTCCAAGATCGAACCCGGCATCGTCGAGCTGCGCGGGCACCCGGTCCAAGACCTGATCGGCACCACCGGCCTGGCGGCGATGATCTGGCTGATGCTGCGCGGTGAACTGCCCACTGCGCGCCAGGCCGATCTGCTCGAGGCCGCGATGGTCGCAGGCGTCGACCACGGCCCGCAGGCCCCTTCCATCGCCATCGCCCGTATGGCGGCGACCTGCGGAGTGGAGCTCAACAACGCGATGGCCAGCGCCGTCAACGTCCTCGGGGACAGCCACGGCGGCGCCGGCCAGCAGTGCGTCGAACTCCTCAACGACGTATGCGCCCTGACCGCCCGGGGCCAGGACGTCCAGGCCGCCGCAGCCGCGACGGTCGCCGCGTGGCGGCAGCGCACCCGCTACCTCCCCGGATTCGGCCACCGCTTCCACCGTGTCGACCCGCGCCGCTCCCCGCTGCTCGACCTCGTCGTGGTCGCGGTCCGCGACGGCGTCGTGGCAGGCGAGCACCTCAACGCGGCGCTCGCGATCGAAGACGAGCTCAACCGCGGCCGCGCCAAGCCGATACCGATGAACATCGACGGCGCCACCGCGGTCATCTATGCAGAACTCGGATTCGCCCCGCCGCTCGCCCGCGGCCTGTTCGTCCTGAGCCGCAGCATCGGCATCCTCGCCCACGCCTGGGAGGAGAGCCGGTCCGGCGTGCGCAACAAGGGCCCGATCCCGCGCGACCTGTTGCCGAGCTATCGTGCGCCGGAGGCGTAGCCGGACGCGTCCCGGTGAAGCGGTACCTGGTTCACACGTGCTTGGCTGCGGATTCCCAAAGACCCGCGCCCGCGGCCTCTTTGAGGACCTCTTTCGCGGAGCCGGCTCCGGAAAGGAGGGTGAGCAGGGAGGTGAGGAGCAGCGGGAGGCGGTAGTCGGCCGTCTCGGCGAGCCCGGGGAAGTGGGGTGCCGCCAGCGCGACGGCGCACAGTGCCACGGCCATGAGACTTCTGTTCAGCCACCACCGCATGCGGCGCGGGGGCACCGCGGGCGCCCGCTGCAGGATCTCTTCCCATTGCCCCGCACTCGCGCCGTGCAATGCGGCGACGAGAGCGATGCGGACGCGATAAAGGTCGCGTGCGTCGCGTACGTGCAGGAGTTCGTCGGCGTGAATTCGCATCAGGGCGGCGATGCGCAGGCGATCGCTGCGGGCTTCCCGCTTGCCGTGAAGGTCTCGAACACCCACGGCAGCCCGTGAGATCGGGTCCGCCTCGATCTGCCGTGCGGCCTTGTGCAGCGCCGCACGCGCCGGACGAACTGCGGACACGGGGGTCCCCGCGCCGCGGGCGACGGAGTCGAGGGCGACGGCGGCGTGGGCGACGGCGGCGTGGAGCAGGCTCCAGATGATGAAGTCGCCCCAGCATGCCCGGTTGATGATTCCACCGTCGGTACAGGCGGACGAAGACGAGGTGGCCCACGACTTCGATGAGCATGCCGGAGAGGAAAAGCGTCAGCCCTAGAGACAGGTCGGACGACAGATCTCGCGTCGAAGGATGATGAGACCTCGTCATCTTGGTGAGTCGGTAGGCCACAAGAAGGAACCTCGTCCGGTCGCAGACGGGTGGCGGCCTCGGCCAGTGCCCGCTTGATGGGCACGGCGGCTGCCTCGCCGACCCCGGGAATGACGAAGTCCGGAAACTCGGAACCGGCCTCCGCGCGCTCCATGCCGCCCTCCGGCCCGCCCACTGAGCCTCCCGCGCGCAAGACTCTCAGTAC
>FSXZ01000832.1_pt1 | contig 12996 bp, 10 predicted proteins | sample 1638121 | NCBI WGS metagenome assembly FSXZ01 (sample SAMEA3914788, study PRJEB12502) | metagenome | biome: forest; material: soil | place: Canada | collected 2011-07-03 | depth 0.1 m
CCGTCGATGCGGAGCTCCTGGTTCACCATTGGACCAGTGCAGTCTCGATCGTGGAACCAGGACCCATCGTCATCAGAACTCCGTAATCGCCCGGGGTGGTGACGCGCTCCTGTTGGAGGCGTTCGTACGAGAAGAGGAACGAGCCGCTCGACACGTTGCCGTAGTCGCGCAGGACGCCCGTCGTGTGGCGTACGTCGTATCCGGTCAGGCCGAGGTTGACCATCAACGCGTCGATGACCTTCTTGCCGCCGGAGTGCACGAGCCAGTGCGTGATGTCGCGCCGGAGCAGGCCGGTGTCCGCGAGCAAGCGGTCGACGACGAGCTCGGCGTGGGCGCCGACGACATACGGGACCTGCGGATCGAGGAAGAAGCTGAATCGGCTCTGGTCCCGGTCCCAGTCGTATCGCATGGCGTCGAGCGCCTCCGGGATGACGCAACTGGCGAACTTGAGAATCCGGGGCAGGTCGGCGCCGCCCGACGAGCCGGTGCCGGGCCGGGCGACCACCGCCACCGCGGCGGCGCCGTCGCCGAACAGGCTGTTGACCACGGCGGTACGCATCGTCGAATCGAACACGTACGCGGCGGAGCAGGCCTCGGTGCACACCATCACGGCGAGCTCGCCCGGGTGTGCCAGGCACCAGCTCGAGACCACGTTCAGCGCGTTGAGCCCCGCGTTGCAGCCCATTCCGACGATGTCGGATCGGCTGGTGTGGCGGTCCAGGCCCAGCTCGCGAATGATCAGGGCGCTGAGCCCCGGGGTGAGGAATCCGGTCGAGGTCACGCAGCACAGGTAGCGGATGTCCGCGAGCGCGGCGCCGGAGTCGTCCAGGCACGATCGCAGTGCACGTATACCCATGTCCACGGCGAGTGACGTGTGCCGATCCAGCAGGTCGCCCTGCCTCTCGTCGACCGGGGTGCCGTCCGGCCCCGGAACCGGCACGTCCAGGAAGCGCCGCTCGATCGCGCTGTTGAGGAAGACCGAGCGCACCTTGGGATCGGTGATCGCGAAGGTGTCCAGGATCTCCTGCTGCGAGTACGAGGTGCCGGACACGGCCGTGCCCACCCCGGTGATCGTGGATGCGTAGCCGGCGGGCGGGACGAGCGGAGAGCTCATCGTGAGCGTCCGATCGACCGGCCGCGGAACCCGGATGATGTCAACGGTCACCGGACACACCCTTTCCCGCGCCGGCGAGGGCGGATCAGGCGTACGCCGCCGCCTCGGTCCGTGAGCATGTGCATGGCTTCCTCCGCGATCTCTACCGGTGTCATGAGGCTGAGTGGGTGTCAGGTCGGTCCGGCCGGATGGCGAGGTGCCGGTCCAGCTCGGCGACGGTGGGAAGGTCGAACAACACCTCGATCGAGAGCTCCACGTCGAGCGTCTTGTTGATCAGGTTGATCAGTCGGACGCCGCTGAGCGACTGTCCGCCGAGGTCGAAGAAGCTGTCGTCGAGGCCCACCCGGTCCACGCCGAGGACGTCGGCGAACAGGGAGCAGAGCGACTCCTGCCGGGCCGTGGCGGGCGCCCGGAAGTGCGCCGAGCCGGTGGTCGGGGGCGCCGGCAGCGCGCGGCGGTCCACCTTGCCGTTCGGCGTCAACGGAAGCGAGTCCAGTACGACGAACGCGGACGGGACCATGTAGTCCGGCAACACCTTCCCGGCGTATTCCCGCAGCGCCGCCTCGTCCGGGACCTCCGGCCCGACGACGTACCCGGCCAGCGCCTGGTCGCCCGCTTCGTCCCGGTGAGCGACCACGACGGCTTCGGAGATCCCCGGGTGGCTCGCGAGGGCGGATTCGACCTCGGCGAGTTCCACCCGGAATCCACGGACCTTGACCTGGTCGTCGGCTCGCCCGACGAAGTCGACCAGACCGTCCTCGGTCCATCGGGCGAGGTCGCCGGTCCGGTACATCCGGCTGCCCGGCCGGCCGAACGGGTTCGCCGTGAACCGTTCGGAGCTGAGGCCCGGTCGGCCCAGGTATCCGCGCGCCAGCCGTTCGCCCGCGATGTAGACCTCGCCGACCTGGCCGGTGTCCCGGGGCCGGAGGCGTTCGTCGAGCACGTACAGTTCGACGTCGTCCATCGGACGGCCGACCGGCACGGTCGAGGGGGCCTGGTAGGGCGCCGTCATCGTCGTGGTGGTGACGTACAGGGTCATCTCGCTCGCCCCGTACGTCGCGCGCACGGTGATGCCGGGGCAGGCCTCGAGCACCCGCGCCACGGCACCGGGCGAGATGACGTCCCCGCCCGTCGAGACCTCGCCGACGCCCGCCAGGCAGTCCGGCGCCTCGGTCGCGACCACCCGGAACAGTCCGGCGGTCAGTTGGACGGCGGTGATCTCGTGGTCCCGGAGCAGCCGGCGCAGCGTACTGAGGTCCATTCGGCCGGGCGGCGCCAGGACGATGCAGCCGCCGCGCAGCAGCGGAACCCAGAGCTCGTAGGTGGACACGGCGAACGCGTACGGCGCCAGCATCAGCACCCGCTCCTGATGACCCTCGTCCCAGCAGGAGTCGAGGGCCACGCTCAGCACGCCCCGGTGCGTCACGGCGACCCCTCGCGGGTCGCCCGAGGAGGAGCCCGAGGTGTGGATGACGCACGCCAGATGATCAGGGTGGGTGCTGATGCGCGGGTCGGTGCCCGGCAGGTCGGGCAGCACCGGGTCGGAGTCGATCCGTATCAGGTGGCTGCTTTCCGGCAGGCCGGCGCGGTAGGTGTTCTCGTCGGCCAGCAGCACGGGCCGGCCGACCCCGTCCATGATGTGCCGCATCCGCTCGAGCGGGTAGGCACTGTGCAACGGCAGGTACACGGCGCCGGCCTTGAGTATGCCGAGGATCGCCACGAGCAGTTCGGGAGAGCGCTCCAGCAGGACCGCCACCGGCTCGGCCGGTCGGACGCCGAGACCGATGAGGCGATGCGCCAGCCGGTTGGCGCGCTCGTCCAACTCGCGAAAGGTCAGCCGGATCCCGTCCGCGCGGACCGCCACCGCGTCCGGCGCCCTGGCGACCTGCGCGGCGAACTGTTCGTGGATGGAGCTGGAACCCATGCCTCATTCCCCATTCGCTAGCTCCCGGGACCGGGAAGGCCGCACGGCGTCGCGTGCGGTCGACGCAACCTCCACTGCGGCTCCGGTCGCATGACCAACGTGGCAGTGGTCCGCGTTCGCCCACATCTCCGCGATTGCGCGGGTGCGGCGGCTGGTGGCGTCCGCCGTCCGGCAGCAAACGAAGAGGTGCGACAGGACGCGGAGCGCGCGAACTTACGGGTGCGAGGACGACGTCGCCGCCGCTCAGCCGGGAATCGACGTTGACAGACAACTGACCTTCAGGTCTTGGGAGGGAGAGGGTGACCAGGGTGAATCCATGGTTCCCGCTGGGGATCGATCCGGACGCGCGGTACCGGCTGTTCTGTCTCCCGCACGCCGGTGCCGGCGCGAGCAACTTCTACGCGTGGGGCAAGGGGCTCGCGCCGGAGATCAGCGCGTGTCCGGTCCAGCCGCCCGGACGGGAGCGGCGCCAGCGCGAGCAGCCCTTCACGAGTGTGGCGCCGCTGGCCGGAGAGCTGGCCCGGACCATCGCGGCGTCCGTCGCCGGACCGTTCGCCCTCTTCGGCCACAGCACCGGAGCGCTGGTCGTCTTCGAGACCGCCAGGGAGCTGCGACGCATCCGCGGACCGCGCCCGACCTGGCTGTTCGTCTCGGGCCGCCGCGCTCCGCAGACTCCGACGGAGTGGCACGACGTCGCGGCGATGGAGCTGCCCGAGTTCTCCGACTTCCTGCGCAAGCTGGGCGGCACGCCCGAGGGCCTGCTCGAGGACCTCGACACGCTGGAGTACCTGCAACCGTTGCTGGCCGCGGACTTCAGCGTCAACGAGCGGTACGCCTATACGCCCGAGGAACCGCTCGACATACCGATCACGGCGTTCGCCGGAGTGGAGGATTCCGGCGCCGACGTGGCGGATATGGCTCCGTGGGAACTCCAAACCACCGCCGGCTTCCGGCTACACCCACTCGAGGGCGGGCACTTCGCCGTGTTCGACCGAGCCGCCGAGGTCCATCGGGCCATCGGCGCCGATCTCGCCGGCGGCGGGCAGCCCTAGGAAAGGACGCTTCCATGCACCTGTCCCGCTCCGGGGCCAAAATGGCGAGCCTGTCGGGCCTGCGGCTCATCATGGAGGACATCGCCACCGCGATGAGTGCCGCGGCCGACCGGGAATGGCTCAACCTCGGCATCGGGAATCCGGCGGCCATCCCCGAGGTCCGCGACACCTGGCGCCGCGCGACCGTCGAGGCGCTGGCCGCCTCGTTCGCGGACGTCAGCTGCCGCTACGGCCCGTCCCGCGGCCTGCCCCAGCTGGTCGAGGCCATCGCCGAGTACTTCAACGACCGCTACGGCTGGGACATCGGCCCGCGCAACATCGCCGTCGGCCCCGGCAGCCAGATGCTCGCCTTCGCCGCCGCGGCCCTGTTCACCGGCCCGGGGGAAGACCGGGACACCCGGCTGGTCCTGCCGGTCACCCCGGACTACACCGGATATCAGGGGCTTAACCTGCACCCCGGCGGGATCACCGGCGTCGCGCCGGTCGTCCGGCTCCAGGGCCGGCGCTCCTTCCGCTACCTGCTCGACCTGCCCGCGCTCGAGCGGCTGGAGGACGTCGGGCTGCTGCTGCTGTCCAGCCCGAGCAATCCGGCAGGCCGCAGTGCGTCCCCGGACGAGATCCGGCAGCTGATCGCGCTCGCCGAGAGCCACGACGTGCCGCTCGTGCTCGACAACGCCTACGGAAGCCCGTTCCCCGGCATCGGCGGGCAGGCCGCGGCGCCGGTCCGGGACGAACGCGTGGTCAACCTGTTCTCGCTCTCCAAAGCCGGACTCCCGGGCGAGCGCCTCGGCTTCGCCATCGGAGAGGCGCGGTACATCGATCCGCTCGTCTCGTTCCTGTCCAACACGGCGCTGCACCCGCCCCAGCTGGTCCAGGCGGCCGTGGCCCGGTCGCTGCGGTCGCAGTCCCTCGACACCTTGGTGGCCACGGTCATCACGCCCTTCTACGCGGAGCGCAGGAAGTTCGTCGAGGCGCTGCTCGCGCAGTCGCTCCCGGCGGACATCGCCTGGCGCCTGTACGCCTCCGACGGCGGAATGTTCAGCTGGCTCTGGGTGGACGAGGACTGGTTCGACGACCTGACCTTCTACGAGGCGCTCAAGGCCAAGGGCGTGTTCGTCGTCCCGGGGCGCTACTTCTTCACCGACCTCGAGCCGAGCGAGGCGCTCGGCCGCCATACCCGCCAGTGCATCCGGATCAGCATCACCCCCGACACCGACACGCTCACCGCCGGCATCGCGCTGCTCGCGGCGACGCTGGGCGAGTTGCGCGACACCCACTGAACGCCAGGAGGAAGGTCCCATGCCCAAGAGCCGGGAAGACTTTGTCGACCTCACATACGAAGCCTGCGAGACCGAGTTCGAGCAGTCGGTGGCCCAGATCATGGCGGAAGTGCTCGACGTCGACCGGGTGGGCCGCGCCGACAGCTTCTACGACTTCGCCGGCACGTCGCTGCAGGCCATTCGCATCTGCGCCAGGATCGAATCCACCCTCGGGTTCAAGGCGCTGCCGCTGTGGCTGCTCTCCCACGACCTGCTGCACGAGTTCGTCGCGGAACTGCTGAACCAGACGGAGCAGACCAATGCCTGATACCGAGACCGAGGAGCGCGAGCCGCTGATCCACGCCGCGGTCCGCGCCCACGCGTCCGTACAGCCCGACGCCCCGGCGCTGATCCACCACGGAGTCGCGATCAGCTACGCCACGCTCGACGCCGCCGCGGACGCGTACGCGACGGAGCTGGCCGGCCACGGCGTGGGCCCCGGCACGATCGTGCCGCTCCTGCTGCCCACCGGCCCCCTGGCGGTGGCCGTTCAGCTCGCCGTGCTGAAGTGCGGCGCGGCCTACGCGAACATCGACGGCAACTGGCCGGCGGCGCGTCAGGCGGCCATCATCCAGCAGATCGCGCCGAAGGCGGTCGTCGCCCAGCCGGGTGCGGCTCCGGAGTGCGAGGCCGAGGTCGTGAGCCTGGCCGCTGAGGACCTGCGGGACGTGGCGGCGCGGACGCGCGGATTCAGCCCGCCGGTTCTCGACGCCTCGGCGCCGGCGACCGTGTTCTTCACCTCGGGGACCACGGGGATGCCGAAGGGCGTGGTCGTTCCACACCGGGCGGTCACCCGGCTGTTCGGACCCCGGGGTCTGGCGGGCTTCGGCCCCGGGCACGTCACGCCGCAGGCGGCCGCGATCGCCTGGGACATGTACGCCTTCGAAGTCTGGGGACAGCTGCGCAGCGGCGGCGCCGTGGTGTTCCTGCCCGACGAGGACCACCTGATGCCCGGCACGCTGCGGGACCTGGTCCGCACGGCCGGGGTGGACACCGTCTGGCTGACCACGTCGCTCTTCAACGTCTTCGTGGAGGAAGACGTGCAGTGCTTCACCGGAGTGCGCGAGGTGCTCATCGGCGGCGAGAAGCTCTCGTCCGGTCCCGTGCGCACCTTCCTGCAGCACCACCCCGGCATCGCGCTGCACAACGGCTACGGGCCCGCAGAGAACTGCATGCTCACCACGACGCGGCTGATCCGGCCGGAGGACTGCGAGATCGACGCCGGAATTCCGGTGGGCACCGCGGTCCCCGGCACGAACGTGATCCTGCTGGACGAGGAGGACCGCCCCAGCGAGCCCGGTGCGCCCGGCGAGGTCTGCATCTCCGGCAGCGGCCTGGCCGTCTGCTACCTGGGCCAGCCGGAGACGACCGCGGAGAAGTTCCCGACGCTGCTGATCCGCGGTGAGCACGTCCGGGTGTACCGCACCGGTGACATCGGCCTCGTCGACGACGAGGGCGTGCTGCACTTCCGCGGCCGCAAGGACCGCCAGGTGAAGATCCGCGGCCACCGGATCGAGCCCGCCGAGATCGAGGTCGCCGCCTCGAAGATCGAGGGCCTGAGCCGGTGCACCGTCATCCCGCTCACCGCGTCGGACGGCACGGTGACCGGGCTCGCGCTCTGCTACGTCGTCGCCCCGGCCGACCAGGACTCCACGCAGCCTCGGGACGCCCTGAGCGAGTCGGAGGTCCGCACGATACTGGCCCGGACACTCCCGACGTACCTGGTACCGGCGGTGGTGCGCAGGTTCGAGCGCTTCCCGGTCACCGCGAACGGGAAGGTGGATCAGGCGGAGCTGGCGAGAGTCGCCGCCGCGCCGCGCGGTCGCGCACGCTGAGCCGCCGGAGGCTTGCAGGTGCCGCGGGATTCCGCGGCACGATGCAAGCTGGGCAAGGTCAGAGATGAGACCGAGGCGGTCCCGGCCCCATTTTATGGAGAGGGGCAGCACACGTAGCGACTCTGATGGAGACGGCCGATGAGAACCCTGTACTACGAACACCGGCATACGATCCGATTCGAGGAGACGAATCTCGTCGGCACGGTCGACGCGACCAGTTTCGAACGCTGGCAGGGCCAGTGCCGCGAGCTCTTCCTGCTCGAGCATGCGCCGGACATCCTCGACGCGCTCGCGAACGACGTGGGACTCTCGATCGTCGAGTCCGACTTCGAGCACGTGGCCGCGCTCTTCGCCCACGACGAGGTGTCGATCCGGATGCGGCTGGCGGACATGGCCGATGGCCGCATCGACCTCGTGTTCGACTTCGTACGAGTCCGCGAGGACCGGGAGGAACTGGTCGCCCGCAGCCGCCAACGGCTGGCCTGCCTGAGGGAGGACGAGGGGCCGGCCGACCGGGAGCGGTTGCTGCCGAAACTGATGAACGTCCTGAGACATTCCATGATCGGCCCCAAGACGTACGCCGCGGTCGCCGGCACCGGGGGCCGGGCGTAGCAGAGCAGGGCGAGCGGCGGACACACCGGAAACGAGCACCGGCGAGGGCGACAAGCGGCCCTCGCCGGTGCTCGTTTCCCGGCGTCGCGCCGGGAGAGCGGCGTCAGGACGCCTTGGCCGCGTCCATGGCGGCGACCAGGCTGCGCGGGCGCATGTCGCGCCAGTGGCAGTCCACGAAGTCGACGCAGGCCGCCCGGCCGTCCGGGCCGTGGGCGACCTCCCAGCCCTCCGGAACGGCGATGGACTCGGGCCAGAGCGAGTGCTGGTCCTCGTCGTTGACCAGGACCAGGTAGTCCGTGTCCGTGCCCTCGAACGGGTTGGCCATATCCGATCTCCCTCTGCGCTCAGTTCTGACTGACGTTTCACTTGAGGGTCTCGCCGGACCTGCACCGGCACATCTCCGGACTTGCGCGATGGGGATGAGACAGAGACGGGCCCCGTCCGTCCGGTCGTGTCACCGGACGTACGGGGCCCGCTTGCCGAAGGGTCCTTATTCCGCAGCCGCGGCGGACTCGAGTGCGGGGACTTCCGGTGCGGGCTTCGCTTCCGCCGCGGCCGGCCGGGTGCGCTCACCCCACCGGGCCACCAGGGGCATCAGCACGCTGGTGGCGACGAAGAACACGCCGAGGCCGGTCAGGCCGGGCCGGCCGTTGGCCAGCACGACGCCGAGCAGCAGCGCCGGGGCGCCGGCCGAGCCGACGCCGGCGACGACCCCGAGGAAGCCGTCGTACTGGCCCTGGGCGTGGGCGGGGGCGAGGCCCATCCGGATGGCGAACCCTCCCGCCATATGCCAGATCTCGCCGACCGTGTGCACCGCGACGGCCGCGACCACGACCAGAAGCGCGGCCCAGCCGGGTAGCCCCGCGGCGAGGCCCAGCAAGGAACAGCTGAACAGGAACGCGACGCCGGCCCCGCGCCAGGCGGCGCCGCCCTGCCGGATCGTGCGCACCCCGCCGCCGAGGCGCATCTGGAAGAGCACGATCATGACGGTGTTCACCACCAGGGACAGCGAGACGGACCACCGCGGCGCGTTCGTGTGGTCGACCACCCACAGCGGCAGCAGCAGCGTGATCACGCTGAACTGAAGGCTGAACGCCGTGCCCAACAGTGTGTAGGCGACGAACGGCCGGTCCTTGGCGGCACCCCAGCGCGACGCGGAAGCCGGCCGCGGCAGCGGGGCGTAGCGCGGCATCCCGCGCAGGACCAGCCAGGTGGCCAGAAAGCTCACCGCGTCGCCGACCATCAGCGCGTGGTACGCCGCCGCCGTGCCGAGCTGCATCACGACACCGCTGAGCAGGAAGCCGAGCGAGAAGCCGAGGTTGGTGAGGGCGACGGTGGACGAGCGGTAGCCGGCCGCGCCGTCCTCGGCCACTTGGCGCAGCAGCGCGCCCTCGGCCGTCATGATCGCCCGGCCGGCCACCATGTCCACCGACGCGACCACCGCGAAGGTGGCGAGGCTGTGGACGAAGAGGAAACCGACCGTCGCGGCGCACTGCACCAGCAGCATGACCTTGGCGACTTCCAAGGGTCCCTTCCGGTCGGCCAGTTCGCCGAGCGGGAGACCGGCCAGCAGCGTCACCGCCCCCGCGATGGTCAGGCCGAGGCCGAGCTGCACCGTCGAGAGGTGCGCCACTCGGGTGCAGTACAGCGGCAGGCTCACCATCAGCAGGCCCGTGCCGACCGTGTTGATCAGCGTGGCCAGTGAATACAAGCGCTTTGGCCCGGGCTCCGGGACGAGTGAACTTACTGCCCTGGCAGGATTCCAACGCCGCACGGCTGCGCCTCCGGTCTCTGTGTCAGTCTTCTGCAGAGCACGATCCGCGCAGTGGGCCCGCCGGGGCATCTCCCGGATTGCCGGGCCGCCGCCCAGGCGAGCGGTCAGTAGGTGACGACGGCGCGGAACCGGACCTCGCCGGACGCGACCCGGGCGACCGCGTCGGCGATCCGCTCCTTGGGATACACCTCGACCATCGCCGAAACGCCGGCGCGGGCCGCGAGGTCGAGCGCCTCGGACAGATAGGGCAGGCCGTTGTGGGTGGCGCCGAGAATGGTCTGCCCCTTGGCGAAGAACTGCCGCGACGGGTCGATCGTGAACGCTCCCGAGGGGTCGATGGTGGCGAGCACCATCCGCCCGTTCACCCGCAGACCGGCGAGGCTCTCCGAGGCAGCCGCGTAGGAGGTGCCGGTGACGACGATGACGTCGGCGCCGCCGATCGCGGCGAGCCCCGCCCCGTCGGCCACCACGAGGTCGGCGCCGAGGTCGCGGGCGATCTTGAACTTGTCCGGCGACGAGGTCACCGCGACGGTCTCGAAACCGCAGGCCCGGCTGAACTGGACCGCCAGGTGGCCGAGGCCGCCGATGCCGAGCACCGCGACCCGTTCGTGCGGTTGCGGATTCCCGGCCCGCAGCGCCGACCAGGCCGTGTACCCGGCGCACAGCAGCGGCGCGGCCGCCTCGTAGGACAGCGCGTCCGGCAACAACACTGTGGAGGACGCGGGCACCGCCAGGTATTCGGCGTGGCCGCCGGGCCGGGTCAGTCCGGTCATCGCCGGCGACGCGCAGTTCATGCCGGTGATCCCGGTGACCGGGAGGTTGCGTGCGCAGTGCTCGCACGAGCCGCAGCCGCCCTGGATCCAGGTCGCGCCGACGCGGTCGCCGACCTTGCGAGCGCTCACCCCGGCTCCGAGCTCGACGACTTCGCCGGCGGGTTCGTGCCCGACGATGGTCGGATCGATCGGCGGGTACGGGTACGTGCCGTCGGTGAGCCACACGTCGTTGCGGCACACGCCGCTGGCGTACACCCGGATGAGCACCTCGCCCGGGCCCGGCACCGGCCTGGGCACCTCGCGCAGTTCCCAGGTCTGACCGACTCCGGGACACACCGCCGCCCACATCACGACGCCGCCTTGGCGCGTGCCACCGACGGCCTCATCTTCATCGGCTTCATCAGACCGTTCACATTTGCCTCCAGTCACTGTCGACGTGACTTGACTGTAGGCGGGTGTGTGGGCGGCCACGCACTCCGAGATTGCTCGAAAAAAGCGGGCCGACGACGCGTCAGCGGAGCCGACTCAGAGCTGTGGCGCAGTGGCCGGCGGGTTCTTCTCCAGTGCCGTCAGGGCCAGTTCGATGGCGGTGGCGAGCTGCGGGTCGCGGCCGGCGGCGTAGTCGTGCGGCGCGTTCCACACCTCGACGTCCGGTTCGACGCCGCGGTTGTCCACCGTGAAGCCGTCGCCCTCGAACCACCAGGCGCACTTCGGCTGCGCCGCCAGGGTCCCGTCGAGCAGCAGGTATCGCAGATCGACGCCGTAGGTGCCGCCCCAGGTCCGGGTGCCGACCACGGTGGCGATCCGGAACGTCTTGAGGGCCTGGATCGCGATGTCGCCGCCCGAGGTCGCGTGCCCGTCGGTGATCGCCACGATCGGCCCGCGCGGCGCGTCGGCCGGGTAGTTGGCCGGCTGCTCGTGCCGGGAGAAGTTCCAGCCGATGATGCGTCGGCCCAGCTTGTCGATCAGCGACTGCGCGGCGTCGCCGCCGCCCAGGTCGCGCAGGTCCAGGATCAGGCCGTCGCGGCCGAACTCGGTGGAGACGTCGCGGTGGAACTCGGCCCAGCCCTGCGCCATCATGTTCGGCAGCTTCAGGTAGCCGAGCCGGCCGCCGGTGGCCTCGCGGATCGCAGCACGCTGGCGGGCCACCGCGTCGTGATACCGGGTCAGCTGCTCGCTGGCCAGCGGCACGACGACGACCCGGCGCTCCGCATCGCCGCGGCGCAGGGTCAGCCGGACCGGCTTGTCGGCCTTGCCGACCAGCAGCGGGTTCGGGCCGTGGTCGGGATCGACCGGCTGCCCGTTCACCGCGATGACGAGATCGCCCGCGGCCGCCGCGATGCCCGGGGCGGCCAGCGGGGAACGCGCGCCGGTCACCGAGGACTCGCCGGGCAGGATCCGCGCGATCCGCCAAGTGCCGTCGCCGACCGGTTCGAGGTCGGCGCCGAGCAGGCCCTGGATCCGCTCCGGGTCGCGGCCGGCGAACGCTGGCAGCACCCCGGCGTGCGAGCAGCCGAGCTCACCGTGCAGCTCCCACAACACGTCCAGCAACTCGTCGGTGGAACCGATCCGGTCCAGCAGCGGCCGGTACCGTTCGCCCATCGCGGGCCAGTCCACCCCGGACATGTCGGCGCGCCAGTAGTGGTCGCGCATCAGCCGCCACGCCTCGTGGTACATGTGCCGCCACTCGGCCGGCGGGTCGACGGTGATCTCGATCCGCTCCAGGTCGATCTCGGCCGCGCCGTCGCCGGACCGGCCGACCGGCGCGATGCGCAGCGACCCGCCGTCCTGGTAGGCGAGGCGGGTGCCGTCCGCCGCGGCGGCGTAGTCCTCGACGTCCTCGGCCTCGACCGAGCTCGTGCGGGCGGCCAGGTCGAACCGGATCAGCCGGGTGGTCAACTCCGCGGCGTCGGCGCCGATGGTGGACTCCCCCACCTCGCCGATGCGCGGCCGGTCCAGCCAGGCCACGCCGCCGGCGACCGCGCGCAGTTTCTCGTAGCGTCCGGCCGCGACCGGGAAGGCCACGATCCGGTCGGCCAGCCCCTCGAGGTCGACTCCGCCGGCCGGCGCGGCGGCGGCGGTGTCCTCGGGCTCTGCCGAATCGCCGTCCCACTGCGGGGCGAAGGGCGAGGGCGTGACCGCCCGCAGCGGCACCAGGTACGGCCGGATTCCGGGCAGCAAGCCGAAGTTGAACAGGTGGGTATCAAAGCCTGGATCAAAGGCGCGGTTCGACAGGAAGGCCAGGTGCCGGCCGTCCAGGGTGAACACCGGGCAACTCTCGTCGAACCGGGGCGCGGTCACCTCGGCGATGGCGCCGTCGGCCAGCCGGATCAGGCGGATGTGCGAGGCCGGGCGCAGGCTCTCGGTGTGGCACGGCAGCCAGGGCTGCGCCCAGGCCAGGAGCGAGGAGTCGGGCGAGAACGCCAGGCCGGTGCACTCGGAGTTGCCGCTGCGCGCGATCTCGGTGAGGACCGGCTCACCGGTGAGCGCGACGGTCAGCAGCCGGCCGTCGGCGCAGGCGACGGCCGCGGTGCGCCCGTCCGGCGCGACCGCCAACTCCAGGACCCGGTCGAACTCGCCGTGCCCGATCCGA
>FSXZ01002931.1_pt1 | contig 12995 bp, 15 predicted proteins | sample 1638121 | NCBI WGS metagenome assembly FSXZ01 (sample SAMEA3914788, study PRJEB12502) | metagenome | biome: forest; material: soil | place: Canada | collected 2011-07-03 | depth 0.1 m
ACCGGGCTGCGCACCGCCGCGGCCCGCGACCTGGTCGCGGGCTGCCTGGCGGAGAACGCGGGCGGCGGCTGGCTTCCGGCCCGCCAGGCGGCTGAGCTGCTCGCGTGCTACCAGATCCCGGTGGCCCGCCCGGCCGGAGCCCCGGCGCACGACCGGGCCGCGCCCGCGGCCGGGGCCGCCGCGGGCGTGGAAGTCCGGATCAGCGTGGTGCAGGAACCGGTCTTCGGTCCCCTGATCGTGGTCAGCCTCGGCGAGGCGGCCGCCGGCACCCTGGGCGACTACGCCGCCCGGCTCGCCCCGCTGAGCGCTTCGGACGCGGATGACATGATCCGGGGACTGCGCGCCGCCCCGCTGCTCTTCGGCCGCCGGGGCGCCCGGCCCGCTGCCCCCGGGGCCCTGGCCGACATCCTGGTGCGCGTATCCCGGCTGGCCGACGACCTGCCCGAGCTCGCCGAGCTGGACCTCAGCCCCGTCATCGCCCGCCCGGACGGGGCCCGCGCCACGGGCGCCCGGGTGCGCGTCACCGCCGCCGAGCACACGGACCCGTTCCTGCGCCGCCTGCGCTGACCACCGTGAGCGCGCCGGGGCCGCCGGCCGCGGGCTGTCTTCCGGCCGCCCGGGGATGACTTTGGTCCCGGCGGGCGGGGACGCGCGGCCCTCCCCGCGGGCCGTGGCGGGGTTCAGGCTGGGATCAACCGCGGCCCGCCGCCCACGGAAACCCCGGCCGGCGGAACGGCCGCCAGCCAGCGCCGGGCACGGCACGGACCCGCGAGTTACCGAGACTGAGGAGCAGCAGATGCCAGCACCGGAACAGGCCGGCGGACCCCGGATAGTGGCGGGGGTGGACGGCTCACCGTCGTCCCTGAGCGCCCTGCGCTGGGCCGTCGTACAGGCCGGGCGCACCGGAGCGTCCGTGGATGCCGTCATCGCGTGGCACTACCCGGCGGTTGCGGCCGGCGGCGGCTACGGGATGGTGGCCGGGATCGCGGGGCCGGAAGACTTCCGGGAGAGCGCCGAGAAGATCGTCGCTGACGCGATCAGCCGGATTCCCGGATCGGCCGGAGACGTGCGCGTGCATGCCCGCGTCGCCGAGGGCAACGCCGCCCGGGTCCTGCTCGACGCCGCGGACGGCGCTGAGCTGCTGGTGGTGGGCAGCCGCGGGCACGGCGGCTTCACCGAGGCGCTGCTCGGCTCGGTGAGCCAGCACTGCGTGCAGCACGCGCCCTGCCCCGTGGTCGTGATCCGCGGCAAGGATTCCGCCTGAGAGCGCCCCGCGGCGTCTCTGCGCCGCGGGGCTTCCGGTCGATCGCGCCCGACCGGTCCGAGATGAAGCTGGCCGCACCGGGACGGCCCTAGCCGGAGCGCGCCGGGTCCGGCGCGCTGGCCTTGGGGACATCGAATACGGTGCCCCGCAGGTCGGCGATGGCCTGGTCCAGCTCGCTGATGGCGTGCTCGATCTTGCCTGCCGCCCGGTGCTCGCCGATCAGCGCCAGGGCCGCCTCCAGGGCCAGCCCCGCCGCGAACAGCCGGCGCACCACCAGGTCGTTCAGTCCCGCGGCGATCCGGTCATGGTCCTCCGCCAGGCGCAGCGTCATCTCGGGCGAGTCGGCTCCGGCGCCGCCCGCCTGCCCGGACAGGTCCCGGGCCGCTGGTGATGCCGCGGGCACTCGAGCTGATTCATGCATCGCGCAGGCACCTTACGTCCTATCCGGCCGGGCTCGCCATGCCGCCAGGGTCCGGAGCGACGCAGTCCCGCAACCACCCGGGCACTGGCCTCGCGCCGGGTGCGCGGACGCTTCTCTCGCGAGACTACGCTGCGCGCCGGTATCTCAGTAGACGAGCGCCCTCACCGCGAAGGCTGCGCCCGCCAGGGACCTTCGGCACGCTCGGCCCGCGTGGTGGCCGCGTCGCGCGGGGGTCACTGGCTGGCGCGGATGCGGCGGCCGGTAATCTCGGTGGCCGCGAGCCTGATGCAGGTGCTGTAGTCGCCGCCGGTCCACGGGCTGATTCGGAGCGCTGCGGCTTCCGCGAGCTCGTCCCCGGCGGTCACGATGGTGGCCACGCCGCTGACCAGAACGCTCCAGCCCTCGCTCAGGGCGTCGTCGATGTGGTCGGCCTCGAAGGACGCGAGCGGCCCTGGCCCGCATGCGGCTATGACGGCCGGGCTGCCGGTGCGGAAAAAGACATCGCCGTCCAGGATGCGGTAGTTGACCGGGACGGCGACCGGCCCCCTGGGGGCCTGGAACAGGAACCGGCCTACGCCGCCGGCGCCCAGGTAGGCGCGGCACTGCGCCGGGGCCAGGGTCTGCAGCACAGGGTCCGCGGCCGCGCTGCGCTGGCCGGGGGGCAGGCCGAGCCCCGCCCCGCCCAGCAGGGCAGTGCTGGTGCCGAGGGCCGCGGCCAGCCGGGCCAGGGCGCCGTACGTGGGGCTGGGAGCCGGGCTGGTCTCCAGGTATTCCAGGTAGTCCGGTGCCATGCCGGCCCGGCTGGCGGTCTCCTCGCGGCTCAGGCCGGCCCGGTCGCGCTGCTCGGCGATGCGCCGGCCCAGGTCACCGCTGAAGTGTTCGGTGGTGCGCATGTGCCCTCCTGGGTTGGCTGCGACGTCTCCGGGCTCCCGGTCCGGCCCGGCTGCGCGGTGATCGCGGCTGCGTGTGCCTATTGCATCGCCGGGATACGCCGGGCAGCAGGGGCGAAGGTGCGCGGGGGCCGGGACCTTCGGCCCTGCCCGATGACGATCCGGGGCGGCGATGCTGCCTGGAGAGGAAGTTGCGGGCGGCCAGCCGCCTGCCGGGTCCCGCTGCCGGGGCCGTCCTGACCTGAGGAGCGTGACCGGATGTCCAGCCCTGCCATGGCAATCGCAGAGGAACTTGACGCGGCGGAGTGCCTGCAGCTGATCTCGCCGGGCGGCGTCGGCCGGATCGGGTTCACCGGCGAGCATGGCCTCACGGTGCTGCCGGTCAATTACCGGGTGACGGGGGGCGTGATCTTGTTTCGCGCCGGCCTGGACAGCGCGGTGAGCGGGGATCTGCGGACCGGGATCGCGGGCGCCGAGTACCGGGTGGCCTTTGAAGTCGATGCGCTGGATGAGGCGACCCGGACGGGATGGAGTGTCCTGGTCCGGGGGCCGGCCCATCATGTCGGCAGTGCCGCCGGGCAGGCGGCCGCCCGCGCGGCGGGCGTGGAGCCGTGGCCGGGCGGCGAGAAGGATCAGTTCATCCGCATCACGCCCGTCCAGGTCACCGGTCGGCGTATCCGCCGGCCGGCCTGACGCGGCGGCAAGGGGATGCGGTGATGCCGGTGCTCCAGCTGGCCGAGGTGACCCGGGCCGAGTCCCTGGCGCTGGTCGCCAGCGTGCCGTTCGGGAGGGTCGTGTTTACCGCGCGGGCGCTGCCGGCGGTGCGGCTCGTCGCTCACCTGGTGGACGGGGGCCAGATCATCATCCGGGCCAGCCTGGGTCTGGCTTTCGGTTCTGCGGCCGGGGATCCAGCGGTGGTCGTGGCGTACGAGGCGGACCTGATCGACGAGGCCGGCCAGGCGAGCTGGACCGTGGCCGTGGTCGGCCGGGCCACCCGGGTCGCGCCCGGGCCGCGGGCGGCCCGGTGCCGGGTGGCGCTGCGGTCCTGGCTGGACGAGGACGCCGATGAAGTCATCGCCATCTCCGCGGACCTGGTGACCGGCTACCGGATGATCGCCGGCCCGGCGGCGGAACGCGCGCCGGGGACCGCGGGAATCGCGGCTAGAATTCCGGGCTTCGGCTCGCGGGCGGAAGCCGCCGCCCGGCCCTCGGGCTCAGGTTAGGGATGCGGCAGCAGCCCGTACAGCGGGAAGACCGCCTGCCGCGTGGCGAGGATGGCCCGGTCGACCGGATCGGCCGGGTCGTAGCCGGACTCAAACGACGTGAATTCCGCCTTGTCGCCCTCGGTCATCAGCTCGGGGGGATGCTCAGTGGTGGTCCGGGTGACGTACTCGCGCCACGGGTACGGCGTGGGCGCGGCCGGGTCGACGGGGTTCCCGGCGGCCTCGGCCAGCAGGTGGGTCCAGGATCTGGGCACGACCTGGACGGGCTGATAGCCGCCGCCGCCGGTCAGCAGCCAGCGGCCGTCCGCGGTGTCGTGGGCCAGGGCGTGGATCGCGGCGTGGGCGGCGCGCTGGGCGTCGATGGTGACTTCCAGGCCGGCCAGCGGGTCGCTCCAGTGAGTGTCGCAGCCGTGCTGGCTGACCAGGATCTGGGGCCGGAACTGGCGGAGCAGCGGCGGTACGACGGCGTGGAAGGCGCGCAGCCAGCCCGCGCTCCCGGTCCCGGCCGGGAGGGCAACGTTGGCCGCGGACCCGGCGGCGCGCGGGCCGCCGGCCTCGGCCGGGAGACCGGTGCCGGGGAAGAGCGTGGCGGGGTGCTGGTGCAGGCTGATGGTCAGCACCCGCGGATCGTCCCAGAACGCCGCCTGCACGCCGTCCCCGTGGTGGACGTCGATGTCGACGTAAGCGATGCGCCCGGCGCCGTGCTCGAGCAGCCAGGCGATGGCGATGGCCGGGTCGTTGTACACGCAGAACCCGGAGGCACGCGACCGCATGGCGTGGTGCAGGCCGCCGGCGATGCTGGCGCCGTGCTCCGCCTCGCCGGACCAGACCGCGCGGGCGGCGGCGAGCGTGGCGCCCGCGGCCAGGGCCGAGGCCTCGTGCATGTCGGGGAAGATCGGGTCGTCCTCGGTGCCGAGGCCGAACATGAGTGCCGCCCGGCGGAGCCGGGCCGGGTCGTCGTCATGGCCCGCTGGCCCGGCGCTGCCGTGCGCGCCGGCCATGTCAGCGGCCCAGTGCCCGGCCCGCGTGACCATCTCGATGTAGCCGGGATCGTGGACCAGCTCGAGCTCGGCGCTCGTCGCGGCGAGCGGCGGGGCGGTGGTGACGCCGCGGCCGCCCAGGACGCCGAAGGACCGCGCCAGCTCGATGGTCAGCTTCACCCGGGCCGGCGCCATCGGATGCCCGGCGCCGAAGTCATACCGGGTCAGCCGGTCATCCCAGGCGACGTGCAGCTGGCAGGTCATGACGCGGCCTGCCCGGCCAGGCTGTCGGATTGCTCCGTGACGGTTCCCGCCGAGACCAGGTGCGGCGGGGGCTCGCTCATTCCGTTGCCCATCTATCTCCTCTTTGCTCGACCGACGCCCCTCAGGTGCCTGTGTGCCCAGCCTGCGCCCGGCGGGCGCGGCGGCCAGGGCCGGAAGACCTCAGCCCCGCGCCCGGTACCAGCATGGCCCTTACCCACCACCGGGTTCGGGCCGAAGGCCCCACAGTGCCGCCGGGCGCTGGCTGGCGGCGTGGAATGCACGCGCCGGAGGCCGGCTCGAACGCGGCCGGCCCGGCCTCGGGGCGGCCCGGCCGCCGGCCCAGACTGGTCATTTAACCGCCGGGCCGCGGGACGGCGGTTAAATGAGGTGCCGGCCCGGCCGGGCCGGGCCGAGCTGCGGTGGCGCGAGGGGAGGGTACCAGGATGGCGGCAGCCGAAGATGATGCTGGATCACAGACCGACGCCGGGCTTCCGGACCGCCCTGGCCGGCCCGCGGAGCAGGCGGGCTCGCCGGCTGAGCTGAGCTTTCCCGACGTGCCCAGGCTGGAGCTCGATCAGCTGCTGGGACAGCTGGTGGAGCGGGCTGACGATGTGCTGGCCGCCCAGGGGCGGCTGCGGGGACTGCTGCGGGCGAACGCGGCGGTGGCTGCGGAGCTGAGCCTGCCGGTGGTGCTGCGGCGGATTGTGGATGTGGCCCGTGAGCTGCTGGGCGCGCGGTACGCGGCGCTCGGGGTGATTGGCCGGGACGGGCAGCTGGAGCAGTTCGTCCATGCGGGGATGGACGGCGAGGTGGTCGCGCGGATCGGGGAGCTGCCCCGCGGCCGGGGGATCCTGGGTCTGCTGACCCGTGAACCGGTCCCGATCCGGCTGGCCGACCTGGCCGCCCATCCGGCGTCGGCCGGGTTCCCGGCGGCCCATCCGCCGATGGGCGCGTTCCTGGGGGTGCCAATCCGGGCCGGGGAGGAGATCTTCGGGAACCTGTACCTGACCGAGCGGTCGCGGGGCGGGGAGTTCACGGCCGAGGATGAAGAGCTGGCGATAGCGCTGGCGGCCGCGGCCGGCGGGGCGATCGCCAACGCGCGGCGATTCAACGAGTCTGAGCAGCGCCGCCGGTGGCTGGCGGCGTCCGGGGAGCTGACGCCGCTGCTGCTGTCGGGCGAAGCCAGGCAGCCCTATGACCTGATCACGGCTCGGGCGGCGGCCGCGGCGGAGGCCGACTTCGCTGTGCTCGCGCTGCCCCGCGGCGACGAGGTCGTCGTGGTTTCGGTGAGCGGGCTGATGGACGCCGGGCTGCGCGGCGAGGCGGCACCACTGGCCGGGTCGCTGGCCGGCCGCGTGATCCTGGCCCGCCAGCCGTTCCTGGTGGCGGGCGGCCAGGGCGATGCGGTGGCCGACCCGATGGGGGCCGGCGCCGGCCCGCTGATGGTGGTCCCGCTGGCGGCCGGCGAGCAGGTTCTGGGCGCGCTGATCCTGGGGCGCCTGGTCGGCGGTCCCGGGTTTACCGAGGCGAGCCTGCAGATGGCCGCCTCGTTCGCGGGAAACGCCGCCGTCACCCTGGAGCTGGCCCGGGCGCGGGCCGACCAGATCACGCTGGCCCGCATGGAAGACCATGACCGGATCGCGGCTGACCTCCACGACCACGTCATCCAGGAGCTGTTCGCGCTCGGCATGGGCCTGCAGGGGCTGGCCGGGCGCACCAGCCGTCCCGAGCACGCCGAGCGGATCAACGGCTACATCGACACCATTGACAAGGTGATCGGCCGGATCCGCGCCAGCATCTTCCAGCTCCAGGCCCGGCCGCAGGACCCGCCGGCGCTGCAGGCCGAGCTCCTGGAACTCATCGAGGAGCACGCGGCGCAGCTTGGCTTCACCCCCCGCGTACGCCTGTCGGGGTCTCCCGATGCGGGGATGGACGCGGCGCTGGCCAGCGACATCCTCGCCGTGGCCCGTGAGGCCCTGTCGAACTGCGCCCGCCACGCGCACGCCACCGCGGCGGAGATCTCCCTGGCCGCGGACGACTCGCTGATCACCCTGGTCGTCACTGACAACGGCCGGGGCATCGGCACGCCCGCTCGCTCCAGCGGCCTGGCCAGCATGCGCCGCCGCGCCGAGCGCAACGGCGGGACCCTTCAGCTCGCCACCCCCAGCGGCGGCGGCACCGAGCTGACCTGGACCGCGCGGCGGCCTGCGCGAGACACCGGCTGATCCGGCCGGAGCCGGACCCGGACCCGGCGCAGGCCGGCCACGGCGCTGCGCCCCCGGGATGCGTCAGGCCCGGCGTCTGGCGCCGGCCGGCCGCTTGTCGCGGCCCGAGGCCAGCACCTCCCGGAGGCGCTGGTACTCGTCGGGGTCGATCTCGCCGCGGGCCAGCCGCCCGTCCAGGGTCTGCCCCGGGCCGGGCGCGTCTGCGCCTGGCCGGCCGGGGGTGCGCCGCGAGACGCTAGCGAACGCGAGGTAAAGAGCCCAGACCACCAGGCCCGCCACGACGATCATCCCGAGCCACGTGAGCGCGGCCGCCCAGATGGGCCAGCCGCCGCCATGCCCGTACCCGTACATCATGGTGATCCATCCCTCCAGGCCGGCCAGCTGCAGGCCATGCTGCCCAGCCTGCTCCGGCGGGCTCGGCCGCGGCAGTGGCCTAGGTCCCGCCCGGAGCCGGCGGATGACCCTGCCAGCGCCAGGAATGCCGGGCGCATTCTCGGGATGAGCGAGGCGGCCTGCGTTCTCGCCGGATCAATGGAGGTCATGATGGCAAGGACCTTAACTACAGCCGGGAGAGACTTCCCGTCGTGGCTCAAGTACGCCCTGCGCATCACCTTCGGGGTGATCTGGCTGATTGATGCCGTGCTTAAGTGGCTGCCGGGATTCCGGGCCGGCTACCTGGGCATGATCGCCGGCGCGGGGAAGGGCCAGCCCGGCTGGCTCCGGCCCTGGTTCAGCTTCTGGACCAGCCTGCAGAGTCCTCATCCCACGGTTTATGCCTACGTGGTGGCGGTCCTGGAGACTCTCGTCGCGCTGGCGATCCTCTTCGGGGTGGCGCGCAAGGTCAGCTATTTCGCCGCCGCGGCGTTCAGCGTGGTGATCTGGGCGGCAGCCGAGGGATTCGGCGGCCCTTACACCTCCGGCGCGTCCGACATCGGCACCGCGATCATCTACGCCCTGGTGTTCGGATGCCTGCTGACCCTGGCCATCTACACCGGCCCGGACACCTACAGCATCGACCACTACCTCGAGAAGAAGGTCTCCTGGTGGTGGAAGCTCGCCGAGTTCGGCCGCCCCGCCCAGCAGCAGGCCGTGCCCGTCGCGCTGAGCCCGTCGGTCCCGGCCGCTGTGCCGGCCGGCCGGCCCTGAACCGAACACGCGGGCGGCGCTGAGCCTGGTCAGGCTCGGCGCCGCGGCAGCAGCGCCGGTCGAATGGCCGTCCGAATGCTGACTTAAGTCCCGGCCCGGCCGGGACGCGCGGCCCTGCCGCCCCGCGGCGGCAACGGCCAGGCTGAAGGCAGATAACGAAGCCCGTGCCGGACCACTGGGGCCGGCACCGCACAAGGAGGCACCCGAGAATGCGCAGAAGGACTTTTGACGTGCTGGCGACGGCCGCGGGCCTGGTGATCGCTGCTGTCCTGCTGGTCGCGGGAATACTGCTGGCCTGGGGACACTCATTTGTGACCAGCGAGGTGCACACGCAGCTCGCCGCGCAGCAGATCTACTTCCCGGCGGCCGGCAGCCCGGCCATCAAGGCCCCGGAATTCGCGGCCATGCACCAGTACGCGGGCCAGCTGATGACCACTGGCGCCCAGGCCGAGGTGTACGCCGACCACTTCATCGCCAACCACCTGAAGGTGATCGGCGGCGGCAAGACCTACGCCCAGCTGTCAGCGAAGTCGCTGGCCCAGCCCAAGAACGCCGCACTCGCGGCGCAGGTGCAGACCGTGTTCCGCGGTGAGACGCTGCGCGGCCTGCTGCTCAATGCCTACGCCTTCGGGAAGATCGGCGCGATCATGGGACTGGCCGCGATCGGCGCGTTCGCCGGAGCGGCCCTCATGCTGCTGCTGTCCGTCCTGGGGCTCGTCCACGAGCGGCGGACCACCCCGGAGGCCGAGGTCTTCCCCAAGCTGACCAGCCCGGTGGATGCCAGTACCCGCTAGCCGCACGAACCAGGTAGGCCTCGCCGCGGATGTACGCGGCGGGGCCTATCGGCCTGATACTTGTCTGTACGCCGTACCTTGGCCTGGCGGACGCACCGGGACCAAAGGCCCTCCCGCGGGCCCGAACTGCTCTGTCCGCGGAGCCCGCCACCGCGTGACACTGATACCGGGCACCCGTGATCACGGGGACCGCCCGCCCGCGCCTTCGGCGCAGAAGGCTTGAGGTTGCCCGGATGAACGACACGCCTGCCGCCCGCCCGATCGCCGTGTTCCTGCTTGACGATCACGAGATCGTCCGGCGGGGCGTCCGGGAGCTGCTCGAGGCCGAGCCCGGCATCACTGTGGTCGGAGAGGCCGGGACGGCGGAGTCGGCGCTGGCCCGGATTCCGGCCCTGCGCCCGGATGTGGCCGTGCTGGATATCCGGCTGCCCGACGGCGACGGCGTCACCGTCTGCCGGGAGATCCGGTCCCGGATGCCGGAGGTCGCCTGCCTGATGCTGACCTCGTTCGGGGATGACGAGGCGCTCTTCGACGCGATCATGGCCGGTGCGGCCGGGTACGTGCTGAAGCAGATCCGCGGCACGGACCTGGTCGGGGCAGTGCAGACGCTCGCCGCGGGCGGGTCGCTGCTGGACCCGGAGGCGGCGAGCCGGGTCATGCGGCGGATGCGCGACCAGGCCGCGCGCCGTGACCCGCTGGCCGAGCTGACCGGGCAGGAGCGGCGGATCCTGGAGCTGATCGGGGAGGGCCTGACGAACCGGCAGATCGGTGAGCGGATGTTCCTGGCCGAGAAGACGGTCAAGAACTACGTCTCCGCGTTGTTCGTCAAGCTGGGCATGGAGCGCCGCACGCAGGCGGCCGCGTACGCGGCCCGCCTGCAGCCGGACGGCGGCCCTGGCCCGGGGCCTGGGGCAGCTGGCCCGGCCCGGTACCGCGACGGGGCGTAGCAGGCACCTGGGCCTGGGCCCGGATTTCCGGGCGCGTGCGAGCTCGGGCGGCGGCCGGCGCCCCCGGCGCGGCGGTCTACTGTGGCTGTTATGGCGGCGCGGGTGGATGAGCGGCTGGCTGCGGTGTTCGTGGAGCTGGCGGACACGCTGGTGGCCGGGTATGACCTGATGGAGTTCCTGCAGGTGCTGGCGGAGCGGTGCGTGGAGCTGCTGGAGGTCGACGCGGCGGGGCTGCTGCTGGCGGATGCCGGGGGAGCGCTGCGGCTGGTCGCGGCGTCGACGGAGCAGGCCCGGGTGCTGGAGCTGTTCCAGGTTCAGGATGATGAGGGCCCGTGCCTGGACTGCTACCGCACCGGGCAGGTCGTCGTGGTCAGCGACACCGGCTCGGCGCACGCGGCGGCCCGGTGGCCGCGGTTCGCGGCCGCGGCGCGTTATGCGGGCTTCGCGGGGGTGCACGCGATCCCGATGCGGCTGCGCGATCAGGTGCTGGGGACACTGAACCTGTTCGCCGCCGGCCCCGGCGGGCTGGAGCCGGCGGTGGCGCAGGCGGCGCGGGCGCTGGTCGACGTGGCGACGATCGGGATCCTGCAGGAGCGGGCGGTCGCGGAGCGGGCGGTGGTGGCCGGGCAGCTGCAGGCCGCGCTGGACAGCCGGGTGGTGATCGAGCAGGCCAAGGGCATCCTGGCCGAGCGGCTCAGGGTGAGTCCGGACGCGGCGTTCCTGCTGCTGCGCCGGTACGCCCGGGACCACAATCACCGGCTGACCGAGCTGGCCGGGGACGTCATCCGCGGCACCGCCCCCATCGTGGCCGGCAGTGCGGAGGGCACCCGCCGCGGAACCCGCGAGCAGCCGAAACGCTGACCGGTCACTGGCCCGGAACCTGGCTGTCTAGGGTTCCGGGTCGGGTTCGAAGCGCAGGAGCCGGGTGACGACATCGTCCGCGACGTCGCCCAGCGGCGCGCCGCTGGCGAAAGCGTGGGCGCGGAGCCGGACGAACGCGTCTTCCAGGCTCACGCCCAGCTGGACCGACATCATCCCGGTGGCCTGATAGACCTCAGCCCGGCCGTCGGACAGGCCAGCCAGCAGCCGGTCGCCCGGCGGCCCGGTGATGCCGGCGGCCGCATCCAGGATCAGCTGGAGCGCGATGTCGGCGAGCACGAGCGCGTCGGCCAGCTCGCCCGGCGCCAGCGGGCCGGGCCGGGCCCGGTACAGGGTAAGCACGCCCACGCGGATGGCCCCGGCCTGCAGGGGAAGGGCGAACATGGCGCGCGCCCCGGCGGCTACCGCGGCGGACACGAAGCCCGGCCACCGGGCGGTCATCGATTCCAGGTCCGGGATCAGTACCGGCGACCCGAGCCGGAAGTCACCGCTGGCCGGCCCTTCGCCGGTGGTGAACTGCAGCTCCTCCAGCTGGGCGCTGAGCTGATCAGATGCGGACAGCGGCTCGCGCGCGATCAGGTCGCTGCTGGCCGTCACGCTCGCGCCGTCGACTCCGAGCCAGCGGACCGCAGCCCGGCCCACGGCCGCCACGGACACCGGCCCGTCGCCTTCGCGGGCGGCCGCTATCCACTCCCAGACCCGGATCGTGCGCTCGCCTGCCACCTGATCACCCCCGCTCGCCCGGAAGCCGCGCGATGACCTGAGCGGGATGCCGCTCAGGTGCCTGTGTGCCCGCAGCGCCATATCGGCATTTTCCCGAGCATTAAAAAAACTCCGGCCAGGCGTGCGTGGCCGAGTAAATCGGCGCGCATCCACCTGAGTCCGGAGCAGCGTTTTCACGCTACGCGCCTTCTGCTCACATGGGAAATTCCCGGCCCCGGAGGATTGTGCCGCGGAAGCCAGGAAGGGCACCTGCAGGGCCGCAGGGAAGCGGGCATCCTGGTCAGCGCGGTCGCAGGCGTCCAGGCGGGGCCGCCCAGCACCACCCGGCCGGAGGTGCGTGACCTGCCGCCCGCTGCGGCCGACCGCGACGGCGGGTGAGACAGGAGCGGCCGGGGCGTGATTCGCGGGCCGGCCGGCCCGCCGGGCACCAGATTTCCTTTCCTGCACAAAGGAGCGTATGGTAATAGAACGGCTCCGGACCCTGGTAGCTGCGCCCCGGTAACACGGCAGTGCAGCGGGTCCGATTTTTTTTGTCCATGGAAAGGTGCAGGCAAGGGAGCTGCAGGCAGGGACGGCGGGAAAGCACGGGTAATCTCCGTCCTGTCCTACCTGCCAGCATGACCGACTACCGCGTGCCATATCTGGTCACTGATCAATGGAGTCCGTCATGGGAATTATCGCCTGGGTTGTTCTCGGCCTGGCAGCAGGTCTCATCGCCAACATGCTGATACCCGGCCGCCGGCAGCAGGGGCTCATCATCACCTGCCTGATCGGCATCGCCGGGGCCCTGCTCGGCGGCTGGGTCGCGACGAAGATCTTCCACATCCACTCGCTGCAGGGCTTCTTCAACCTGTCCACCTGGCTGACGGCCATCGCCGGGGCAGCCGTCCTGCTGCTGGCCTACCACCTGATCACCAGCCGGACCAGCTCATCCGGGCGGTCCGGGCGGTCCCGGCGGTTCGCTCGCCGCTGAACACAGGGCTCCGCGCCCGCCAGCCGGGCGCGGGACCCTGCATCCACGCCTGGCAGCGCCGCCCGGCTCCGCTGGCCAGCCCGCGCACGGAGAACCACGATGAGACACCTGGCTTCTGGCCCAGCGGCTGGTCCCCGCGCCCGCGAGCCGGCTCTGCGCCTTCCCGCCGGGCCGCCGTCATGCCGCGCGTAGCGGCCGGCCGGCTGTCATGACGATGATCCCTGCAGGCGGGGGCGCCGGGTGCCCGCCGGAGATCCCTGCCGCCA
>FSXZ01000633.1_pt1 | contig 12967 bp, 11 predicted proteins | sample 1638121 | NCBI WGS metagenome assembly FSXZ01 (sample SAMEA3914788, study PRJEB12502) | metagenome | biome: forest; material: soil | place: Canada | collected 2011-07-03 | depth 0.1 m
GTGGGTGACCCCGACCAGCCGCGGCAGGAGCCACGACAGGCCGTACTCGGCGGGCAGCCCGAGGCGCGGGGTGGCGGTGGTGAACTTGGCTCCCGCGGCCGCGTAGCGCAGGTCGCAGAAGCCGGCCAGCCCCACCGCGATCCCGGCGCAGGCCCCGTTGATCGCGGCGATCACCGGCAGCCGCAGGCCCCACTGCCACACCAGATCGTGGTCGAACTCGGGGCGCACACCATAGCCTGGGGTCGGGTTCTCGGCCCGGTTGACCGTAGAGGTGTACTCGTCCTTGCTGTCGGTGTAGAAGTCGAGCGCCTGGGTGTCGGCACCGACGCAGAACTGCCTGCCGCTGCCGGTGACCACGACCGCCCGCACATCCGGATCGGCGTCCAGGCTGCTCATCAGCCAGCGGTACTCGAAGTTCATCCGGTTGGTCCACGAGTTCCCGCGCCCGGGACGGTCCAGCCAGATCGTCGCCACGCCATCGCCGCGCTTGTCCAGCTTGGTGACTTTCAGCTCCACGTTCTCTCCCTCATGCCTGCTGGCAGGTGACGGTGGCCACGGCGCCAAGTTTCCCCGCTGGCCCGGTCGTAGATCTCCGTGCTGACCGGCCAGGGTTTCGCGGGCCGGCGCCCGATGATGGAGTTGCCGACGACATCGTCAATGAGCACGCCGAGGGCGGCGCAAGCGGCGAGACCGTGGGACCGCGCAGCCAGTCACCGGCAGGCATCGACAGCACTCCCGCGACGGCCTGGGTTGTGCCACCGATCCGGAACATCTCCTCGGGGCCGCCCGGCGGGGTGAACGTGAGCCAGTCAGCTCCTGCCTGCGTCGCCAACCCGCTGCTTCCTTTCCTCGGTCACCGGGCTCGCACCGGGCCCGGTGGCCGAGCGCACGGTGACCGTCGCCGAGGTGCACAGCGCGCCCGCAGCGTTACTGACGTCGACGCGGACCACGCCGAACGACCGCCCGCGGTGGACGGTCACGGGCACGAATGACAGCTCACCCGCGGCCGGTCGGAGGTAGGCGACCCGGACGGAGGCGATCTCGAGCTGACTGCCGGACCGCAGCACCTGCTCGGCCGACATGACCGCCAGGCTCAGCAGGATGCCGCCGTGCACCACGCCCTGCGGGTTACCGAGATCGGCCCGGGGAGGCAGGTACAGGCGCCCGTTGTCCGGGACGCTGACCCCGAGCAAGTCACTCAGGCAGGCACCGCGGGCGACCGCGGCCGGGAGCCGCGGCGGGTCGAGGACCTCGGCCGGGACTCCCCGGACGAAGCGGGCCCAGGTCGTCGCCACGGCCAGGCAGCGGCCCGCGGCGTCGCGGACCTCGCCCCGGGCCATGCCGCCGGCGTCGTCGAGGAGCGCGGGCCCGGCCGTCGCGCTCACCCGCTGCCCGTCGGCGGGCAGCGGCGCGGTGACGTCGATGTTCAGCTCCGTGGTGACCGACCACAGCCCGTCGGGCCGGCTGGTCAGCACCGCCTGGCCGAGCACGTCGTCGAGCAGCACCCCCAGCCCGGCGGCGGACGGGCGCCCGTCAGGGCCGCGCAGCCAGGGGCCGGTCGGCATCGAGGTCCGGGTCCCGCCGGACTCGGCCAGCACCGGCCCGAGGTCGAACAGGTTCTCCGGCCGGCCGCGCGGAACGGTCAGGGTCATGAAAACACTCTACACTTCTAGACCGTTCGGCACGCAAGATGTAATACTTTTTGGAACCGCAGCAGGTGGCCGCGGGTAAGCGCAGCTCCCACTACAGGAGGCAACGGTGTCACTGTCGACGGGCGAGTCTCTGTGGACGTACGACGACGAGGGCGTTGGCCTATGGGAGAGCACGCTCGGCGACCTGCTCCGGGCCGGGGCGGCCGAGCATCCCGACCGCCTGGCCCTGGTAGACGCCGACCCCGACCCCGCACGGCGCCGGTCGTGGACCTTCGCCGAGTTGCTGACCGGGGCCGAGCGCGTGGCCCGTGCCCTGCTCGCCCGGTTCCAACCGGGTGAGCGCGTCGCCGTCTGGGCGCCCAACTGCGCCGAGTGGCTCCTGCTGCAGCAGGGCGCGGCCCTGGCGGGCCTGGTGCTGGTAACGGTCAACCCGGCCAACCGGCAAGTGGAGCTGGACTACGTGCTGCGCCAGTCGCGCGCCGCGGGGATCTTCTTCGCCCCGGAGTACCGCGGGTTCGACATGGCGCAGGCCGTGCGCGCCGCCCGGGCCATTGCGCCGGAACTGCGCGAGACGGTCAGCTTCGCCGACTGGGACGGGTTCCTGGCCCGGTCCGACCCTGCGCAGGCACTGCCGGCAGTCGCGCCCGGGGACCCGGTGCAGATCCAGTACACCTCGGGCACGACCGGGTTCCCGAAGGGCGCGCTGCTCAATCACCGCGGCATCATCAACGCCTCGCGCTTCGTCGCCCGCGGCGGCGGCATGGGTGACGGCGGCGTGTGGGTCAACGCCATGCCCATGTTCCACGTCGGCGGCAGCGCCCTGGCCGAACTTGGGACGTTCGCCCACCGCGGCACGTTCGTCTCGATGCCCACCTTCGACGCCGGGCTGATGCTCGAGCTCTTCGAGACCTACCGGGGCACGATCACGCAGGCTGTGCCGACGATGCTCAGCGCGCTGCTGGATCATCCCGACCTCGAGAAACGGGACACCAGCAGCGTGCAGACCATCATGTCCGGCGCTTCCTTCGTGCCGGCGGAGCTGGTGACCCGGGTCAAGGAGGCGTTCGGCTGCCAGTTCAGCATCGTCTTCGGCCAGACCGAGCTGCACGGCGTGATCACCCAGACGCGCCTCGACGACAGCGCTGAAGACCAGTCCCAGACCATCGGGCGCCCGCTCCCGCTCAGTGACGTCAAGATCATCGACCCGGAGACCGGCGCGACCGTTCCGCTGGGCACGCGGGGCGAGATCTGTGTACGGGGCTACCAGACGATGCTGGAGTACTTCGAGCAGCCCGAGCAGACCGCGCTGACGCTGTCCAGCGACGGCTGGCTGCGCACGGGTGACCTCGCCTCGATGGACGACCGCGGCTACCTGATGATCACCGGCCGCCTCAAGGACATGATCATCCGCGGTGGCGAGAACATCTACCCGCGTGAGATCGAGGACGTGCTCGGCTCCCACCCCGGCGTCGCCGCCGTCGCCGTCATCGGCGTGCCCGACGACACGTGGGGCGAGCAGGTGGGCGCGGTGATCGTCCCGGTCCGTTCCGGGCCCGCCCCGACCGCGGAGGGGCTGCGGGCCTACTGCCGCGAGCGGCTGGCCCGGTTCAAGGCGCCGAGCTTCTGGTACTTCGTCCCCGCCTTGCCGAACACCGCGACCGGGAAGATCCAGAAGTACGTGCTGCGGGACCAGATCGACTGCGGCGACCTGGTCGGCGTGGAGACGGTGTCGACGACGTCCAGCCCGCACTGAACGGCCCGGCCAGCCGGGCCGCCGCAGCCCGGTCAGCCCTCGTAGTGCCGTTCCCGCTCGGCGAAGGCCGCCCGTGTCCCTGACTGCCGCCGCTCGCGCAGGAAGTTGAACTCGTCCTCTTCGAAGCGCAGGTTGGTGCCCAGGGTGTGCCCGACATAGCCGCGGGCGAACTGCTGGCTGCTGCCCAGGCTGTCCAGGGCCATCTGGTGCATCGCCTTGCCGGTGACCAGGGCGTCGCGGGGGTGCTGGGCGATCCGCCGGGCCCAGCTGGTGACGGTCTCCTCCAGCTCGCCGGCCGGGACGGCCCGGTTGACCAGGCCGATCTTCTCCCCCTCGGTCCCGTCGAACTCGTCGCCGAGCAGCATCAGCTCGCGCGCCTTCTTCGGGCCGTAGGTCAGGATCTGCGTGTTCAGGTGCCAGGTGTTGCCAGCCAGCCCGAGCCGCTGCTCGGCGTGGCTGAACCGGGCGTCCTCGGCCGCGATGACCAGGTCGACCAGCTCGGCCAGGTACAGCCCGGCGCCCATGCATGCCCCCTGGACCTGGGCGATGACAGGCTTGAGGGCGTAGTGGAAGGCCATGTAGTTGGCGCCGAGCTTCCGGTCCCGCAGCAGGCGCGAGCGTTGGCTGGGACGGCGGGGCTTGCTGCCGTCGGTTTCGTGTTCGAGCCCGTAGGAGGCGACGGCGTCGTTGTAGTCGTGCCCGGAGCAGAACGACGGGCCGCGCCCCTGCAGGACGATGACGCGGATGTCGTCGTCCTCCTCGGCCTCGTGCAGCAGCTCCACCAGCTGGTCGAGGTCCGCGAAACGGAGCGCGTTGTGCTTCTCGGGCCGGTTGAGGATCAGCCGGCCGACGGGCCCGTCCTTTTCCAGCAGGACTGCGTCCACAGTTCCTCCCCGGCGTGCCGGTCAGTTTGTATTACATTACACGCAACAAAATTCTATTACCTGTCACACGGAGACGGCACAGTACCGCAGCATCGACTCCAGGTCAGGGACCTTGACCCGGCCCCGGCCGTCGGCGGCGCCGAGTGCACCCTCATACTCCTCCAGGCGCAGCCAGCCGGCCCAGTCGCTGCGCGAGCGGTTCCTGGCGGCCAGCAGCTCGACGATGTCCGGGCGTGCGGGAACGGCCAGGTCAGCTACGTCGGCCAGGACGGCGGCGGCGGTCTCGGCGCCGTCGGGCCGGTTCGTCCCGATGATGCCGCTCGGCCCCCGCTTGAGCCAGCCCGCGACGTACACGCCGGGCAGGACGCCGGGCCCGGCCAGCACCCGCCCGGCCTCGTTCGGCACGGTGCCGGCCGCCTCGCTGAACGGGAGCCCGTCCAGGGGCGCGCCGCGGAAACCGACCGCGGTCAGCACCAGGCCGGCGGGCAAGACGAACTGCTCGCCGGCCGCCTGCGGGCCGGTGCGCCGCACGACGACGCCCTCGGCGTGGCCCATCCCGCGGATTTCCGCCGGCGCGCTGTAGAAGCGCAGGTGGATCCGGCGGCGACGGTCCCGCGGCGGGGTCTCGGCCAGCGTGCGCAGGGTCTTGAGATTCAGCCGGACGCGCTTGTCCGGCGCCGACTCCGGGTCGTCGATGCCGCCGCCCCCGTCGTGCACGATCACGTCCACCTCCGCCAGCTCCGACAGCTGGAACAGCTCGGCCGGGGTGAACTTGACATCGGCGGGCCCGCGGCGGATCAGGAGGTGCACGTCGCGCACCGAGCTGCGGGCCAGGGCGGCGAGCACGCGCGCGGGGACATCGGTGTCGCGCAGTTCGCCCGCGGTGCGTCCCAGCACGCGGGCGACGTCCAGGGCGACATTGCCCGCCCCGATAACGGCGACCTGTTCCGCCTCCAGCGGGAAGTCCGTCCCGGCGGCGTCCGGGTGGCCGTTGTACCAGCGGACGAACTCACCGGCGCCGACCACGCCGGGCAGGCTCGCGCCCGGGATGTCCAGCGTGCGGTCGCGCTCGGTACCCGACGCGTAGACGACGGCGTCGTAGCAGGCCGCCAGCTCCTCGTGGGCGATGTCGCGGCCGACTTCGACGTTGCCGACGAAGCGGACCCGCTCGTGGGCGAACGGCTTGGCCAGCACCCGGGTGACGGTCTTCATCGTCGCGTGATCCGGCGCCACCCCGTAGCGGACCAGGCCGTAGGGGGTGGGCAGCCGGTCGATGACGTCGACGCGCAGCGGGTGGCCGGAGGCCACCAGGGCGGCCACCGTGTACAGCCCGGACGGACCGGAGCCGACGACGGCGATACGGGGATCGTTCACCGCGGGCTCTCAGCGGTCGGCCGGGTAGGAGGCGATCAGCTCGGTGTCGACTCCGATCGGCCCGAGCGCGGCGGCGCCGCCGGGCTGTCCCAGCGGCTCGGCCCGGCCGGGCAGCGGATCGGTGAAGAACCGGAGGTTGTCGGCGACGAACTCCTCCTGCCCGTCGGGCACCGCCCGGTCCTGCGAGATCGCTTCCACCGGGCAGGCCGGCTCGCAGGCGCCGCAGTCGATGCACTCGTGCGGGTTGATGTAGAGCTTGCGGCCGCCCTCGTAGATGCAGTCCACCGGGCATTCCACGATGCACGAGCGGTCCATCACGTCGACGCACGGCTGGGCGATCACGTAGGGCATCACAGCTCCGTCACTGATGAAAGGACTGGCGCGAGGGCCGGCTCCGGTCGGCCGTCAGTCTCTATGGTCTACTAATTTATTATCTATCGTCAAGGCAATGTAGTACAACGACTGTTGCTGTCAAATTACACGAAGTGTAGAGTGTTGACCACTGCCAGAGCCGGCGTCCCGACCGGCCGACGGGAAGGACTGCCGATGAAGATCCGCGTCGACCCGGCGCTGTGCCAGGGCCACAACCGCTGCGTGACCGTGGCCCCCGGGCTCTTCGATATCGACGACGAGGGATTCGCGTCGGCCGCGGGCGACGGAACCGTCTCGCCCGAGCAGGCCGACCTGGCCGAGCTGGCCATCGACAACTGCCCGGAGCAGGCCATCATCGCCGTGACTGGTACAGGACCCGCAGCGAGCTGAACTCCTCCAGGCCCCAGGGGCCGTTCTCGACCCCGACGCCGCTCCACTTGACCCCGCCGAACGGCAGGTGGGGCTCCAGCGTCAGGTGGTCGTTGACGAAGACGACCCCGCTGTCGAGCTGCGCGGCCACTGCGGCCGCCCGGTCGGTGTCGGTTCCCCAGACCGAGCCGGACAGCCCGAACGAGGTCGCGTTGGCCCGCTGGACCGCCTCGTCCACGGTCCGGTAGGTCATGACCGGCAGCGCCGGGCCGAACTGCTCCTCATCGACGATACGGACGCCCTCGGCCACCCCGGTGAGGATCGTCGGCGCGAAGAAGTAACCCGGCCGGTCCAGGGGCCCGCCGCCTGCGGCGGCCTTCGCTCCCTGTGCCAGCGCGTCCTCGACCAGCCCGCTGACCCGCTCGAACTGCGGGGCGTTGTTAACCGGCCCCAGCTGTACCCGGGGCTCAGTCCCCGCGCCCACCCGGACCTTGCGGGCCCAGTCGGCCAGGCACTCCACCAGCTCGTCGTGCAGCGCCTCGGGCACCAGGACCCGCTTGATACCCGCGCAGATCTGGCCGTTGTTGATGAACGCCCCCCAGAACAGCCGGCGGCCGAGGCTGGCCACATCGGCGTCCGGGAGCACGATCGCCGCGTCGTTGCCGCCTAGCTCGAGGGTGAACCGCTTGAGATCGGGCGCGGCCGCGGCCGCGATCAGCTTCCCGGTCTCCACCGACCCGGTGAAGCTGATCTTCCTGACCGCCGGATGCTGGGTCATCCACGCGCCGAGCTCGTCGCCGCCGCTGACCACGTTGACCACCCCGGGCGGCAGCACCCGGTTCAGTACCTCGCCCAGCGCCAGGGTCGACAGCGGGGTGAAGGGCGACGGCTTGAGGACCACGCTATTGCCCGCGCGCAGCGCGGGACCGAGCTTCCAGCCGGCCAGCAGGAGCGGGAAGTTCCAGGGCGTGATAGCCGCGACCACGCCCAGCGGCCTGCGCTCGACCACCGCGTGGCCGCGCTCGTCGTCCTGCACGGTCTCGCGGGGAATCTCCAGCTCCGCTGAGGCAGCCAGCCAGCGGGCGGTCTCGGTCACCTCGAACTGCGCGGCCGCCACCGGCTTGCCCTGCTCGCGGGACAGCACCGCGGCGAGCTCGTCGCGGGCGGCGGCGACCGCGTCCGCCGCCGCGCGCAGGGCCGGCCCACGGACGTGGTCGTCACTCCCCCAGCCGACCGCGGCCTGCGCGGCGGCCATCGCCCGGTCGAGCTGCTTCCGGCGGCACACCGGAGCCTGGGCGAACACTTCCCCGGTGGCCGGGTCGACGACGCCGAGCTGTTCCGGCGAGGCCACCGCCGCGCCGCCGATGGACATCGAGTATTCCCGCATACGCACCATCCCGCTGTCAGCTGAGTACGGCCAACACCTTACACACATCGACATCAAGTATCACCTGATGTAGAGTTTCATGCATGACCGACATGCTCTCCGTCCAGCCCGGGGAAGGCGAGCCCGGCTCCGCGGCCGACGGCTTCGATCTCTTCGGCGCCGACTACCGGCAGGACCCGGCCGCGACCTGGCGAGAGGTCCGGTCCGGCGGCTGCCCGGTGGCCCACACCGACAAGTGGGGCGGCTCGTACCTGCTGGCCCGCTACGACGACATCCGGGAAGCAGCCCGTGACTCGATGCGGTTTTCCTCCCGCGCCGTCGAGGTGGCGGGGCCGCTGGAAGCGGCCGGCGGTCTCTTCCTGCCCCCGCTGACCTCCGACCCGCCGGACCACAAGCCGCACCGGGACGTGCTGATGCCGTTCTTCATGCCCAAGCGGACCGCGGCCTACGAGGACTTCATCCGCACGGAAGCCCGCCGCCTGGCGCAGGGCATCGCCGCGGCGGGCGGCGGCGACGCGGTGTCCGGTTACGCGGAGCACCTCACGCTGGCGGTCCTGACGCGGCTCCTGGGCGTGCCGCCGGGCGGCCGGTTCACCGAGTGGATGATGCGGATGATCCGCATCGGGCCGCGCGACCAGGCCGTGCGGGCCGAGGCCGTGCGCGATATCCTGCGCTACCTCGAGGCACAGCTCGCGGACCGCACCGAGCACCCGGCCGGGGCCGACGACCTGCTCTCCTACCTGGTGGACGCCGAGCTGGACGGCGTTCCGCTGAGCCGCAAGCACAAGCTCGGGGCCGCCTTCCTGGTGCTGATCGCGGGAGCGGACACCACCTGGAGCGCCATCGGAGCCAGCATCTGGCACCTGGCCGCGCACGAGGAGGACCGCAACCGCATCCTGGCCGAGCCCAAGCTCATGGACACGGCGGTGGAGGAGTTCCTGCGGGCGTACGCGCCGGTGACCGTGGGCCGCATCGCGGTCGCTGACACCGAGGTGCACGGCTGCCCGGTGCAGCACGGGGAGCGCGTCGTGCTCCCCTTCGGCGCGGCCAACCGCGACCCGGACGTGTTCGACGATCCCGACGAGGTCGTGATCGACCGGCGGCGCAACCGGCACCTCACCTTCGGCAGCGGAGCGCACCGCTGCCTGGGCTCGAACCTGGCCCGGCTGGAGGTGCGGATCGCCCTGGAAGAGTGGCTGCGGGCCATGCCGCGCTTCCGGCTGGCCGACCCGGACGCGATCGAGTGGAGCGGCGGGCAGACGCGCGGCCCCGAGCGGGTGGACATCCACGTCGAGCCGCAGGGAGCCGCACAGTGACCGCGCCCGGCGAGGCCGGCCCGCTCAGCGGGGTGACCGTGGTCGAGCTGGCCCACTGGATGGCCGCGCCCGCCGCGGGCGGCGTGCTGTCCGACTGGGGTGCGGACGTCATCAAGATCGAGCCGCACGGCGGTGAGCCGATGCGCCGCATCTGGGGCAGCGCGGGGGCCAATCCAGACGCGCCGAACGGCGGGTTCACCTCGGCCAACCGGGGCAAGCGGTCGGTGGAGCTCGACGTGCGCAGCCCGGCCGGCCGCGAGGCCCTGGACAAGCTGCTCGACCGGGCCGACGTGCTGCTGTCGAACCTGCGGCCGTCCGCGCTGGAACGGCTCGGGCTGTCCCCCGCCCAGGTCACCGAGCGGTTCCCACGGCTGGTCTTCTGCACGCTGACCGCCTACGGCTGGAGCGGGCCGGACCAGGAACGGGCCGGCTACGACCTGGCCGGGTTCTTCGCCCGGGCCGGGGTAGCCCACCAGATCACCACCCGGGGCACGCCGCCCGCGGCGATGTGGAGCGGGATCGGCGACACGTTCACCGCGATGACCGCGGTCGCCGGGATCAGCGCGGCCCTGGTCGACCGGGCGCGCACCGGGCGCGGCCGGGTGGTGGAGGCATCGCTGCAGCGCACCGGGATGTGGGCCATCGGCGCCGAGCTGGCCACCCAGGCCGTGGGCGGGCGGCCGCGGCCGCCTTACCCGCGCGAGCAGTGCCCGACGCCGATGTACAACTCCTACCAGACGGCCGACGGCCGCTGGCTCTACCTGGTCGGGGTCGAGGCCGGGCGGCAGCTGCCCAAGGTGCTGGCCGCCATCGGCCGGACCGACCTCGCCGCCGACGAGCGGTTCGCCAGTGCCCGGGCGCTGACCAAGAACCGGACCGAGGTCATCGAGATCCTCGACGCGGCGTTCGCGAGGGAGCCGATGCAGCACTGGGCCAAGGTCTTCGACGCCCACGACGTCTTCTACGCGCCGGTCCAGACTCCGGCCGAGGTCGTGGACGACCAGCAGGCGCGGGCCACCGGAGCGTGGATCCAGGTCGAGGGGGCGCAGGTCGAGGGACGGCCGGTGGAGACAGTCGACGCCCCGATCCGTTGGGACGGCCAGTCGCGGGCTTCCACCCCGCCGCCGCCCCGGTCGGGCGAGCACAACCGGGAGATCCTGCGCTGGCTCGGCTACAGCGACGAAGAGATCGGCCGGCTCAGTACGCCCCCGGCCTGATCCGCCGATGGCCCTGATCAGCGGATGGTATTGCCCGCGTCGACCGTCAGGGAGAGCCCGGTGACGTACCGCGACTCGTCCGATGCGAGGTAGAGCACCGCATTGCTGATGTCCTGCGGCTGGACGAACGTGACCGGGAGGGTGTTCCAGAAGATCGGCCCCAACGTGGGGTTGCGCTCGATCAGGCTGTCCAGGCCGGCCAGTCCCTCGGTCAAGGTGGTCCGCACGCCGGCCGGGTGAACCAGGTTGACCCGGATGTTGTCCTGGCCGAGCTCGTTGGCCATCGCCTTGGCCAGCCCGACCAGACCGTGCTTGGCCGCGACGTAGGGGGCGAAGAACGGCGCCCCCTTGAGCGCGGTGGTCGAGCCGGTGCAGATGATGGAACCGCCGCCCGCGGCCTGCAGATGGGGAACGCAGGCGGTCATGGTATTCCAGGCGCCAGTGAGGTTCGTGTCCAGCGTGTCCTGCCAGATTTGCGGCGTCACCTCATCCCAGGCCCGCAGCACGCAGATCCCGGCGTTGGCGACCACCACGTCTAGCCGCCCGAGCTCGGCGACGGCGCGGTCCACGGCGGCGGCCAGCGCCCGGGCATCGCGGACGTCGGCCTGAACCGCGACGGCCCGCCGGTCAAGCTGCTCCACGTCCTTGACCGTCGCGTCCAGCTCGCTGACGGCTGCCATCGGGTAGTCGACGCTGTCGTAGTCCCGGCAGATGTCCACCGCGATGACGTCGGCTCCCTCCCGGGCCAGGGTCAGGGCGTGGCTGCGCCCCTGGCCTCGGGCGGCCCCGGTCACCAGCGCGACTTTTCCCGCGACACGTCCGCCCATCAGCCGTCCACCGCCGTATAGTTGACATGATCAGTTAGTAAGTTACGTCTACTGTAACAGTATGAGCTGGCTGCAGGGCGCCGACTGCGCCTGGCCGCCTAGAATGCGCGTACCGATACGACCGAGCCAGTTCGAGGGGTGAGGATTCAGGTGGCCGAGGCTCTGCAACCGGCGATCACGGCCATTTCCGCCCCGCGCAGCCGGGTCAGCGTGGGCAGCGCGCGCTCGCTCCTGCTCACCGTGCTCGGCGAGTTCGTCCTGCCGTCGGGGCAGGCGGTCTGGACCTCGGCCCTGCTGCACGCCCTGCTCGGCGTCGGGACGGCCGAGAACTCCGCCCGCCAGGCCATCGCCCGCAGCGCCGCCGCCGGGTGGCTGGAGGGACGCAAGGACGGGCGCCAGGTGCGCTGGCGGCTGACAGCGGCCGGGCGCCGGGTGATCGAGGCCGGCTCGCGGCGGGTCACGGCCCTGAGCTCACCGCGTCCGGCCTGGGACGGCCGCTGGCGGGTCCTGGTGATCACCGTGCCGAACACCCAGCGGGACTCGCGCCGCAAGCTTTACCGGGGACTCAGCTGGGCCGGCTTCGGCAACCCGACGGCGGGAACCTGGGTCACGCCGAACGCCGAGGCGGTCGCCCCTGCCGCCGAGGTAGTCGATGACCTGGGCCTCTCACCCTGGTGCCTGTCCTTCGAAGGCAGCGGGCTGGGCATCGGCCTCACCGACCACGACATCGTGGACCAGGCCTGGAACCTCGACGCGATCGCCCAGCACTACGCCGAGTCACTGGGCCGGTTCACCAGCATGCCCGTCACCGACGGCGACGAGGCGCTGTTCACCCAGGTCGCGCTGGTCAACGAGCTGCAGCGCTTCCCGTTCATGGACCCGCGGCTGCCTTTCGAGCTGCTGCCGGCGAACTGGCTCGGCCGCACGGCGCCGGCCCGCTTCCAGGAGATACGGGCCCAGTGGCACGACGCCGCTCACGAGCGGTGGCGCGAGCTCGCAAACTGAGTGGCCGAGAATCCCCAGCTAGCGGGCCGTCTTCGCAGATGGTGGCAGGTGTTGGGTTCGAACCAACGTAGGCTGAGCCGACGGTTTACAGCCCTATCCTCCTGTTCGAGTCTTCTACCGCTGACCTGCGGTTATGCGTTCCGAGGCGGGATTTGGGGCTGCCACCGTCCGCTATGCGTCCATGCGCTCGGGGTCGGTGGCGAGGTGACGCACGGACGGCGGCGCCAGGAGGCCGCGCCTTCACACCCCGATCCGGCCCTTTCTGGGCCTTTGACCTGCGGCGTTCGAGATGCCTTCTCGCTGTCGCCGTCTTCCTCGCCGCCGGGTTCGGGCTCGGTGTCCTTGGTGCCGAGGGCGTCGGGGATGCGCGGCGTCGGCCTGTCCGTCGACGCAGTGCGCGTAGATCTTGAGCAGGACGGCGACGCCGTGCCCGGCGCGGCGGGCGAGCCGCGGCGCTGTCGGCCGAGGCCGCGAGCCTGTCGGAGGCGGCCTGGCAGGCCAGCGTGCACGGTATTCGCGGGAAGGCGCACCCGGCCTGGTACACGCTGACGCGGCGGCTGTCTGAGCTGGAGATCCATCACGTGGACCTGGGCATCGGGTACCGGGTCGCCGACTGGCCGGACGGCTTCGCCGCCGAGCGGCTGCCAGACGTCGCCGGGTCGTTCGCCGCCCGGGACGACGCGCCCGCCTGCCTAGTCGAGGTGACCGGCAGCGGGCAGGCGTTCCGGATCGGCCCCGCGGACGCCGAGGGGACGGCCCGGGTGTCCGGGCCGCCGCGGACGGTGCTGGCCTGGCTGATCGGCCGTGGCGA
>FSXZ01002385.1_pt1 | contig 12941 bp, 8 predicted proteins | sample 1638121 | NCBI WGS metagenome assembly FSXZ01 (sample SAMEA3914788, study PRJEB12502) | metagenome | biome: forest; material: soil | place: Canada | collected 2011-07-03 | depth 0.1 m
CGTGCCGGGTGTGTGGGCGCGGGGGTGGGGGTGGGGGTCAGCAGCGGCTTGGGGGTGGCCCGGACGGCCGGGCGGGTCGCCATCGGCTCGCTCTGCGCGGTGGCGCCGCTCTCGCCGGTGGCTCCGGTCACCGCGCTCACCCCGTCGCCCGGCGCGGCGCCGAGCCCGTCCAGCAGCCGGTGGGCCACGGTGCGCACCTGGGCCGGGTCGATCAGGTTGACCGACTCGCCGTCGACGGTGGCGAAGCCCTGAATCGGCAGCGTGTAGAAACTCACCTCGCCGGCGGTCACCGCGCCCGCCTGGCGCAGGAAGGTGAGCGGGTTGAATCCGGCGTCCACCACCACGTCCCGGTGCGCCACGTCGAGCAGCGCGCCGAGCTTGCCGAGATCCCCGAAGACCCCGGCCGCGTCCAGTTTGGCCACGGCCGAGGCCAGGAAGGCCTGCTGACGGCGCGTCCGGTCCAGGTCGCCGCCGGCCAGGTTGTGCCGCTGGCGCACGAAGGCGAGCGCCTGCTGGCCGTCCAGGGTCTGCACCCCGGCCGGGAAGTTCGCACCGGAGTAGTCGTCGTGGGCGGGCTGGCGCAGGCACACGGTGACCCCGCCGAGCGCGTTGGCCAGATCGTAGAAGCCGGCCAGGTTGATCTCGGCGAAATGGTCCACCTGCACCCCGAGCAGATCCTGCACGGCCTCGATCGCGGCTTGGCGCCCGGCTTCCCGGCCGAGATGCTCGAGCGTGGCCGGATCGCTCACCCCGGCCGCGCGGGCCTTCTCCTCGGCCGCCTCCTTGGCCCGGCCGTAGGCCTCCTTGATCTTGTGCTTGCCCAGGTTGTCCGGCAGGTCGACGTAGTCGTCCCGGGGGATGGACAGGGCGGTGGCGCGGGAACCGTCCGCGGGCACGTGCAACAGGATCAGGGTATTGGTATTGTACCCGCCGACGTCGCTGCTCGAGCCGGCGTGCAGCTTGTCCAGGATCGCCCCGGGCAGGTCGTTGCCGTTCATGTCCTTGCGTGAGTCCAGGCCCATGAGCAGGATGTTCTGGTCGGCCTCCGGGTGCGAGCCGAGCCCGGCCAGCGCGTTCGACGTGGTCAGCGAGCCGACCAGGGCGTGCTCCATGAAGTAGCCGCTGCCCGCCCCGATCAGCACCAGCGCAGCCGCGGCCCCGAAGATCGCCCGCCCGCCCAGGCGCACCCGCCGCGGCAGCCGCACCCGGGCCACCGGCGAACGCCCCGTCCCCGCCCTGCCCGGCGATCCGGCCACCCCAGCTCCCGTCCACGCTCGATCCCGACCTGCCCAACCCGCCCCGGCAGTCTAGAAACGCGCGGGCGGGCATCCCGGACAGGCGCGGCCGAGGCTCACCCGATCGGAGGCGGCGGCGTACTCATCCGTACAACCGCTGTACAAGAACGTACGGCCGCCGTCCTGGTCAATCCGGGCGAGCTCACATCGGCTTCCACCGGGTGTTGATCCAGATCCACGACGACATCCCGCGCGTCCTGATCGCCCATGGAGGACGCGCCGGCGCCTGACCGGCCCATGGCAGCACGCTGACTGAGCGCGCACGGGCGCTCACCCGATCAGCCGCGCGCTTCCCTTACCGGCGTGGACTGTGTTACTGATGGGTACGAGAGCCGTACACCTCCGGCCGATCACACAACCGGGCACCACAAGCGCCCGGTCCGCATAGGGAAAGGCGGCAAGGGTGCCGTCCAGCTCAGTCCTGCCATCGACGCTGCGCGAACTGACCGAGCAGTTGCGCGAACGCCTGGCCGAGGTACGCCTCGGCGGCGACGAACGTTCCCGGGCCCGGCATCTGGCCCGCGGCAAGCTGCTGCCGCGCGATCGGGTGGACCGGCTGCTCGATCCGGGCTCGCCCTTCCTCGAGCTCGCCCCGCTGGCCGCCTACGGCCTCTACCTCGAGCACGGCGGGCCGGTGCCCGCGGCCGGGCTGGTCGCCGGGATCGGCCGGGTGGCCGGGCGCCCGTGCGTGATCGCGGCGAACGACGCCACGGTCAAGGGCGGCACCTACTACCCGATGACGGTCAAGAAGCATCTGCGGGCCCAGCAGGTGGCCGCGGACAACCGGCTGCCGTGCATCTATCTGGTCGACTCCGGCGGCGCCTACCTGCCGCTGCAGGACGAGGTCTTCCCGGACCGGGAGCACTTCGGCCGGATCTTCTACAACCAGGCCAGGCTCTCCGGCGCGGGCATCGCGCAGCTGGCCGCGGTGCTCGGCTCGTGCACGGCCGGCGGCGCGTACGTCCCCGCGATGAGCGACGAGACGGTGATCGTGCGGAATCAGGGAACGATCTTCCTCGGCGGCCCACCGCTGGTGCGCGCGGCCACCGGCGAGGTGGTCACGGCCGAGGAGCTCGGCGGCGCGGACGTGCACACCCGGCTGTCCGGGGTGGCCGACCACCTGGCCGAGGACGACGCGCACGCGCTGGACCTGCTGCGCGCGGCGGTGGCCACGCTCCCGCCGGCCGAGCCCTGGCTGCGGCCGGAGCCCGCGGTCGAACCCGCGCTCGACCCGGCCGAGCTCTACGACCTGGTCCCGGCCGACCCGCGCATCCCCTACGACGTGCGCGAGGTGATCCGGCGGCTGGTGGACGGCTCGGCCGTGCACGAGTTCAAGGCCCGCTACGGCGAGACCCTGGTGTGCGCCTTCGCCCGGATCCAGGGCTATCCGGTGGGCATCCTGGCCAACAACGGCGTGCTGTTCGGCGAGTCCGCGGTCAAGGGCGCCCACTTCATCGAGCTCTGCCAGCAGCGGCGCGTCCCGCTGCTGTTCCTGCAGAACATCAGCGGCTTCATGGTAGGCAAGGACTATGAGAACCGGGGCATCGCCCGCGACGGCGCGAAGCTGGTGACGGCGGTGGCCTGCGCGACCGTGCCCAAGCTGACGGTCGTGATCGGCGGCTCGTTCGGCGCCGGGAACTACGGCATGTGCGGCCGGGGCTATGACCCGCGGTTCCTGTGGATGTGGCCGAACGCGCGGATCTCGGTGATGGGCGGGGAGCAGGCCGCGATGGTGCTGGCCACGGTGCGCCGGGAGGGCCTGGAGGCGCGCGGCGAGCAGTGGAGCGGCGAGGCCGAAGAGGCCTTCAAGAAGCCGATCAGGGACCAGTACGAAACCCAGGGCTCGCCGTACTACTCCACCGCGCGGCTGTGGGACGACGGGATCATCGATCCGCTCGACACCCGGCGCGTGCTCGGTCTGGCGCTCGCGGCCACCGCGTACGCCGAGCCGGAGCCGGTCGGCTACGGCGTCTTCCGGATGTAGGGGGCGGAACGTGACGAACACTCAGATCAGCTCGATACTGATCGCCAACCGGGGTGAGATCGCGCTGCGGGTGATCCGCACCGCGCGGGCGCTGGGCCTGCGCACGGTGGCGGTCTACTCCGACGCCGACGCCGCCTCGCCGCACGTGCGCGCCGCCGACGCCGCGGTCCGGCTCGGCCCGGCGCCCGCGGCCGAGTCCTACCTGAACATCCCGGCCGTGCTCGAGGCCGCGCGCGCCGCCGGCGCCGACGCGGTGCACCCGGGCTACGGCTTCCTGTCCGAGAACGCCGGCTTCGCCGAGGCCTGCCGGGCGGCCGGGCTGGTGTTCGTCGGCCCGCCCGCCGCGGTGATCTCCGCGCTGGGCCGCAAGGACGCCGCCCGGGAGCTGGCCGAGCGGGCGCAGGTGCCGGTGCTGCGCGCCTACCACCCCGAGCAGGTGCCCGCGGACGTCTACCCGGTGCTGGTCAAGGCGGCCTCGGGCGGCGGCGGGAAGGGCATGCGGATCGTGCGCGATCCGGCCGAGCTGGCGGAGGCGCTCGCCTCCGCCGAACGCGAGGCCCTCTCCGCCTTCGGCGACGGGACCGTGCTGGTCGAGCGCTACCTCGAGCACGGCCGGCACGTGGAGGTGCAGATCCTGGCCGACGCCCACGGCACCGTGCTGCACCTGGGCGAGCGCGACTGCTCGGTCCAGCGCCGGCACCAGAAGGTGGTCGAGGAGAGCCCGGCGCCCACCATCGGCCCGGCGCTGCGCGAGCGGCTGCTGGACGCGGCGGTGCGGCTGTGCCGCGAGGTCGGCTACGTCAACGCGGGCACGGTGGAGTTCATCGTGTCCGGCGAGGAGTTCTTCTTCCTCGAGGTCAACACCCGGCTCCAGGTCGAGCACTCGGTCACCGAACTGGTCACCGGCCTCGATCTGGTGGAGCTTCAGATCCGGGTGGCCCGCGGCGAAGCGCTGCCGGAGCTCTCCGCCCGGCCCGACGGACACGCCATCGAGGTCCGGGTCTACGCCGAGGACGCCGAGCACGGCTTCCTGCCCCAGGCGGGCACGGCCGAACAGGTGCGCTGGCCGGCCGCGGCCGATCCCGGCGCCCTGCGGGTGGACACCGCCCTGCGCGGCGGCGGCGAGGTCACCGCGTACTACGACCCGATGGTCGCGAAGGTCACCGCGCACGGCCGCGACCGGGAGGCGGCCCGGCTGGCCCTGCTGGCCGCGCTCGCCGAGACCGAGATCAGCGGCCTGATCACGAACCTGCCGTTCCTGCGCACGCTGCTCGGCTCGGCCGAGTTCGCCGACGCCGAGCTGGACACCTCCTGGCTCGACTCCCACCCCGACCTGCCCTTCCGTCCGCGGCTGCGTCCGGACGGGCCCACCCCGTTCGACGCCCGCGACGGCTGGCGGCTGGGCGCTCCCCCGGCGCCCGCCCGGGCCGAGGCGGACCGGCTCGGCGGTCCGGGCGAGGCGTCGGCCGAGGCCGACGGCGTGGTGCGGGCTCCGATGCCCGGCACGGTGCTCGCGGTGAAGGCCTCGGTCGGCCAGCGGGTGAGCGCCGGGGAGCCGCTGGGCGTGCTGGAGGCGATGAAGATGGAGCACACGCTCACAGCCCCCTGCGACGGCCTGGTGGCCGAGGTGGGCGCCGCCGTCGGCGATCAGGTGCCGCTGGGGCACCCGCTGTTCCACGTGGAGGTGGGTTCATGATCCCCGGACTGCCGCAGAAGCTGGGCCGGCACGGACTCCCGAAGCGGGTGACCGTCTACGAGGTGGGCGCGCGCGACGGCCTGCAGAACGAGAAGGCGGTCGTACCCACCGCGGCCAAGGCCGAGTTCATCGCCCGCCTCGCCGACGCGGGCCTGTGGATGATCGAGGCCACCGGCTTCGTGCACCCGAAGTGGGTGCCCCAGCTCGCCGACGCGGACGAGCTGATGCCGCTGCTCGCCCGGCACGAGTTCAACGACCACACCCGCTTCCCGGTGCTGGTCCCCAACCGCCGCGGCCTGGCGCGCGCGGCCGCCGTCGGGGTGGCCGACATCGCCGTGTTCGCCTCGGCCACCGAGACCTTCGCGGCGAAGAACCTGAACTCGACCATGGCCGACTCCATGGCCGAGATCGAGGCCACGCTGCAGCAGGCCAAGGCCCGCGGCATGCGCGCCCGCGGCTACGTCTCGATGTGCTTCGGCGACCCGTGGGAGGGCCCGGTGCCGCTGCGCCAGGTCGTCGACGTGGTCGCGCGCCTGGTCGAGGCCGGCTGCGTCCAGGTCAGCCTGGGCGACACCATCGGCACCGCCACCCCCGGCCATGTCCATACCCTGATCGACGCGCTGGAGCGCCGGGGCGTGGCCAGGGACCGGCTCGCGGTGCACTTCCACGACACCTACGGCCAGGCGCTGGCGAACACCTACGCCGCGCTGCAGGCCGGGATCGGCACCGTCGACTCCTCCGCCGGGGGACTCGGCGGCTGCCCCTACGCCGAATCCGCCACCGGCAATCTGGCCACCGAAGACCTCGTGTGGATGCTGGACGGACTCGGTATAACCACCGGCGTCGACCTGGCGAAACTGGTCGACACCTCGAACTGGATGGCCGCCATCCTCGGCCGTCCCGCTCCCTCCCGCGCCGTCCAGGCCCTGACCCAGGGCAGGACCGCTTCCACCACCACAGTGATCGGAAACGGATGACCGCCATGCTCGACCCCACCCTGCCCGCAGAGTACGAAGATCTGCGCAAAGCCGTCGAGGCCTTCGCCCGCGAGGAGGTGGCCCCGGTCATCGGGGACTACTACGAACGGCACGCCTTCCCGTACCCGCTCGTCGCCGCGATGGGCCGGATGGGCCTGTTCGGGCTGCCCTATCCGAGCGAGTACGGCGGCATGGACGGGGACTACTTCGCCCTGTGCATCGCGCTGGAGGAGCTGGCCCGGGTGGACTCCTCGGTGGCGATCACGCTCGAGGCCGGGGTGAGTCTGGGTTCGATGCCGGTCTACCGCTTCGGCAGCGAGCAGCAGAAGCAGCGCTGGCTGCCGGAGCTGTGCCGGGGCGAGCGGCTGGCCGCGTTCGGCCTGACCGAGCCCGAGGGCGGTTCCGACGCGGGCGCGGTGAGCACCAAGGCGGGCGAGGAGGCGGCCACCGGGAATTGGGTGATCAACGGCTCGAAGTCCTTCATCACCAACTCCGGCACCGATATCACGTCCCTGATCACGGTGATGGCGGTGACCGGCCGCGCGCCGGACCACCGGGCCGAGCTCAGCTGCGTACTGGTGCCGAGCGGCAGCCCGGGGCTGATCGTGGAACCGGCGTACTCCAAGGTGGGCTGGTGCGCCTCGGACACCCACGGCCTGACCTTCGACAACTGCCGCGTCCCGGGCGAGAACCTGCTGGGCGAGCGCGGGCGCGGCTACGCCCAGTTCCTGCGGATCCTGGACGAGGGCCGGATCGCCATCGCCGCGCTGTCCACCGGCCTGGCCCAGGGCTGCGTGGACGAGTGCCTGCGCTACGTCAAGGACCGCTCCGCCTTCGGCCACAAGATCGGCGAGTACCAGGCGATCCAGTTCAAGATCGCCGATATGGAGGCCCGCGCGCACACCGCCCGGCTGGCCTGGCGCCACGCCGCCGGCCTGCTCGGCGCCGGAAAGCCGTTCAAGAAGGAGGCCTCGATCGCGAAGCTGGTGGCCTCCGAGGCGGCGATGGCCAACGCGCGCGAGGCCACCCAGATCTTCGGCGGCTACGGCTTCATGAACGAGTACGCGGTCGGCCGATTCTACCGGGACGCGAAGATCCTGGAGATCGGCGAGGGCACCAGCGAGGTGCAGCGACTGCTGATCGCCCGCGCGCTGAACCTGGCCTGAACACCCCGCACGCGGCCGAAAAAATCCTTACACCGCAGGACTAGGTGCGCGACGAGAGGGTATGGCCGGGCTCCCTAAAGGCACAGGGAAGCTGGTAGCCTGTGCGAACCCTGAGGGGGGGAAATCCCCAGCACGTCAAGGAGAAGAGCCACATGGCCGAGACCCTGCAGGAAGCCCTGCTCGCCCCGGACGTTCGCCCGAACGTCCTCGCCGACGCCGTGACCCTGGTCGAGGAGGAGGTGTCGGAGAAGGGCCTGATCATCAAGGGCGCTTACAAGACCGTCACCGCGTTCGCCTCGAGCATCGTCAAGGACGTCCTCGACGCACTCCTCCCGGACTTCCTGGAGAAGCTGCAGCCGTACTGGGTGGACTTCGCTGCCAACGGCGGCGGCTCCTTCGGCGACTACCTGGCCGCGCGCGGCGAGGAGGTCTCCGAGGCCCTGCTGTCGGTGACCGACAAGCGCGCCGCCGAGTCGGAGCGCGCCCCGCTGCGCAAGGCCTACAACGCCGTGCGTCCGAGCGGCGTGAAGAACGTCGAGTCCGCCCTGCCGCGGCTCGGTGCCCTGGTGCAGAAGTACGCCGGCTGAAGCCGTCCGGTACACCAGTACGCGCTTGACCTAGTTCCGACGCGGCGCGTTGCACGCGCACAGCGGAGGAACGCAGTGCCGGGTGTGACGGGGTTGCCCCGGAGTATCCGTTTTTGTCAGTGCCTCCTGAGATAGTCGATGAAGTGACCTAGGGTCATGTGATGACTACTCAGGAGGCATTGCCATGTCCAACCAGATCGAACTCGAACTCGCCGTCAACTCCGGCCCCGCCTGGCTGGCCGTGGACGGAGTCCCGGTGACGGTCTGCTTCCCCGCCGAGGCCGTGCGGTTCGAGGGCGAGCAGTTGTGCTTCCTCACCAACGGCAACGTCGTACGCACCGTCCCGCGCAGCGAGGTCGCCGCCCTGAGCTGGCGCGCCGGCGCCCGCGGCCGCCCCGGCGAGCCGAAGAACGCGGGCCTGGCCTGGACGGACGAGGAGCGCGACCAGCTCACCGCCGAGGTTCACGGCGAACTCAGCTGGGCCGAGATCGCCCGGCGCCATGAGCGTTCCAGCGCCGCGGTGCGCCTCGAGGCGCAGAAGCTGGGATTGGTGGAGGCGCCGTCGGTGCGCTAGTCGACTCAGTGGTCGAGTTCGCCGTGCGGCGCGCTATTCCTCGTCGTAGAAGAGCCGCTCGAAGGTCGCGCGGGCGCGCCGGAAGCGGCGGCGGTGGGTGTCGAGCAGGGTCTCGCTGTCCACGTCCTCGCCCAGATAGCGGGCGATGCCCGCCAGTTCGCGCGCGTCGGCCGGGACCTGGTCTCCCGGCCGGCCGCGCACGATCGTGATTCCGTTGCGCAGCAGGGAGGTGTGCGTCCAGGCCTCGTCGAGCAGTTCCGCGTCCTCGGCGTCGAGCAGTCCGGCCGCGGCGGCCGCGGCGAGGGTGGCGCGCGTCCCGGTGCTGCGCAGCGCGGGATGGGCGGCGCCGTGCCGCAACTGCAGCAGCTGGGCCACCCATTCGATATCGGAGAGCCCGCCCGGGCCGAGTTTGGTGTGCAGCATCCGGTCCGCCCCGCGCGGCAGCCGCTCGGACTCCATCCGCGCCTTGAGCCTGCGGATCTCACGCACCTCGGCCTCGGTCGGCCCGGACTCGGGATAGCGCAGCGGATCGACCGCGGCGATGAACCGCGCGCCGAGTTCGGCGTCGCCCGCCACCGGCCGCGCGCGCAGCAGCGCCTGGGCTTCCCAGCCGGTGGACCAGCGCCGGTAGTACGCGGTGTAGGAGGCGAGCGTGCGCGCCAGCGGCCCCTGCCTGCCCTCGGGCCGCAGGTCGGCGTCGATCAGCAGCGGCGGGTCGGTGCTCGGCGTCTGGAGCAGGGCCCTGAGTTCGGTCGCGACGGCGAACGCGGCCGCGGCGGCGGCCTGGTCCTCGGCGCCCGGCACCGGCTCGTAGACGAACAGCACGTCGGCATCCGAGCCGTAGCCGAGCTCCCCGCCGCCGAAACGCCCCATCGCTATCACGGCGAAGCGCATCAACGGCTCCTGGTGATCCGGCCGGAAGGCGAGTACGGCTTCGAGTGCACCCTGCACCGTGGCGGCCGTGACGTCGGTCAGGGCCCGGCCGATCGCCTCTATCCGCTCCTCGGCCGCACGCCGCGGCGCCGCGGCGTTCTGACCCGCGGCGTTCTCACCCGATGCGGCGTCGTCCGAGGTGCTCTGACCCGAGGTCCGCGGGTGCGCCGCGGCGCCCGGCTCGAACTGGCCGAGCACGTCCGCCGCCGCGATGCGCAGCAGTTCCCGCCGCCGCACCGCGCGCACCGCCGCGACCGCCTGCGTCGCGTCGCCCGCCCGCTTCACCAGCGCGGTCAGCTCGGTCGCGAGGGCCGGGCGGGCGGGCTGGCGCAGCCGGCGCTCGGACAGCTGCGCGACGGCGTCGGGGGCGCGCAGGAGCAGATCCGGCAGGAAGCCGCCGGAGGCCAGCAGCCGGGCCAGCCGCCAGGCCGTCTCGCCCTCGTCTCGCAGGGAACGCAGATACCACGGCGTGCTGCCCAGGGCGTCCGAGAGGCGCCGGAACGCCAACAGGCTCGCATCCGGATCGGGGGCGTCGCCGAACCAGCCGAGGAAGACCGGCAGCAGGGTCCGCTGAATCGCCGCGCGGCGGCTTATCCCCACTGTCAGCGCCTCTATGTTGGCCAGCGCTCCAGCCGGATTCGCGTACCCCAGCGCGGTCAGCCGGGAGCGGGCCGCGGCGACGGAGAGCCGGCCGGAGTCCACCGGCGGCGCGGCCGGGCCGTCGGCGCCGGTCACGGCGGGCAGCCGCACCGCCGTCGCGTCCAGCCGGGCCACGGTGGACAACAGCGGCCGGTAGAACAGCTTCTCGTGCAGCTGTCGCACGACCCTGACGTGCGCCTGCCAGGTCAGCCGCAGCTGCCCGGCCGGATCCGAGCCGAAGCCGAGCGAGCGCCCGATCCGGCGCAGTGAGGCCTGGTCGGTCGGCATCAGGTGGGTGCGTTCGAGCCGGAACAGCTGGATGCGGTGCTCCACCGTGCGCAGGAACCGGTACGCCTCGCCGAGTTGCTGCGCGTCCTGCCGGCCCACGTAGCCGCCCACGGCCAGCGCCTCGAGCGCCTCGAGCGTCCCGCGCCGCCGCAGCGTCTCGTCGCCGCGGCCGTGCACGAGCTGGAGCAGCTGGATCGCGAACTCGATATCGCGCAGTCCGCCCGGGCCGAGCTTCAGTTCCCGCTCCACCGCGCTGCCCGGGGCCGCGTCCGCCGCCGAGCCCGCGCCCGGGGCCGTGCGCAGGGCGGCCGCGGCGTGGTCCACGACCCGGCGGCGCATGGCCCGTACGTCCTCGACGAAGTGGTCCCGCTCCACCGCGGACCAGATCAGGGAGCTGACGGCAGCCAGATAGGCCTCGCCGAGTTCGCGGTCCCCCGCGATCGGCCGCGCCTTGAGCAGCGCCTGGAACTCCCAGGTCTTGGCCCAGCGGTGATAGTAGGCGGCGTGGCTGGCCAGGGTGCGCACCAGCGGACCCGACTTGCCCTCCGGCCGCAGCGCCGCGTCCACCTGCCAGATGCTGCCCTCGGCGGTGACCTCGCCGCAGATCCGCATCAACGCGGCGGCCAGCCTGGTCCCGGTGCGCAAGGCCTCGTATTCGTCCACCGGCGCCCCGTCCGGGCCCGGTCCCGGCGCCGCCACGAAGATCACGTCCACGTCGCTGACGTAATTCAGTTCCCTGGCACCGCATTTGCCCATGCCGACCACCGCGAGCCGGCACGGCGCGGCCGCGGCGGGCAGTTCGGCCCGGGCGATCGCGAGGGCGGCCTCGAGCGTGGCCCCGGCCAGGTCGGCCAGCTGCCGGCCCACCCGCGACATCGCCGCGCCACCGCTCACGTCCATCGCGGTGACCCGAAGCAGCCCCCGGCGATAGGCCACCCGCAGCGCGTCCGCCGCCGCCGCTCCGGTCAACTCGGCCCGCGGCTCGGCTTCCGCCGGATCCGCCCCGACCGCCCGGAGCAACCCCCCACGCAGGTAGTCCTGATCCGAGGTGAGCTCGTCCATGTCGAACTCGTCGAGTTCGTGCCAGGCCTCGGGATGGCGGGCCAGGAAGTCGCCGAGCGCCTCGCTCACCCCGAGCACCCCGAGCAAGCGCCCGCGCAGCGGCTGCGAGGCGGCTAAGGTGGCACGCAGCACGTCCGCCTGCTCCCGCGGCAGGGCCTCGAGCAGGCGGGCCAGGGATCCGAGCGCCGTGTCGGGATCCGCGCACCGGCCCACGCTCTCCAGAAACACCGAATCGGCCGCGATACCGTCGAAAGCGGGCCCCGCGAGCCGCTCGGCGGCGGCCTCCGGATCCGCGAAACCGCGGCGGGCGAGTCGGCTGAGCTGGGATTCGCGTTCCCGTTGGACGGCCACCACTCGACCTTAACCACTGAGCGCGGGTTCAGCCAGGCCGGGAATGACCAAGATCGTCCGAGATGACGCGGATTTCGAGCAAGTTCGCTCGAAAGAGTCATTCCCCACGCGACTACCCTCCGCTGCGCTACGGTGACGCCATGCGCGATATCACTGTGGCCTCCACTCCCGATTACACCGTCCGCACCCCCCGTACGCCCGGCACGCCCGGCCTGCTCCCGCGCCTGAGCGGCGAGAGCGCCCCGGTCACCTCGGCACTGCCGCGCGACCGAGCCGCCGCCCGGCCCCGGGAACGCAGGACCCTGACGCGCGCCGACTGGATCGGCACCGCCGTCGAGGCGCTCGCCCGCGACGGGCTGCGCGCGGTCGCGGTGGAACCGCTCGCCGAGCGCCTCGGTGCCACCAAGGGCAGCTTCTACTGGCACTTCCGCGATCGCAATGCCCTGCTTCAGGCGGCGGTGGAGCACTGGGAACGCACCGCGATCGACGAGGAGCTCGAGCGGCTCGAGCTGATCGCCGATCCGGTGGAGCGCCACCACGCCACGGTGGCCGGGCTCAACGCCTCACCCAAGGACGTGAAGATCTTCATGGTGCTGCTGTGGAACGCCGACCACCCGGTGATCGGACCCGCAGTCGAGCGGATCGTGCACAAGCGGATGGCCTTCTCCCAGCGGCTGCGCGAGCAGGCCGGTCTGAACCCGGAGCAGGCCGAGCGCTCCGCTCTGCACGCCTACTCGGTCTGGCTGGGCCTGCAGCTGCTGCGCCAGGCCGTGCCGGGACTCGTTCCGCAGGAGATGAACGGCGAGAACCTCGCCGACTACGTCGCCGAACTCGGCCGGATCGCCGTCGGACTGTAGCGGGTCAGCCCGGCGGCGGTGGCCGTCGTCGGACCGCGGGGAATCCGCGCGGCGCCTTCACCAGCGCGCGGAGCACAGCCCGTCGGCGCCTCGAGCGCCGACGGACGGTTTCCACACCTCACAGCACCGGCAGGTACCGGCCCAGCTCGAACGGCGTGACCTGCCGCTCGTACTCGGCCCATTCGGCCCGCTTGTTGCGCAGGAAGAACTCGAAGACGTGCTCGCCGAGGGTCTCGGCGACCAACTCGCTCCGCTCCATCAGCGCCACGGCCTCGTCGAGGGAAGCCGGGAGCGGCTGGATGCCCAGCGCGCGGCGCTCGGCCCGTGTCAGCTTCCAGACGTTGTCGTCGGCGCCCGGGGGCAGCTCGTACCCCTCCTCGACGCCCTTGAGCCCGGCCGCGAGCAATACGGCGTAGGCCAGGTACGGGTTCGCGGCGCTGTCGAGCGAACGCACCTCGATCCGGGTGGACTGGCTCTTGCCCGGCTTGTACATCGGCACGCGCACCAGCGCGGACCGGTTGTTGTGACCCCA
>FSXZ01000111.1_pt1 | contig 12869 bp, 5 predicted proteins | sample 1638121 | NCBI WGS metagenome assembly FSXZ01 (sample SAMEA3914788, study PRJEB12502) | metagenome | biome: forest; material: soil | place: Canada | collected 2011-07-03 | depth 0.1 m
CTCGGGGTTCACAGCCTGGAGCGGAGCGGGGTCGCCGTGTGGTGGTGCGTAGCCGACGGCGGACACGCAGTGGCCCGGGTCGGCGCGCTGCGCCAAGCCAGTGAGGCCTCTTAGAAGGATCCTGAAGATCTTTTTACGCTGCCCCGGCCGCCGCGCGGTCGGGGCAGAATGCTGTCAAATCCCAAATTGGTCGACGAACGCCGGGCCGTGTTGCTCATGCAGCAACACCCGTACAACGGTCATGCCGCGCGGCACCACCGCGGTGGGCGACAAGGGTTTCCGCAGCAGGGCATTCGAGGACGAACTCCTGGACCAGGGCGTCGTGTTGATCAGGCCAGCGATGAAACGCGAGAAGGACAGGCGCTCAACGCCGCCGTATGGTTCAACTGGATCACCGGCGAACCCGTCAAGCGCTTCCTGACTGCCTACGACCCCTGCCCGGCAGCCTGACCGGCACCAACAGGTTCGCCACCCCCACGCAAGGAATCCCGATCAGTGAATCCCGATCAGTCATCTCGGAGCGGGGCCGCGGCACTCTCGCACCGCGGCCCCGCCGGCATGACTACTGACTACTGACTACTGACTACTGGATAGCAACCAGGTGCTTGTAAGGTGCTTACCAGGAGCACTGGTTCGTCAGGAGTAGTGACCGCCGCCGCCGAAGGTGTCTTCGGTGACGTAGTCATACAGGACGCCGTACAGCTCGAAGGTTCCGTAGGTCCAGAACGAAATGGTGTCGCTCGGGTCGAGGTAGCAGCTCCAGATGAAGCACCGGAACCATCCGCGCCCGCGCGAGCTGTTGTTGCTGTACCAGGAGCCGTGGAAGAGATAGCCGCCGTACTCGTCATGCGAGTACACGCTTCCGCTCACGCCCACGCCGTTGTCGTAGAAGTACCAGACGAGGTCGGTGACCCACGCCCAGGTGTACTGGTGCTCGAAGGACAGGTACCAGTTGAGCGAGCAGCGCATGTTCTGCGTGCTGTCGCACACGCGCCGGATGCTCACGCAGGACACGCCGTTGCACTGGGACTGGTTGCGTTCCTTGAGGGTGGTGCCGCCCAGGTCGTTGGTCGCGAGCGGGTTCTGGTCCTCGTAGTCGTAGGCGTTGGCTGAGCCGCCGAACACGGGGTCGGGCGAGTCGAAGCGTCCCGTGTTCCGGTTGAACACGCGCACGCCCATGAGCACCGTTGCGCCCATGCTGGCCTCAGAGCGCTGGTCGACGCCGAGGTAGCCGTAAGTCCCGGGCGTGTCCGAACCGGCCTCGGGAGACCCGAACTCGGTGTAGACGTAGGTCGCCTGGGGCGCCGAGTCCGCCGACGGATTGACGGTGGCCATCACGTCGCCGTGCAGGTCCGCCAGTTCCAGGGTCACCGTCCCGGTCGAGGTCGCCTCCGCGCCCAGGGTTCCGTCCAGGTCGGTGACGTCCGCGGTCCAGCCACCGGCGCTGGAGGAGGTCCAGGCCGGCGAGTCGCCCCCGTCCGAGTAGTGGTCGGTCGTGGTGACCGCGCTCGTGGAGTCGGTCTCGCTGCTGTACCGGGCCAGCGTCCCGTCGAGGGTGTACGAATCGGTGTCCCCGGCCTGGCTCTGGGTGTCGAGCAGGCCGTTGGCGTAGTAGGCCGCGGTCAGGTCGCCGGTGCCACCGGCGTCCGCCGAGGGGGTGTCGGTGATGTCGCCCTCGACGTCGTACGCGTAGGTGCCGGTGGTGCCGTTCAGCGTGCTGGATTCGAGCCGGTCGGCCGTGTCGTAGCTGTAGTTCTCGGTGTCGGTCGCCGTCGTCGCCTGGCAGGCGCCGCCGGTCGCGGCGTCGTAGACGGTCTGCTGGGTGCGGTTCGAATCCAGGTCGTAGGTGTAGGAGCGGGTGGTGCAAAGGCCCGCGTAGGTGTCCTGAACGCTGGTGAGCCGGTCGTCGTTGTCGTAGACGTAGCTCTTGGTGTCGCTCAGGGTGCTCTCACCGACCCAGTCGCCCTGCGAGTTGAGGGTGACGGAGTCCGCGATGGGACTGGCCCAGTTGCTGTTGGTGTAGGTCAGCGCGGTCGCGGTCGCAGTCGGGTCGATCGTGTAGGTGGCGAGGGTGCCGTCCGGGTAGGTCTCGGTGGCGAGGGTGCCGTCCGGGTTGTAGGTCGCGGTGAAGGTACCGGCCAGCGAGTCCGTCTCGCTGACGGCCTGTCCGCCGGCCGAGTAGGTGATGGTGGAGGTGTCCTCGGGCGTGGTCTTGGAGACGGTGGCGCCGTCGAGGTTGTACGTGTACGAGGTCTCGGCACCCGAGGCGTCGGTGTACGTCAGCTCCTGGCCGAAGTCGTCGTAGCCCGCGGAGATCTCCGTCGCGGCGGCACCGGTCGAGGTGAGCGTCTCGGTGCCGACGATCAGGCCCGAGTCGGTGTCGTAGACGGTCGCGGTGGCGGCGGGCGCGGTGCCCATGCCGGTGCCGGACACCGTGATCGCCACTCCGGTCGTCCGACCGGCCGCGTCGTAGGTGTTCGTGGTGACCTTGGTACCGGCCGAGCCGTAGGTGTCGGTCTCAGTGGCCACCGAAAGGTAGTCGGTGTAGGTGTAGGTCTTGGTCGGGATAGTGCTCGTGTCCGCGGGCTGGGCGGCCGGGTAGGTCTCGCACACGAGGTTTGCCCACTCCGGTTTGTTGCCGCAGGCAGCGACTTGGGAGTTGGTCCCGGCGGTGTAATACACGGTGTGGGTGTCACCGGCCGTGCCGCCGGACGAGTCCGCGGGCTGGTCCTGGTCGATGATCAGATTGTCGCCGTTGTACAGCGCGGAGTTCTCGTTGTAGCCGGTGGTCGCGACCACGTCCAGGCCCGCGGGGTCGGTCACCGTCTCCAGCGGGGAGCCGAGGCTCCAGCCGGTCGCGTCGCCGCCCACGGTGTAGAGGTCCTCGACCGTGCGGGCGTCCGCGTTCGAGGAGCCGGGGATGGCGGAGCCGATGCTCGCCTCCGTGGTCACGCTGGTCTGCAGCATGTACGGAAGGCCGGAGGAGGTGGCGTCGCTGTTCGGCGCGCCCGCGTCGAAGCCGTAGGCGGTCTCGTCGCGTTCGGTCTCGAGCACGCCGTCCACGTTCACGCTGTGCGCGGGCCCGTAGCTGGCGGTCTCCACCCGGTAGTCGGCGTCGTTCTCGTCGCACGCGGGGTCGATGGTGCCGAAATCGTCGCACGCGTAGACGTTGACCGCGGACAGAGCCTCGGCCTCGGCCTGGGTCGAGGAGGACGCGAGCGCGGTGGCCCGGTTCGCCGCCGACAGGGTGCTGAGCACTGATCCGTTGGAGTCGTACTGGGTGGTTGCGACCGCCCAGGCGCCGTTCACGTAGGAAGCGGTGTTGACCAGTCGGCCGGAGGCGTCGAAGTAGTCGAGGGTCGAGTTCTCGTAGTCGGTCGCGGTGGGCGAGGTGGTCGAGGTCGGGGTGTATCCGCCCGGCCAGATCGCCACGGCCGAGGTCGGCACGTTCGATTCGGCCCAGGTCGCGGCCGTGGTCGCGTCCATGTTGATCGGGCCGCCGGCGGAGACGGTGAGCGGCACGGTGTAGTCGATCGTGTCGGTCGCGGTGGTCCCGCCGTAAGTCGACGAGTGGGTGCGGACGACCGTGAGGATCTTGCCGTAGTTGACGTCGGTTGCGGTGTCGTCGTAGGTGAAGTGCCACGGCGCGATCGCGCCCGAGCTCGCGGCTTGCGCCGGGGAGTAGGCCGTGATCCGCCCGTAGTCCGCGTCGGTGGAGGTCTCGTCGTAGGTGTAGCCGGTCACCAGCGGCGTGGACAGGCGCGGGTCGTACTCGGAGGTGAGCCGTCCGCTGCTGTCGTAGCCGTACTTGGCGACGGCGGTGTCGTGGAAGGTGCCGCCGTTGTCGACGTAGACGAAGTCGATCTCGGAGACGTCGCCGGAGGTGTCGTAGGTGAACGACAGCCCGCGGCAGCCGGCCGAGGTCCAGGTCGAGGACGAGACCGGGCTCGGGCAGGCCGTGGTCGGCGCGGAGGACGACGCGGCGTCCGGCGCGACCACGAGCAGCGGGTTGCCCGAGGAGTTGTAGACGATGCCGGTCGAGCTGGTCGTGCCCGGCGAGGTGATCGTCGAGGGAAGGTAGTCCGCGTTCGCCGAGGAGTACGGGAACGAGGTCACATCGTTGTTCGAGTCGGCCAGCGCGAACGCGTCTGAGGTGGTGTTCTTGGTCAGGATCAGCCCGTCGGCGGCCGCCGAGGCGTCGGCGGTGTAGGAGACGGTCGATCCGCTGGTGGCGCCGGTGGTGAAGGTGAAGGTCGCGCCGTTGCCGGCGGTCAGGACGACGTATGAGCTGTCATCCTGGATCGAGGACCATGAGGAGGCCTGGGTCGAGCCGACGCTCGAGACCCAGCCGGGGCCGAAGATCCCGGAGGCCGTCGGGTTCACCGAGTTGAAGGTCCGTGAGACCGCCAGCGTCGCGTCATAGGCCGAGACGTTCACGTCCGAGGCCGAGAGTGCTGCGTTGCCGGACTGCAGTCCGACCGTCACCGGGCCTGCCGTGGTTGTGCCGAATCCGGCGCCCGCGCCGATGCGGGAGAGGGAGACGGAGACTGGTGGGGTGGTCATGGTGTTGCCGGAGGCGTCGTTGAAGACGGCTTCGACCTGCACGAGGCCGTCGTCTGCGATGGTGCGGTTGAGGTACCAGGTCAGTGCGTTGGTTTGCACGCCGGCGTTGTTGGCGGTGGTGGAGACGGGGAAGGTGACCGGGCAGTTGCACTGGTAGACCACGTGGTTCGGGATCGTGGTGAACGAGCCGGTGGTGCCGATCCGGTACTTGAAGGTGGCCTGGGTGTAGGAGCCCGGGACCGCCGCCTGTAGCGTGACGGCGGACGCGGTCTGCGAGCCATCGGTGGGCGAGAGCATCGCGCCGTCCGCGCCGACGCCGAAGGAGTACCAGGGGGCGTAGGTCTCCAGGCCGCCGTCACCGTACGCGGTGATCACCAGGTAGTACAGGCCGTCGGACGGCGGGTCGATCGAGATCGAGGCCGAGGCGCCCGAGACCCAGCCCCACGTGGGGTTGTTGTAGTTGCTGCCCTCGATGTACTCGTACACGTAACTCGAGACATACGAGGAGGCGTCCGTCACCGAACAGGTCGTGCCGCCCGAGACCAGGGCCGACCACGTGCCGCTCGGGTAGCCCGAGCAGGAGATCGTGGGCACCGGCGGGGCGACCGAGTCCGGGGTGAAGGACAGGGCCGAGGACCACACACCGTACTCCGTGCCGTCGTACGGGCGGACCGTGAGCTGGTAGGTGGTGTGGTTGGTCAGTGTCACGCTCGAGGCGAGGGAGCCGGTGGCGCCGGAGGCGAAGTACCCGCTGGTCGCGTCCTCGATCACGCTCGAGCCCTGGGTCACCTTGAACTCGTAGGCGATCGTGTCGCCGTCCGGGTCGGTGGCCGAGGCCTGGAAGGTGGGGGTCGAGGAGGAGGTATAGAGGTGTCCGTCGGCGGCCCAGTTCTCTGGGCTCAGCGCCAGGTTGGCCAGGGAGCCTGGTGGGTTGTCGTAGGTGATCGAGAGCGTGGCGGCGCCGGCGAAGGCCACGGCGCCGGCCGAGGTCGTCTCGTTCGTGTTGATCAGGCCGAGGGAGAACTGGAACGCATCATCCTGCAGAGCCGTCTGCACCCAGGATGCGACGTTGATCGAGACGGCCTGGTTCGGGGTGGTGGAGGTGGTGGTGTAGTTCACCGCCGTCGGCCCCGCCGTGTTCGTCGGAGGATTGTTCCAGGTACTGGTCGAGGAATACTGGCTCGTGTAGTACGCGTCGAGCGAGTGCGCCTGGGACGAGCTCGAGGTGGCCGAGGTCGCGGTCAGCCCGACCGTCGCGGAGAGCACCTGGACCGTGGCGCCGACGGCGCCCGAGGGCAGGCCGAACACGTAGTAGCCGCGGTCGATCCCGCCGCCGAAATACCCGACCGAGACCTGCCCGTTGTAGGTCGCGTCCAGCTCCGCGTTGCTCGGATACGCCGACTGGTCCTCGCCGTAGCCCTGCCACGCCATCGCCACGGTGTAGGACGGATCGATCGTCACCGGGAAAACCGTGCCCGCCGAGCTCAGCAGCGCGGCCGGCGGACCGAGCGTCGCCTTCCCGCCGCTGAAGGAGACCGGCACCGAGACCGGCTTCGCGTCCTTCGAGGAGTCCCAGGCACGCGGGGGCGCCGAGGAGAACACCGCCTTGCCCTTCGCGTCCTTCACCGTGATCCGGCCGGACTTGTCCGCACTGGCCGACATGCCCTTGCTCGTGGACATCCCGAGCACCAGCTTCGAAAGCCCCGGATCCTTCGCCGCCGCCGCACTCTCCACGATCAGCGACTCCTCGAAGCCACCGGTCACATCCGCGGTGACGACGAGATTCACCCCCGGCAGCACATCGGCATAGGTCGCACTGGCATCCTTGACCGTCGGCACGGGCAGCTTCGAGGGCCAGGAGACCGTCATCGAACCTTGCGACGTCGAAGCGGTCGCCAGCGCGGTGTCCCCGCCACCGGAGAACTTCAACCCCGACTCCGCCGCCTTCGGCGAGAACGAACCGTCCTTGTTCGCAACCAGGCTCGCGTTCACACCCACCCACGCGCCGTTCTGCTCAACCCAACGCGGGGTCGCAGAGGACGTGTAGGTGGTGGTGCCGTTCGCGTTGGCGCTGATCTGGGTGTACGGAGTCTGAACGGCGGTGATGGCGACCGGCTTGTGGCAGGTCTTCGCCAGCATGACGGCGGAGGTGGAGTTCTGCGCCGAGGTGGTCGAACACGAGGTCTTGGTGGATTTCACGGTGTGGGCGGAGGCGACCGGGGTGACCGCGACGACGAGGGCCGAGCCCATCGCGATCACGGCCGTCCAACTGGACCGCCGGGTGAGCGCCGACCATCGGCGGCGCCGTGGCGCAGCCGGGGCCGGGCGGGTGAAGGCATGCAAAAGTAACCCCTGTGGGTGTGGGTGGTAGGGGAAATGGCCCCGAACCTTGTTCGGAGCTTGTTGCAATATAGCGATCACGCGACCGGTATGAAAGGGCACGAAAACGGCGCACGGAGAGCGGATTTCCAGTGCCCGTGCCCACCTGCGGCCGCGATCACATGCTGATCGGTTGACAAAACCGCGACCAGCGGATGCAGTGCCCTTGAGTGCCCACCCATAAATTCACCCCAGAGTTCAAGGAGTATTTCTCAATGCTGTGATCATCATCACAAGGTGCGACCACCAATTCGTCGTTTGAAGTTCCCGGCTACTCGCCGTCCGCGCGGCCGGGCAGCTCGCGGTCGCGGGCGTCTTCGAGCATCGCCACGATGATCCCGGTGAGGCGCGTGTTCATCTCGGGGATGGAGGTGCCCGGGGGTTTCGCTAGAGCAACAGGAGAGTTTTCGGTACCGGGTGGTACAGGTGCGCCCGGGTCCGATCCGAGAGCCGAGGAGCTCGTCTCGCTCGACGATGTCGACTGGCGAGGACGGCTACATCGCCCTGATGCACGCCATCGACAACACCGTCTCGGAGCGGTCCCAGACTCCTCCCCCGACCTCCACGCCATCTGACCCCGGCTCATCAACACTCAAGGACCAGCAGATGCCGCATCAGCCACTCACGCCGACCTGGCCGCCGCCAAGGTCACAGGCTCTTACCCCGGGCCTGCCTTGTACGCGGAGTGGGTCCTCATCATCGGCGTCAACGTCGCTGAACGTCGGCTGAGAACAGCCGCGACCTGCGCTCTCGCTCCCCCAACCCGGCGCGGACTACGCCGCCCTGCCCGACCGACTTCGCCACCGTCCCGGTCAACCATGTCGGGATCGCGTCCAAGAGCGGACGGAGCCGGGCCGCCGCACCGGCCCGGGCTCCGCCACCCTCGCCGGTGGCTCCGGATTCAGCAGATGCGCGGGAGTTGTTCGCCGATCGGCAGGTCGACGACTCGGGTGGCGCCGAAGGCCGTGCGTGCGACGACCATGCCCGGGTGGTCGTCGACGACCTCGCCGATCGCGCATGCGTCAGTGCCCTGCGGGTGCCGGTGCATCGCGGCGAGCACCTCGTCGGCGTGGGCTCGGGGGACGAACGCGACGAGCCGGCCTTCGTTGGCGACGTACATCGGGTCCAGTCCGAGGAGGCCGCATGCGCCGACCACCGGCGCCGGCACCGGGATCGCACGTTCGATCAGGTCGATGCCGGTGCGCGAGGCGGCGGCGATCTCGTTGGTCGCGGCGGCGAGTCCGCCGCGGGTGGGGTCGCGCAGCGCGTGGATGTCCGGGCAGGCCTCGAGCATGGCGGCGACCAGGCCGGCGAGCGGCGCGGTGTCGCTCTCGATCGCGACGTCGAACTCGAGGCCCTCGCGGACGCTGAGCACCGCGACGCCGTGCAGCCCGATCGGGCCGCTCACCAGGACTACGTCGCCGGGTACGACCCGTTGCGGGCGCAGGTCCACGCCGGCGCGGATCAGGCCGATTCCGGCGGTGTTGATGTAAACCCCGTCCCCGTGACCGGCCTCGACCACCTTCGTGTCGCCGGTGGCGATCTCCACCCCGGCGGTGCGCGCGGCGCGTCCGAGGTCTTCGGCGATGCGGCCGAGTACGGCGAGGTCCAGGCCCTCTTCGAGGATGAGGCCGCAGGAGAGGTAGGCGGGCACCGCGCCGTGCATGGCCAGGTCGTTGACGGTGCCGTTGACCGCGAGGTCGCCGATGCTCCCGCCCGGGAAGAACAAGGGCCGTACGACGTAGGAGTCGGTGGAGAACGCCAGCCGGGCACCGCCGAGGCTCACGGTGGCCGCGTCGCCGAGTTCGGCCATGCGTTCGCCGCCGTAGGCGGGGGCGAAGTAGTCGCGCACGAGTTCGGCGGACATCGCTCCGCCGCCGCCGTGGCCGGCGACGACGCGTTGCCGGTCGCGCAGCGGCGTCGGGCAGGTCCAGCCGAGCACGTCGGGGGCTGCCGAAACCGCCGGCGGCGTGTCGGGGGCGGCAGGCGTCGGGTCGGCGAGCACTGTGGTCGATTCGGTCTCAGGCAACGGGGATCGCCTCCGGTCGGCGCACGGCGGCGTCGAGGCGCCGGTAGAGGTAGTAGGCGGCGCAGGCGCCCTCGCTCGAGACCATGGTCGCGCCGAGCGGGGTGCGCGGGGTACACGCGGTGCCGAAGGCCTCGCATTCGTGCGGCTTCAACTGGCCCTGCAGGACTTCGCCGCTACGGCACTCGGCCGATTCGACGGTGTTGATGCCGCCGACGTCGAAACGGTGTTCGGCGTCGTACTCGCGGAAGCGGGCGGACAGCCGCCAGCCGCTGTCCGGGATCACGCCGATCCCCCGCCAGGCCCGGTCGACGACTTCGAACACGTCGGCGAGCATCGCCCTGGCCGCCGTGTTGCCTTCCGGCCGCACGGCCCTGGGGTACGCGTTCTCCACGGTGTGCTCGCCGCGTTCGAGCTGTTCGACGGTGCGGCGCACGCCTTCGAGGATGTCGAGCGGCTCGAATCCGGTGACGACGATGGGCACGCGGTAGCGGTCGGCGAGCGCGGGGTATTCCTCCGTTCCCATGACGCTGCACACGTGCCCGGCTGCGAGGAAGCCCTGGACCCGGCAGTGCGGCGATTGCATGACGGCTTCGATGGCCGGGGGGACGCGCACGTGCGAGACGAGCATGCTGAAGTTCTTCAGGCCGAGCTTGCGCGCCTGGTAGACCGTCATCGCGTTGGGCGGGGCGGTGGTTTCGAAGCCGATGCCGAAGAAGACGACCTGCTTGGCGGGGTTGTGCTGCGCCAGGCGGACCGCGTCGAGCGGCGAGTAGACCACCCGCACGTCGCCGCCGGCCGCGCGCACCTGGAAGAGGTCGCTGCCGGAGCCCGGGACGCGGAGCATGTCGCCGAAGGAGCAGAAGATCACGCCGGGGCGCGCGGCGATCTCGAGCGCCTTGTCGATCATCTCGAGCGGGGTGACGCACACCGGGCAGCCGGGGCCGTGGATCAGTTCGACCTGTTCGGGCAGCAGCTGGTCGATGCCGTGCCGGATGATCGTGTGGGTCTGCCCTCCGCAGACCTCCATCAGCGCCCACGGCCGCGTCACGGTGGCGTGGATGCGCTCGAGAAGGCGCGCGGCCAGGGCGGGGTCCTGGAATTCCTCGACGTACTTCACCGGGTACCTCCCTGTGCGGCCGCGGTCTCCCACGGGTCCGCGAATTCCTCTTGGAGCAGGCCGAGTTCCTCGAACAGCTTGAGCGTGCGCAGCGCGGACTCCTCGTCGAGGCGCTGGAGGGCGAAGCCGACGTGGACGATGGCGTACTCGCCGACTTTCAGGTCGGGCAGGTATTCGAGGCACACCGGTCTGACGACGCCCCCGAAGTCGAGGTCTGCCATCAGGGTGCCGTCCGACTCCCGGATCTCGATGACCCGGCCGGGTACTGCCAGGCACATGTGCTCCTCCTTGCTTTGGCTCTTGCTCTGACTGCGTTGGTCTCGCCTGGTTGGTCTCACGGCGCTGGTCTCACTGTGCCGGGGTGTCGCGCTGCGCGGTCGCGGCGATCACGGCCTGGCCCAGGGCCAGGCCGCCGTCGTTGGGCGGGACGAGGCGATGGCGCAGGACGTGGAACCCGTGCTCCCGCAGGCGCTGTGCGCAGGCGGAAGACAGCAGGGTGTTGCCGAACACGCCGCCGGTGAGCGCGACCGTCTCCAGTCCGTGCCGCTCGCGGGCCCTGACGCACAGTTCGGCGACGAGGCCGGCGACGGCGGTGTGGAAGGCGAGCGCGATCCGGCCGAGCGGCGTGCCGTGTTCGAGGTCGGCGACGATCGCGGCCAGCAGCGGCGCCGGGTCCGCGGTGAGCGACGCGGGTTCGCCGGCCGCCGACAGGGTGAACCGGTAGCGTTCATCGGCGGACGTCCGCTGCGGGTGGGGGTAGGTCGTGGCCGCCGCCTCGAGTTCCATCGCGGCCTGGGCTTCGTAGCCGGCGTGCTGGCAGATGCCGATCAGGGCCGAGACCGCGTCGAACAGGCGCCCCATGCTGGAGGTGGGCACGCAGTTGACGCCGCGCTCGATCTGACGGGCCAGGACACGGCGCTCTTGCTCCGGGCAGGCCAGGACGCACGGGAGCTGCGGCGACCAGGCGATGCCCGCCGCGGCCAGGTGTGCCAGGGCCATGCGGTAGGGGCGGCGCACCGCGGTGTCGCCGCCGGGTAGCGGAACGTAGGCCAGGTGGGCGAAACGGCGGAAGCCCGCGTAGTCGGCGAGCAGGACCTCCCCGCCCCAGACCGCTCCGTCCGTGCCGTAGCCGGTTCCGTCGAACGCGACGCCGATGACCGGGGTGCGCCCGTCGAGTCCGTGTTCGGCCATGGCGGCGGCGACGTGCGCGTGGTGGTGTTGCACGAGCAGGTGCGGACCGGTGGTGTCCCGCTTGGCCCACTGGGTGGAGCGGTAGCCCGGGTGCTGGTCGGCGGCCAGCAGGTCGGGGGACGTGGCGGTGATGGCGGTCAGCTGCTGCGCCGCGCGCTCGAAGGCGCGTTGGGTCCCGATGTCGTCCATGTCCCCGACGTGGGCGGAGAGCCATGCGTGGCGTCCGCTGGCGACGCAGAGTGTGTTCTTCAGGTCTCCGCCGGCGGCGAGGGTGGGACGCACGTCCTCGGGCAGGGTGACGGGCAGCGGGACGTACCCGCGCGAGCGGCGCACCGGCAGTGCCTCCCCGTCGCACACGCGCGTGACCGAGTCGTCGCAGGGCACGTGGATCGGCCGGTCGTGCGTGAGCCAGGCGTCGACGAGCGGGGCGAGGCGGGTGAACGCGTCCTCGTCCTCGAAAGCGAGCGGTTCGCCCGAAAGGTTCGCGCTGGTCATCACGAGCAGGCGCGGGCCCGGGGGGTCCGTGTCGAGGCCGAGCAGAAGGTGATGCAGGGGCGTGTAGGGCAGCATGAAGCCGAGCTCGGTCAGCCCCGGTGCGACGGAGCCGAGTGCGCCCAGGGTGTCGGGGCGGCGGCGCAGCAGGACGATGGGCCGCGCGGGCGACTCGAGCAGTTCGCGTTCCCGGTCGCTGATTTCGGCGAGTTCGGCGATGTCCGCGAGGGTGCGCGCCATGACGGCGAAGGGCTTGTCGCCGCGGGCTTTGCGGCGGCGCAGGAGGTCGACGGCGTCCTTGTCGGCGGCGTCACAGGCAAGGTGGTAGCCGCCGATGCCCTTGACGGCGAGGATCGCGCCGTCGCCGAGCAGCTTGCGGGCCCGGGCGACGGGGTCGGCGGCGGTGCGGTGCGGTGCGGGCGGGTGGTCGTTGTCCGGGGTGCGCAGCCGCAGCCTCAGCCGTGGGCCGCAGTCGTGGCAGGAGATCGGTTGGGCGTGGAAGCGTCGGTCGGCGGGGTCGCGGTATTCGCGGGCGCAGGCTGCGCACATCGGGAAGCCGGCCATCGTCGTGTGGGCGCGGTCGTAGGGCAGGGCGGTGACGATGGTGAAGCGCGGGCCGCAGTTCGTACAGGTGATGAACGGGTGCCGATACCTGCGGTCGGCGGGGTCGGACAGCTCGGCGAGGCAGTCGGCGCAGGTCGCCGTGTCGGGCGGGATCAGTGTGCCGGTCGGGGTTCCGTGCGAGGCCAGGATGGCGAATCCGGGGGCGCCCGAGGCGGGCAGTTCGCGATGCTCGACCGTTGCGACCTCGGCGAGGGCCGGCGCGTCGCTGCGGACCCGGACGCAGAAGTCGTGCACTGCGGAGTCGGGGCCCTCGACTTCGATCAGGACTCCGCTGCCGGTGTTGGTGACGTGCCCGGCGAGGCCGAGGCCGGTGGCGAGGCCGTGGACGAACGGCCGGAACCCGACGCCCTGGACGACGCCGCGCACCGTGACTTCGCGGCGCAGTGCGGTGCGCGGGTCCGGGGCGAGCTCGGTCATCGCCCGATCGCCTGGAGCGCTTCGCCGTCGGTCGGGTCCGCGCGTTCGCTCCCGTGC
>FSXZ01002549.1_pt1 | contig 12752 bp, 10 predicted proteins | sample 1638121 | NCBI WGS metagenome assembly FSXZ01 (sample SAMEA3914788, study PRJEB12502) | metagenome | biome: forest; material: soil | place: Canada | collected 2011-07-03 | depth 0.1 m
GCCTCAGTACGGCCAGCCCCAGTACGGCCAGCCCCAGTACGGCCAGCCCCAGTACGGCCAGCCCCAGTACGGCCAGCCGCCGTCCGGGCCGCCGCAGTACGGCGATTCGCAGCCGGGCCAGCGCCAGCAGCAGTACGGCGGGACGCCGTACGGGCAGCAGCCGCCGGGCCAGCCGCAGTACGGGGCGCCCCAGGGCCAGCAATACGGGGGCCAGCAGCAGTACCCGGGCCGGGACTACGGCCAGCAGTACGGCCAGCAGCAGTACGGGGGCCAGCAGTACGGCCAGCAGCAGTACGCCCCGCCGCCCGGCCAGGCCTACCCGCAGCCGGGCTACCAGGGCATGCAGGGCGTCGCGCCGGCCGCCGCGTACTACGGTCAGCAGCCCTCCCCGTCCGACGACCGGACCTGGGGCATGCTGGCCTACCTGCTCAGCTTCGTGGGCGGCCTCATCGCGCCGCTGATCATCTACTTCGTGAAGAAGGACCAGTCGCCGTTCGTCCGGCACCACGCCGCGCAGTCACTGAACCTGCAGCTCACCTCGCTGATCTACTGCATCGGCCTGCTCATCCTCAGCCTCATCGCGGCCGCGGTCAGCCACGGCTTCGGCATCCTGCTGTTCTTCCTGTACTTCCCGCTCGGCATCGTCTTCCTGGTGTACCTGATCATCGCGGCCGTCGCCGCGAACCGGGGCGAGCTCTACCAGGCCCCGAACTGGGTGGCCCTGCCGCTCGTGCACTGAGGCTGGCGGGCTACCGGCCCCGGCCGGGGAGCGGCGTGCCCTGGTGATGCACCAGCCGCCAGCCCGCCGGGTCGCGCCGCCACAGGGACGTGCGCCGGGCCTGCCGCCCGCCACGGCTGGAGTCCCAGCGGGTGATGATGAAGCCGTCGCCGATGACCCGCCCGGTCAGGTCGCGGACCTCGATGTCGTCCCCGGCCTCAGTGCCCAGGAGCTCCAGGGTGGAGGCCCGGTCCCAGACCCGGCCCGAGGCCCCGACCTCAGCGAAATCCGGCGCCAGCAGGGCCGTGAGCCTGGCCCGGTCGCGCCGGCACTGCGCGGTCTGCAGTTCCCGCTCGAGCCCGAGCACCTCGGCGACCTCATCGCCGGCGGTCGTGGTCACCGCAGCCCGGCGGCGCCGGGTCCGCGCTGCGCCGCTTCCTGGCGCGCGCCCCAGCCCGCCAGCAGCGCCGCCTCGCGGGCCGCGCCGATCCCGGTCCCGTCCGGGACCGCGGTCGGCGACCGGGCCTCGTGCGCGTGAATGTCGGCCACGCTGTCGTGCAGCGGCCGGGACACCAGCCCGGCCGCCCGGGCCGCCGCCGGGCTGGCCGCGTTGATGCTGGCGTCCTCCTCCAGGCCCGGGGCCAGCGGCAGGGCCGCCGCGTCCAGCCCGGCCGCGCGCAGGAACCCGGCGGGGACCCAGGTCAGCCGGGTCCCGGCCGGGGCCACTGCGGTGGCGATCGCGTCCAGCAGCGCACCGAACCCGAACGGCGGCTCCGGGCTGACCGCGTGGAAGACGCCGGAGACCGACCGCTCCAGCAGGGCGACCATCCACGCGGCCAGGTCGCGGGCATCGATCACCTGGATCGGGTCGGCCGGGTCGCCGGGGGCCAGCACGGCGCCGCCGCGGGCCAGCCGCTCCACCCACCAGGTGAGCCGGTAACTGTGGTCGTACGGGCCGATCACGTAGGTCGGCCGGACGATCGTCGTGGCCGGGGCGCCGTAGGCGCTGAGGGCGGCCCGCTCGCACGCCACCTTGAGCCCGCCGTAGGTCTCCTCGGTGACCTGCTCGGTTTCCGGATCGGCCAGCTCAATCAGGGCCGCGTCCTCGCTGAAGCCGGGGGGCGCTCCCGGCGCGTACACCGACACGCTGGAGATGAGCAGCTGGCGCCCGCCGCGCCCGCCCAGGGCGGCCGCCAGGCTGGTGACCTGCCGGGGCAGGTACGCGCAGAAGTCAACGGTGGCGTCCCAGCTGCCCGTGGCCAGGGCACCCAGGTCCCGGTCGCGGTCCCCGGTCAGGTGGGCGGCCTCCGGGAACAGCCCGGCCCCGGTCCGGCCGCGGTGGAAGATGGTGACGTCGTGGCCGCCGTCGAGAGCGGCCCGGACGAAGTGGCGCCCGATGAACTGGGTACCGCCGATGGTCAGGATGCGCACCGGGTGCCCGCTCAGGCCGCGCGGGCCAGCTCGGCCACCTTGGCCGTGATGACCGCGGGGCGCGGGAAGGTCAGGCCGACCAGCGTCACGTGCTTCCAGCGCACCAGGCCCGCGGCGTCCACGATGAACACCGACCGGCGCAGGCCGGCGCTGCCCAGCCCGATGCCATACTCCCGGCTGACCGCCAGGCCCACGTCGGCCAGCAGCGGGAAGCCCAGCTCCCGCTTGCGGGCGAAAGCCTCGTGGCTGTTGACGTCCTGCGGGCTGATGCCCCAGACGGTGGCCCCGACCTCGGTGAAATCGGCCAGGCCGGCGGTGTAGGAGCACAGCTGCCGCGTGCAGACGGCAGTGTCGTCACCGGGGTAGAAGGCCAGCACGAGCGGGGCGCCGCGGGCGGCGGACAGGGTGTAGTCGCCGCGGACGGCCTGGCCGTCGACGATGGTCACGCCGGGCAGCGTGAAGTCCGGGGCGGCCTGTCCGATCTCGGGCTGCTTGGCCATCTGAGTGTCTCCTCGCGTCGGGCGCGCTGACGGTCTTCAGCGAACGCTAGCCGATATGCGGCCGGCCCTGCGCCAGCCGCCGGACCTGCTGGCCGCCCTGGACCGCCGCCAGATGATCGCGGCCAGATGATCGCGGCCATCAAGATCTACCGCGCCTGGTCCGGGGTGAGCCTCCGCGAGGCGAAGACCGCCGTCGAGGCCGTCGCGCGCCGCCGCCGCTAGCCGATCTGGCGGGGTAGTTTCCCGCTGCCGTCGGAGATCTCGGCGATCCACGACTCGGAGACGCGCAGGTCCATGCGCGTCTCGGTCAGCCGCCGGTCGTCCTCGCGGGCGGCCGGCGGGAGGGCCGGCTGGGGAGCGGCCAGCCGCAGCGCGAGCGCCGGGCACATGTCGACGGCCTGCCTGGCCTCGCGTTCCAGCCAGTGCGGCACGGGCATGTCGAGCGGCACCGGGTAGCCCTGCCGGTCGAGCTGGACCAGCTCAGGCACCAGGTGCGCGCACAGGCCGTGGCCGCGGCACCGGGTCCAGTCGATGGCCAGCTGGCTCCCGGTGTTCTCCGGGGCTGGCAGGGGCAGGACGCCGCGGACCGGGCGGCCGCAGGTACCCCGGAACAGGTGCGCCGTCAGGTCCTCGGTGAGCACGTCGAGGGCCGACATCACGAACCGGAACACCCCGTCCGGGTGCGCGCACGCACCCCGGCCGCGGACCGACGCAGCCGTCCGCCGCGCGGTGTCGAGGGCGTCCAGGCCGCCCGACCCGTCGGCCACTGAGGCCAGCGACCGGGCCAGGCTGGGCAGCCCCAGCTTGCACGGCCCGCACTGCCCGGATGACTCGCCGGCCAGGTAGCTCACGATCTTGGACATCTCGCCGATGGCGCAGGTGCCCGAGCCCACCGGCAGGATGATGCCGGCGCCGAGGGTGCCGCCCACCGACGCCATGCCCGCCCGGCTGACCGGCACGTCGTAAGCGGCCTCCGTCGGGATCCACATCCCGTGATAGCCGCCCACCAGCACGCCGTCCTCGGGCGTGGCGCCGCATAGGTCAAGGACCTCGCCGAGCGGCACCCCGGCCGGCACCTCGACGACGGCCGGCCGGGTCACCGAGCCGCTGACCGACAGCAGGACCGTGCCCGGCTCGTCCGGGGTGCCGACCGATGCGTAGTTGTCCGGCCCGAGCAGGGCCAGCACGGCGATCTGCGCGTAGGTCTCCGCGTTGGACAGCATCGTGGGCCGGTTGTCGACCCCGTTATCGCTGGCCAGGACCTTCCGCCCGCTGGGCAGGGAGACCTTGCCGTTGATCGCGTTGACCAGGGCGCTGCCCTCGCCGGAGACGAACCGCTCGGGGACCTCGACGACGGTCACCATCTTCTTAAGGTCCGGCTCGGCGTTGGTCAGGGCGGTGACCCAGCGGGCCATGGTCCCGTCCCCGGACACGCCGATGACGAGTTCCCTGGCCCGCAGCGCCCAGGCCACGACCAGGGCGCCGCCCAGCACCAGGTACGGCGACTTGCGCAGCAGCATCTTGTCCTTGTAGCTGCCGGGCTCGCCCTCCGCCGCGTTGACCACCACGACGGGCGGCCGCCTGCGGGCCCGGGCCGACGCTACGGTGGCCCGCAGCTTGCGGGCCACCGGGAACGCCGCGCCGCCGCGGCCGCGCAGGTCGACCCGCTCCGTCACGCCGATCAGCTCGTCGGCCGTCAGCCGGGGCAGCTTGCCGAAGATGGAGTGGTAGGCGGTCAGGTCGATGCGGTCCATCCGGTCCAGGCCGGCGGTCAGCCGGGCCTGGCCGATGCACAGGGTCTCCGGGACCGCCGGCCGGGTGAGCTCGGTCATCGCCGGCCGCTCCCGTCGGGCTGGCCGAGGGTATCGGTCCAGCCGTGAGCGTCGGTCAGGTCCCGGGCGTCGGCCCAGCCGCGGGGGGCGCGGGACCGGGGGGTGAGCGGCCAGCCATGCGGGTCGGTCATGTCGCTGTCGGTGCTCCGCTCTCGGGTGTCGGCCTGGTCGGTGCTCTCCGGCGCCCAGCCCGGCGTCGGAGCTTCGGTGTGCATGAGCCGTTCCTGGCGCTGCTGGGCCTGCCACTGCTGCCGCTGGAGTTCCCGGGCCTGGGAGTACCGGGCCTGCGCGTACTCGGCCTGCGAGTACTGCGCCGACGCCGGCCGGCCCGGGCCGGCCGCAACGGGGCCGGCGGGCAGCTCCCGCCGGTAGCGCGCCGGGCCGGAGAGCGGCCCGGCGCCCGGCGACCCCGGTCCCAGCGGCGCCATCGTCACCCGGCTGCCGGGCATGACGCCTTCGGCCGGCCCGCTCAGCCGGTCGGGCACCGGGTGAGCCAGCTTCTCCTCGTGGCTGCGCACCGTGGCCACGACCCGGATGCCCAGCGCGATGGCGACCAGGGCCAGGCAGGCGCCGTAACTCCAGTCGACGTAGGGCCGGGCGGTCCGCCCGCCGAGCAGCCCGTGCAGCACGCCCAGCGGCCAGGCCGCGTAGGCGGCGGCGTGAATCGAGCGCCAGGCCCACGGCCACTTGCCGGCGAACCGGCCGCGCAGATAGCCCGTTATGACGATCAGGACGAACAAGTCCGAGGCGAGGGTGCCCAGGCCGGTGTACAGCGTGCGGAACCGGGACAGGAACGGGATGACGATGTCCAGGACGCCCGCCCGGTGCGCGACGATCTCCAGCGCGATGTGCGCGGCCAGGGCCGCCAGCGCGCCGAGGGATACCGCGCGGTGCACGGACTGGGCGACGACCCGCTGGCCCGGCCGCATCACGATCCGGTCGGTGGACAGCAGCCCGACGCCCACGGCGGCGGTCATGCCGACCAGCGCGAAGACGCCGGCGTACGTGAGCAGGAACTCCTGGACGGAGCTGACGATGGACCGCCCGTGGCTGGTGTGCTCCATCGCGATGACCGCGATGACCGTCACGGTGATGACCGCCAGCCAGACCCCGGGCCAGCGGCGCCGCGGTCCTCGCCGGGCAGTTGGTCTGGGCGGGCGCGGCCTGCTGGCGTGCCCGCGCGGGGACGACATGGGGTGCCTCCTGGCGGCAGCAACGGGAACGGTGCTGCTCGCGCCGTGAGCCAGTGGCGCGGGCACCATCTCGCTGACCTGAATCGCTGACCTGACGAACGGGTGAAGGCCCCCCGGCCTCAAGATCTCGATGTTAGCGCCGGCGTCTCGGCTCCGCAGCGAATCGGCATAGTTACAATAACTATGCCGACTTTACGCAGGTCAATGGCCCATTGCCAGAATGGGAGCCCACGGTGCTAACGCAGGGTAACTTCTGAATAGGCGCTGAGCCGCCTCTTAGTCATGCCGGCTCAGGAAGTCGCCGACGGCGGCCATATAAGCGTCGCGTTCTTCCCAGAATGGCATGTGCGAGGACTCCTCCAGGATGACCTGCTCGGACTGCCTGAGCCCGGCGGCCAGGTCGTCCTGCAGGGCGGGGGAGGCCTCGTCGTGGCGCCCGGAGATGACCAGGGCCGGGACGGTGATCCGGCTCAGCCGGTCCCGCGCCGTCCAGTCCCGGAACGACCCGATGACGTGGAACTCCGAGGGCCCGTTGGTCGTGTGGTACACGGTCGGGTCGGTGTCGATGAGCTCGAAGGAGCGCAGGACCTCGGCCGGCCACTCGTCCAGGCGGCACACGTGGCGGCCGTAGAAGACGTCGCACGCCTCGGCGTACTCCGGGTTGCTGGTCGTGCCGGCCTCCTCGTGCCGGCGCAGCGTCTCCTCGACCTCGGGCGGCAGCCCGGCCCGCAGCTTGCCGGCCTCCACCGCGAAGGCCCCGAACGAGGCCGCGGTGTTCGAGAGGACCACCGACCGCAGGCCCTGCGGCGCGGTGATGGCGTGCTCCTGGGCCAGCATCCCGCCCCAGGACTGGCCGAGGACGTGGTAGCGGGCGCCGATGCCGAGATGACCGATGAGGCTGGCCAGCTCCCGGGCGAACAAGTCGACCGTGTAGTAGTCGGCGCCGCGGTCGGGGAAGTGCCCGGAGTTCCCGTTGCCGGTCTGGTCGTAGAACACGACCGCCCGGCCGCCGCTGGCCAGGTCGGCCATGGACAGCAGGTAATCGTGGGTGGCGCCGGGGCCGCCGTGCAGCGTGACCAGGGGCGCCGGGCCGTCCCCGGCCCGGGCGGCGCTCAGGTCGCCGACCACGCAGTACCAGGTCTGGTGGTCCTCGAAGGCGGCGTAGCCGTCCTGAACGGGCAACGTCATCTGAACAGAGTAAGCAGCCCGGCCTGCCGTATGCCGCGTAACCGGGACAATCCGCCGCCCGGCCCGGGCGGGGCGGCCGCGCCGCCGCCCGGGCTGGTATGGAAACCGGACTAAACGGACGAGCAGGCCCGCGCCATTCTGGCCGCCGTTAACATTCCGGAGATATCGCGGAAAACTCGTTGACACATTAGGCCGGCGAGAAATGCTGTCAGCCAGGCGCCCGCCAGGCGCCTTCGACCGACCGCACGCTGAGGAAGGGCTAGCCCGCTGATGCAATACCGCCGTTTCATGATCGCAATCGCGGCGCCATTGTTGGCCGCCTCCGCGCTCTGGGCCGCCGGCGGCAGCGCCGTCGCCGCCACGACCGCCCCCGCCCGCCCGGCCGCCGCCGCGATCGCCCCGGCCGCCGCCCCCGCGGGCGCGCCGGACCTCGGGCCGAACGTGTACATCTTCACGCCGAGCATGCCGCAGAGCCAGATCCAGGCCACGGTCAACGCGATCGCCGCCCAGCAGGTGCCGAATCAGTTCGGCACCCAGCGGTACGCGCTGCTGTTCGAGCCCGGCACCTACGGCAGCGCCGCCGACCCGCTGATCTTCCAGGTCGGCTACTACACCGAGGTCGCGGGCCTGGGCGCCGAGCCCGGCGACGTGACCATCAACGGCACGGTCGACGTGTACAACCAGTGCCTGCCCGAGACGACGCCGGGCACCACGAACTGCACCGCCCTGGACAACTTCTGGCGGTCGCTGTCCAACCTGACCATCGACGTCGCGGGCGGCACCGGCTGCCAGGCCAGTACCGAGTTCTGGGCCGTCTCCCAGGCCGCGCCGATGCGCCGGGTCGCGGTCAACGGCGGCATGTCCCTGATGGACTACTGCTCGGCGGGCCCGCAGTTCGCCAGCGGCGGCTTCATCGCCGACTCGTCATTCACCGGCGGCAGCATCGTCAACGGCTCGCAGCAGCAGTTCCTGGTCCGCAACACCGACATTGACGGCTGGAGCAACGGCGTCTGGAACCAGGTCTTCTCCGGCGATCCCGGTGCCCCGCCGCAGAGCTTCTCCGCGAACTCCGGCCTGGCCGGCGGGACGAGTCCGTACACCACCCTGGACACCAGCCCGGTGACCCAGGAGGAGCCATTCCTGGACCAGGGCGCCGGCGGCACGTTCGGGGTGTTCGTCCCCGCGCTGCGCCACGACTCGTCCGGCCCCTCCTGGTCGGGCGGCACCGCGGCCGGCACGACCGTCAGCCTCAGCAGGTTCTTCATCGCCAGCCCGGCCACGCCCGTCCTGGCCATGGACGCCGCGCTGGCCCTGGGCCGCGACCTGATCCTCACCCCCGGCGTCTACGACCTGAACGCGCCCATCCTGGTCACCCGGCCCGGCACCATCGTGCTCGGCCTCGGCTTCCCGACGCTCGTGCCCCAGCACGGGACGGCGGCCATGCAGGTGCTGGCCCCGACCGGGGTCAAGCTCTCCGGGATGATCTTCGACGCCGGCCCGCAGAACTCGCCCGTGCTGCTCCAGGTCGGCCTGCCCGGCACCGGGGGCCTGGGCGACCCGGCCCAGCCGAGCCTGGTCCAGGACGTGTTCTTCCGGATCGGCGGGGCCACCGCCGGGTCGGCCACCAGCAGCCTGGTGGTCAACAGCTCCGACGTCATCCTGGACGACATCTGGGCCTGGCGCGCCGACCACGGCGCCGGGGTCGGCTGGACCCAGAACACGGCCAGCACCGGGGTCACCGTCAACGGCAACAACGTCACCGCCTACGGCCTGGCCGTCGAGCATTACCAGAAGAACGAGGTGATCTGGGCCGGCCAGCACGGCACGGACATCTTCTTCCAGAACGAGATGCCCTACGACCCGCCCAGCCAGGCGGCGTGGATGTCGGGTCCCGGCACCGACGGCTACCCGTCGTTCGTGGTCGCCCCCGGCGTCACCAGCTTCGCCGGCTACGGCATGGGCAGCTACTCGTTCTTCGACCTGGGCCTGCCGATCGAGTCGGCCACGGCGTTCCAGGTACCTGCCGCCGCCGGGGTCGAGCTGCACGACATCTTCACCCGGTTCCTGAACGGCTCGGGCAGCATCGACTCCGTGGTGAACGGCACGGGCGCGGCGGTCACCGCGGCCAGCCCCGGCCCCAGCGACGTGGTCAGCTACCCGTAGCCGTAGGGGCGGCCGCCGCGGCCGTCCTCGCGGGCGCCGGCCGGGCGCCGAGGTTCCGCCAGCTCCGCTGGCTGAGCCCCGCGAGGACGGCGGCGGCGGTGATCGCCGCCGCGAACGGGAAGAACGGAGCGGGCCCGATGGCGTGCACCAGCACGGCGCCGAGCGCCACGGAGACCGGGAAGGTCCCGAACGCAGCCAGCATCACCAGGCCCATCAGCCGGCCCAGCAGCGCCGGCGGCGCCCAGCGCTGGACCAGCGTGATCATCATGACGTTCCCGAGGCCGTTCATGGCGCCGACGGCGACCAGGGCCGCCCCGTCCGGCAGCAGGCCGCCGAGGAAGGGCACCGCGGCCAGGAAGATGGACTCGACGATGAAGACCGCGGAGCCCACGATGGCGGGACGGCGCCCGCCGCGGATCTGGCTGGCCGCCAGGGTGCCGATCAGCGCGCCCGCGGCGAACGCGGCGACCAGCCCGCCGTAGCCGGCGGCGCTCGCGTGCAGCGGCCCGTGGGCCAGCGCGGGCAGCGCCACTTCGCTCTCCCCGCCCATCCCGAGGTTGGCGGCCAGGACGACCAGCACTATGACCTGCAGAACCCGCTCCGAGCGGAGCATCCCCGCCAGCGTCGGCGCGGCCGGACCGGTGCTGGCCGCGGCATCGGCTGCGGCGGCGCGGGGCGCGGGTCCGGCGCCGGTATCGACCGGGCTGGCCGGCGCCGCGCGGTCAGCAGGTGCGCCGGCTTCACTGGCGCCGGCGGCGGTCGCCGGCGGCCCGGCGGCCGGGCGCGGTGCCCGCTGGGCGGAGCGGACCCCGGCCAGCGTGACCGCCGAGATGACGAAGGTGGCCGCGTCGAACGCGAAGGCGGACGCGGGGCCGACGAAACCGACCAGGACGCCGCCGATGGCGGGCCCGGCCAGCATGGCGACCTGGTTCCCGGCCGACGACAGCGCGTTCCCGGCCAGCAGGTCCCCGGCGGGCAGCAACTCCGGGATGACCGAGAACGAGCCGGGCAGGAAGAACCCCTCGCCCGCCCCCAGGACCACGGCCATGGGCACCAGGATGACGGCCCGGGCCGGTCCCGTGGCGGCCGCCACGGCCATCGCGGCCACGGCCAGGACCCGCACCGCGTCGGACGTCATCATGACCGTCCAGGGCCGCCACCGGTCGGCCGCATGTCCGCCGAAGACCAGCGCCACCGTGCGGGGGATGCCGTAGGCGGCCAGGACGGTGCCCAGCAGCAGCGTGCCGCCGTGCGTGGCCAGGACGTACCAGGGCAGGGCGATGGCGTAGCAGGAGTCGCCGACGGCCGAGGCCAGCTGGCCGCCGGCCAGCCGGCGGTAGCCGCGGTGACGCAGCGGGGCCAGCCCCTGCGTCAGCCGCCGGATCACGACGGCACCCCCGGCGTCCCGCCATCCGGCGCGCCCCCGCCACCCGGCGCGGCGCCGCCCTCGGCGCCCGCGGGCGGGACCGCTATCGGGTAGGACAGCACCGACATCTCCACGGGCACCGAGCCGGCCGGCCGGCTGGCCGGGTCGGCCATCCGCTCCACGAAGCGCGGCAGCAGGATGCGGCTCAGCTCGTCGTTGAGCGCTTCCAGCTCATCGGCGGTGAGGTAGAACAGGTACGTGCTGTCGCCGGCCGCCTGGCGCCACTGTGCCGGGTAGCCGTTCCGCGAGTCGAGCCAGGCCTGGTACCGGGCGAACTGCCGCTCCCGGAAGATGTGCATCACGGCGTTGGTGGCCAGCTGCAGCTCGAGGTTCTCGGGGTTGGTGGTGAACGACATGCCGATGGAGGTCATCCGCCAGGGCCGCGCCCGCCCCCTGCCTCCGCCCGCTTCCTCCACGAACCCGTACCTGGCCAGCTGGCGCAGGTGAAACGAGCAGGTCGTCGGCGTCTCGCCGATGCGCTCGGCGGCCTCGGTGGCGGTCATCGGCCCGGTTATCAGGAGTTCCTCGATGAGGGCGACCCGCACGGGGTGGGCCAGCGCGCGCAGTGTCCGGGCGTCGGTGATCTCCCGCACCCCGCGCGCCCCGGCCGTCCCGCCCGCGGCCGCATCCCCTGGCGCGAGGGCTGCGTCAGCATCGTCGTTAGTCATCTCTCGAGAGTTATCTATTGAGAGATGACTGTCAAGAGAAAGCTCTCGAGAGATATCTCTTGAAAAGAGGTGTCAGCCAGCAGGCGCGGCCGGGACCGGGCGGCCGCGCGCCGGCCCGGTCATGAGGAAACGGGGGCGTCCAGGAACTCGGCGATCAGCCCGGCCAGGTACATGGCCCGGTCGCTCTGGATCGAGTGCCCCGAGCCCTCGACGATCTCGATCCGCGCCGACGGCTGCCGCCGTTCGAACTCAGCCTGGTCGTCATCGTGGATGTAGAACGATTTCTCCCCGCGGACCAGCATGAGCGGCATGCGCAGCGACTCGAGGTCGCCCCACAGCGCCGCCGTCGTCTCGGCCCGCGACGGGGTCCCCGGGGCCGGCGGCGGCCCGCCCCGCCGCCCGTCATAGCGCCAGCCCCAGCGCCCGTCGGGGAACTGCCGCGCATTGTGCAGGACTCCCGGCCGCATCGACTCGGGCGGCCGGCCGGGCTGCGCGGCGGCGGCCGCGGCCAGCATGGCCTCGAACGACTCGAACGTCGGCGGGCCGCCCAGCAGCGCGGCCACGCCGCGCTGGTCGTTGGTCATGGCCTGGACCCGGGTGCCCACACCGGGCGTGATGTCCACGATGACCGCCCGCGGGACCAGCTCGGGATGCTCGGCCGCCATCCGGATCAGGGTCAGCCCGCCCAGCGACATGCCCACCACCAGCCGGGGCGCCGGGGCCAGCTGGGCCAGCGCCGCGGCCACCGCCACTGCGCTGGTCCGCGGCCGGTAGTCGGCGTCCTCGCGCCAGTCCGAGTGGCCGTGACCCGGCAGGTCGACCGCGACCAGCGGCCGGCCCAGGGCCATCGCCACCGAGTCCCAGGTGTGCGCGTTCTGGCCGATGCCGTGCATGAGCACCAGCTCGGGCTCGGCCTCGCCCCAGACCAGGGCGGATATGTGCTGGCCGCCGCCGACCTCGACCGTGCGCCGCTGCACCGCCGGCCGCCCCGTCCAGGGGATGCCCTCGTGCTGTGCGTAGGACTCCAGGAAGCCGAACTCGTCGTAATGGAGGGCCTCGAACTCGTTCACCAGGAATCTTTCTCGTGTAGGCACGGGCAGGTCAGCCAGGGCGGCTCCGCGGACGGGCCGCCGGAGCCGGGCCAGGGCTCGGGACGGGCGCTGGCCCGGGGCGCAATCGCCCCGGACCAGCGCCCGGCCCCGGGCAGCTAGGCCAGCCGCGGCTCCTTGGGCAGACCGAGCACGCGCTCGCCGATGATGTTGCGCTGGATCTCGTTCGAGCCGGCGTAGATCGTCCCGGCCCGCGCGGCCAGGAACAGGTCCTGCCAGTGGTCGGTCGGGTAGTGCTCACCCGACGGCCGCAGCATCGCCTCCGAGCCCTCGATGCCGACCGCGATCTCGCCGACCCGGCGCCAGTACTCGCTCCAGAACAGCTTGACCAGGGACGCCTCCGGCCCCGGCTGCCTGCCCGCCGCGAGCTGGGCCAGCGTCCGCAGGCCGCTGAACTTCATCAGCTGGACCTGGGTGTAGGCCCAGGCTAGCTGCTGGCGGACCAGCGGCTCGGCCGTCTTGCCGTGCTTGCGGGCCATCTCGACCAGCTCCCAGTACTCCTTCTCAAAGCCCAGGTACTGCAC
>FSXZ01002230.1_pt1 | contig 12678 bp, 10 predicted proteins | sample 1638121 | NCBI WGS metagenome assembly FSXZ01 (sample SAMEA3914788, study PRJEB12502) | metagenome | biome: forest; material: soil | place: Canada | collected 2011-07-03 | depth 0.1 m
CAGGTTCGCCACGTGCACGTCGATGACGTGGTCCTCGCCCGGCCAGTCGGTGCGCCAGACCCGACGCGCCAGGCTGTCGCGCTCCCACACCCGGCGCGGACGGCTCATGAACGCCTCGAGCAGGTCGAACTCGGTCCGGGTGAGCTCCACCGGTTGCCCGGCCAGCGTCACCTCGCGGCTTTCCCGATCCATCAACAGCTCGCCGATCCGCAGCACGGCCGCGTCGTCCTCGGCGCCCTGCGCGCCCGGGTCGGGCAGCCGGGGGCGGCGGAACATCGCGCCGACCCGGGCCCGCAGCTCGCGCGGCGAGAACGGCTTGCCCAGATAGTCGTCCGCGCCCACCTCGAGCCCGATCAGCCGGTCCGTCTCCTCGGCCCGTGCTGTCAGCATGATGATATAAGCATTCGTCATACCGCGCAGGGTCCGGCAGACCTCGATGCCGTCCATGTCCGGCAGCGTCAGGTCGAGGGTGACCAGGTCCGGCGGCCGGCGGCGCGCCTGCTCCAGCGCGCTCGCTCCGGTGCCGGCGCCCACCGGCTCGAACCCGGCCTGGCGCAGCGTGTCGCACAGCAGCAGCCGGATGTCCGGCGCGTCCTCCACGATCAGGGCGATCCGGCGGCGTGGCTGCTCGTCCACGGCTATGGCCCGTCTCCCGCCGCCTCGGTCGCCGCGGGGTCGAGTTCGTCCACCAGCCCGGACAGCCGCCGCACGCTCGCCTGCACCGTCCGCAGCACGTCCGCCTGCTCCGGCGTGACCGGGCCGTAGCTCCCGTCCGCGAGTAGTTCCAGATAGCCCAAGGCACTGGTCAGCGGGGTGCGCAGCTGGTGGGTCAACGGGCCGAGCAACTCGGCTCCGCGCGCGCCCAGCGGACGCAATGCCTCGACCAGGGCCACCGTGGGCCGTGCCGTGTCAGCCACCCGACCAGGGTAGTTCGGCGCCGGGGGAGCGGCGAGTCGGCCGCCGCGCGAAGCACCGGCCGAACCCTTGAGCAAACGCTGACCCACGCTTGAAGGCCGCTGGATCTTCGCCGATGAGGCTGGGATGAACAGGGCGCGAGAAGCCCCGCCGGATCAGGAACAGGTGAGAGAACGATGGCGATCCTCGAAAGCCTCCAGTCGCCGCCGCGGACCGCGGCCGCGACGTCCCGGACTGCGCGCCGGCTCCCGCCGATCCCGGCCACCGCCGCGCTGCCGCGTTCGCCCCGGGTGAGCGTGGTCATCCCGGCCCGCGACGAGGCGCTCAACCTGCCGCTGGTGCTGGCCGAACTGCCCGCGGGCCTGCACGAGGTGGTCCTGGTGGACGGCGGCTCGGTGGACGGCACGGTGGCCGCGGCCCGGCGCGCCCGGCCGGACGTGCGGGTGGTGCACCAGACCCGGCGCGGCAAGGGAAACGCACTGGTCTGCGGGATCGCCGCGTGCACCGGTGACATCGCGATCCTGCTGGACGCCGACTACTCGGCCGACCCCGACGAGATCGCCGTGTTCGTGGCGAAGCTGCGCGAGGGCGCCGACCTGGTCAAGGGCAGCCGCTTCCTGGGCCAGGGCGGCAGTTCGGACCTGACCGCGCTGCGCCGGCTGGGCAACAAGACCCTGCTGTTCCTGATGAACCGCCTGTACCGCACCTCGTTCAGCGACCTGTGCTACGGCTACAACGCGCTGTGGACCCGCTGCTTCCGGGACCTGGAACTGCCCCCCACCGGTGCGGCCGAGCCGCAGTTCGGCGACGGCTTCGAGTTCGAGACCGTACTCGCCGCGCACGCCGCCACGGCCCGTCTGGAGATCGGCGAGGTGCCCTCGTTCGAGCGGGACCGGCGGTTCGGCGAGAGCCACCTGAACACCTGGCGCGACGGACTGCGGGTGCTGCGCGCGATCCTGCGCGAGCGGCTGCCCTCGGTGGCCGCGCACCCGGCCGGCTCGCCCGGCGCGGCCTCGGCCGAACTGCCGCGGATGGCGCCGGTCGCGGTGGCCGCGGAGAAGCGGTCATGAAGACGAGCGCGGCGCTCGCCGTGACCGAACTGGACCTCGACGCCCCGGACGGGCCGCTGGTCGGACCGGACCGGCCGACCACCGTGCTGGCCCTGGTCCGGCTGCACCGGCACCCGCTCGGCGCGGTGGAGGTGCGGGTCGAGAGCGGACACCCCTTCGCCACCCGGCTGCGCCGCGCGGCCGTGGCCGAACTCGGCCCGGCCATTCTCGAGCACGAACTGCACGATCAGGCCGCCGAGCCGCTGCCGTGGGAGCGCGCGGGGTACGCACCCGGCGCGTCCACCGCCCCGGCCGCCTTCGCCCCCGCCGCCCCGGCCGTGCCCGGCGCCGCCGAAGCGCCGCCGGTGCCGCTGCCGTGGGATCCGGCCGAGGCCGTGCCGCCCTGCCTGCTCCGCCGGGTCCGCCTGCTCGACGACCCGCCGCCGATCAGCGTCGTGGTGGGCACCCGGGAGCGGCCGGACCGGCTGGCCCGCTGTCTCGACTCGCTCGCCGCGGTGCGCTACCCCCGGTTCGAGGTCCTGGTGGTGGACAGCGCGCCGGAGACGGACGCGAGCCGTCGCGTGGTGGACCGGGCCGTGGGCCCGGTGCGCTACCTGCGCACCCGCCGCCCCGGCCGGGCCGCCGCGCACGCGCTCGGCGCGGCCGAGGCCACCGGCCGGCTGATCGCCTTCACCGGCGCCGACGTGCGGGTGGACCGGGACTGGCTGCCCGCGCTGGCCGAGTCCTTCGCGGACGCCCGGGTCGGCTGCGTCGCCGGACTGACCATGCCGGTGGACGCGGCGGTGCCGCCGCACGGGATCCTCACCCGCGGCGGCGCCTGGCACCCGGACACCTCCGGACTGAACCTGGCCGTGGACGCCGACCTGGCCCGCGACCTGGGCGGATTCGAGGCCGGCGCGGTGGCCGAACTGTCCGCGCAGGCCGCCTACCAGCCGGACGCGGTGGTCTGGCGCGAGCACCGGCGGCGCGGCGCGGCCGTCGCCGCCCTCGCGCTCGGCGCGGGCTCGTGACCGCGCGCTCAGCTCCGGCCGTGCACCCGGGCGTGCACCGCGCGGGTCACCTGGGGGCTCGCGTACCCGGTCCCGCACACGAACCGCATCAGCGGCCCGTACGAGGCGGCGGCGGGGAAGCCGACGAAGTAGAGCCCGGGGATCGAGGATTCATAGCCGGGGCCGAGCCTGGGCCAGTGCTCCACCCGGTCCAGCGCGGTACGGATCTCCGGGCTCAGGAACGGGAACGAGTCGGGTCCGATCCGATAGCCGGTGGCCGCGATGACGTGGTCCACCGCCAGCGCGTCGGCGGACCCGTCCGGGGCGGTCAGCCGCAGCACCGCCCCGTCGTCGCCGGAGCCCGGCTCCACCCCGGCCACCGCCTGACCGGTCCGGATCGGCACTCGGCCCTCCACGCGTTCGCGCAGCCACCACGCCCCGGCCGGCCCGAGCACGCGCCGGACGAGTTCGAGCCGGGCCGCGTCCGGCAGGTGCCGGATCGCGGCCGGTCCCTTGGCCACCGCGTACAGCGGCCAGCCCGGGCCGAGCGGGCCCTGCGGCTTGGGAATCCGCTCGTACATCCCGCGCAGCCCGCCCGGCTCCGGCTGGAACGGCGATCCGGCGAACACGACGCCGGGCTTGCGCACCACCAGGGTCGGGCGGGCCCCGGCCTCGGCCAGCAGCGCCGCGCTCTCCAGCGCGGACTGCCCGCCGCCGACCACCGCCACCGGCCGCCCGGCGAACGCGGACAGGTCGGTGTGCGCGGAGCTGTGCGAGACCGCGGCCCCGTCCAGCCGCAGTTCCGTCGGGACGTGGGCATGCCCGATCAGCCCGCTGGCGAGCACGACCGTTCGGGTGCTGAAGCGCTCGCCGGCCGCGGTGGAGACGGCGAAGCCGTCCGCGCCCTCGCGCTCGATCGAGGTGATCTCGGTCTGCTCGACCGCGGGCGCGAGTGTATCGGCGAACCAGTCGCCGTACTCGAGGAACAGCGCGATCGGCACCGCCTCGTGCTCGCCCGGCATCCGGGTCCCGGCGATCCGGCAGTAGTCCGCCAGCCCGAACCCGGTGCGCCCGGCGGCGATGCTGGAGGCCGCCGGGGTCGACTTCAGGAACATCCCGGCGGGCATGTGCGCCCGCCACGTGCGCATCGGCTGGCCGAAGATCCTGGTGCGCAGCCGGTGCCGGCGCAGATGCGCGTAGGCGGACAGGCCGTAAGGCCCGGCGCCCAGCACGAGTACGTCCGTGGAAGAGGTCATGGCGCGGTCCCTGGGAGCGAGGTGTCGCGCGCCCGAGGCCGCCGGATGCGGCGCCCAGATATGCGCGGGTTGATACGGCTCAGGCTCTCACGCCGGGTCGCGGCCTGCGCGTCGGGCGGGTGAGGGGCCGATGGGCGAGTGGCAGGCGGCCCGGGCGGGGCGGAGAATCGCGAACATGGCGGCGTTCTCGCATGCCCCGTCCCCGGAGCTGGACCGCGAACGCCCGGTGCTCGTGGTCCGGGTCGGGCGTGCGCCGCTGCTCAACCACGGGGCCGTCGGCGCGATCCGCAGTCTCGGCCGGCTCGGCGTGCCCGTCTACGCGCTCACCGAGGACCGGTCCGCGCCCACCGGCGCCTCGCGCTACCTGACCCGGCGCTTCGTCTGGCCGGTCACCGGCGCCGAGCCGCCGCAGCACCTGGTCGCGCAGTTGCGCGGGATCTGCGCGGGACTGGACCGGCGGGTGGTGGCCCTGCCCACCAGCGACGAGGCCGCCGTACTGCTCGCCGAGCACCGGGCCGAGCTCGGCGACCTGCTCATCCAGCCCGAGGTCGCCCCGCAGCTGCCCCGGCGGCTGATCGACAAGTACGCCATGTTCGAGCTCTGTTCCGAGCTCGGGCTGCCCACTCCGCGCTCGTGCGTGGCCGCGTCGGGCGCCGAGCTGGCCGAGGCGGTCGACCGGCTGGGGCTGCCGGTCGTGGTCAAGAACGCCGACCTGTCCGGGCGCCTGGACAACCCGATCGCGGCCACCACCACCAAGCTCTCCACCGCCGCCGACGTGGCGGCGATGGCCGCGGCGCTGGAGCGGGGCGGGTCCAAGCGGCTGCTGGTGCAGGAGTTCGTGCCCGAAGACGCCTGGTCGGGCCGGCCGGCCGACTGGTTCGCGCACGTCTACTGCGCGCGGGACGGCGGCATTCCGCTCGTGTTCACCGGCCGCAAGCTGCACAGCTGGCCGCCCGGCGGCGGCGTGACGGCGCGCGGGGTGGCGGTGGCGAACCCGCGGTTGCACGAGCTGGTGCGGGAGGTGTGCCGGGCGGTCGGGTATCGCGGCATCGGGGATATGGATTGGCGTTTCGACGCCCGCGACGACACCTACAAGCTGGTCGACTTCAATCCGCGGCTCGGCGCGCAGGCGCAGCTGTTCCGCACCACCGCCGGCGTGGATCTGGTGCGGGCGATGCACCTGGATCTGACCGGCCGTCCGATTCCGCCGGGGGATCAGATCAACGGCCGGGTGCTGTACGTCGAGCACCTCGACGCCGCGGCCACCTTCGCCCAGTGGCGCCACGGCGGCCTCGGCCGCGCCCCGCGCCTCGGCGCGCCGGTGACCGGGCGGGAGACGGCCTGGTTCGCCTGGGACGACCCGGTGCCCTTCGCCGTCGTCTCGGCCAGGTTCGGGCGCAACATCGCGGTCAGGACGCTGCGACGGTTCCTCGGCCGAGTTCGACCGGGCGATTGATCACGCCCGGGTCGGTCAACAGGGCCGATCCGTTCCGGTTCCGGGTTCCGGTCGGGCCGACCTGCCCGTTCCAGGCCATGAAGTACGCGGCGAGCGGATACCGCGTGTGCAGGGCGTCGATCCAGGCCGCGAAGTCCACGTTCGAGTCGGCCTCGTCGTTCCCGTTGTCTCCGCCGAGTTCGGTGAACGCGAACGGCTTGCGCTCGCTGCGGGCGAGGCCGGACAGCTCCTGGTAGGTACGCGGTACGTCGTCGGTGCGCGCGCTCGCGGGCCCGGCGGGCTCGTTGGTGTAGCAGTCCGCGCCGATCACGTCCACGGAGCGGCCGTTCGGGTAGTAGTCCGTGGCGGCGATCCCGCTGCTCGCGACCGCGCCCGCCCCGTCCGTCTCCTCGCAGCCGGGCGACCAGACCCAGAGCACCTCGTGCCCCGCCGACCCGAGCAGCTTATTGACAGACGAGAACATCTCCCGCCAGACCTGGCGGAAGACCGCCGGGCTCTGCCCGCTCCACCAGAACGCCTGGCCGTTCATCTCCAGCAGCGGTCGGAACAGCACCGGCACGCCCGCATCCGTCAATCGGGCCAGACCCGCCGCGATCTGGGTGAGCTGCGCGTCCCACGCGCGGCCGATCGCGGTGTCCGGCTGGGTCAACTGGGTGAACTGCGCCGCGTCCATCGGAGTGGTGAACGCCGCTCCGGACGGATTCGGCCCGTGCACGCTCACCGTGACCAGGCCGCCGTCCGCCGCGTACTGCCGCAGCCCGGCGTCGCAGGACGTGTCGATCATCGGCTGCCCCCGGCTCGGCACGTTCGGCACATCGGCGAAATCGCAGCCGATCAACCCGGGCAACCTGCCGCCGACCGACCAGGACTGCCCGTCGAAGCCCGAGCCGTACCCGCCGAAATACCCCGAGAGCAGCCGCGGACCGGACCCGCGCGCGGGCAGGGCGGCCAACCGGTCGAGCTCGGTCCGCGCCGCCGCCCCCGCCTGCGGATCGGCGGGCGCGCTCGAGTCCACCGGGACCGGCCCGGCCGACGCGCAGCCCGCCGCGCCCGCTCCGCTCAGCCCGATCACGGCGGCCGCCGCGAGCAGAACCACGCGCCGCACGCCTCCCGCCTTCCTGGTGCTCGCGCCGCCCTGACGGCCCGTCGGCGCGTCCGCCGGGGCCGCGGCTGTCCGATTGCGTGGATATACGCCCCAGATTACGGTGGTATCGCCGCAACCATAGCCGCGAGAAAGGCGTGCCGCGCCATGCCACGCCCGCTCGAGACACACCCCGAACCGCGCGTCCACCCCGAGGGGTCGTCAGAACCCCTGCTCACGACGGTGACGCGCTTCGCCCAGTTCGCCACGCTCGAATCCGACTGGCGGGCCCTGGCCGACGAGGCCGCGCCGCTCAACCCCTACGCCTCGCCGGACTGGACCCTGACCTGGCTGCGGCACGCGGCGGCCGAGTCGGAGCTCTCGGTCCTGACGATCCGTCGGGGCCCGCGCCTGATCGGGCTCGCCCCGTTCTACCTGCGTGACCTCGGCGGTCTCGCCCGTCTCGCCCGCACGGCCCAACTCGCCGGAACCGGTCGGCTCGGCGCGCTCACCGAGCTCCCGCAGGTCCTCGCCGCCCCCGGCGAGACCCGCCGGGTGCTGCGGGCCGTGGTCGGCCACTGGCTCGCCCGATCGGACGAATGGGATTGGCTCGAACTTCCCCTGACGGCGGATCAGGGCTGGTTCGAACCGCAGTGGCTCGGCGAGAGCCGGTCCGTGAGCGGCCTCGTCCAGCACAAGACCACCCGTGCCGCGGTCGTCCTGCCGCTGCCCGCGCCGGGACCGGACGCGCCGGACTCGCCCGCCTCGCCGCTGCGTCCGCTGATCAAGCGCAACGTCTGGGAGAGCGTCAAGCGCGCCCGCCACCGGCTCGACCGGGCCGGCCGGCCGTGGGCCATCACCGTGCACAGCAGTCCCGGCGCGGTCCGCGCGGTGCTGCCGGACCTGCGCCGGCTGCACGCCGCGCGCTCGCAGACGGCGGGCGCGCGGGTGCACCCGGACGTGCTCGCCGATCCGCGCCGCCGCGCGTTCTTCGCCGACGCGGTCCACCGGATGGCCGCGTCCGGCCGGGCCGAGGTGCTCACCCTCGACGTCGCCGGCGTGCCGGTGGCCGCGTTGCTGGTGCTGCGCTCGCGCTCGGCCGCGTACCTGGCGCTCAGCGGGCTCGACCCGCGCTGGTGGGAAGTCGGCCCGGTCACGCTGTTGCAGTACACGGCGATGGAGCGCGCGCTCGATCGAGGGGACGTCGAGGTGAATCTGTCCATCGGCCCGGACATCTCCAAGCTGCGCTGGAGCGAACGGGTGGTGCAGCACCCCGCATTCGTGGTCTGCGGCCCGCGCGCCCGGTCGCGGGCGCTGCTGTCCGGCTACGCGGCGGTGGCCGCGGTGGCGGCGGTGCGGCGCGAGGCGGGCCGCCACCGGGTGCGCGAGCGCGACAGCGGGGCGAGGGCCGAGACGCCCGCCGCGCCGGAGAACGCTGCGGGTGCGCGGTCCGGGCCCGCGGCGCAGGGCGGGCGGGCATGAGCAAGCCTCGGATCTGCGTGGTCGGCTCCGGCTGGCGGTTCACCAGCGGCATCAGCTACTACACCTGTCGGCTCTCCGGCGCCCTCGCCGACCACGCCGAGGTCAGCGCCGTCCTGATGCGGCATCTGCTGCCGCGGCGGCTGTATCCCGGGCGTACCCGGGTCGGGCAGCCGCTGGCCGCGCTGGACTACGACCCGCGGGTCGAGGTGTTCGACGGCGTCGACTGGTACTGGGGCGCGAGCATCGTGCGGGCGGTGCGGCTGATCCGGCGCACCCGGCCGGAGGTGCTGGTGCTCCAGTGGTGGACCGGGGTCGTGCTGCACAGCTACCTCGCGCTCGTGCTCGCGGCGCGTTCGGTCGGCGCGCGGGTGGTGGTCGAGTTCCACGAGGTCGAGGACACCGGCGAGGCCCGGCTGCCGCTGGTGAACGCCCTCGTGCGGCACGGTCTGCGCCGGGTGCTGGCCCGTTCGGACGGCTTCCTGGTGCACTCCTCGTTCGACCGCAGCGCACTACGTCAGGCCTATGATCTGACCGGACGGCCCGTCAAGGTCGTTCCGCACGGCCCCTACGACCATCACCGGGCCCTGCACCGGCCGAGCGGCGAGCCGGGCGTGTGCCGGCTGCTCTACTTCGGCACCATCCGGCCGTACAAGGGCCTCGAATACCTGATCGAGGCCTGGGACTCGCTGACCGACGCCGAGGCGGCCCGATTCCGGCTGGCCGTGGTGGGGGAGACCTGGGAGGGCTGGACCAGGCCGATCGAGATGATCGAGGCCTCGCCGCACCGCGACCGGATCACCCTGGTGAACCACTACGTCCCGGACGAGGAGGTCACCGGCTTCTTCGCCGACGCGGACGCCGTGGTGCTGCCGTACCTGCGCTCCTCGGCCAGCGGACCCCTGCACATCGCGATGAGCAACGGCCTGCCGGTCATCGTCACCTCCGTCGGCGGACTGACCGAGGCCGCGGCCGACTACGGCGGCGCGATCCTGGTGCCCCCGGGCGACGCGGCCGCCCTCGCCGCCGCGCTGCGCGAGGTGCCGGAGCGCCGGGGAGCGCGGTATCAGGACCGGCATTCCTGGGCGCCGAACGTGGCGGCGATCCTGTCCTTCGCGGCCGGGGCGGCCGATGCGCGCTCCGGCCGCGAAGACGGCTCGGACCGGTCGGACGGCGCGGACGGCGGCGCCGGCCCCGGGGGATCGAGCGGAGCGAGCGGCTCCGGCCGGTACAGCGGGGTGCGCCCGTGAGGATCGCCATGGCGGCGCCCGGATACCCGCCCACGCTCGGCGGCGTCGAGCAGGTGGTCGCGCACGCGGCGCAGGCGCTGGCCCGGGCCGGACACGACGTCGAGGTCTTCGCCCAACAGCGCGCGCACGCCCCCCGGACCCCGAGCGCCCCGGTCACCGCCGACGCCACCACCGCCGACGTCGCCACCGCCCCGAACGACCTCGCCGAGCCGGGCGCCGAGCCGAACTCCAGCCGGGACGCAGCACCCGAACACGTCGGCTCCACCCGTGCCGAGGCCGGCCGCGAGCGGGCCGCCGAGCCCCCTGCCATCCGCCCCGGCCGCGTCCTCGTGCACCGCTTCGCCACCTACGGCCCGCACGACTACCCCGTCTCGCCCGGGTTGTGGCAGGCCCTCGCGGCGCGGGCCGAGGAGTTCGACATCGTCCACGGCCACAGCTACCACACGCTCACCGGGCTGGCCGCCGCGCTCGGTTCGCGGTCGCGGGCGCCGTTCGTCTTCTCGCCGCACTACCACGGCACCGGCCACTCGCCGCTGCGGGCCGCGCTGCACCGGGTCTACTGGCCGGTCGGGTCCTACGTCTTCCACCAGGCCGACGCCATCGTCTGCGTCTCCGCGGCCGAGGCGCAGGTGGTCGCGCAGCACTTCCCCGCGGTGGCGGACCGGTGCCGGGTCGTGCCGAACGGAGTGGACCGGGCCGCGATCCGGGCCGCGCCGCCGTTTCCGGGGAGCCGGCCGACCATTCTGAGCGTGGGCCGGATCGAGCGGTACAAGCGGGTGGACCGGCTGATCGAGGCCTTCGCCCAGCTTGCCTACCCTGACGTACGCCTGGTGGTGATCGGCGCCGGGCCCGACCGCGAGCGGCTGGTGGAGTACGCCCGCGCGCTCGGCCTGCTCGAGCCGGGCGGTCCGCGGGTGGTGCGCTTTCCCGGCCGGGTCTCGCAGGAGGTGCTGCACCGCTGGCTGCGCACCGCCCGGGTGCTGTGCAGCCTGTCCGAGCACGAGGCCTTCGGCCTGGCCCCGGCCGAGGCGCTGGCCGCCGGGGCGACGGTGGTGCTCTCCGACATCCCGGCGCACCGCGAGCTGGCCTCGTGCGGGCCGGTGGAGCTGGTGCGCGCGTCCGAGCCCGCCGCCGCACTCGCCGCCCGGCTCGACCGGCACCTGCACCAGCCCGCCCCGTCCGCCGACGCCGCCAAGGTCGCGGACTGGGACGAGGTGGCCGGGCGTCTGATCGAGGTCTACGATTCCGTCGCCTCCGCGCATCCCCGCGTCCCGCGGCGGTCGGGGGCGCGCCGGTGACGCAGGCCCGGTGGTGGCGGCTCGCCGTGTGGCCGGTGGTGACGCTGGGCGCGGTGCTGGTGGCCTGGAGCTATTCGATCGCCGCGACCCACGACACGGCGGACCAGCTGCACTACGCGGTGTTCTGGGTCGGCGTGCTGCTGGTCAGCGTGCCCACGTTCGTACTCGCGGGCGCGCGCCGCACCCGCGCGGGCACCCGGATGACCTGGCTGCTCGGCTACGCGGCCTTCACCTTCGTGCCGAAGCTGCTGCGCAGTCCCTCGCTGCCGCTCTACTACGACGAGGTGGCCCACTGGCGCCAGACCGTGGACCTGGGCTCCAGCGGCAAGCTGTATCAGCCCAATGCGCTGATCGGGATCATCGCCGACTTCCCCGGCCTGCACATCCTGACCGCCACCGTCGGCGCCGCCACCGGCCTGAGCACCTGGCGCAGTGCCGAGATCGTGCTGTTCGCGGCGCACCTGGCGGCCATGCTGGGCGCGGTCGCGCTGGGCGAGGCGGTGCTCGGCTCGCTGCGGGCCGGCGCGGTCGTCGGCCTCGTCTACAGCCTGAACTCCAGCTTCCTCTATTTCGACACCGAGTTCGGCTACGAGTCGCTCGGCATCGTGTTCTTCATCTGGTGCCTGGCCTGCGTGGGGTGGATGTACCGGGCGCGCACGCGGCGCGCCCGCGCGGCCTGGACCGCGGCCGCGGCCATCCTGGGCGTGAGCGTCGTGCCGGTGCACCACCTCAGCTCCCTGTTCCTGCTGCTCGCGCTCGCCTTCGTCGCGGCGGCCTCGCTGCTCACCCGCCGGGACCGGGACCGGCAAGACGAGGCGGGCAGCGCGCTGTGGGCGAAGCTGCTGGTGTTCGGGCTGCTCGCAGGCATGATCGTGCTCTGGTTCACGGTGGCCGCGCCGCATACCGTCACCTACCTCTCGCCGTACTTCCGCGGCGGGTTCTCCCAGCTGAGCAGGCTGTGGTCGGGCAACGGCAACGGCCGCACGCTCTACAGCGCGACCTCGACGCCGAAGTACGAGCAGCTGTTCGCCTACGCCGCTCCGGTGCTGGTCGGACTGTGCGCGCTGGCCGGGATCCGCATGTTCGTGCGCCGACGCCGCCGGGCCGCCGCCGGAGCGTCCTATGCCGTATGGGACCCGATGCGGCTCGGCCTGAGCGCGTACGGACTGCTCTACTTCCTCGCCCTGCCGTTCATCCTCACCGCCAGCGGGGCCGAGGGGGCGCGCCGCAGCTGGGCGTTCAGCTACCTCGGCGTGGCCGTCCTGGTGGCGCCGGTGCTGCTCGCGCTGCTCGACTCCCCGCGCTGGGCCGGGTCGCCGCGGCGGCGCCGGGCCGCGGGCACGGCCGTGGTCTGCGCCGGGTGTGTCGTGCTGATCGGGAACGTCTCGGCCGGTCTCGACGAGGACTACCGCTTCCCCGGGCCCTACGTCTTCGGCTCGGACACCCGCTCGGTCACCCCGGAGGGCGTCGCCGCCGCGCAGTGGCTGGCCCGCAGCGTCGGCGGCCGGCAGATGATCCTGGCCGACCGTTACGCCGGCCTGCTCTTCGTGCGCGACGCCGCGTCCTGGCCGGCCACCCCCTCGCCCGGATTCCCCGCGTACGACCTCTACTTCTCCGTCGGCAGGCCCTCCGACGCGCTCGTGGCCGAGCTCGCCACCTCGCACTACACCTATATGATCATCGACGATCGGATGGCCACGCAGCCGCCCGCGCAGGGCGAGTACTTCGTGCCCGGCGAGCCGAATCATCCGCCCGCGCCGGGCGCGTTGCGGCAGTACGCCGACTACCCGTGGACCACACTGGTCTACCGGAGCGACCACTACTCGATCTACCGCTTCGACTTCGCCGCGATCGACGCGCACGTCACCGGGAGCACGCCATGAC
>FSXZ01001921.1_pt1 | contig 12667 bp, 11 predicted proteins | sample 1638121 | NCBI WGS metagenome assembly FSXZ01 (sample SAMEA3914788, study PRJEB12502) | metagenome | biome: forest; material: soil | place: Canada | collected 2011-07-03 | depth 0.1 m
GCCGGTGGCCGACGGCATGAACGCCCCGCCGCCGACCGCCTGGATGAACCGCAGCGCGATGAGCAGGTAGATGTTGCCGGCCAGGCCGCAGCACAGGGAGGCGGCGGTGAACAGCACGACCGCGCCTAGGAAGATCCGCTTCCTCCCGTACTGGTCGCCCACCTTGCCGGCCAGCGGCATGATCAGGATCTGGCCCAGCGCGTAGATGGTGATCGTCCACGTGCTCCAGTTGACCTGAGTGTGCAGGTCGCGCTGAAGGGTGGGCAGGGCAGTGGCGACAATGGTCTGGTCAATCGAGGCCATCATCAGGGCCAGCGAGACGATGGCGAAGACCAGGAACCGCCGGGGCTGCGCGGCGCCGGCATCAACCGCGGCGTTCGTCGGCTTGATGTTTTGCTCGGCCACCACGCTTAGACAGTACTCTGCTTGCCGGCAGGCAACTACCCTGGGATATGCCTACTTGTTGCTGAAGGAGTGCCCAGATGGACGATGACGGGGTGATCCGGCTCCGCCGGGTCATCAGCAAGCTCGCCCGGCAGCTCAACGCCTCCTCTACCGGTGCGGGCCTGACCCCGTCCCAGGCCTCCGTGCTCAGCGTCATCGTCGGGCGGGGGCCGCTGAGCCTGGCCGAGCTGGCCGACCTGGAGGGCCTGAACCCGACGATGCTGTCGCGGGTGGTCAGCAAGCTCCAGTCGATGGGGCTGATCGACCGCATCCCCGACCCGGCCGACCTGCGCAGCGCCTCGGTCGCGGCGACCGAGCCGGGCTACCGCATCGACGAGCAGGTCAAGGCCGAGCGGGCGGCGGCGGTCTCCCGGTGCATGGCGGTGCTCGCCGCCGACCAGGAGACCGCCCTGACCGCCGCGCTGCCGGCCCTGGAGGAGCTGGCCGAGGCCATGCGCACCGCCGGGTACGCCGGCACCCCGGCGCCCCGGTCCCGGTAGCGGGCCGGGGGCCGCGTACCCGGCCGAGGCCGGTCAGCCCGTGGCGCGGCGGCCGGGCTGGCGCGGCAGCGGCACGGCGGGGGCCGGGCGGCGGCCCGGCGGCGCCGCCACCGACTCCCGCTCGAGCAGCCGGATCGGCTCGCGGATCAGGATGTCGGCGGCGGGCTGGCCCTCAATTCGGGCCACGAGCGCGTCGACCGCCGCCTGCCCGAGATCGTGCAGCGGCATGCACACGCTGGTCACCGGCACTTCCAGGAAGGCCAGGCACTCGTCCTCGTCGAAGCTCACCACCGACATGCCGCCGGGCACGTCGACCGCCGCCGAGCGCAGCGCGCTCATCAGGCCGAACAGCTGGTTCAGGCTGCCCACCCCGCAGGCGGTCGGGCGCGGCTCGCGGCGCAGCATCCGCAGGCCGGCATCCCAGCCGCCCTCTTCCGTGGCGGCGGCGTGCCGGACGGTCAGGCTGATGCCCTTAGCCGCGCAGATCCGCCGGGCCGTGGCCACCCGCCGGTGCACGGTGTCGACCTCCGCCGGGCCGTCGATCAGGGCGATCCGCTGGTGCCCCAGCCCGGCCAGGTACTCGACGAACCGCTGCACCGCGCCGGCCTCGTCCATGACGACGTCGTTGCCGGGATCGGGGCCGCGCCGGTTGACGTAGACGTGCGGGATGGCCTTGACCAGGGCATGGTGCTCGGGCACCCGCAGCGCCGTGGCCAGGAGCAGGCCGTCCACTCGGCTCTCCTCAACCAGGTACCGGTAGTCACCGGGCGGCCGCGGGTCCTCGGTCGGCTCCTCCATGATCATGACCACGTAGCCGCGCTCGCGGGCCCGCTGCAGGGCGCCGTGCTGCAGCCGGGTCCAGATCGGGTTGCGCAGCAGCGGCACGACCAGGGCGAGCGCCCCGGTCCGGCGCTGCTTCAGCGCCCGGGCCAGGGCGTTGGGCCGGTAGCCCTGCGCCCGGGCCGCGCCCAGCACGCGCTCGTAGGTCTCGGGCCGGATGGACAGGGCCGGGTCGCCGTTGAGCACCCGGGAGACGGTGGAGACATGGACGCCGGCCGCGGCGGCGATGTCGATCAGGCGGGACGCGCGGCGCCGGGCGGGCGGGGCGGCCGGCTCCGGCGGCTCCGCGGCTGGCGCCATGGCCGGCTCCTCCCCTGGCGGCCCTGCCGCCGGCTGTGCCGTCCCGTCCGCGCCCATATCCCTGCCTCGAATGTCCCGGCCCCGGCCTGCTGACCCGCCCGCTAAGGTCAGGCCGTGACCCCGCCGTCTGCCATCAGAACCGTGCCCTGCAAGTAGCTCGCCCCGTCCGAGGCCAGGTAGGCCACGGCGGCGGCGATCTCGCCCGCCGTGCCGATGCGGCGGGCCGGGACGGTGGCGGCCCACCGGTCCAGCGCCGCCGGGTCCTGGCGGATCCAGTCGGCCATCTCGGTGTCGATCAGGCCGGGGCACACGCAGTTGACCCGCACTCCGTCCGGCCCGTGGTCGATGGCCAGGCTGCGGGTGAGCTGCACCAGGCCGCCCTTCGCCGCGCAGTAGGCCGCCCGCTCCCGGCCGCCGCGCACGCCCGCCGTGGAGGCTATGTTGACGATGCAGCCGTCGTGCGCCGCGATCATGGCCGGCAGGAATTCCCGGCACGTGAGGAACGGCCCCTTCAGGTTGGTATCGATCAGCCGGTCCCATTCGGCCTCATCCAGGTCGGGCACCCGCTGGATGCTGAACACGCCGGCCGCGTTGACCAGCAGCCACGGCTCGCCCAGGTCCGCGCGGATGGCCGCCGCCGCGGCGCTGACCGCGGCCGCGTCCCGGACGTCGGCGCCGTAGCCCCGCGCCCCGGGCAGGCCGGCCGCGACCTCGCGCGCCCCGTCACCGCGGGCGTCCAGGCAGGCCACGGCGAACCCGGCCGCGGCCAGGGCCGCGCTGACCGCCGAGCCGATGCCGCCCGCGGCCCCGGTGACTACCGCCGCGCGCGGGCGGCCCGGCATCAGACAACCTCCGCGACGGTCCGCGTCAGCAGGATCGCGGCGCAGAAGGAGCGGTACGTGGACAGCCGGTCCGGGCCGTGGAAGCGCAGTTCCCGGTCGCCGGTCCGCTCGACGCCGCGGGCCCAGGTGGCCGCCTCCGCGATGTCGGTCGTCCGCACCGATACCTCCAGCACGCCGGGATCCAGCGGCGGCGGCCCCGCGGCGGCCGCGGCCGCGACGCCGGCGGCCGCGGCCTCCCGGATCAGCTCGCGGGCCCGGACCGGGTGCAGGCTGTGCGCGGCCAGGCGGCTGACGTGCTCCTTGACCACGGCGCTGTGCACGCCCGGGATGAGGGCGGCGGTCTCCTCGCAGGCCACCCGGTCGCCGGTGACCAGGACCACGGGGACCCCGTAGTGCGCGGCCACCAGCGCGTTGATGCCGGCCTCGCCGGTCACCCGCCCGTCGAGCCGGGCCTCGGTCACCGCGCGCGGGCTGTAGGTGTGCGAGAGGCCGGCGGGCGCGCCGACCGAGCCGTGATAGGAGACGAACAGGACGGCGTCGAAGCTGTCGTCCAGCCCCTGCATCATGTACAGCGGCTTGTGGCTGCCGGAGATGTAGGACGCCCCGCCGGCCAGCTGATCGGCCGGCAGGTTGCGCATGGTCGAGTGCGAGTCGTTGACCACGATCTCGGTCGCGCCGCCGGCCAGCGCTCCCTCGATGGCCGCGTTCACCTCGGCCAGCAGCAGCGCGCGCCCGGCCACCGCCTCCGGGCTGTCGCCCACGCACTGCGCCCAGTCCACGACGCCGGCGGTGCCTTCCATGTCGCTGGACAGGAACACCTTCATACCTGGCTCCGCTTCTCGATCCGGTAGCTGTCGTCGCCGGCCGCCATGACCGCGTAGGTGGCATTCACCCGGGTCGACGCCCCGCCGTGGCGGCCGTCGGGAGTCAGGCACAGGGCCTGCAGCCCGGACCGGTACTCGTCGGGCAGGTCCAGCGTGTCGCGCAGCGCGGCTGCGCACGCCGCGGCCGGGTCGTCCCCGGCGGCCAGGGCCAGCAGCACCGACCGGGCCGTGTTGCCCCGGATGGCCAGCTCGCCCCGGCCCGTGCAGGCCGCGCCGCCGACCCGGTCATCGCAGTAGTTGCCCGACCCGATCAGCGCGGAATCGCCGACCCGGCCCGGATACTTCCACGGGTAGCCGCTGGTACTCACCCCGACGCACAGGTGGCCGGCCGCGTCGAGGGCCAGCACGTTGACCGTGCCCCACAACCCCGGCGGCGGGGTCATGGCCTGGATCCGGCGCAGCATGTCCTGCCGGTAGGCGGCCTCACCCGCGCCCGCGCTGTCGCCGGCCGGGGTCAGCGCCTCGCCGCCCAGTCCCTCCCGCCACAGCTTGGCCGCCTCGTCGGTCAGCGTCTCGCCGCGCTCGATCCCGGTCTCGTCGGCGAACCGCTCGGCGCCGCGGCCGACCAGCAGGACGTGCTGGGGCAGCTGCTCGAGGACGGCGCGGGCGATGGTGATCGGGTGCGGGAACCCGGTCACGGCGGCGACCGCGCCCGCCCGGCGGGTCGCGCCGTCCATGATCGAGGCGTCCAGCTCAACCTCGCCGACCAGGTTGGGCAGCCCGCCCACCCCGACGTAGTGATCGGCCTCGTTGGCCTCGACGACCCGGATCGCGGCCTCGACGGCGTCCATGGCCGCGCCGCCGTCCCGCAGCACCGCCACGCCCGCGGCGAGACCGACCTCGCCGCGCTCGCTGGCGATCATGACTGGCTCGGTGATGGCTCCTCCTTAGTCGGGACGCCGGCCGGCGCCGCGGCGGACGCGGGCCGCTCCAGCGGGAAATGGCAGGCGGCCAGGTGGCCGGGGCGGCCCGGGGCGGCCGTCAGCTCCGGGTCCTCGTGCTCGCAGCGCTCCCGGGCGATCGGGCACCGGGTGCGGAACCGGCAGCCCGCCGGGATCCGCAGCGGGCTGGGCGGGTCGCCCTGGACGGCCGGGGCGTCGTCGACGGCGCTGGGCGTCATGCGCGGGATGGCGGCCAGCAGCCCGCTGGTGTAAGGGTGCCGGGGGCCGGCGTACAGCTCCTCGGTCGGCGCCACCTCGATGATCCGGCCCAGGTACATGACCGCCACCCGGTCGCACAGGTGCCGGACCACGGCCAGGTTGTGCGAGATGAGCAGCAGGGTCAGGCCCAGCTGGTCCTGCAGGTCCTGGAGCAGGTTCAGGATCGTGGCCTGGACGCTGACGTCCAGCGCCGACACCGGCTCGTCAGCGACCAGCAGGCCGGGTGACAGGGCCAGCGCCCGGGCGATGGCGACCCGCTGGCGCTGGCCGCCGGAGAACTGCCGCGGGTAGGCGTGCACCGAGCCGGGGTCCAGGCCCACCAGCCGGATCAGCTCCTCGCTGTAGGACTCGACCTCGGACCGCGGCACGACGTGGTGCACCCGCAGCAGCTCGTGCAGCATGCCGCCCACGGTCAGCCGCGGGTTCAGCGACGAGTAGGGGTCCTGGAAGACCATCTGGACCCGCCGCTGGTCGGCGCGCGAGCGGCGGCCGCGGCGCAGCACCCGGCCGCCCAGCTTGACCTCGCCCGCGTCCAGCGGAACCAGCCCGGTCAGCGCCCGGGCCAGCGTCGACTTGCCGGACCCGGACTCGCCGACCAGGGCCAGCGCCTCGCCGCGCTCGATCGTGAGGTCAACGCCGTCGACGGCCCGCAGCACGCGCTGCTCATGCCGCAGCCGCGCCGCGATGGAGCCCCCGATCGGGAAGCCGACCGACAGCCCGGTCGCCTCCAGCAGCGGCCCGCTTTCCGTCTCGTCACTCGAAACGAAGCCCTTCAGGGTCACGCCTGCCGGCATCCGCGCCGGCTTCGCGTCGGTCATCGGGCCGCTCCCTCAGCGGTCAGTGGTTCCAGGCACCGCTCGTAGTGCAGGCAGCGGGTCGACCGGCCGCCCGGCAGCAGCCGCAGCTCGGGCATCTGCTCCGTGCAGTCCAGCTCCGCGAACCCGCAGCGCGGGTGGAACCGGCACCCGGACGGCGGGCTGATCAGGCTGGGCGGCGAGCCGGGGATGGGCACCAGCGAGTCCCGGACCTGCTCGACATCGGGGGCCGAGTGCAGCAGCCCGAGCGTGTACGGATGGCAGGGCTGGGCGAAGACCTGCTCGACCGCGCCCTGCTCCACGATCTGGCCGCCGTACATGACGGCCAGGGACTGGCACAGCTGGGCCACCACGGGCAGGTCGTGCGTGACGAACAGCAGGCTGACCCCCGACTCCTGGCACAGCCGGTGCAGCAGGCGCAGGATCTGGTCCTGGATGGTCACGTCGAGCGCCGTGGTGGGCTCGTCGCACAGGATGACCTCAGGCTCGCAGGACAGCGCGATCGCGATCATCACGCGCTGCCGCATGCCGCCGGAGAACTCGTGCGGGTAGGCCTTGAACCGGCGCTCCGCGTCCGGGATGCCCACCCGCCGCATCAGCTCGACCGCCCGCTCGGCGGCCTTGGACCGGCTGTAGCCCATGTGCACCCGGGGGCCCTCGGCGATCTGCCAGCCGACCCGCATGACCGGGTTGAGCGCGCTCATCGGCTCCTGGAAGATCATGGACAGCTTCGGCCCGCGGATCCGGTTCAGCGCCGAGCCGGGCAGCGGGACCAGGTCCACCCCGTCGAGCCGGATCTGCCCGGCGGTGATCTTCGCCTCGGGCGGCAGCACGCCCAGGATGGCCCGCAGCGTCATGCTCTTGCCCGAGCCGGACTCGCCGACCAGGCCCACGGCCTCGCCGCGGGGTACCTCCAGGGACACGCCGTCCACGGCCCGGACCACGCCGCGCCGGGTCGAGATCTCCACGTGCAGGTCGCTGACCTCGAGCACGTTGGCGCTGGCGGGGCCAGCAGCAGCGGTCAGGTCGCCGCCGGTCATGACTGGCCCGGCCGCAGCAGGTCGGCGAGCCCGTCGCCGATCAGTGAGAGAGCCAGGCCGGTGATCACGACGGCCAGGCCGGGCAGGGTGGTCAGCTGCCAGTGCGTGGTCAGGAAGTTCTGCCCGTTGGCGATCATGCTCCCCCAGTCCGGAGTCGGCGGCTGGATGCCCAGTCCCAGGTAGCTCAGCGTCACGATGGCCAGGATGTCCTGCACGATGTCCGACATCGCGTAGATGATGGCCTGCGTGATGACGTTGGGCAGCAGGTGGCGGCCCATGATGCGCAGGTTCGACAGGCCGCCGGACTGGGCGGCGAGGACGTACTCCTGCCGCTTGGCCACGAGGATCTCGCCGCGGATGATCCGCGCGTAGGACACCCAGCCGACCGCGGTGATGGCGATGTAGATGCTGCGCTCGCCCGGCCCCAGCACGAAGACCAGGGCGATGATGAGCACGTAGAACGGGAACGCGACGACGATGTCGACCACGCGCATGATGACCAGGTCGACCCAGCCGCCGAAGTATCCGGCCACGCTGCCCAGGATCGTGCCGAGCACGAACGGGAACAGCACCGCGATGAACGCGACCTGCAGGTCGACCCGGCCGCCGTAGAGCAGCCGCGACCAGGTGTCCCGGCCCAGCTGGTCGGTGCCGAGCAGGTGGTGCGCGCTCGGCCCGGACAGGATGGCGTTCAGGTCCTGCGTATCGGGGTTGTAGGACGTCAGCAGCGGCGCCGCGATGACCATGAACAAGATCACGGCCAGCAGGATCAGGCCGGCCAGCAGGGCCGGCGTCCGGTACCAGCCCGCCTTGCGGGCCTGGGCGCGCTCGGGGGCGACGGTGACCAGGGAGGCGGCGGTCACCGGTCGAACCGCACTCTCGGGTCGAGCGACGCGTAGGTCACGTCGGTCAGCAGGTTGACCAGGACCACCATGACACCGAAGACGAGGGTCACCCCCTGCACGACCGGGAAGTCCCGGTTGAAGATGGACTGGATCATCAGGCTGCCGATGCCGGGGACGGCAAAGACGTTCTCGACGATCAGCGTGCTGCCGATCAGGAAGCCGATGTTGATGCCGAGCACGGTCACCGCCGGGATGACGGCGTTGCGGAGCACATGGCGGACGAACAGCCGGCGGCCGGGCACGCCCTTGGACCGCGCGGTGGTGATGTAGTCGGCCCCGAGCACGCTGAGCATGCTGGCCCGCAGGCTGCGGATGACCACCGGCGAGAGCCCGATGGCCACCGTCAGGCTGGGCAGGAACATGGCCCGCAGGTGGCCGCCGATGCCCGTGCCGTAGCCGGTGACCGGGAAGATGTGCAGGCTCAGGGCCAGCCCGTACTGGAGCAGCAGCCCGACCCAGAAGGGCGGCATGCCGAGGCCGAACAGCGGCACGGCGCGGACCAGCTGGTCACGGATGCCGTTCTTGCGGGTGGCCGCGATCATGGCCAGCGGCACGCTGATCACGATGGCCAGGACGGCCGCGTAGATGATCAGCCACAGGGTGGGCGGCAGCCGGCCGGCGATCAGGCTGGCCGCCGACTGGCCGTAATACAGGCTCGTGCCCAGGTTGCCGTGCAGCAGGCGGTCCAGGAACAGCCAGTACTGGCTGGCCAGCGGGCGGTTCAGGCCCCACTCGCGGTGCAGGATCGCGATCGCCTTCGGCGTCGCGTGGATGCCGAGGATGGTGCGGGCCGGGTCGCCCGGGATCAGGTGGATCATGAAGAACACGATGATCGTGACGCCGATGGCGACGGGAATGAGCAGGAGCAGCCGCCGGAACACGAAGGTCATCCGACCCACGGATCCCTCACCTTCTTTGCGGGAGCGCCCCGCCGCCCGGGCAGGCCAGCGGCCTGCCCGGGCGGGGGCTTACGGGGACAGCTACTTGCTAATCCATACATTCTGCATGTGGTAGTTGCCGAGCGGCGTGACGAAGAAGCCGTGCACGTTGCTGCCGGTGGCGTAGGGATAGGGCGAGTAGTACAGGTAGGCCATGAACGCGTCCTGCGCGGCGTCGGTCTGGATGATGTTGTAGAGCGACTGCCGCGTCGCCGGCGTGGTGGTCTGCTCGGCCAGGTGGGCGTCCTTCACGACGGTGGGGTTGTCGTAGTCGGTGAAGAACGACTTGGCCCCCGAGGTCGGGTCCACCGCGAAGGTGACCAGCTCGTCCGGGTCCGGGATGTCCATCGTCCACAGCGTCAGCGTCATGTCGTACTTCAGCGTCTGCTGGTCGTTGTCCGCGGTGTTCGGGTCGAGCTGCTGGACGTTGAGCTTGATGCCCAGCGGCTTGAGCTCGGCCTGCAGGATGGTGGCGATGGTGGAGTAGTCGGAGTCACCCGAGGGGATCAGGATCGTGGTGGTGAAGCCCTTGGGCACGGTGGACTGCGCCATCTGCGCCTTGGCCTGGGCCAGGTTGTACTGGTAGCCGGGGGTGCTGGGGTCGTAGTACGGCACCTGCGGCGGGAACAGCGAGTTAGCCGGCTTGCCGTTCCCGAACAGCACCGCCTTGACCAGTGAAGGCCGGTTGATGGCCAGCGAGATGGCGCGCCGCACGTGGACGTCCTGGAACGGCTTGACCTCCTCGTTGAACGACAGGTAGTTGGTCTGGGTGGAGTTGAACAGGTCCATGCTCACGCCGGACGTCGACTTGAGGGCCGCGACCGTCGACCAGGCCGGGAACTCGTCGATCTGCGCCTGGCCGCCCTTGAGCTGGAGCTCGCGGGTGTTGTCGCTGGGCACGTCGGTCCAGGTCACGCTGTTCAGGTAGGGCAGGCCCTTCTGCCAGTAGTACGGGTTCTTGACCAGCTTGAGGGCCTGGCCCTTGTGCCAGTAGTCCCACTTGAACGGGCCGGTCCCGATCGGGTGGTTGTAGAAGTCGGTCTCCGACTCCCCGCCGTAGTTGTTGGGCACGATCCCGTTGGCGAACAGCGACAAGTCGGCCAGCAGCGGCGCCCACGGGAACTTGAGGTTGATCACCACGGTGGACGGGTTCGGCGCCGTGACCGAGGAGATCGCGGTGTCGATGTAGGCCCAGCCCGCGGATGCCTTGCGGTTCTGGTCGATCGAGAACACCACGTCCGCCGACGTCATCGGCTTGCCGTTGGAGAACTTCACGCCCTTGCGGAGGTTGAACGTGTAGGTCTTCTTGTTGGCCGACATCGTGTAGCTGGTGGCCAGCCACGGGATCGTGCTCTTCCCGTCGTTGCTGACCGTGTACAGCGGCTGGAAGATCTGCTCGAAGATCCAGATCGAGTTGTTGTCGAACACGGTCGTGTTGTTCATCGACTGCGCGTCGGCGTTGTTGGCGATGACGAGGTTGCCGCCGCGCACCGGCGTGCTGCCCGAGCTGCCGCTGCTGGACGACGAGGAGCCGGCCGACGACCCGCAGGCGGCCAGGAGGGCCAGGGCGGCAACGGAAACGCCGGCGATCATGGCGCGCGGGCCGCGTCTAGCGCCCCGCATCGTGAATCTGTCTGTCACTGCGATCTCCCGGGATGTCGGGCGACTAGGGGGTGTCCTGCGCCCGGTGTGACCGGTACGCAAACCTTTGTCCGACCTAGGGTGACGGTAAGCAAGCTAGATGTAAATAGTGGTTTAGGAACTAGACCATAGCTTTTACCGTGTTGTAACGTTGCGCGCCGTGCGCTACCTCTTGGTTGGATGTGGGGCCATCGGCGGGACCGTTGCCGCAGGCCTGGCCCGTGACGGGCATGAGATCCTCGTCTGTGACGCGGATCCGGCGGTCGTGGCCGCCGTCAGCGAGCGCGGCCTGCGCATCGAGGGACCGGTCGAGCAGTTCGGCGCCCGGGTGCCGGCCGTGCTGCCGTCCGGCCTGCCCGCCCCGATCGACGGGCCGGTGCTGCTCGCGGTCAAGGCCCACCACACCGCCGCCGCGATGGCGCAGCTGGCCCCTCGGCTCGGCCCCGGCGGCTATGTGGTGTCCCTGCAGAACGGCCTGAATACCCAGGTCATCACGGACGCGGTCGGCCCCGACCGGGTCGTGGAGGCCTTCGTGAACTTCGGCGCGGACGTGACCGAGCCCGGCGTGGTGCTGCGCGGCAACCGCGGCACGTTCGTGATCGGCGAGCCGGACGGGCGGCTGACCGACCGGGTCAAGGCCCTGGCCGCCGACATCGCGGACGCGGTGCCTACCGCCGACGTGCTCGGCTACCTGTGGGCCAAGGAGGCCTACGGCGCCCAGCTGTTCGCGACCGCCGTCAGCGACCTGCCCATCTACGCCGTGTTCGAGGACCCGGCCTACCGCGACCTGCTCATCGCGCTGGCCCGGCAGGTGCTGGCCCAGGCCCCGGTGACGGCCATGCCGTTCGACGGCTTCGACCCGGCCGACCTGGAGGGCTCCCTGGCCCGGCTGGCCGCCTTCAACCGGGGGTCGGCCAAGACCCACACCGGCGTCTACCGGGACCTGGCCATCCTGCACCGGCCGACCGAGGCCCCGGCCATCCTCGGCCCGCTGACCGGCCCGCTGATCCGCCGGGTGGCCGAGCTGGTGGCGGCCATCGAGGAAGGCCGCCGCACCTGCACCCGGGCCAATCTCGACCTGCTGGCCGCCTACGAGCGGCTGGACCGGCTCGGGCGGCCGCTCAACGCCGTCGCGGCCGTGCTCGGCGACCCGGCCCGCGACGGCGGCGCGGACGGCCCGCTGGCCGGCCAGCCGGTGGCGGTCAAGGACATCGTGGCCGTCGCGGGCGTGCCGACCGGCTGCGGCAGCCCGGCCAGCGACCCGGCCCCGGCCGCCTTCGACGCCACGCTGGTGACCCGGCTGCGGGCCGCCGGGGCGGAAGTCTTCGCTACCACGCAGTGCCTGGAGTACGCCGCCGGGTTCGCCCACCCGGCCATCGGGGACACCCGCAACCCGCGCGACCCGGCCGTGACCTCGGGCGGGTCGTCGGGCGGCTCGGCCGCGGTGGTCGGCGCCGGGGTCTGTGACCTGGCCATCGGCACCGACACCGGCGGGTCGATCCGGATCCCGGCCGCGTACTGCGGGATCGTCGGGCTCAAGCCGAGCTACGGCCTGATCCCGCTGGACGGGGTGTTCCCGCTGGCGCCGAGCTGCGACCACGCCGGCACCCTGACCGCCACGGTGGCCGGCACCGCGGCCCTGCTCACCGCCCTGGCCGGCCCGCTCGCCGGCCCCGCCGGGCCCGGCCCGGGCGGCGGGCGCATCACGGTCGGCGTGCTGGCCCGCCAGCTCACCGATCCGTCCGTGACGCCCGAGGTGCACGCCGCCGTGACCGGGGCGCTCAGCACGCTCGCGGAGGCCGGCTGGGAGCTCCGCGAGGTCAGCGCGCCCTGGCTCGATGACCTGCCCGGCTGGGAAGACGTCCTGACCGTCATCGTCGCGCGCGAGGCGCACCAGGTCCATCACCTCCGCGACACCAGCGGCTACGCCGACGGCACCCGGGCGCTCCTGGAGCTCGGGGCGGCGGTCACCCAGGAGCAGTACGCCGCGGCGCTGGCCCGCCGGGATGAGCTGATCGCGGCCGTCAGCGCGAGCATGACCGGCCTGGACGCGCTGGCCGGCCCGACCGTCGGCTTCGTCGCCCCGGCGCAGGACCCGCCGTTCGGGACCGGCGAGGACAGCGCCGAGGGCCGGTTCACCGGGCCGTACAACCTGACCGGCCAGCCGGCCATCGCGATCCCGGTCCCGTCCCCCGGCCTGCCCGCCAGCCTCCAGCTGGCCGGCCACCCGGGCGGCGACGCCGCCCTGCTGCGGGTCGCCGCGGCCGCCGAGACCCTGTTTTCCTACCCCAGCCCGCCTGCCCTGGCCCGCCCGCCCTCCAACCGAAAGTGAGCTCCTGATGCCGACTACCGTTACCC
>FSXZ01001730.1_pt1 | contig 12639 bp, 9 predicted proteins | sample 1638121 | NCBI WGS metagenome assembly FSXZ01 (sample SAMEA3914788, study PRJEB12502) | metagenome | biome: forest; material: soil | place: Canada | collected 2011-07-03 | depth 0.1 m
CAGATGACACGAACGCCATACAGGCCGCAATTGACGCCGCATCGTCGTCTGGCGGCGGCACCGTGCGGCTGGGCGCCGGTACTTTTCTCATCGACGGCCATCTGGTCATGAAGAACAATGTCAGGCTCACCGGCGCCGGCCCGGCGACCATCATCAAGGCTGGCCCCGGATTTCTGAGCTCAACCGGGCCGGACGGCGGGTACCCGCTCATCACGACCGCAGGAGCCTCTAACGTAACCATATCAAATCTTACCGCAGATCAGAGTGGCAACGTCCTCAACGGAAATGCGAATCCGGGAGCCCGCTTCAGTGCGTTTCTGATTGATTTACGGGACTCCCGTAACGTCCTGGCCAGCGGGGTGTACACCCGTAATCCTTTCACGTACTCCATCGCGGTGGTAGGGAGCAGCGACTTCTGCGTAATCCACTGCCACACGGAGGTCACCTCCAGCGGCCGGTATAACGGCCTCGACGGTATTCACGTCCTGGACTCCCATACTGGCCAGGTTATCCAGAATCACGTCGACCAGCGCATCGGCCAGGACGGCGACGACGGGCTGGTCGCGCATACCATCAGCGCGCCCGTCTACGACGTGCTGTATGCGGGCAACACCGTCCGGGGCGGCAACTACGGCGACGGGATGCAGCTGGCCGTGGGCAACTACCCCGTCTATGACCTGACGATCCGGGACAACGATTTCTACGGGTCACCGTTCGGGATCCGGACGGGCTACTACGCGACCGGCACCGGCGGAGCCGTGCACAATGTGGAGATCACCGGCAATGATATCCACGACCTGGTACCCGGGGCTGCGTTTCCCCGAGGCGGGAATGCCGTCGACATCGGCGGTTTCGGGGCCATAGGGCCCGTCACCTTCGTCGCGGTGACCAGCAACGTCACCTGTCATGCGGGAGCAATCATCGTCGTACCGGGTCAGGGAAACATCGCGGCCGGCAACCTGAACTGCCCGCGGTGACTGCCCGGGCCGGGCCCGGCCACGAGATAGGTTCCGGCGCGCTCCGTCGCGCTGCGCCGCTTTAAGCCGCAATAAGACTCATGGCCCGCAGTGCCTGCTGCCGATTCTCGCGGTCTGCCGGGCAATTCGCATACTCCTGCTATAAGAATCTGCCATGAACATCAGATCACCATGGCTGAGCGACAGCCGGCCGCAGTTCCGTGCCGATGTCGCCCGGTCGGTCAGGATATTGCGCGCGTTCCGCACGGAGCAGGGCAACGCCTCGGCTTACTATTCGCAGCTGGCGGACGACACGGTCCGGCAGCTGGGCCAGTACGCCGACCTGCGCGGGCGGCTCGTGCTGGATGTAGGCGGCGGGCCGGGCTTCTTCGTCCGGGCGCTGCGCTCGGCCGGCGCCGAGGCCTTCTGCGTCGACGCCGACGCCGGGGAACTGGCCGGGTCCGGCGCCTGCGAGCCGGGCAGCATCCTGGGCAGCGCCCTGGACCTGCCGATCGCGTCGCGGCGCGTGGACGTCTGCTTCTCCTCCAACGTCCTCGAGCACGTGCCGGACCCTGAGCGCATGCTGGCCGAGATGGTCCGGGTCACCCGGCCCGGGGGCCTGGTGTTCTGCGCGTTTACCAACTGGCTGTCCCCCTGGGGCGGGCATGAGACGTCGCCCTGGCACTATCTGGGCGGCGAGCGGGCCGCGCAGATCTACCGGCGGCGGCACGGGCGCGCGCCGAAGAACCAGTACGGCCGCGGCCTCTACCCCGTCTCGATCGCGCAGGTCCTCAGATGGGTGCGCGCGCAGCCCGGCGCGACCCTGGTCGATGCCGTGCCCCGGTACCTTCCGGGCTGGAGCCGGCCGCTGGTCCGGGTGCCGGGCGTGCGGGAGGTCCTGACCTGGAATCTCCTCATCGTCTTGCGCAGGCAGCAGCTAAGGGAAGAAACGGCTGGATAGGCGCTGGCCATTCACAAGTGCCTAGACGGGCCAAATGCGGTCCACATCTTCTGACTGTGGGAAATCGTTGCGTGGCCGCGGCCTGCTGCCATTACTGTTATCCGCGGGGCAGGTGAACCGTACCGGCGCTAGATCAACGCCCGTTACGCTTTCGGAACGAGTACCGCGAGCCTTCGCCCGCGGCGGGCTCTCGCGACAGTAATTATCCGGCAGAAGCACCCGGATTAGCGTTCGCAGTTTCGTGCAGCCTGCGGCGGCCGGAGCATTGCAGGGAGGTTGTTAGCTTGTCCGTCGACACGGCCCGACAGCCGGCGTTACCCCATTCCACGCGCGGCACGAGCAGTGCAGGATTCACCGAGCGCAATATCGCTGCTATTCTCCGCCGTCCGCGGTGCCATCTGGAGGTGGTGATTCCCGCCCTGAACGAGGCCCGGCGCCTGCCCGCCACCCTGGCCGCGACGATCGAGTACCTGGAGGCGCAGCCGTACACCTCGTCGGTCGTCGTGGTCGACAACGGCAGCGTCGACCAGACGTCGGACCTGGCCGCCCGCAAATGGTCGGACTCCGTCCCCGTCTACCTGGCGGGCTGCGCGCAGCGCGGGAAAGGAGCGGCGGTCCGGCGCGGGCTGCAGAACTCGTCAGCGGACTTCGCGGGCTACATGGACGCCGACCTGGCCACCCCCATAGAGACTCTCGACCAGGTGGTGCCGCTGCTGGAAAGCGGCCAGCAGGCGGTAGTCGGCTCGCGGCGCATCGGCGGGGCCGCGCTCGCCCGGCGGCAGCCGGTCCACCGCAGTATCGGCGGGACGGCCTTCCGCGCCGTGGCCCGGCGGATCCTGCCGGGGGTATCCGATAGCCAGTGCGGCTTCAAGTTCTTCTCCGGCAGCCTGGCCCGCGCGCTGGTGTCCGACCTTCGGGTGGACGGATTCGCCTTCGACCTCGAGTTGCTGCGAGCCGTGGCCCGCATGGGCATCCCCATTGCCGAGGTGCCCGTCGTCTGGTCGGACGGGTCCGGCTCCAGCCTGCGCCTGATGTCCGACGGCGCGCGCGCCGCGATCGACGTGCTGCGCATGGCGCGCAGCCGGGCCATCGCATGACCGTGCTGGAGCAGTTCGCGGGACGGCGGCTCCTGTTCCTGAACTGGCGCGACCGGGCCAACCCCGCCGCAGGCGGGGCGGAGGCCTACACCGAGCAGGTCGCCCGCCGCTTCGCCCGGGCGGGCGCCCTGGTCACCCTGTTCACCTCCACGTACCCGGACGCGGCACCCTACGACTGGGCCAACGAGTACCTGGTCATCCGGCAAGGCGGCACCTTCGGCGTCTACCTCGCCGCGGCCCGGCACCTGCGCCAGCACCGGCGGCAGTACGACGCCGTCGTTGACTTCCAGAACGGGATCCCGTTCTTCGCGCCGGCCTGGGCGCCGCGGCAGCTGCCGGTCGTCTGCGTCGTGCATCACGTCCACCAGCAGCAGTTCAACCTGTATTTCCGCTGGCCCCTGAACCACGTCGGGCGGGTCCTGGAAAGCCGGGTGACGCGCCGGGTGTACCGCGACAGCGTCTTCGTGGCCGTTTCTCCGTCGACCCGGGCCGAGATGCGACATCAGCTGGGCCTGCGCCGGCCTATTCACATCGTTCCTAACGGGGTAGACCTGCTGCCGGCCAGCACCACCGTGCGCTCAGCCCGGCCCGCCATCGCCGTCGTCACCCGGATCGTCCCGCACAAGCAGCTGCACCTGCTGGTCGACGCCGTGCCGGACCTGCTGCGGAAATGGCCAGATCTGCGCGTGGACATCGCCGGGACCGGGCCCGGCTTCAGTGCCCTGGAAGCGCACGTCCGCGGCCTGGGGCTGGACCGGGCCGTCTCGCTGCCGGGCCGGGTCTCGGAACAGGAGAAGAGCGACCTGCTCGCCCGGGCCTGGCTGACCGTGTCGCCATCGCTGGCCGAGGGATGGGGCCTCACCGCGCTGGAAGCCAATACCGTCGGCACGCCCACGGTCGCCTACGACGTCCCCGGCCTCCGGGACTCGGTGCGCGACGGGATCACCGGCTGGCTCGCACCCGCGGGCAGCCCGCTGGCCCCCGTCATCACCAGGGCCGTGGAGGAGCTCTCGGACCCGGCGCGGGCGGCCCAGATCGCCGCGCAGTGCCGGCAGTGGGCGGGGAGATTCACCTGGGATGGCACGGCCCAGCGCCTGGCCCGCGTCGTGCAGTCGGAGGTCATGCGCAAGGGCCAGCACCGGCCGTCCGGCCGGCGGCCCATCGACCTCGCGGCCGTCGCCGCGTGGCCGCCGGAGCAGGCCGACGAGGTCGAGAGCATCCTGCAGAAGGAGCTGCGGGTCACCGACATGATCACCCGCGGCGACGACGGGCTCCGGGTCCTGCTCACCGGCTGCGACGAGGTGGGAGCGGCGCGGGCGCTGAGCCGGGTGACCGTCCCCCCGCAGGTGCTGCGGCTGGCGACCACCAGCGAGGTCCTCCGCGGCAGCGGAGATGGCGGCGCCGCTTGACCGAGCTGACCGGGCGGACGGAATCGGCGGTCGCCAGCGGTGCTCGCTGGATCACCGCCGCCTTCGTCATCGTGGGGATGCTCAACTACGGCTACGCGCTGCTGCTCACCCACCTGCTGCCCGTCGCCGCCTACGCCCGGTTCGCGGCCGCCCAGGGCCTGATCCTGTGGGCCTCCACCGTCGCGACCGTCTGCGTCCCCTGGGTGCTGGCTCAGGCGCTCATCCGGGCCCGCTCGGACGCGGAACGGAACTCGGCGACCCGGTTCGCGAAGCTGGTGAGTACCGCGAGCGGGCTGGCCGCGGCCGTCATTGTCGGCGTCATCGCCGCTCGCTTCGCGGGCGCCGCTGCGGCCCTGGCCCTGGCCATCAGCACGTTCATCGTCTTTCTCGGGACCGCCACCACCGGCTGGCTGCAGGGCCACGAGCGCATGCGCTCGCTGGCCGCGCTGTACGTCGCCGAGAACCTGCTGAAGAACACCGCCGGGGTCCTGCTGGTCGTGGTGGCCGGGCTCGGGGCGACCGGGGCGCTGGCGGCCTTCGGCCTGGGCGGGATCGTGATGCTGGCGCGGTGGCCGCGCACGTCGCGCGCGGCCGGTCAGCTGTGGACGGCCGTCGCGGCCAGCCGGGAATTGTGGCGCCGCGCCGGCCGTATTGCCTGCGCCCAGGGGATCGTCTCGCTGTTCGTCGCCGTTGATGTCGTCCTGGTCGCGCTGCTGCCCGGGAACCGTGCCCTGGCGGCCAGCTACCAGGCCAGCGCCACGCTGTCGCGGGTGCCGCTCTTCGTGGCGAGCGCGATCGCGACCGCCTTCTTCCCGTCCCTCTCCCAGGGCGCGGCCGCGGCCGCGCTGGCGGCCCGGTCGATGCGGATGTACGCGGCGGTGGCGCTGCCCCTCGCGGCGGTGCTGATGACGGTCCCGCCGGTCATCCTCGCGGCCGTGTTCCCGGCCCGGTACGTGGCGGTGGCCACGCTGCTGAAGTACACCGCCGTCAGCGGCCTGGGCGTGGGCGCGATCAGCCTGATGACGGCGTTCTTCCAGGCCGCGGATGACTACTCCTGCCTCGCCTGGCTGGGCGCCGGGCTGGCCGGGTACGTCGCGGCGCTGCTGGGCGGCTGGCAGGTCGACGGCATCACCGGCCTGGCCGCCGGCGGCGCCCTGGGCACCGCCCTCGCGGCGGTCCTGCTGGGCGGCCGGCTGGCCCGGCGCCAGGGGTACGGGGTGCTGGCCCGGATACCCGCGCTGGAGCTGGCGGCCGCGGCCGGCCTCCTCGTCGCGTGCCGGCCGCACCCGCTGCTGTGGCTGGCCGCCGCGGCGCTGACCGGGGTCCGCGCCGGCGCGCGCTTCCTCCGGCCCGGCGCGCGCCACGCGGCGGGCCCCCGGTGGGCCGCGCCCCCGGGCCGGCGGAGCAGCAGCCGTCCCGCCGTCCTGCCGAAGCCCGAGACGACCCGGCGCCGGACGGCGGCGGCGACCGCTGACGGGACCTAGACGAGAGGGCGAGTGATCCTATGATCGGTCGGCGTGCCCCAGGCCGGCCAGGCGAGGCCCGGGTCACCGGGGCCGCGGCCCGGCAGGTGGTCATCTCGAGTTTCGATAATCCCGCTCAGCCGTTCTACAACGGCGGCGGAGTCGCGGTGGTCGAGATGATCGCGGCCCGGCTCCGGCCGCACTTCGAGGTGACCGTGGTCACGGCCGGCCGCGGTGCCGGGGCGGTCGTCCGGGACGGGATCCGGTACCGGGTCCTCCCGGTGGCCTGGGCCGGGCCGCGCGCCGGGCAGCTGCTGTACCACCTGCTGCTCCCGATCGCGGCCTGGCGTGTCCCGCACGACCTGTGGATCGAGAACTTCACGCCCCCGTTTTCCACCAGCTTCCTGCCGCTGTTCTCCCGGGCTAAGGTCCTGGGCTTCGCCCAGGCCCTCACCGGCGACGAGATGGCCAGGAAGTATCACCTGCCGTTCTTCCTGGTCGAGCGGCTGGGACTGCGCTTTTACGACGACATCGTGGTGCTCAATCCCGCTGACCAGGAGCGGGTCCGCCAGCATAATCCGTCCGCCGCGGTCCGCCTGATCCCCAACGGGATCGAGCAGCGCGGCCTGGACGAGCTGACGCTCGGCGCCGGCGAGCACATCCTGTTCCTGGGCCGGATCGACATCTGGCGCAAGGGCCTGGATCTCCTCATCGAGGCCTACGAGCAGAGCGGGCTGGCCCTGCCGCTGCTCATCGCGGGCGCGGGCGTGCCGCGCGAGGAGCGCAGGCTCGCCGAGCTGATCGCCGCCACCCGGGGGAACGTCCGCTGGGTCGGCCATGTCACCGGTGCGGCCAAGCAGGAGCTGCTGGAGCGCAGCGCCTTCGTGACCGTGCCATCCCGCGCCGAGACGTTCGGGCTGGCCGCGCTGGAGGCAATGTCCCGCGGGAAGGCGGTCCTGCACTTTGACCTGCCCACCCTGCGGTGGATGGGCGGCGACATCCGCGTCCCCGCCTTCGACACCGGTGCCCTGGCGGCCCAGATGCGGGGCCTGGCTGACGACCAGACGGCGCGGAGCGAGCTCGGCCGGGCCGCCCACGCGGCCGCGCAGCAGTTCGGCATCACCGAGACCGCGGATCGCTACCTCAGCGTCGTCCGGGACCTTATTGGGCCGCCGGGAACGCCCGGGCCGGCGCGGGGCCGCCCGGCCCGGCCGGCGCGGTGTCCGCGGGCCCGGGCGCCCCGGTGAGCGCTGGCCCGCGCACGCTGTTCCTGGCTCCGTCGGCGGTCATGCCGCACGCCATCAGCACCCGGCGTGCCCTCGTCCTGGTGAGCTCCGCGGCCGGCGCGGTGGCGCTCATGATCCGGCTGGCCCTGCACGGAAGCTCGTTCGACGTGTTCGGCGACGAGGTCATCTATACCGACCTGGGGCGCAGCGTCATCTCGGGCGGATTCCCGCGTTTCGAGGGGACGGTCTTCTTCCTGCACGGGCCGGCCTTCTTCTACCTGGAGGCCGGGTGGGCCCGGCTGGCCGGAAACCAGCCCAGCCTGGTGGCCTGGATCTACGAGATGCGCGTGCTGAACGCGCTGCTGGCCGGCGCCACCGCGGTGGTCCTCGTCGTGCTGGCCGCGCGAGCCAGCTCGCTGCGGGCCGCGGCCGCCACCGGAGCCATGTTCGCCCTGGACCCGTTCTGCATCCGGCAGAATGACCGGGTCCTGCTGGAAACGGCCATGATGCTCTGGGTCCTGCTCGGGTACCTCGTCCTGTCCTCGCTGATCCGGCGCCCGGCGGCCGCCCGGCCGGTGCTCCGGTCGGTCGGGGCCGGGCTGCTGTTCGGCGGCGCGGTGCTCACCAAGGACGAGGCAGCCCTGCTGACGGTCCTGCCGCTGGCGGCGGCCGCCGTGATGAAACTGGGCCTGCGCCGGCCGGTGATCGCCGTGACGCTGGGCACCACGCTCGCCGTCTACGTGGCGTACCTGGCCATGGTGGCCGCGAACGGGTACTGGGCCACCTTCTGGTACGCGAAGACCTACGGCATCCAGCGTCTGCTCGGCCTGGTCCAGGTGACCGGATTCCACAGCTCGGGCGGGGGCTCCCTGCCCGCCCGGCTCATCGCCGAGGGCGCCTATTTCGCGACGACGTACATCGTCCTGGCGCTGGGCGTGCCGGCGGTCCTGCTGGCCCTGCGCCGTGGCGGGTCGCTGGCGCGGCTGCTCGCGCTCGTGCACTGCGCCGCGGCCATCACGCTGGCCTACGCGGTCGCCCTGGGCACCCTGGAGGAACAGGAGCTGTACCTCCTCATCGTCCCGACCCTGCTGACCATTCCCGTGACCGCGACCCTGCCCCGCCCGGCAGACCTGGCCCGGCACGCGCGCGTCATGCGCGCGCGGCGGCCCGTGCTGGCCGGCGCCCTGGCCATCGCGCTCAGCGTGAACCTGGCGACCGCCGTGCTGTGGGCCCGGCAGCCCGATGACGGGTTCGCCGAGCTGCTGCCCTACATGGCCGCCCACATCAGGGCCGGGACAGCCATCACCATCGCCGCCGGATCCCCGCCGCCCAGCCAGACCGACGGCGGCCGGTACGCGCTCGAGGACCGCTACCAGGTCGGGCTCTGGGTCACGTCCGCTGCCCTGCGCCAGGAGCACGTCCGCTACGTCATGGTGGAGTGGGGGCCGATCGACGAGGGCTACTCCTATCTCTCCCCGGCCCGGGTCCGGCGGCTCATCCGGGGCGACCGCCTGGTGTTTTCCTACCGGGGCCGAACCTACGGCCAGCTCGCGCTCTACCAGCGCCCCGCGCCTGCGCACGTTCGCCGCGGCGGGGAATAGGCCAGGTCACGTCACGGGCACGAGCTGGGCCTCCAGCAGGCGGCCGTCCTCGATGCGCAGGATGCCGATGGTGCCCCGGGGCTGGGCACGCCGGTCGGTCGGCGAGCCGGGGTTGAAGGCGGTCACGCCGCCCTCGGACTCCTTCCAGGGGATGTGCGAGTGCCCGAAGACGATCAGGCGCGCGGCCGGGAACTGGCGGCGCAGCCGAGCCCCGCGCCCGGCCCTGGGCCCGCTGTCGTGGATCATCGCGACGGGCAGGCCGCCGAGGTCGAACTCGGCGGCCGGCGGGGCGCCCCAGGCGGCGACGTCCGGGCCGTCATTGTTGCCCAGGACGGCCCGGACGGGAGCGTAGGCACTCAGCTCGTCCAGGACGGCGGCGGTGCAGACGTCACCGGCGTGCAGGATGAGGTCGGCGCCGTGCAGCCGGAGCGCGACCGCAGGCGGGCAGGATTTCCACCGCCGCGGCGCGTGAGTATCGGACACCACGACCACCCGCATGCCCTCATCCTGCCGCGCGGCTCGCCGAGCCGGCGAAGCCGGGTCAGGCGGCGTCCCACCGGACATGCAGCGCGGGCGGCTTCCGGAAGACCAGGCCCCGGGCCGCGGCGGGCCGCTCGGGGTCCAGGCGAAGGCCGGGCCGCCCGTCCAGCAGAGCCGCGATCGCGGCCTCGGTCTCCAGCCAGGCCAGCTGGGCGCCGACGCAGAAGTGCGGGCCGAGGGCGAAGGCCAGGTTCTGCCGGGCGTTGGGCCGCCGCAGGTCGAACCGGTCCGGCTCGGGGAAGAAGGCCGGGTCACGGTTGGCGCCGGCCAGGGAAACGGTGACCAGGTCGCCGGCCTGGACCGCGGCGCCGCCCAGGCGGACGCGGGCGGTGGCGTACCGGTCGACGACCGCGGCGGCCGGCTCCAGCCGCAGCGACTCGTCGATGACGCCGCCGATCAGCGACCGGTCGGCGGTCACGGCGGCCGTCGCGCCCGGATCGCCGAGCAAGTGCAGCAGGGCGTTGCCGATCATGCCCTCAGTGGTCTCTACGCCGCCGAACAGCATGACCGCGGCGTTCGACTTGACCTCCGCGACGCTGAGCCCCGGTGCGCCGGCGGCCTGCGCCGTTCCGGCCGCGACGGCCAGCAGCGACGTAGCGTCCGGCCCGCGGATGGCGGCCTCCAGCGCCTCGCCCAGCTCGCCCACGGCCGTGACGGCCGGAGCTGGCACCGGGGCGCCGGGCCCGGCCTGGGTCAGGGCCGAGACCCCGGCCACGATCGCGTCGTACCAGGACAGCAGCGTCGCCGGGTCCGCTTCGCGCAGCCCGAGCACCTCGGCCATGACCGCCACGGCGAGCGGCCCGGCCAGCCCGCGCCGCAGCTCCGCCCGGCCGGGCTGGCCGTCCGCGCCGGCCGCCAGCTCGCTGACCAGCCGGGTGGCGGCCACCGTGCAGAACCCGGCCAGGCCAGCGGTGACGTCGGCGCGCCGCAGCGCGCGGGCGAAGGGGTCCCGGTGCCGCCGGTGCTCGGCGCCGTCCAGCGACAGCATGCTCGGGCCGACGACCCGGGCCGTGGTGAAGCGCGGGTCATCAACGGTGAAGCCGCGGGCGTCCCGGAGCACCTGCTCGGCCAGGTCCCGGCGGGTCACCAGCCAGCCGCCCAGCGCCGGCAGCCAGGACACCGGCTCGGCGGCCCGGAGCCGCCGCAGGACGGGGTGCGGGTCGGCGGTCAGCTCGGCGATGGTGACGCCGGCCCCGACCGGGAACGTCACTCGTCCAGCTGGCCGGTCAGCCAGCGCGGCCCGGTGACCTGCGCCCCGGCGGCCTCGCACCGGGAGCGCAGCTCGCGGTCGGCGGTCACGACCAGCCGAAGGCCCGGCGTCTGCGCCGCCACCGCGGCGATCGTGTCATCACCGGATCCGGCGGCGCTGATGATCCGCAGGCCGGCCTCCCCCGCCCCGCGGTCCGGCCCGGCGTCCCGCGCCTGGCCCTCCAGCACGACGGCGATCTCCGGAAGCCAGCGCGCGGGCGCCGGGAGGCCCAGCCCGGCCGGCACATCGGCCACGCCCCGCCGGGCCAGGGCGCCCAGCCCGGCGACCAGCCGCCGCGCGGCGCCGGCCCGGTCCCGCCACCAGCCGTCCGGGCGCGAGCCGACGACGTTGGCCGCGTCCACGATCACGGTCAGCGGGGCCAGCCCGCCGCGCAGCTCGGCCCAGTGCGCGGCCAGCCCCGGGTGCAGCTCAAGCTGGTCGGCCTGGCCGGCGGCGACCCAGCGCACCTCGTCGGTCTCGTCGCTGGCGGGAGCGACCGGGACCGGGGCCGGCGCGCTGGCGAACACCGTGTGGTAGGCCCACCCGCCGTGATCGTCGAGGTAGGTCCCCCGCACCGTGACTGCGTCCGGCGGGAATCCGCACTCCTCGGCCGCCTCGCGCAGGGCCGTCTCGACCGGGGTCTCGTGGCTGTCGGCGGCCCCGCCCGGCAGTCCCCAGGTGCCCCCGAGATGGCTCCACTCGGCCCGTTTCTGCAGCAGGACCCGGACACCGCCGGGATCTTCGGGCGTCCCGGCATAGGCCAGGAGCCCGGCCGCGCCGAACCGCCCCCAGTGCCGGTGACCCTGAGAGCAGCGAACCCACCCGTTGCCGTCGCGACTTGCCATCTAGGCCGACGATAGCCTGAGGTCATGCCGGACCAGATGATCCCCGCCCGCCTTGCCAAACTGCGCCAGCAGCGGACCGCGCCGCTGATCCTGGAGCTCGACCTGACCGACGGCATCGCCGAGTCCCGGCCCGCCGACCCGGTCTCGGCCGTGCTGGCCCGCCGGCGCCTGGTCCTGGCCGACGTGCTGGACGGCCTGCGCCGGGCCGCCGCGGACGACCGGGTCCGGGCGCTGGTCGTCCGGGTCGGCGGCAAGCCGATCGGGCTGGCCGCCGTCCAGGAGCTGCGGCGGGCGGTCCGCGCGGTCAGCGACGCCGGCAAGCTGACCGTGGCCTGGGCCGAGACGTTCGGCGAGTTCTCGGCCGGCAACGTCGCCTACTACCTGGCCACCGCCTTCGACACCATCTCGCTGCAGCCCTCCGGCGACCTGGGCCTGACCGGGATCGCCGTCGAGCGCGTCTACCTGCGCGACGCCCTGGACAGGCTCGGCGCGCAGTTCCAGGTGGCCAAGCGGCATGAGTACAAGAGCGCGGCCGAGCAGGTGACCGAGACCGGGTTCTCCGGGCCGGCCCGCGAGGAGACCGAGCGGCTCACCGCCTCGGTCACCGAGCAGCTGGCCGGCGCCATCGCCGAGCGCCGGAAGCTGAGCCGCGAGCGGGTCCGCGAGCTGATCGATTCCGGCCCGTACCTGGCCGCGGCGGCCCTGGAGTCGGGCCTGGTCGACACGCTCGGCTACCGCGACGAGGTCTACGCCAGCGTCCGGCGGCACGCCGGCGAGGGCGCCACGCTCCTGTACCTGTCCCGCTACCAGCGCTCGCGAGCGCTCACCGAGCGGGTCCGCCAGCTGCCGGGCCGCGGCGCCGGCCAGGGCGCCGTCGGGCTGATCTACGCCACCGGTCCCATCCGGCGCGGCCGCAGCGGCCGGGGGCCGCTGGCGGGCGGCTCCATGGGCTCGGACACCATCGCGGCCGCGATCCGGACCGCGGCCGCCGACGACTCGATCGCGGCCATCCTGCTGCGGGTCAACAGCCCCGGCGGCTCCTACGTGGCCTCGGACACGATCTGGCGCGAGGTCGTCCGGGCCCGCGCCGCGGGTAAGCCCGTGGTCGCCTCCATGGGCGACGTCGCCGCGTCCGGCGGCTACTACATCGCCATGGCCGCCGACGTGATCGTGGCCGAGCCCGGCACCATCACCGGCTCCATCGGCGTGCTGTCCGGCAAGGCCGTGCTGGGCGAGGCCCTCAGCCGCTTCGGCGTCACCACCGACCAGGTCACCCAGGGCGACCACTCGGC
>FSXZ01002651.1_pt1 | contig 12603 bp, 3 predicted proteins | sample 1638121 | NCBI WGS metagenome assembly FSXZ01 (sample SAMEA3914788, study PRJEB12502) | metagenome | biome: forest; material: soil | place: Canada | collected 2011-07-03 | depth 0.1 m
CAACTCGGCCTCGGTGAACAGGCTCGCACCGACCAGCCCGGCCGTGAGTACCGCTGCCGCGCTGTCCCAGAGAGCTGACGCCGCAGCACGCTCCCTAGCGCTGAGAGCGCTCGTCGGCGCAGCCGGTGCGCTCTCCCTGCCCGCGCCCGGATCTGAGCTCACCTCGACCGCTCTCGCCGGATGCGCACCTCCAACGGAATCGGCCGCAGCAGCCGGGTCGGCCTGGTCCGCCGGACCGGCCGCGTCTTCCGCAGCAGCCGGGTCATGCACCGGCAGGATCGAAGCCACGGCCGCACGATGGAGACACGCAGGAGCCAGCAGACAGTCGCAGCTGATGGCTTCTGCCGAGACCACGACACCGTCCGTGACCCGCACGCTCACCGCGGTCTCATCGTCGACGCGGATCAGGAGACTGCCGCCGTCCACCGACTCTTCCCGCACCCAGCCCGTGGCCCGCTCCACACTCGCGTCCAAGCGTTTGCGCAGGCGTGCGGGCAACGCATCGAGCACGGCCGCGAAGGCGGCACCGTCGATCGTGATCGTCATCTGATCTTCTCCCCCACCCATCCGGCCAGTTCCAGCGGACTGAGCGCCGCCACCGGCATCCCGGCCCCCGCCACCGCCTGCGCGATCGGCACGCTGTAGCGCGGCCTGCCCTCATCGTCCAGCGACGCGCAGCCCAGCAGCGTCACGCCCGACTCGGCCAGCCGCCGCACCTCAGCCAAGAGCCCTTCGACTCCAAAGCCCTCCTCGAAGTCGCTGATCGTGACCACGAGCGTGCGCGACGGGACGGTGACGAGGCTGCGGGCATGAGCCAGCCCCGCCGCGATATGCGTCCCGCCACCCACGCTGACTTCCAGCAGCAGGCTCAGTGGATCCGCGATCCGGTCGGTGAAGTCGATCACCGACGTGGAGAACGCGAGGAAGTGCGTCTGGACCGTGCTGATCCCGGCGAACACGGCCGCGGTGAGCGCGGACCAGATCACCGAGGACTCCATCGACCCCGACACGTCCACCACGAGAATCAGCCGCCAGTCCGCCGACTTGCGCACCCGTGAATGGAACACCGGCCGCTCCGGCAGCAGCGTCACCGTGCCGTCCCGGCCGCGCCGGGCGGTGCGGAGGTTCGCCCGGACCGTGCGGTCGAAATCCAGCCGGCCGCCGGGCCGCGACGTGGGGCGGGGGCTGGTCAGACCGTGCAACGCCGGCCGAAGCTGATTGGCCAGCTGCTTCGTCAGCTCCTCGACCAGGCGGGCGACCAGAGGCCGCAGCTTCGCAAGCGTCTGCTCCGGCATACCGCCGGCGAGCGAGAGCACATTGCGCAACAGCTCCACGCTCGGCGTGACCGTGGTCGGGTCGATCAGCAACGCCGCGTCGAGCCGACCTGCCGACGCGGCCTGAGCCAGCACCTCCTCACGGACGGACTTACCGAACAGCGCCTCGAGTTCGGTCGACCATTCACGCACCGTGGGAAAGGACGTCCCTCGACCGCCGCCTGCCACACTCGGCGCACCTCCACCGCCATCGCCCCAACTCTCACCACTGCCGTAAAGCTCGTCGAGGGCAGCGCCGTAACGTCGAGCCGTGCCGCCCATGTGCTCCTGCTGACGTGCGAGGATGAGCCGCCACCGGTCGGCCGGGGTAAGAAGCAGGGTGCTGTGATCCCGTGCGGCCTGTGCGGTCTGGGGGGTGACAGACAACGGCGCGTCGCCGTGGGAGGCCGCGGATGGATCCTGCACAGCGCCGACGAGCCCCACACCCGGCAGCAACAAGCCCGCAGCCAGGACGGCCGCCCGTCCCGCCGCGTCTGCACCGGCGGCGTCGGCGAGCGCCTCGGGGGTGGGCCCGGACGCCGCGTCGATGCGGGTGACTCCACCGATTCTTCCCTCGACCGAGCGCAGGATCCGTTCCCGCTCCGCCGCCGACAGATCCTTGAACCCTCCACGCAGCGAGGCGAGCCGCTCCAGGAAGTCGTCATCGGGCAGGGTGTTGATGCAGGTGATCAGGGGGTCGAGCACGGAGGGGCCGGAGTCGAGCAGCGGTCCGGCCGCGGCGAGCAGGCCACTGAGCCGCTCCCGCAGCGCCGACCGCGCCGCCCGGTGCGTCGCCGCGTCGACCCAGCCCGCGACCCGTTCCCCCAGCGCGCCCGGTTCGGTCGCACCGGTGAGTACCAGACACGCCCCGGCCGCGGCCGCGATCATCGGCCCGGCCTGCGTCTCGAGCCGCCGCAGGGCCCGATCCGCCCGCAGCGCACTTCCGCTTTCGACCGCCCGCAGGACGAAGGCGGTCAACGACCGCGCGTCGGCGAGCTCCCTGCTGCCACCGAGCCCGTCGAGGTGGTGCAGCGCCGCGGCATCGATCCGCTCGCTGAGCTCCGCGTCCCACGGCGCCTCGCCCTCACCGACGCCGGGCACGTGCCCCGCGCCGATTCGATCCGTCAGTTCGGCCGCGCGCACGAGTTCACCCAGCGACGCCGTCGGAATGACCACGCCGTCGATATCGCGAGCCCGTTCCGCCACCATCGAAGCCAACCCGCACTCGGCCGCACGGAGCAGACCGGCCAGCGTCTGCGCCGCGGTCGGCCCGGACTCGGCCCGCTGACGACGCAGCTCGTGGCGCAGCACGCTCTCCGCCGCCTGGCCCAGGCTGAGGCCGCGCACGGTCAGGGCATTGAGGTGAGCTTCGGTGGCCGGCGTCCACCCGGCCCGCCACGCGCTGGTGAGCGCGGGAAGGCCTCCCGGCGCCACCAGATCGCGCGGCTCGGCGTAGGGGACGTCGCACACGGCCATCCGACGCAGCGTCACCTCACGCCGCCGATCCAGCGGCGAGCGCAGCGGATCCAGCCGGACCTCGCGCCCCCGCTCGCCCGGCCCGGGCAGGCGTAACTCGGCCAGCAGATTCTGCACCGCCACCCGCAGCCCGGACCGGGGCGTCCCGGGCGCGAGGACTCCGGTGCGGTCGCCGATCAGAGCGATCTCCATGGCCTGCGCCAGCGCACGCCCCCGGCCGAGGGAATCACCTTGGCCCAGTACGGCCTGCACCGCCTCGACGAGTTCACCGCGCGCAGGCGCTGCCAGTCCGCGCAGCGTCGCCAGGTCGAGCGCGAAGCGCAGCGCCTGCTTCGCCTCCGCCGGACCGGCGGGATGTCCGGCTGCGCGCAGTGCCCGGCACACGGACACCAGATGGGCGGCCGCGGCCGCCTGAACCGCCGCCGCGTCCCCACCCGCCTCATAGACGGACTGCTGCCACAGCGGATCACGAATCCCGGCCGGATAGCCGGAGCGCTCGTCAAGCAGGCTGAACGCATAGGAGACAAGCGACATCGACTCCGGGAACGCGCCCTTGAGCACGGCCTCGACCACGTCCACCGGCGCGCACGGCCGCGGCGACGCGGCCAGCGACGGCAGCATGGCGGGAACGTGGAACGAACCGAGCACCATGGCCGCTCGACGAGCGCCGACGCTGTGCAGCACGCCGCGCATCCATTCCTCGCGGGCCAGGTCGTAGGGGTCGATGAACGGCGTATCCGCACGCAATGCCCAACCGACGGCGAGCGCCGCGCGGCGAACCTGATCCGGCGTGGCACCAGGTGCACGGGCCTCGACCTGACGGTCCCACAGATCCTCACCCGCCCGGCCGCTCACACTCGAACGCAGGGCATCGCCGTAGCGGGGGCGCATTTCCGCGGCATCCGGCGGCGAGGCGGCAGGGAGCGGTGCGTTCGCGGGCGACAGCGGTTTCCGCTGCCGTCCTTCCGCACGCGTTGGGCCTGTTATCTCTGCGAGGGCGACCAGCGGCAGGTCGCACGGCAGCACGGGGACACCGTGGGCGCGTGCCCACCGCAGCGCGGCGAGCTCCGGCGAGAAGTCCGCGAACGGATAGAACGCCATTCCGGCCGCTTCCGGAGCCGGCCCCGCCGTCGACCCGGGGGCCACTCCCGCCACCCTGTCGGACGCAGCGCTCGATGCGGCGCCCGCGAGTGCGAGCGGCGCCACCGCGCGCTCGTCGGCGAGAAACTCGAGCCAGGGCCCTGCTTCCGCGGGCAGCTCGATGAGCAGCACCTCCGGAGCCGCCGCGTCCAGAAGAGCGGGCACCGCCGACGCCAACGCCGGAGAATGATGGCGCACGCCGATCACGTAGGGATCCCGCGACCCGGCCAGGATTTCCAGCACCTCGTCCGGGGCACGATCCGGCCTGGCCGCCGATGCCGGAAGGGCGCCCGTGCGCGGAGCCGAGCCCTGGCCGGGCCGGGTGTCAGCGGCCGAGGACATCGCGCAGCTCCCACAGTTGCCGCCAGGCGCGCGGCCGCGCCTCGTCCTGGGCCCGCTTGCGTACGGCACCGTCCCAGTACGCGAGCAGGCGGTCCGCGTCGGCCGGATCGTCCTTGCGGACCACGCCGATCAGGTGGCCGGGGACGAGGGAGAGCGGGTCGCGATCCCCCGGGAAGTACGCTGCGGACAGGGCTATCGAGGTCGTCACGCCGACCGCCTCCGCCGTGGACATGACGGTGGAGGGGCGTTCCACGTCCCAGCCCTCCACGCTGCGGCCGCTGCGCAGGTCCCGGAATGCCGTCACCAGCACCTCGAGCACCGTGGCGTCCACGGCGAACGGTGCCTCGGCCCGGACGAGCGCCGCGCTCGCCTGATCGCGGACCAGCGCGATCTCGGCTTCGAGGCTGCCGATCGGGCCGATGGTCTCGAAGTTGAACCGCCGCTTGAGGGCGGCCGACATCTCCGACACGCCGCGGTCGCGCAGGTTGGCGGTGGCGATCACGCTGAACCCGGGCGCGGCGTAGACGGCGCCGTCGCGCTCTCCGGAGAGTTCGGGCACGGATATGCGCCGGTCGGACAGGACTGAGACCAGGGCGTCCTGTACCTCGGGCAGACAGCGGGTGATCTCCTCGACGCGGGCCACGCCGCCCGCGCGCATCGCCGCCATGACCGGCGAGGACACCAGCGCCTGCTCGGTCGGCCCCTGGGCCAGCAGCAACGCGTAGTTCCAGCCGTATTTGAGCTGGTCTTCGGTCGTGCCGGCGGTGCCCTGCACCACGCGGGTGGAGTCGCCGCTGACGGCTGCGGCCAGGAGTTCGGAGAGCATCGACTTGGCCGTGCCCGGCTCGCCGACGAGCAGCAGGCCGCGCTCTCCGGCCAGAGTGACGACGCAGCGTTCGACGAGGTCGCGCTCGCCCACGAACTTGGGCGCGATGGTGAGCTTCGCGGGCAGATCCGGGTGCGCGGCGGCCACGGGCTTCGCGAGCGTGAGTTCGCGCCCTTCGCTGCCGCAGACGAAGGTGACGACGGCGCGCGGGGTGAGCAGCCAGCCGACCGGGCGCGGGCCGTCGTCCTGGGCGGCGAGGAAGGCGAGTTGTCGCGCCCACACGTGTTCGGCGGGCTCTACCTGGCGGGCGGCGGAGGGGGCCGTCGTCGTGGTGTCAGTGCTCATGGTCGCTTTCCTTGGCCTGGGCGGATTCGCCGCATTCGTAGTACAGGTCCCTGACGTACAGGATGTTGGTGAGCGCGCCTCTGATCCCTCGGCGCAGTCGTGGGTGGGTGACCTCCGGCAGCAGGCGCGCGACCACCTCGAGTCGGCCTTCGAAGTCGGTGGCGTCGAATTCCTCGATGAGTGCGCGGACGGTCGTCTCGTCGATGCCGCGCAGGGCGGCCGAGCCGGCCGGATCGCGTGGCGTGAGCAGGTGCCATAGCTGCCAGGGCGGAATGCAACGGGTCCCCTGCGCCTGGGGCATGAGCCCGGCACCCTGCTTGAGGAAGGCGTGAACACGGCCCTCTGGATCGACCAGGGTGATCTTGTAGCCGTCGGTGTGTCGGCGCGCGAAGTGGAAGACCACGGCGAGATCGACCGTGGCGCCCGGGTAACGCAGCGCGCCCACCACGGTCGGACGGTGGTCGGAGCCGATCTTCAACGGAGGCCGGACCGTGTCGACTTGCCTGCCGTCCACCCCCACGCCCGCCTGCACGTCTTCGGCATCGATGACGGCACGCCAGCCGACGAGCGGGCCGGCCTGGCCGAGCGGGCTCGGGCCGCTGTGGTCGGGCATGATCTTGAGCTCACAGGCGTATGGAGCAGGCGCGGCATCGCCGAAGCGCTCGGCGATGCCGCCATCGGTGAATGCCCGGCTGAAGAATTCGGGCTGGCCTTCGTCGCCGAACGCGCCGGTCCACGGGTCGAAGGCGTGCCAGGCGGCATCGAAGTCCGGTCTCCAGATGCAGCCGGTGGATTGGTATGTGTGCTCCCGTGTCCAGTACGAAGTCCCGTCGGTGGCCACCGGGCCGCGCCACGGGGCTTGCGTCTCACCGGCGCGCACCGGCTCGGCACCGAAGGATCGTGCCCCGCCGGGCAGTTCGACGGATCCGTTGACCAGGCTCACCCGAGTGGCCGGAATGAACTCGACCTCCAGCGAGCCCTGCGTCCAGCGCATGATGTGCTGACTGCGTTGGTCCTGGGGCAACGGGGGCAGATCCGCGCGATGCACGATCTTGTCGTGCCCGACGACGACGGCCTGCTTGCCGTTGTCCACGACGAGGTAGGGCCACTGGTCATGGACCCGGTAAGTGGGCCGGTCTCGCTTGTCGACGACGAAGGGCTCGAGTTCCTCGCAGGCGTCTTCGAGTGCGGGCCACCCGAGTTCGTCGAAGAGGCCTCGGCGCAGGACCCCGAGCACGTGCGGCACATAGTCTCGCCGGTGAACGCTTTGCCACGCCTCCGGGTCGGCGGCGTGCAGATAAGGACTGAAGCCGTATTCGTACAGGAGTTGGAACGGGGCGAGTTGCCTTTCGAGCTCGAAGGGTCCGCACCTGTCCAGGTGAGCCGCCTTGGCCCTGAGCCATTCGGCGATCAGCGGTGCCAGACCGGCGACGTGCATCCAGACGACCTGACGGGCACTGCGGTTCGGTTTGTCGAGGAACGTCTTGACGAACGAGACGAGGTAGGGATGGAAGCGCACATCCGCTGCGATCCCGGTCAGGTCGGACTGCCCGGGCCGGCCCCACTCGCGCAGATGATTCCTGCCGATGGCCCCGCCCGGCGGGTTCGCGACCGGGATGCCGAGAACCAAGGCGCGGTCGAGCAGGTCCACGTGTGTGTCGAAGCGGGCGCAGAGTTGTGCTGGAACGCCCTCGGCGATGAGTCGTGGCGCCATGCGCTCAAGCAGGTCGACGACTTCGGGTGGGCAGATCTGCCGGGGCTTCGGATCTAAGCTCGAGTAGCGGTAGTAGAAATTGCGCACGGTGTTCCGGGCGAATCTGCCGAGCCAGCCCGCCGCGCCGTCACCAGGCCGAGCCGACGCCGGGACCGCATCAGCCGGCTCGGTCAGCGATTCCCAGACGCCGCAGTCCGCAAGCAAGCTCAGCCAATACGCATCGCCCACCTCGTTGCGCGTGCGCGGCATGGCCGGCATGAGGTCGAGCAGTCGGCCTCTGATCGCCGGCTCCGCCGCGGCGGCCCGCACCAGGATCGGGCGCAGGCCGCGCCAGAAGCCGATCGAGGCCTGCCCGATCGCGGCGCCGTCGAGCAGTTCGAGGCACAGCTCGACGTCTTGTTCGACACTTGCGCCCCCGGCCCCGGCCCCAGCCGCGCGCTTCGCGAGCCGTTCGAGGGCGCCCGGCATCTGTGTGACGGGTACTTGGCCGTGCACGACCCGTTCCACGGTGATGCGGCGGTAGCGTGTGTAGGCGACGTCGGCCGGGCAGGTGGAACGCAGCTCGTTGAGGTAGTCCGACACGATGGCCGCGTCGAGCGCGCCCGCCTGGGCGAACTCGAGCAGCAGGGCGTACTTCTCGTCCGGGCCGAGGACGAGCCCGGACGCGTCCGCCGCGCGCCGTGCCTGGGTCAACAGCCGTGCGGCCTGTCTGGAGTCGCCGACCTCGAGGACGAGCCGGGCCGCCTCCTCGAGGTACGCGCAGAGCAGCACCGGCGCGAGGTTTTCGACCTCCATCGCGATCTCGTTGATCGGCCGACGGAGCTTCTTCGGCTTCTTGCGCGCCAGGGTCCGCAGGGCGTCGAGCCGTTTGGCGACGGCGACCGCGTACCTCGCGTGCTCCGGGGCGTGCACATACGCCCAATGGGGGAATCGGAGCGCGCGGGGCTTTCCCACGCCGACCTCCTCGACGTGGGCGGGCGCACCGAAGCCGAGCCCGGCCATCGCGCTGTCCTCGCCCGGGGCCAGGATCTCGCCGACCAGCCGTACGACCGGAGCGTCGCCGCTGATCCCGGGATGGCGATAGACGCGCGCCGTCACCTGTTCCCGGCCTTCGCCCAGTGGCGTGCCGGGTGGGGCGATCAACCCGTCGCCGAGCATGCCCTCGAGGCGGGCAGCGCTCCCCGGCTGGGTCGAAACAGCCTCCGTGGTCATCGACGCCTCCCCGCTCCGAGGTCCGCGTAGCGCGGTCCGTCACCGTCGAGCACGCGCTGCCAGCAGGCCCGGTAGAGGTCCGCGACCGGCATGAGCGGCCGGAGACCCTTCGCCTCGAGCCGGCCGTCGGCGCGCACTCCCATATACGCATCCTTCCATTGCTCCAGCGGGAGGTCGGGCGCTGCGTGGTTGCGCCAGCCGCCGGGCAGGAAGAGCGTGCGGCCGGCGCGGGCGCGCGTGCCGGTGACGACGAGGTCGGTGTCCGCCAGCTCCTGCCTCGCCTGCTTGAGCCTGGCCGGCTTCCAGCCGGTCCACGCGGCCTGGTTGCGGTCGGTCGGATCCGGGAGCGCCAGCAGCATCAGGTAGACCGCGGCCGCGTCCCGGCTCACGCCCTGCCGCGCGGCGACCACGTCCACGAGCTCGGGCACGGACCGGGTCGGATCCTGCGCGGGATACGGGACGGGTTGCGGAGCATCCGCGGCGGGCGCCGGCGCGGCCGATCCGACCAGCTGGTCGAACTCCGGCGAGAGCAGCCGCCTGATCGAGGCGAGATGGACGTTCGGGGCGTCGTTCCCGGCCATCGCCACATCCCAGCCGCGATCCTCGGCGCCGCTCATCCGGCTGGGGTAGAGCATCAGGGCCTGGTTGTCGAACTCGAACGGGCCTACCTGCTTCCGGCCGCCGACCTCGCGCAACTCGTACCCGCGTGAGGCGGCGAACTGTGCGGGATCCTTGAACCACCCGATGCGCAGGCACCACTCGGGTGCCGTGACCTCGCTCCGCAGCCGCGCGAGGGCGGCCGGGAGCCGGGCCCGCAGCGGATCTCCGGCCGGAAGCTCGTAGGCCAGCCACTGCAGGCTGTAGATGGACAGGGCGATGCCGTACCAGCCGAGTACGCCCGCGGTCTCAGCCTCGCTGTTCACCCTGCCGCTGCCGGTCACGTCCGGGTTGACGTGCTCCTGAACGCACGTGAGCGAACACTCGCGCGCGGCCCGTTCGCGGAGCGCGTCGGGCAGTACCGTCTGCACACCGTGGACCTCGATCCACAGCGATGCCGCCGCTTGCGCATGCGGACCCTGATCCCATAGCCCGGTCGGCGGGCTCGGCAACAGCGCTCCCACGAGTGCGGCGGAATCCGCCCGGGCGGGCAGGTTCACGAACCGCGTGGCGGCGGCGGTGACGGCCGAGACTTTGACGCCGACGGCCGCGGCGATCTCGCCGGCGGCGCCTCGGGGCCCGGAGCGCGGCGCGGGCGGCAGCCCGCCGAGCAGCAGTGCCGCCTCCACCGCGCCGATACCCGCGATGCGACCGAGTTCCGCGGCCGCGTCGGGCGAGACGCCGATCGGCCCCCGTTCCCGAGCCGTCCGCACGAACACCCCGATCGGCGCCTCACCGGGCCAGGTCTGACCGCGCGTCTCCTCGAGGATGGTCCAGCCGGGCAGGGCGGCGAACTCGCCGGTACGGCTGTATTCGAGCACGACGAGCGGGTTTTCCCGCAGGCCCCGATAGTTGGTCGCGACGACGACTCCGCGCCCGTTCGGGGTGTCCAGGAACTTCCCGCTCGGCGCCGCCGAGGCCGAGCCTTCGCGGGCGATGACGATCCGGCGTAGGGCGGTCCCGGGCGCGCACAGGCCGCTGCCGTCGAGGGCCTCGAGGAACCGGAGCAGCGACTCCCGCCCGGCCTCGGGATACACCTCGAGCACGGCCCGGTAGGCGAGGGCCCGCAAGGGAAGCAGCGTGCGCGCGATCTGGTCCATGATCTGCCACGAGGACTTCGCCAGCAGCGCCGACTGGGCCTTGGTCGGCGCTTCGACGCCCCTGAGCGTCTCGCCCAGGAACGCGAGCGCGGCCGTGGGGGTCAGATCGTCGGAGTCGATATACCGCCCGAACGAATCCGAGATTCCTCGGCGGATCTCGTCGAATTCGCTGCTCCAGGTAAGGTGCGCCATGGCCGTCGCCGCCGCGCCGTCCGCACCCGCGACACCCGCCGGACCGCCCGCTCCGGCCGCGCTCGCGAGCACCTCCTGCGCCGCTTTGAACGCCTCGGCGAGCTTGCCGAGGCGGCGCTCGCAGTCGGCCGCGGCCTCGACGTAGCCGGCGATCCCGGCGCGCAGGGCCTTGTCCGTCACCTGTGGAAGGTGTTCCTCGATCGCGGCCGTGATCGCGTTGCGGTCGAGCCCTCGGCCGGCCTGGAGCAGCGCGGCCGCCTGCTCGTCGGTGAGGGCGCGCAGCACCGCGGATCCGGCCTCGTCCCGCACGGCCAGGAAGTTCCAGAACCGCAGCGGCGGCATACACCGGGTGCCCCGCGCGTAACGCGTGAACTGGTTCGCGGCGACCCACCCGGTGCGGCGCGTCCCCTCCGCCACCAGGGAATGCTGCGGACCGTTGGTCGCGACCGCGAGTCGGTGCTCGGTGCCGGGTATGTCGAGCAGGGCTTGCGCACCATGTGCTGACCACGAGTAAGGCGTGACCGGAATGGCTGCCTCGCGGCCGTCGACGCCGGTGCAGGTCCTCGTGCCGCCGGCCGAGGTACGCAGCCGCGAGCCGAGCAGCCCGTCCGCCTGGCCGAGCGGGCTGCGCTCGCTGCCGGGGACCGCGGGCACCAGCCAGGATTCGGTCGGTACCAGCGTCGAGCCCGTCGGCGCGTCCGCCTCGAAGAATCGGGGCACCCCGACCCTGCCCCGCTTGCCGGTGCGCGGATCGAACTCCTGCCAGGCCACGTTCGCCCAATTCGTGCCGACGGTGGTGTGCACCCAGTAGTCCACGCCATCGGAGGCGACGGGCCCCTCGGTGCTCCAGGTGGCGGTACCGGGCTTGAGCGGAACGCCGCCGAAGGTGCGATCGCCCCACGGCAGCTCGAGCGACTCCTCCTGGCGCCCGCGGCCGTGCATCGCCCCGTTCTCGAGGATCACCTGCGGATCCGAACTCCAGTAGGCACCGGAGTTCTGCCACTGTCGCCACGCGACGAGCAACTGGCCGGCGGTGAAGCACAGCATCTTGCTGTTGTAGTAGTTGTTCGTCTGCTGCGGCCATGCGACATCGTGTTCGAGAACGGTGTCTTCGGCGCCGACCACGAGCGTGGTGGGAGAGCCCGCGCGTTTGACGATGTAGTACGGCCACTGCGGGGTGGTCTCCCAACCCCGGTCCGACCTCGGATCGGACGCGCTCAGGCGGTCCAGTGCACGCTCCAGGGCGGGCCAACCGTATTCGTCGAAGATTCCCGCGCGTAGGGCGTGTGCCAGGTAGGGCGTGAGATCGAGGTCGAGTACGCGCCGCACCGCCCCCGGGTTGATCGCCAGGAGTTCGGGCTCGGCGTTGCGCAGCCACACGTCGATGAGTTCGTCGACGTCGGCCAGACCCGCGGCCACCGTCTTGTCGGCCAGTTCCCGTTGCCACTGCGCCACCACGTCGCGGACGCCGGGCACCGCGGCCGCCCGTCGGGCGAAGCGCCGCAGCGACGTCCGGGCATCCGGACCCTGTTGGCCGCGGTGGGCGACGTGCCTTCCGGGCGCCGGGAGCGCCGTCAACTCCCCGCTCAGCCGTGCTGCCGTGCCGTGGTCGCCCGCCAGGACGGCCACCGCGTGCCGCAGATGGATCCGGAACCGCTCGTCCGAGGCTAGAGCCGTGAGGGGGCGGTCCGAATCCTGTGCGAGCCACGTGCCGAGGTCGACGGAGAACTCGGCCGTCGGATCCGTGACGCTCAGGCCCAGTTCGAGGCAGAGGTCGATCAGATCGATGTCGGCTTCACGCCATGCGGCCAGCGTCAGCGCCACACCCTCTTCGCGCAGGCGGGGCGCCATGCTCTCGACGAGCCGCAGGATGTTGCGGTCCGGCGTCTTCACCGTGCGGTAGTGCCGCCAGTGCCAGTTGCGGCGGGCATGGCGGGCGAAGCGCATGAGCCATCCGGCCGCGCCGTCGGCGGGCAGCTCCTCGGGCGCGAGCTCGCGGCGCGGCTTGGTCAGCCCGCCCGTCGCCCCGCTCGCGGCGAGCAGCTCGAGCCAGAGCCCGTCGGCCACGTTGTTCGCCTCGCCGGCCATGGTGGGGAACGTGGCGAGCAGCAGGCCTCGCACGGTCGCGTCATGCTTCGCGGCGCGGATCAGCGTCGCGCGGTAGCCGGTCCAGAATCCCGTGGCGGCCTTACTCGTCGCCGCCAACGGCAGCAGCTCTCGAGCCAGCGCGGCGTCCTCGGCAGCCGTGTCGTACCCGGCCGCCTTCGCCAGACGCCTGATGTCCGC
>FSXZ01000677.1_pt1 | contig 12577 bp, 13 predicted proteins | sample 1638121 | NCBI WGS metagenome assembly FSXZ01 (sample SAMEA3914788, study PRJEB12502) | metagenome | biome: forest; material: soil | place: Canada | collected 2011-07-03 | depth 0.1 m
GGGCCCAGCGTCGACAGCCGGACCGCCGACCGGAAGGCCAAGGTCACCGAGCGGCTCGCGCACCGCGGGTGCAACACCCGCAAGGGCGCGGTCAAGGTGGTCATCGCCTGGCCGGACCGCCTGTACGTGGGCGAACCCGCGCCGCTGATCACCGTCGCCGACAGGCTGGAGCGCAAAGGCGGCCGCGAGATGGTGGGCCGCTGCCCGACCAGGCAGGACGCCCAAGAAGCGGCGGAATGGCTGACGGACCGGTTCTCCCGACTGGTACCGGGGCTGCCGGTGACCGCCGAGATCGAGGCGGGCGGCGGCCAGTTCCTCCTCATCCTGGCCGCCGGCCGCCGCTGACCGGGCGCATCCCATCCTTGCCGGTTCGCCGTCGTGGGTGCTGCCCGCCCCCCCTGTGCGGTGACAGTCGCCGAGGCCGGCGGTACCGGACGCGGCCCGGCAGGGTGAGCGTCTCTTCCACCGCGGCCAGTGATTTCGCGGCGATCGCCACCAGCAGGCGGGATGCGGTCAGCAGCGCCGCGACCACCTGCTCAGGGTCTTCAGCGCGTCCGCGCCGTGACCGGATCGCCCGGCGTGCCGCCCTGGTGATTCCGGCGGCGCGCGCGGCGCTGACAGCGGTGGCGCCAGACTCGCGAACACCGGCGCCGCGCTCGTCTATCGAGCCCGTTGCCGCGCTCGGCAACGGGCTCATGCAACGGATCGCGGTCTACGCACCGTCCTCGTCGCGACCGCCGACGCCGACGACTGCTCGCCCGCATGCGACCCGTGACCGGGTGCCCGTGCCCGGACCGCGTTAGAGCGCGTCGACGGCGGCGAGGATCTCGGCCGGCTTGGAACGGCTGGTGTAGTCGGGATGCACGTCGATCCAACGGATCACGCCGTCGGTGTCGACCAGCACCGTGGTAGCGAGCGGCAGCTCGCCGGTGCCGTCCGCGTTGACCTCGGCCAGGTCGAGCCCGAGCTTCGCCTGAGCCTCCCGCGCCGCCTCGCCGAGGGTGAAGACGATCCCGAGCGCTTTGGCGATCTGGTTGCCCGGGTCGGAGACCACCGTGTAGGTCAGCTCGTGCTTCTCGGCGAGCGAGAGCGAGCCGTCCGGCTTCTGGGGGCTGACGGCGATCAGCGCGACACCCCGCGCGTTCAGCTCGCCGGTCAGCGCCCTCTGATACGTGCGAAGCGTGAGGTTGCAATACGGGCACCAGGCGCCCCGGTAGAACACGACCACCGCGGCCCGGCCCTCGCGCGCCGCGGCGAGGGTGGTCGGTGCGCCGTGCACGTCGAGCAGATCGCCATCGGGCATCGGTGTGCCCGGGGCGGCGGCACCGGCGGGCACTCCGTCGGCCACCAGCCGGGCCAGTTCGGCTGCGAAGGCCGCCGTGACCTCCGCCGGCAGACGCTCGCCGGCCTGGCGGCTCACCTCGGCGGACTGGTCGGCGATCGTCGTGTTCTTGTTCGTCACGGAGTCTCCCGGAGGCAGAAATGGATTGCTCTATCCACCCTGTTGCCGTCGGACTGACACCCTGACCAGGGCTGTCATCGAGTATCAGACCCAGGCGATCGTCGGCGGCCAGGAGCAGCTGTTCGCCCGGCTCGACAGCTTCGAAGCGCTGCGTGCCTGGCGGGACACGGTGCTCGCCGCCCAGCGCTCGCTGCAGTGGGTCGGCGGCTGTCCCCTCGGGTCGCTCGCGAGCGAACTGGCGGAACTCGACCCGGACGCGCGCACCGCACTGTCCGAGAGCTTCTCCCGCTGGTCGGACGCGATCAGGGAAGGGATCGCGCGCATGGTCGAACGCGGTGCGCTCTCGGCAGATGCCGACCCGGACAAGCTTTCCCTGGCGATGCTCGCCGCTCTCCAGGGCGGGCTGCTGCTCGGCCAGACCCAGCGCAGCTCAGCCGCACTCGAGGCGGGGCTCGACGCGATGATCGAACGCATCACGCAGCACGCCGGCCCGTCCGCACGGTCCTGATCGCGGCCGTGTGCGAACGCGCCGGCTGCGGCGCGCATTCGATGTTCGATCGCCACGGCGCGGGCGGTGGCTGCTGCGGCGTTCGCGTGAGCAACGCGTACTGCCTGTAGGGCCCGGATACCTTGTCGGGCGCACGCCGAGCAGGACGCTGAGACCGATCGTGAGCGGGCTCGTGGCGGCGGTGCGTCGCGGCGGCCGGCCCGGAGCAGCGGCGCGGAACGCGGCCGGAGCCGGGTCGTACCGGCGGGCGCTCGGCGGAGACTATGCGGGACGACGCGGCGCGGCGCGGCGCGCCTCGGTTTCTCGCGCTGGTCTCACGCGATCAGGGATGGCCTCGCACGCAGAACAGAGCGAGGTGCGCTGCGGCAGGACGGCGGCCTCGAACAGCACGAGCGAGGTGGCGTCGTTGAACAGGCTTTCGCTCTGCACGAGCGCCTGGACGCGCGGCGGCAGCGGGAGCCTGCGGCCGAGCGCGGTGACCGCGACCTGGACTATGCCAGAACTCGCGTACTGACTGTGACCTGCGGTTTCGTGATCCGTGCCGGATGGCGGTCAGTCCATGACGACCACGGCACGGCCGGTGATCTCACCGCGGGCCAGCGCCTGGTATGCCTCGTTCGCGTCCTCGAGCGGGAAGCGGCGGGTGACGAGGCCGGCCGCGTCGAACCCGCCGCGGGTCGCAGCCTCGACGACGGCGGGCAGGTCCTCGCGGGTCCGGGCCCCGAACGAGCCGGTCACCGTGTAGCCACGCCGGACGAGTGGGGTAATCTCGATCTCGGCCTTCGCCTGACCGGCGGCGATGCCGATCGCGACCATCCGGCCGCCGTCGCCGAGCAGCTCGACGGCCTGGCTGAAGGTGGCTGGGTGGCCGAGAGCTTCGAAGGCGACATCGACGCCGCCGCAGATCTCCCGCACCGCGGTACGGGCGTCGGTGGTTCGCGAGTTGATCACGTGGGTCGCACCCATCAGGCGGGCCGCCTCCAGTTTGTCGTCGGCGATGTCGACGGCGATCACCGGGTCGGCGCCGGCTGCCTTGGCCAGTTGCACCACCCCCGAGCCGACGCCGCCGACGGCCACCACGGCCACCGACTGGCCGGGCCGGACCTGGCCGGCACGGTGGACGGCGCCGTATGCGGTGAAGGCGGCGCAGCCGAGGATGGCCGCTGCGACCGGCTCGAGCCCGGGCCGGAGGCTGGTCAGACCGGCCAGCGGCACGACCGCGTACTCGGCGAGCCCGCCCATCGAGTACATGGCGAGGAACGAGCCGTCGGCCATCGACAGTCGGCTCTCGCCGTCGTACAGGGTGCCGTGCAGCCGGTTCTGGGCGAAGAAGTTCTCGCACAGGTCGTCGCGGCCCCGCAGACACGGCTCGCAGGTGGTGCACGGCATGATGAACGCCCCCACCACCGGGTCGCCCACTTCGAGGCCGCTGGTCTGGCCGGCGTGGGTCCCGAGCGCGACGACGGTTCCGCTGATCTCGTGGCCGAGCACCGCGGGCCGAGGGAACCCGACCTCGCCTTTCATCACATGCAGGTCGGTGTGGCAGACCCCGCAGGCACGTATCTTGACCAGCGCCTCCCCGGCGCGCGGCCGGGGCACGGGAATCCGCCGAATCTCCAGTTCCGGCTCGTCAGCCATGAGAACGGCTGCCTTCATCTGGCTCGGCAGGGAAACAGCGGACACGGGTCCTCCTCGGTGAGGGGCGATCAACGGCAAGCGTGCACCTCGCCTGAGGAGGCAGACAAGTACTGATTACGCACAGGCGATCTGCGTTTTTGCACACTCCAGCGCTGCCCTGGCGCTGCCGCGCGGGCGCCGGACTGCCCTGCGGGGGACTCAGCCCAGGGGCAGAAGCTCGCGTTGCCTCCGCGCCACATGCCGGTGCAGGGCGGCCCGGATGAGGCCCACGGCATGCGGGGCGGGACTGTCCCTGCGTCGGCTCAGCGAGTAGGCGAGGACGAACCGGACCTCGTCAGGCAGCACGCGCACCAGTTCCGGCTCCGGCTCCGCGAGGAAGGAGGGCAGCAGGCCGATGCCGGCGCCCTCCCGGGTCGCCGCGAGCTGGGCGTGCACGCTGGTGGAGGCCAGTCCCACGCCCGTTCCGGCGAAGCTGCGGGCCAGGTCGAGTTCGGCCACCGCCAGAAGGGAGTCGACGTAGAAGACCAGGCGGTGCTCGGCCAGGTCCGCGGTGCTCCGCAGCGGCTCGTGCCGGCGGAGGTAGTCCTGGCCGGCATAGAGACCGAGTTCGTAGCGGGTGAGCAGTTCGGAGGCGAGCCACCCCTGCCGCGGCTCCCCGATGCCGACCGACAGGTCGTATCCGGCCGCCCGCGGGCTCAGCGGCCTGGTAGAGGTCACCAGTTCGACGGTGACGCCCGGGTGCTCCCGTACGACCTCGGCGATCGCGGCGCAGGCCAGGGTCGCGCCGAAGCCGTCCGGGGCGGCGATGCGAACCGTGCCGCGAACGGTTCCCTCCTCGCCTCGAACCGCGGCGCGCACGTCCTGGACGATGTCCTCGAGGCGGCCGGAGCGTTCGACGACGGTGCGGCCGACCTCGGTCAGCACCCAGCCGTCAGGGCCATGCTCGATGAGCGTGACGCCCAGGCCGGACTCCAGTCGGCGCAGTCGGCGGCGGACGGTGGTGTGGTCGATGCCGAGGACCGCAGCGGCCGCGACCAGCCTGCCGGTGCGCGCGAGCGCGAGGAGCAGTCGAAGGTCGTCCGTGGAGACGTCGTCGCGAGAGGGCACGGCTCCATTGTGCGAGTCGGCCGGCCCGGTGGCGATCACGGGCGGGCCGGCCGAGCCCGATCAGACGATGGAACCCGCTGAGGCGTGCACGGTCTGGCCGGTGATCTGCCGGCTCTCCGGAAGGCACAGGAACGCGATCACCTGGGCGATGTCGTCGGGCTGCGCGAAGCGGTTGAACAGGTTCGAGGTGGTCCCCTGGGAGGCGCGCCGGGCGCGGTCCTCGTCGGAGTCCTGTGCATCGCCGAAGATCGCCGTCGCCGTCACACCAGGCGCCACCGCGTTGACGTTGACCTCGTGCGGCGCGAGTTCGCCGGCCAGGATGCGCGTCACCGACTCCACGGCCGCCTTGGAGCTCGCATAGGCGACGGAGCGGGCGGTCGCACGATGGGCCGAGGCGGAGGACACGTTGACGATGCGCCCGCCGCAGGCCCCGCCGCCGGTCATGTGCGGGATTACCGCCTGCGACATGAAGACGACCGCCTTGAGGTTGACCGCGTGGACCAGGTCCCAGGCGTTCTCGCCGATCTCGGCGACGCTCGCCTGCGGGCCGACGATGCCGGCGCAGTTCACCAGGATGTCGATGTGGCTGACGCGGCGGGCGATCCGTTCGACGCAGGCGCGGATCTCGGTGACGTCTCCGAGGTCGCAGCGTTCGGTCTCGCCGCCGGCAGAGGGCTCGAAGCTCTTGTCGACGGCGACCACGGTCGCGCCCAGCGCCCGTAGCACCTCCACCGTGCGCGCACCGATGCCGGAGGCGCCGCCGGTGACGACGGCGGTCTTCCCCGCGAGGGCGTGCGGCTGGCCGATCATGACTGCCTCGCCTCCCGGCTCCCACACGTGTTGAGCATCTTAGTCATGTGTTTTGCCCCTGTTCGCTCGTATCTGCGGTGGTATCGCACACGCGAAAATTTCAAATCTCATACTTGATTATTGATATCACCAGTCCTAACGTGGCGTGCGCCACCAGGTAGCGGTCCATCGCATCCCGATGGGGGCCGCGCACCCGCGACTGGCCCCGCACCGACGCCCGACGCCCGACGCCGCAGACGCGCGAACAGCCGACGACACCGCCGGCATCCCGTCGAGGGCCGGCCGGACCCCCGAGGAACGGAACAGATGACGACACTCTCAGATTCATTGGACAACCAGGAGCTGACGCGGTTCCGGCGGAAGGTGACGACGCTCTCGTCCGCCGGAATGTTCCTCGACGGCTTCGACCTCACCGTCATCGCCGTCGCACTGCCCGTGCTGGAGAAGGAGTGGAGCATCTCCGGCTGGCTCATCGGGTTGACCAGTTCGTCGGCGCTCATAGGCATGTTCGTGGGCGCGCTGCTCCTCGGCCGGCTCACCGACCGGATCGGACGGCGCCGGGTCTACGCGGCCGACCTCATCTTCTTCATCGTGTTCGCCGCGTTGGCGGCGCTCTCGCGCAATCCCACCGAACTGATCGCCTGCCGCTTCCTGCTCGGGCTCGCGGTCGGCGCGGACTATCCGATCTCCACCTCGCTGACCAGTGAATTCTCCGCGACGAAGAGCCGCGGGCGCCACCTGGCCTACATGTCGTCCTTCTACAGCGCGGGCGCCATGGTCGCCTACCTGATGGGCATCGTCTTCAGCGGCCTCGGCAACGACTCCTGGCGCTGGATGCTCCTGTTCGGCGCGGTGCTCGCCCTGATCGTGGCGTTCATGCGCCAGTCGGTGCCCGAGTCGCCGCGCTGGCTGGCCTCCCAGGGCCGTACCGACGAGGCGGAGCGCATCATGAGCGATCTCGTCGGCCGGTCGGCGAAGATCGAGGCGAGCAAACCGCCCGCGAAGTCCGCCTGGACAGCGCTGCTGTCACGGCAGTACCTCAAGGCCACCATCTTCGTCTGCGCCTTCTACTTCCTCTTCGACGTCGTGTTCTACGGCATCCAGCTCTACACGCCGACGGTCCTGTCCGGGATCACCGGCAGCTCGGAGAAACTCGCCTCGGTGGGCGCGGCGTGCATCTCGCTGGTCGGCATGCTCGGCATCTTCGCCGGTTCCTTCCTGATCGACTCCTGGGGGCGGCGGCCGCTCGTCCTGCTGGGCCTCAGCTGCCAGGCGGTCCTGCTGGCGGTCCTCGCGCTCGCCGCCCATCCACCGTTCGCGATCGTGGTGCTGCTGTTCGCCGCAGGCCTGTTCTCCGCGAACATCGGGCCGGGCGTCATGATCCTGCTCTACCCGGGCGAGCTCTTCCCCACCTCCCTCCGCGGCGCCGGCGTGGGCTTCTCCGTGGCCGCGAGCCGTATCGGCGCCGTGCTCGGCGTCCTGGTCTTCCCCCACCTGGTCGACGACTGGGGACTGCGGCACGCGCTGTGGATGTTCGTCGGCGTCGGGGTCCTGGCCGTCCTCCTGTCGGTCTTCATGGCGCCGGAGACCAAGGGAAAGGCCCTGGACGAGATCACCGACGGGTACGCCGACGGCGGCGGTTCGACGCTCGGCGCCGACCGCCCGGAGGTAACGGCGCAACCGTCCCACGAGACAGCCGGTTCGTGACCCGGGCGCTGCAGCCCGGCGTGAGACCGCCCACGCCGAGTCCGGGGCTGAAGCGTCTAAGCTGTCTCTCCATCAGCCCACCCGGATTGCCGCCGACGGCGGGTTGATGCCCAGCGGACGATTCTCGCAGCAGAAAGTGACCGGAAGCCTCATATGACCGATCTTGATCTCAGCAGCGCCCGGCGTAGGCGGCCCAGCCTCAAACAGGAGGCGGCGAACTACATTCGCGACCTGATCTTCTCCGGGACGGTGCGTGCCGGAGAACGGCTCGACCAGGACGGCATCGCGGCGGCGCTGGACGTGAGCCGGCTCCCGATCAGGGAGGCGCTGATCACGCTTGAGGCGGAAGGCATGGTGACCAACGTGGCGCGGCGCGGCGCCTTCGTGGCGGCGCTCGAACCCGAGGACATCCTCGACCACTTCCGGATGTACGGTCTGCTGTCGGGGATCGCGGCGGAGCGGGTGGCGGAGCAGCGGCCCGCCGAGGTGGTGGCGCGGCTGACCGCCCTCATGCAGCAGATGCGCGCCAGTGCGGACCCGGCGCAGCACGACGAACTGAACTTCCTGTTCCACAAGACGATCAACCGGGCCGGGGGCTCGCGCAGACTCATCTCCGTGCTGCGCATCCTGGCGAACAACATGCCCTCGAACTTCTTCGAGTCCAACACCGAGTGGGAGTTCCGGGAGCAGACCTTCGCGGAACACGAGGAGATCGTCACGCACATCCGGCTGGGCGAGGGAAAGGCCGCGGCCGAGGGGCTGGCCGAGCACTTCGTGCACACGGGCCAGCAGGCCGTACGGCACCTGGAGGCCGTCGGCTTCTGGGCGGGCACGCAGTAGTCACGTAGCAGGCACGCCGTCGGTTGAACCCGGCGGATCATTGCCCCTAGACTAGATATCAAAGATACTTGATCTGATCGGAAGGAGATAAGGAGATCATGGCTACCTCAGACCAGGCGGTGGGCGCGCACTTCAGCTCGCAACCGCTGATGATGACCAGGGAGCGGATGCGCTGGTACTGCGACGCACTCGAAACGGCCGCCTCGCAGAGCGGCGAGTTCATCGTCGCCGAGCCGACCATCCACACCGACGCCGAGTACGCGAAGGCACAGGGGCTCCCCGGCATCATCGCCGACGGGATGCTCTCGACCAACTACCTCTCCACCCTCCTCTACCGGCACTTCGGCGTGGAGTACCTGCGAGCGGGCGAGCTGTCGACGAAGTTCATCCGGCCCGTCTACGAGGACGACGTGCTCCAGGCCCATGCCGTGGTCACCGCCGCCGAGGACGGGCGTTACACCATCGAGCTCTGGGTGGAGAAGGACTCGGGTCAGAAGGTCACCGTCGGAACCGCCTCGGTGCCGATGTCGCAAGAGGAGGTGCCGGCATGACGGTCGGACGCTATGTCAGCGATCTGGAAGTGGGTGACGAACTCAAGTCCGTCACCTACGTGATGACGCCGTTCGTCGTACGTGAGTACTGCCACGGCGTAGGCGAGACCGCCGAGGAGTTCCACCGCGCGCTGCCGGAGTTCGGCGAACAGTTGGTGCCTCCGCCGCTGGCGCACATCGACAAGATCAGGCTGATCAAGGAGAACTGTCCCGACGGCCCCGGCCCCAACGCCCGGATCCACTACGAGTTCCGTACCAAGCAGCACAAGCTGACCCCGGTCGGCGCGAGGCTGACCTGCTCCGGTGTGGTGGCGCGGCGGTACGAGAAGAAGGGCCGGGTCTACCTCGACATGGAGATCGAGGTACGCGAGACGGAGACCGGCGAACTCGTGATCACCTATCAGGACACCGCACTACTGAGCTACTCCTCCGGCGCAGAGTCGGCGGGGGCCCCCACGCGGGCGGTCTCCGACGAGGCGGCGAAGCATGACTGAGCGCCTTCTCGAGGGCATCCGCGTCGTCGACTTCACCCACATCTTCGCCGGCCCTCTCGCCACGCAGACCCTCGGCGACATGGGCGCCGAGATCATCAAGATCGAGCGTCCCGGCGGCGACGCCGCCCGGCGGTACGGACAGAACGTCGACGAGGACGACATGGGCGGGTCCTTCCTCGCATTGAACCGCAACAAGAGGAGCGTTGCCATCGACCTCTCCTCCGAGCGCGGCATCGAGGTGGTGCGCCGGCTGATCCTCAGCGCCGACGTGGTGGTGCAGAACTTCCGGCTCGGGCTCATGGAGCGGTGGGGGTTGGACTACGAGTCGCTCGCCCGCGAGAAGCCGTCGCTGATCTACTGCTCGATGAACGGCTTCGGACACACCGGGCCACTGGCGACCAAGGCGGCCAACGACCTGGTCGTCCAGGCGTACAGCGGCCTGATGAGCTTCACCGGCGAGCCCGACGGCGACCCGGTCCGCTGCGGCACGGCGGTCTCCGACTTCTCCGCCGGGCTCTACGCGGCCATCGGCATCCTGGGCGCGGTCGCCTACCGCGAACGGACCGGGCAGGGGCAGCATGTGCGGACCTCGATGCTGGAGAGCCAGGTCAGCATCATGAACTACTTCTTCGCCGACTACTGGTTGAAGGGAATCGTGCCGCGTCCGCTCGGCACCGCGAACCGGCTGGGCATCCCGAACCAGGCGTTCCGCACCAAGGACGGCTGGATCGTGATCTCGACGGCCAACGAGTCGATGTGGCGTCGGTGCTGCGAGGGGCTGGGCAAGCCGGAGATCGCCGACGACCCGCGGTTCGCCACCCTCGGTGTCCGCTACCAGAACACGCAAGCCCTGGTCGAGACGATCTCGTCCCTCACCAGCGAGAAGACTACCGCGGAATGCCTGGCGGAGCTGGAGGCCAAGGGCGTGTCCTGCGCGGCGATCAACACCCTCGACGAGGTCGCGGCCGACGAGCAGCTCGTCGGCCTGGGTGCCTTCCTCGATGTCCCACGCGGCGACGGCGGCCGGGCCCGGGTGGTGGCGACGCCGCTGCATTACACGGGCACGCCGCTCGACGTACGCCGGGGCGTACCCACCTTGGGCGAGCATACCCGCGAGGTCCTCGGCGAACTGGGCCTCAGCGAGGAGGAACTCGCCGAGCTCGGAACCACTGGCGTGATCTGAGCCGTGATACCGGTACCGCCCACGATCGCCGACGACGTAACGGAACTGGCTCCCGGGCTGTGGCTCATCCGGACCCCGCTGCCGGGCCACAGCGTCGGCTCGCTCAATTCCTACCTGATCGCCGGAAACGACCGAGCGGCCGTCGTTGACACTCCGTGGGGAACACCAGACGTGATCAGCGCCTTCGCCGCCAGGATCGCCGCGACCGGCCTCAGCCCGTCCGAGATCGGACAGGTCCTCGTCACCCATTGCCACGAGGACCACTCCGGCGCCGCCGGATGGCTGCATGAGCAGCACGGCAGCGAGGTGGTGATGAGCGCGCGCGACCACGCGGCGCTGGGGCGTCGCTTCGGGGCCGGGCAGGCCGAGTTAACCGCTGAACTGGCCGACTGGCTCGACGGGATCGGCGCCGACGCGGACGCCTACGAGTACGCCTTCGACCAGCAGCGGGACCTGTTCTCCCGCCAGTACGCGATCCCGCCCGCCCGGCACGTGAAGGACGGCGACACCGTTCGGGTCGGACAGGAGTGGAGCTTGGACGTGGTGGAGACACCGGGACACACTCCCGGCCATCTCTGCTTCGTCGAGCGGCGCCGTGGCCTGGTGTTCGCCGGCGACCACGTCTTCCGGCGGCGGCGCGGCAACGCCGTGGCCCGACCGCCGGCCCCGCACCGTCCGATCGCCGCGTACTGGCACAGCATGGCGAAGGTCCGCGCCATCGGAGCCGACACGGTGCTACCCGGCCACGGCGAGCCCTTCACCGGGCTCGGCCCGCGTGCCGAGGAGCTGATGACAGTCCGTGCGCGCAAACGCGCGGAAGTGGTCCGGTTGACCGCGGAGCCGACAACGGCGTGGGCGGTGGCGCAGCGGATGCAACGGCGTACCGGCTGGCAGGAACTGAACGGCAACGCCAGGCTCGCCGCCGCGGGAGAGGCACTCGCCTACCTGCTGGACGCGCGGGACGCCGGTCTGGTGACCGGCACGACGAGCACACCACGGCTGTGGAAGAACACGCCGGCAGCAGTGAACTTACGCAATGATCGAAGGGACCACGGGGCGTGACCAGTATGTTCTTCGAGGATCTGATCGAGGGCCAGCGGTTCGTGAGCAAAGGCAGGACCGTGACGGAGTCCGATGTGGTCAACTTCGCCGGGCTGAGCGGGGATTTCAACCCGATCCACTTGGACCGCGAGTCGACCAAGGACGGCATGTTCGGTGAGCGGGTCGCCCACGGCATCTTGGGGCTGTCGATGGCGACCGGCCTCCTCGACAGCCTCGGGCTGTTCAAGGAGTCGATGGGCGCGATGCTCGCCATCGAAGACTGGCGCTTCGCGGCGCCGATCCTCTTCAACGACACGATCCACCTCGAGCTCACCATCGAGTCCAAGCGCCTCACGAGCAAGGGGACGTCGGGCGTCGTGCGTCGGCGGCTGAGGCTGATCAACCAGGACGGCACGGTGGTCCAGGACGGCACCATCACTGTGCTGATCTTGTGCCGTGAACCTGCCGCGGCGGGCGTGAAGGAGGAGGCCGGCGATGCTGCTTGACCGCCGCACCGCGGTTATCACCGGCACCGCCATCTAAGACAAACGCCACCCTTCGCCCGGCGCTCCGAGGCGAAGCCTCATCAGCCTCGCGAATTCAGCCGGGGGTGCGTGATCTGATGCTGTGTTGAGAGAAGGTGCCTGCTACCTGGGATGATCGGATTGCGAAGTCTGATACATCCAGGTGAAGCGAGGCACCTTCCCGGTGAAGCAGCGCAATCGATGGGACCGCGCTCTGAAACTCGAGGCGTCGGGCGCGGGGATGGTCGGGCACGCGGGCGCGGTGCTGATGCACCGCACCGCCGACCGGATCGACCTGGTCGGGCGGCTGTGCGGGGTGCTGCGCTCGAGTCCGTGGCTACTCGATCGTGCGGACGTGCTGGTCTCGCTGATCGTCGGGATCGCCCTGGGCGCGGTGAACCTGGCCCAGGCCGAACTGTTGGCCCGCCACCACGCGGCGTTGTTGGGCGGGCAGGCCTCGGACTCGACGCTGTGGCGCACCCTACGCTCGTACGCTCAGAAAACACCGGGCCTCCCGCAAATGTAGGCACTACCGGTCAGACTGCGCCGACCGGCAACCCACGACAACTTGCGCGCGAGGGCCGGCCCACAACCGGCACCTACATACCGTCTGGGGTGGCCAGGCGAGGCTCGGGACGCCGACGGCCCCGGCAGCAGAATCGACACCGGATGAAGATGGAAAACCGCTGATGGCCTTGTTCGTGACCTACAC
>FSXZ01001050.1_pt1 | contig 12555 bp, 10 predicted proteins | sample 1638121 | NCBI WGS metagenome assembly FSXZ01 (sample SAMEA3914788, study PRJEB12502) | metagenome | biome: forest; material: soil | place: Canada | collected 2011-07-03 | depth 0.1 m
CGGTACGTCAACCTGCTCGGCGGCGGAGTCGAGCCCGGTGAGACGCTCGAGGACTGCCTGGTCCGTGAGGTGATGGAGGAAGGCTGCGCCCGCGTTGTCGAGACCCGCTACATCGGCTGCCAGCGGGTTGACGATCCTGACCATCCGACCGGCCCCTGGCGCTTCTACCAGAGCCGCTTCTGGGCCCGGGTCGAGCTCCTGCGATGGGATCCGCAGTACGAGATCGACGAGCGCCGCCTGGTCAAGCCAGAAGACTTCCTCCAGACCCTGAGCTGGGGCTCAGCGCCCACCGCGGCCATCATCCTGGCGGCCGGGCTCAAGGCCGAGGCCGAGGCCGAACGGCGGTAGAACGGCGGCCCAGCCCCAGCGGAAAGGAAATGCTGATGGCCATTCCCGCTGAACTCATGGCCGAGAGAGCCGCGGCGTGGGCGGAATCTGACGCCGCCGTGCGCGCGATGATCGTCTATGGCTCGCTCGCGCAGGGGACCGCCGATGAGGACTCCGACCTCGACGTGATCATCGTCGCGGAACCCGGGCAGCGCGATGCGCTGTGGGACCGGCGGGAGCAGATCAGCGACCTGATCCATGGAGGCCACGCTGCCGTATGGCACCAGGAACCGCTGTGGCAGCGGCCCTACCGGTACCAGAGCTGGGATGAGAAGCTCGCCGAACTTGACCTCACCCTGGACGAGGAGCGCGCCAGGCCGTGGGCGGCGCTCACCCGGGGATTCCTACCATTCGTGGACAAGGCAGAGGTCGCGGCGCGGCTGCGGTCCGATCTCGCCACCTGGGAGCCCTCTGAGTTCGACGCGCCCGCGTTCGACGGCGGCACCTGGCTCTGGCTGAACTACCTGCGCGGCAAGCTGCGGCACGGCGAGGCATGGATGGTGCGCTACGGGGTGATGGACACGCTCAACAACCGGGTATTGCCGCTGCTTGGAACGGCAGGCCATTCGGCGCACCATAGCCTGGATGCTGCCGACATGGACCGCGTCCACCGCGCCGCCCCCACCTCGGCTGAGCCCGCAGAGCTGCGCCGTTCCCTGCGGGCAACGGCGCAACTGTACGCCTGGGCAGTCGACCGATGGTCGCAGCGCACCGGGCAGCCAGTGCCGCGAAACCCGCTCACCCCGGCGATCACGGACAAGTTGCAGGCGAAGGAACAGTAAGCGCCCCGACCGCGGCCGGCACAAGACCGCCGACGCGCTGCTCAGGGCCGACGGCGCGCACCGACAGGCTCGTAAGATCGATCCGTGCCCGGGCTGGCGGCGCGCCTTGCGCGCGCAGTGCGCATCGCGGCCCTGCCGATGGCGGCGGCGGCCGTCGTGTCCGCCTGCGCGTCGTCGCAACCGCCTGCGCCGCCCCCAGCCGCCGCGTCGATCCCTCGGGCACTACTGAGCGAGGCGCGGCCGATCGGCACCGGTCCCCGCTTCACGCTGCCTGCCAGCGGCCCGGTCGCGGGGACGTGCCAGCGATCGCTCGGCCCGCGGGTCGGCGTGCACGTCGAGGTGTTCGCGGCCAACCGGGTGCTCCTGCTGCCCGCCGGGATCGGCGCGCGGCAACCCTGGGCGAAGCTCGACGGCCGGATCACCAGCGCCCCGTGCTACGGCGCGCTGGTGACGCTCGACCCGACCGGTCTGGTGCTCGTCCGCCCCGGGGCCGGGCTCACGCTGGCCGACCTGTTCCGCTCGTGGGGCGAGCCGCTGTCCCGCACCCGGCTCACATCGTTCAGCGCGTCCGCTGGAACCCAGGTGACCGTGTTCGTGGACGGTCGGCGTGTGAACGCCGCGCCGCCCTCGGTCCCGCTCACCCGGCACGCCGAGATCGTCCTCGAAGTCGGGCCGCACGTGCCGCCGCACTCGTCCTACGCGTTCCCGCCCGGCACCTGACCACCGCCGGTGAAGAGCGCGTCAGCTCATGCCGTAGCGGAGGTCGGCGGCGGAGGCGGAGATCTCGAGCAACCGGTTGTACTTGGCGGTGCGTTCGCCGCGGGCGGGCGCACCTGACTTCAGGTGCCCGCAGCCGGTGCCCACGGCCAGATCGGCGATGAAGCTGTCCTCGGTCTCGCCGGAACGATGCGAGACGAACTGCCGGTAGCCGGCCTTGCGGCAGACTGCCATCGCCGCCAACGTCTCGGTGACCGTTCCGATCTGGTTGAGCTTGATCAGGGAGGAGTTGCCGATACCCCTCTCGATGGCGTTGGCGATGATCGCCGGATTAGTGCAGAAAATGTCGTCGCCAACCAGCTCCGTCGTGCTGCCCAGCCGCTTGGTCAGCGTGATCCAGCCCGCAACGTCGTCCTCGCCGAGCCCGTCCTCGATTAGGTGCACGGGGAACTCATCGACAATGGCCGCGAGCCGGTCGATCAGCGCGCCGCTGCCGAGTAGCTCGCCGGCCACCCGGTACCGGCCGTCTGGCTGCCGAAACTCCGAAGCGGCAGGGTCGAGCGCGATGGACACTCCGCCCGGCCCCGGGGTGTACCCAGCGTCGCCGATCGCCGCGACTAGGAGGCGGAGTACTTCTTCGGGCTCGCTGATCTCGGGGGCGAACCCGCCCTCGTCGCCAAGGCCGGTCGACAGCCTGCGCGAGCTCAGCTCGCGGCGCAGCGCCGCGTAGACCCCGGCGCCCGCCCGCACCGCGTCGGCCATCGACGGTGCGCCGAGCGGAGCGATCATGAACTCCTGGAAGTCCAGGTCGTTGGGTGCGTGAACGCCGCCGTTGACCACGTTGAAGTGCGGCACGGGCAGCGAGGGGGCGACGCCGTCGGGGGCGAGCCACCGCCAGAGCGGCGTCTTCGCAGACGTCGCGAGGGCGCGGGCCAGTGCCATTGAAACGCCGACGGTGGCGTTGGCACCGAGCCTGGCCTTGTTCGGGGTGCCGTCCAGGTCGATGACCGCCTGGTCCGCCTCGGCCAGCGACGTCCACGCTCGGCCGAGCAGCAGGTCGCGGATCTCGCCGTTGACGTTCGCGGCGGCAATCAGGACGCCAAGACCCGCGTACCGAGATTTGTCGCCGTCTCTGAGTTCCACCGCCTCCCGCGACCCGGTGGAAGCCCCCGACGGGACCCCGGCCCTGGCGGTGGTGCCGTCCGCCAGGGTGACGGTGACGGCCAGCGTCGGCCGCCCCCGCGAGTCAAGGATCTCCAGCGCGGACAGCTCAGACACATGGAAAGACGTCATGATGTTCTCCCTTTCGTCCCGTCGCATTGCATTGTGGTTCCATCCGGCGTGCCGCAGCCCGGGCCGGTAATTCCCTGCCCTCCACCACGCTGTCGCCCAGCCCGCCCAGCCCAGAACGCCAACGCCGCATGAACGGCGACCGGCCGCCGGCCGGTCGCAGCGGAATGCCAGCGTGCTGCATGAACCTGCGAACGGTCCCCGCAGCTTGACCGGTAAGCAGTTCGATGTGGTTAAGACCCGCACCGCACCCCCAGTACAGGTCCTTGACCAGCGGAGTGGTCAGCGGCAGGGGCACGCGGAACCGCTGGCTCAGGGAACCACCCGCAGGCACGCGCGGGATTTGGCGCGCGGTCAGCACGTCGGCGATCAGTGGGTCCGCGTAGAGGGCGCTGACCAGCTCGATCTCGTCTGGGCCTGACAGCTGTACCGCCCCGCCCGACCGGACGGGCACCCCGAGGGCGTGCGCGCTGCGCAGCACGGCGTTCCCGGACAGGCCGACCCGCTGCCCGACCTCGGCCGCAGTCAGGCCACGTTCGACGTAGAGCACCCGCAGCACGTCAGCGGGAACGGTCACGCGGTCCTCACGGTTCCAGCCGCCGCGGGTGCGCGCGCTGACGCCGGCTCGACGCAGCCGGTCCCGGACCGTCCGCTCGGGCATCCCCAACATCACCGCGACCTGCCCGGAGTCGAGTCGTGCCTCCTCGTACAGTTCGCGCAGCAGCCACGGCGGGCACGGCCGGCCGTCGGGATCGCGCACCGGGCGGAGGCGGCCGACGCCGCGCCGGCACAGCGGCACCCCTGCCCTACGCAGTGCCCGAGCGACTCGCTGCCGGTCGATGCCCGTGCGAGCGGCTATTCGGTAGGTCGACAGGCCCAGGCACAGGTACAGGTGGCCAAGCAGGCCGGGATTGAGCTCGCCATCTGGTGGTGCGGCTTCCGCCGGCCGGCCGGCGGGCAGGCAAAAATCGCACCGCGAGGCATCGCTCGCGCAGGCGCTCACTTGCCAGCCATCACGGTCAGTCATGAGGGAACGGCTCCCTGCTCTCGCAGGGACCGTTGGCGATGACCGCAGTTATCGGCGAGCCCCACCGCCGTACTGATACAGACAATAGGTCGCTGATGCGGCGCGGTAAAGCGTGCCGCGACAATGACATGTCGCACAGTTGCCCCCCGACTTCTGAAGTGATCCAATGGCAGTGGCGATGAGGCTCGCCATGACCGCGGCGCCGCCGTTGATGGCCTCTACCTGACCAAAGACACGGGTGGAGGCGCGGCATGAGTCAGCCCTGGGCAGCCGATTGGGAGCAAATCGTCGGGTGCGACCTCGTGCCGCACCTCATGCCAGCGGGACGGTCTCAGCGGGTGCGTCGGCCTGTCGGTGTGACCTGCCTTCCTGATGGTGCGCGGGCGGACCTGTCAGACAGCGTCGGGCATGTAGCATCACGCAGACGGGCCGTGGTGCGTGATCGCGGTGACCGGGACGGCGGGCCGGCTACTGGTGAGATACCAGGACGACGGGCAGACGGGCGCGGAGGAGTGGACGCGCTATCTACGGCTGCGCGCCGCGACGCCGGCGCCACTTCCGCTCGTATCATTCGGCGGCCACGGCCCCCGAAGCGGGCGGGACCCGAAATCCTTCCTGCTCGATCCCGGTGATGACGTCATCTGGGCAGGCTGGCGCTCACGGGTCCACGGCGCGGCATGCCTGCTCGCCGTGACCTCGCGCGAGCTGATCATCGCGCGGTCTCTGCCCGGGCGCGGCCGACTGGGCCACGGGATCACGCGGACGGTGTACGTGCCGCGCCAGGCCTTGCGGGACGCCGTCGCCCAGTCGGCGTCGCTCCGGCTGCACAGCGCGGGCACCGACGTGGACGTCGGGCTGTGGTCCGGCCAGGCCGCGGATGCGGCGTCTTCCTGGCTGCGCCGGGTGCTGGGCGACCGGGACTGCAGCGGCGCCGGTTCCTGGCAGGGGCAGCCTGGCGGCACCTGACATGTCGAGCCGGCAGGTCGGGCCGGTGGATCGGCCGAAGCGGGTCTCTTCCAGCGAGGCAGTAAGATGGAACCACGGTGATGGAGCTCGCCGAACTCGCCCTTGGGGCTGATGGCTCCTGTTGACCGCCTAGCGGCCGGATACAGGAGGACATGCCATGGCGCTGCGATCACCTGAGAGCCTGAACCCAATCGTCTGCCCGCGGCCGGGCGCCCCGTCGTCAGCAGGACCTGGCTATTTCCCCAGTCTGCTGACCCGAGACGCGTCCGCGGTTCCGGGTGTCGTCGAGCGCGACGGGGAGCGCTCTTTCGCACGAGATCTGAACCTGGACCAAATCGTGGTGGCGGTCGCGGACGGCCGCGAGGAGCACGACCTGATCACGGGGGTCTTGTACACGCGCCTGCGCGATGAGGACGCGGTGCGCTACCGGCAGGAGGTCTTCCGGGATCTTGCGCATCCCGCCCTGCTCGGTGAGGTCACCCGGTTCGCCGATCGCATGAGCGAGGTACGCGCCCACCTGCGCCAGCTGGCAAAGATGCGCTACCGGTACCAGCGGGAGGGGTGGCTGCTCGACGCGGCGGCCATCTACTGCGACGCGGTGCGAACCCTCGCCGGGCACCTGGCCTCGGCGCCAGTCGACGCCCGCGCTCTGCTGGCCTTCCGTGGGTACCTGAATCAGTACGTCGCTTCGGACGAGTTCACCGCCCTGGACAGCGACACCCGGGATCGGAAAGAGGCTCTCGGCGGGATCCGCTACTGCACCCGCATCCGCGGCGACCGGGTCGAGGTAACTCGCTACCAGGAGGAAGCCGACTACAGCGACGAAGTGCTCGCGACCTTCGACCGGTTCAAGCAGGGCGCAGTCAAGGACTACCAGATCCGCTACCGCACGCAGCCGGGGATGAACCATATCGCCGCCCAGATCCTCGAGCTGGTGGCCCGACTGTTTCCGCAGGAATTCTCCGCCCTGGACGAGTACTACGGTCACCACGCCGGGTTCCTCGACGAGGGAATACGGCACGCGGACCAGGAACTCCAGTTCTACCTGGCCTATCTCGACCACATTGAGCCGCTGCACGCGGCCGGGCTGCGCTTCTGCTATCCCGAGGTCTCCGCCACCTCGAAGAATGTCTTCGCCGCCGACACCTTTGACCTGGCCCTGGCGCACAACCTCGTCTCGCACCGCAAGCCGGTGGTCACCAACGACTTCCGGCTCGAGGGGCGGGAGCGGATCTTCGTGGTGACCGGGCCCAACCAGGGAGGCAAGACCACCTTCGCCCGGACCTTCGGCCAGCTCCACCACCTGGCCTGCATCGGTTGCCCGGTTCCCGGCAGCGCCGCCCGTCTGTTCCTGCCTGACCGCCTGTTCACTCACTTTGAGCGGGAGGAGGATTTGGCCAAGATGACCGGGAAACTAGAAGACGACCTGCTCAGGATCGGCGAGATCCTGCGGGCGGCGACCCCCGCCAGCGTCGTGATCATGAACGAGATCTTCGCCTCGACCACCCTCCATGACGCCCGGTTCCTTGGCACGAAGCTGCTGACGAAGGTCGCGCGGCTCGACGCCTTGTGCGTCTACGTCACCTTCGTCGACGAGTTGGCCGGCCTCGGCGAGCAGGTGGTCAGTCTGATGAGCACAGTCGATCCGCGCAGCCCGGCCGAGCGTACCTACCGAGTGGTCAGGAAGCCGGCTGACGGCCTGGCCTACGCGCTGGCCATCGCCGAGAAATACGACCTCACCTACGAGCGGCTGCGGAACAGGCTAGACATGGCTGGGCATGTGGCCGGGGACGGAAGCTCTGCGGGCGAGCGAGGAGGCGGAGCATGAAGGTCCATCTCCTGTTCCCCAGCCGCGACTTCGACTGGGGCGCCAGACTGCCCTTCCGCCACGAGGACCTCATTCAGGATCTGGAGCTGGGCACGCTGTTCGCGGCGATGGCCGGCGGCGACAGGTTCCTCTACGAGACCTCCGCGAAGGTGGTGCTCGCGAGCATCGGTGACCCCCAGGACATCCGCTATCGCCAGCGGGTCCTCGCCGACTGCCTCGCCCAGCCCGAGGTCATACGCCAGATGTACGCCGTCGCGGTCGCGGCGCTCGCGGACAAGCGGCAGCTGTGGGGAGGCTACGGCGGCAGCTTTCAGAACCCCTCATCCAACCTGTCGGGCGCTGTCAGCCATCTTGAAGCCTATGTGGCCCGCCTCCGGCAGTTGCGGCAGATCGCCGACGATGACGCGGCGAAGTTCCGGTCTGACGGGCTCCGGGCGCTGTTCGCCACTGTCCACCGCGACTTGGACGACGGGTACTTCGAGGAAGTCAATGACCACCTCAAGCGGCTGCGATTCCGGGCCGGAGTGCTGATCAGCGCCCAACTCGACCGTGACAACAGCGGCACCGGGCTGGTGCTCCGCGCCCCTGAGCAGGCCCGTCGGCCGTGGACTGACCGCCTGGGGATGGGGCCGCGCACTGCCTACTCCTTCACCGTCTCGCCCCGCGACGAGGCCGGCGGCCAGATCCTGGCCGACCTCACCAGCCGGGGCATCAACCAAGTCGCTAATGCGACCGCCCAGTCCGCCGACCACATCAGCAGCTACTTCACCATGCTCCGGGCCGAGCTTGGCTTCTACGTTGGCTGCCTCAACCAGGCCGACCGGCTTGCGGCTAAGAGGGTCCCCGTCACGTTCCCCGAGCCCGACCGGGCATCACCGCCCGCGTTCTCGTGCGCCGACCTGCGCGATGCCTGCCTGGAGCTGCAGTCCGTGGGGCCGGTCACCGGCAACGACGTGCAAGCGAACGGCAAGTCGCTGGTCATCATCACCGGCGCCAACTCGGGAGGGAAGTCGACCTTCCTGCGCAGTGTCGGCGTGGCCCAGCTCATGATGCAGTGCGGGTTGTTCGTTACCGCTCAGGCCTGCCGCGCGAGCGTGGCCTCCGGGATCTCTACCCACTTCACCAGGGAAGAGGATTCCGATATGGCCAGCGGGCGGCTGGACGACGAGCTCAGGCGGATGAGCGTCATCGCTGGCCGGCTCACCCCGTACTCCCTCATGCTGTTCAACGAGTCCTTCGCCGGCACCAACGAGCACGAGGGATCCGAGATCGGGTATCAGATCGTCCGCGCCCTGCTCGAGGCGGATGTAAGGGTCCTGTTCGTCACCCACCGGTTCGGCTTCTCCGACCGCTTCCGCCGCCAGCACGCACCTTCCACCCTCTTCCTGCGCGCCGAGCGCGAGTCCGACGGACGCCGCACCCACAAGCTCGCCGTCAACGACCCCCTCCCGACCAGCTACGGGCAAGACCTGTATGACCAGCTCGGCGGCTGGCTGGATGAAGACGAAGTCCCCACCCAGGACGCGGGAGGACCCTATGCCGGGCAATGCCCTCGAGACGGCTCTTGACGAATTGGCCGCCTTGGGAACCGAAGCGGACCGGGAGCAGATCGAGGCGCTGCGCGAGCGCCTAGCCGCCGCCCGGCTGCGGGTCCTGGTCGTCGGCGAGGCCAAGCGCGGTAAGAGCACGCTGATCAACGCGCTGCTCGAACGGGAGGTGCTGCCGACTGGGGTGACGCCGCTGACCTCGGTCGCCACGGCGGTGCGGTACGGGGACGATCCCCGGGTGCAAGTGCGGTACGCCGACGGCCATGAGGAGAAACAGCCGCTGACCGCGCTACCGGACTTGGTCACCGAGCGGGGAAACCCGGGCAACCGGCGTCAGGTAGCGGACGTGACCGTGTACCTGGACGCGCCGCTGCCGGCGGATGGCGTAGAGCTAGTGGACACCCCTGGTACCGGCTCGGTCTTCGAACGGGACACCGCTGCGGCGCACGCCGCACTCGAGACGATGGACGCGGCGGTGTTCGTACTCGCCGCCGACCCTCCGGTGTCGGCGGCAGAACGAGAACTGCACGTCAAGGTCAGCAGGCTGTCCGTCACGGCGTTCACACTGCTCAACAAGGCCGACTACCTAGATGAGGCGGGGCTGGCCGAGGCGATGGACTTTACTCGCCGGGTTCTCGGGAACGCTCGGGTCTATCCACTCTCGGCCCGCGCAGCGCTCGATCGCGGTGATCCAGGATTCGACGCATTCGCTGCCGACTTCCGTCGCTACCTCGCTGGCAAGCGGGTAACGGACCTGCGTTCGTCCGCCGTCGCGCAGGCACGCCGGATCGCTGGCTCGCTGCTTGACGAGGTGATGCTGACCCGGCGGGCCGTGCAGCTGGCCGCAGGCGACGCGGCGAAGCGGGTGGCGCAGTTCGGCGAGCGGCTGGCGGAGGTGGCCGTGCGCGGCCGCGACGCAGCGATGGTAGTCAACGCCGAATCCGCGCGCCAGCTGATGGCACTCAACGACGCCGCCGCAACCGACGGGCCGCGCCTGGGCCGGGAGGTTGCCCGGCAACTGGGCGACGTCCTCGACGGCGAACTACGTTACGCGTCTGCGGGCGAGATCGAGCGCCTGGGCCGCGAGCGGCTCGTCGCGGTCACGCTGAACGCTGCGGACGCGTGGCGCGAGCAGCGGCGGCAGCTCATCGAGGAAGGGCTGGCGCTGGCGGACGCTCGGCTGGCGGGGGAACTGAGGAAGGCTCTCGACGTGCTGCGCGATTCAGCGGCGGAGCTGCTTGGCCTGGACCTTGCAGTACCTGAGCCGGGCGCGCGGCTCGCCGAAGACCGCCGGTTCTTCTACACGACTGCGGAAGACGTTGGCCAGACCGAGCTACTGGCTGGCGCCATCCGGCGCAAGCTACCGGGCGACCTGGGTCGGCGCCGCGCCCGCGGGCACCTGCGCCGCGAGGCACCCGGCCTGGTGACTACGCAGATCGGCCGGGCCAGGGGAGATCTGCAGTACCGGCTGTCCGAGGCGGCCCGCGCCATGGCCCGCGCCGTCCAGCAGCGCTACGCCGATTCGACCGGTCGCATGCAGGCCGCCCTGCGGGCAGCCGAGGAACTGCGCGATGCCTCCTCAGCCGCAGCAGCGGAAAAGGAACGCGAACTATCCGTACGATCCGAGGCGCTGCAGCAGATTCTCGCCCTGCTCGGCGAGGCCGATGGGTCCTGCTCTCCAGGAATCGCGAGGAGGAGTTTATGGCGGCACCCGCATCTCGGCAGCTAGCAGCTGCGTCGGCGGCGTTCGCGGCCGTCGCCGGGCTGGCGTGGGCCACGGATCGCGGCTGGCTGGCCGATGCTGATCGGCTGGTCTTCGAGGCCATCCGCGAGCGGCGGACCGAGACCGCGACTAGGGTCGCGCGAGCGGTCAGCGCACTGGCCGAGCCCGCTGCCGTGTACCCCGCGCTGGCTTTCGCCGCAGTGGCCGCCGCACGCAAAGGGAAACGGTGGCGCGCGGGCGTGCCATTTCTGGTCGTCGTCGGCGGGGCAGCGGTCAGGAGGGGCCTATCCCAGATAATCGCCAGGCCGCGACCACCCGCCGCCGCGTGGCTGATCGAGCCTGAGGGCTTCAGCTTCCCGTCCAAGCACACCGCGCTCGCGGCACTGGCGGCCGGGGCGGGCGTGCGCGCCCTCGGCTTCCGCGGCGTCCCTACGCAGGCGGCATCGCTGCTGGCGGCCGCGGCGATCGGCGCCAGTCGCGTCTACCTGGGGGTGCACTGGCCGGTCGACGTAGCGGCGGGCTGGCTGTTCGCCGAAGGCTGGCTGTGGCTAACGCATCCCGATTGACACGCTGCCGTAAGACGGGAAAGGGAGTCCTCGCGAGGGAGGCGATTTCGATCAGTCGGTGGTCGGCGACTGGCGCCGCCTGAATCGCGGTAAGGCCGACGACGGGGCGTCGGCCGTCGGCCGCGCCGCCAGCACGGTTTCCGCCGTCACCAGGCCGCGTTCGGCGGTGTGCGGATCGATGGCGTCGAATGCGGCGGAGATCTGCTCGGCGGCGGCGATCACCGTCGTCACGACCGGAACGTGGTGGGCCTGTCGCGGGAAGTGCTCGCCGTGCGGTGCATGGTCGCCGTGATAGCCCCAGATGCCGCGGACCGTGGTCGCCCCGCTGATCCCGGCCGAGTTCAGGCTCTGGACGATGGCCCGGTGCACGGGGTGACCGTCGTGGCGCGCGGCCTCGGAGGTGTAGACCGTCAATTTGAACTGCGCGGTCATGCCCGCCCCGGCGACCGCCGGGCTCGAGGCGGTCTCAGGCCGGCTGACGAACTGGCCGTCCCGCTTGCACAGCCGGACCTTCTCGATCGTCATCAGCGGGCGGCGGAACATGGCGCCGAGCTCGGGAAGCAGCATCGCGATCCGTTCTCCGGCGCCGACGGCGACCACCATGAGAGGAACGTCGGCGTCGCGGCGGAGGAACTGGGCGTGCTGTGGCCGGGCGTGCGCGGGGTCGGCGCCGTCGACGCCAGACAGCACGGTGGCGCCGGCGACCCGCCGACGGTACAGCAGCTCGCAGACCGCTTCGAAGGCCGGTATCTGGTGGGCCCGATCCCGCTGCCGGCAGTACACGGTCAGCCTGGTGGCATCCCCGGGCTCCTCGCCGAGCCGGACGGGCTCTATCTCGCCCGACAGAAGGCGTGCTCGCTCGATTGTGATCAGCCGAGGCCGGGCCAGCCGCAGTGTCTCGTCGACCATCGCCTCGATGTCGGGGCGGGCACCGACCGCGATCGCGGTCAGCGCCGACTCCGCCGCCTGCGGAAACGATCGGCTGACCCGCGAATGCGGCCGTCCGGACCCCTCGATGCCGCGGAGCAGGATGCTGGTCGCGGTCCGCCGCCGGGCGTAGAGGCCAATGAGAGCCTCGCCAGTCGGCACCCCCTCGGCGCGCTGCCGCTCAGGGAGATAGCTGGTCAGTACCGTGCACTCCTCGTCCACAGGCGCGCTCCGATCCGGGCTCCACACCAGGTCATCGTCTGGCTGCCGCAAGATTACGTCGGCAGCCCGCCGCCGGCTAGCCCCGTCGGCTAGCCCCGCCTGTCGCTCGGGCTCATCCGGAGGCGGACCGTCCCGCCGTCGCGTGCCCGTCGCCGACCGGGCGGATGGCAGGGACTGTCTCGCAGGTGACGAGGCCGTGCTCGGCGGTGAGGTCGTCGATGATGTCGAACGCCGTCTGAATGCGCTCCGGCGTGTCGATCACGATGGTCAGCGCGGGCACGTGCCGGCCGAGCTGGAGCAGGCGGTCGCCGTGCGGCGGGTGATCGCCGTGGAAGCCCCACATGCCCCGCTGGGTCGTCGCGCCGCTAACCCCGGCCGCACGGAGCCGCCGGACGATCGCGCGGTGAATCGGCTGGCCGTCGTGGAGCGCCGCCTCCGAGGTGTACACCATGAGCTTGCGCGCGAGCGGCATCCCGGTCGGGTCGACCGGCGGCAGGGATTCTCCCGCGCTAGGGGGGCGGCAGAGCAGCTCCCCGTCCCGCTTGCAGATGCGGACGCGCTCGAGGGTCAGCA
>FSXZ01002691.1_pt1 | contig 12529 bp, 11 predicted proteins | sample 1638121 | NCBI WGS metagenome assembly FSXZ01 (sample SAMEA3914788, study PRJEB12502) | metagenome | biome: forest; material: soil | place: Canada | collected 2011-07-03 | depth 0.1 m
CCTCGCACGGTCGCGTCATGCTTCGCGGCACGGATCAGCGTCGCGCGGTAGCCGGTCCAGAATCCCGTGGCGGCCTTGCTCGTCGCCGCCAACGGCAGCAGCTCTCGAGCCAGCGCGGCGTCCTCGGCAGCCGTGTCGTACCCGGCCGCCTTCGCCAGACGCCTGATGTCCGCGGGCATGCCCGCGTGGGGCGCAAGGCCGCCCGCCACTCGCTCCACGCAGACCCGGCGGAACCGCTCGTACGCCTCCTGCGGCGTGCACCGCGCGGCCAGACCCTTGGCGTAGGCCGAGAGCGACTTCGCACTCACCGCGCCGGCCAGGGCGAACTCGAGGAAGGACGCGGCCTGCGCGGCCTCGTCGATGGGCAGCGCGTACATGTGCTCTGCTTCGCGGGCACGGCTGAAGTACGCGGACGCGTAGGTCTTGTTGTCCGCGTCCAGAAAGGCGCGCGCGGCCTGTTCGTAGAACGTCGGAAGAAAGTGCGGCACGGCGGCGGCGAGCCGGGCGCCGAGAGCGTCGTAGCCCTCCTTCGCCTGACCGGGCTTGGACTTCGCCCGGCGCGCGAGCTTCTCCAGATCCTTGACCAGGTCGAGGGCATGGCGGCCGTTGGCCGGATCGTGCACGAGGGCCCAGGCCGGGAAGCCGAGCGCCTGCTCGCGCACCACGCCCACCTCGGTCGTGCGGGCGGGCGCGTCGAAGCCGAGGAAGGCCATGGTCAGGTCTTCGGCGTCGCCCAGCGCCGCCGGCACGAGGCGCACGACCACGCGTTCCGCCAGGGCCGGATGCACGTACGCGCGGGCGGAGAGCGCATTGCGCCGCTCCCCCGGCGGGGTGCCGACCGAGGCCACGGCACCGGCGTCGAGCAGCGCCTCGAGGGTGGTCTCCCATGCGGACACGGTCGCGGTGCTCATCGTGCGGCCTCCTGCTCCGGCTCGACCGTGCGGCCCGCGTAGAGCGCGGCGGCCATGCGGACGCCCTCGGACCATGCCACCGGCCCCACCTCGACCAGCCGCAGCCGACGCCCCGCGCCGTCCGCGAACTCCAGTGCGCCGGTCTCCGCCTCGGTGAACGGATCGTCGGCCCCGACCCAGACGCGCGCTTCGACCGCGGCACCCGATTCGTGCACCCGGCACACGGCGTACCCGCCGCGCACCAGATGGCCGAGACTCTGCGCCCGCTGCGTCAGATGTCTGAGTTGCTGATAGCGGCCGCCGGCGTATTCGTCGATGTGCACGGCCTGCCGGTCGATCGCCTCCGGCTTCTCCCACGTCTCCCGGTAGAGCTGGTCGAGGGATTGTCTGACATTGAGTTCGAGGCCGAACTCGCGCAGCTCCGCCAGATCCTGAAGCAGCACCGGATGCGGGATGGCCACCCGCTGCGCGGTGAGCCGGACGCTCTCGCCGTCGAGGTCGACGATGCCGAGACCGCGCTCATCGGCGGCACGCAGGAATCCGGCGTCGGCGACCTGCCAGGACCCGGCCGGATCCGCGGCCTCCTCGCGCACCGGCACCACGACCAGGTCGCGCAACACCGTGCGCCACGCCTCATCCGCCCACACCTGCGCGAGCAGCGCCGCGGGCACCGGCAGCGAGCGCACCATCCACCGCTCGGCCTGCTGACGGCATTCGGCCGCGTGCCGGGTCAGCCACTCGACGAGCTGTCTGAGCTCGACGACGGCCGGATCCTCCTTGAGCTGCTTGGGCACCGACCGCAACTGCCTGCCCGCGGCATTGCGGCACACGACTTTGCCCTCGTGCAGGGCCACCTCATAGCCACTCTCGGCCGTAGCGATCCAACCCATCTCGCGCACCTCTGTTCTCGCCCCAGTGCTGGACATCAGTACTTGACGCCAGTATTTGACGCCACCCTCAGAACAACGTGATCAGGACGCTACATGAGCCCTCCGACAAAACTCGAGAGTCTCGGCGGATGTACGACGTTCCCCTGCTCGCGAGGTACGGATTTCGCCCGGATCCGCATAAGCCGTGCGCTTTACCTCGACCGCTGAGGCGATCTCGATTCGAGATCGCTGCATACGCGGTTTGCTTCTCGTTCCGCGGCTCCGAACGCGGTGAACTTGTCTCAGCGGGCGAACGGCCCGCTCTCGACACCGAGAACACTTGATCGAAGGAGCCTTCGATGCCCATCGTCACCGTGCAGCAGGGACCGCGCAGCGTGGAACTCAAGCGGGAGCTGGTGGCCAAGATCACCGACGCGTTCGTGGACGCGCTCAAGGTGCCCGCCGACTCCGTCCAGGTCTGGATTCAGGAGACCCCGCCGGAGAGCTGGGCCGTGGCCGGCCGCCTGGTCGCGGACCGGACGAACTGACCCTCCCGGGGCGGGACCCCGCGCCGAGTGGACGGACGATCATCACGGCGGGTAGCGTTGTATTACTGCAACCTGCTTTTTGTATGATAACAAAAAGGCGCCCGCCGTGCCGTCGCCCGCCCCCGCCCCAGAGCTCTACTCCCGCCATCCCCTGATCGCCCCGTCCCCCTGGCTCGAGGCGGTGCCGTTGGCCGGCGAGCACGTCGCGCTCGAGCCGCTGCGCATCGAGCACGCTGCGGAGCTCTTCGCAGCGCTCGATGACGCGGACGTCTGGCGCTACATCCCCGGCCGCCGGCCCGCCGATGAAGAGGGGATGGCCGCGAATATCGGGGGCATGCTGCGGGGCAACGCGCTCGGCCAGCGCGTGCCCTGGCTCTACCGCGATCCGCGGACCGGGGCCGCGATCGGCACCACGTCCTTCAGTCCGCCGGAGGAGCGGCTGCGTTCGGTACACATCGGCGGCACCATGACGGCCCGCGCGTACTGGCGCAGCGGGGTGAACACAGAGGCGAAGCTCCTGCTGATGACCCACGCCTTCGAGACGCTCGGCGCGGTGCGGGTGGAGTGGCAGACCGACAACCTCAACACGCGTTCACAGGCCGCGATCGAGCGGCTCGGCGCCCAGCGTGAGGGCACGCTGCGCAAGCACAAGCAGCGCAACGACGGCTCCTGGCGCGATTCGGTCTTCTACGGGCTGCTCGACACCGAGTGGCCGGCCGCCAAGGAACGGCTGCTTGCGCGACTCGCCGCCCACCACTGAGCGGCGGGCCCCGGTCGATCTCGGTTCAGGTGCAGTCGGCGGCTCGTGCGCTCGCAGTGCTCGTCGCATTCGGGGCCTGATTCGTCGGCTGCGCCGGTTGCGTTCCGGCGCCCTGCGTCGGCACCGCCCCGGCCGGGGCGGTGCCATCGGTCCGCACCGCGTACGCGCCGGCCCCACCGGGTCCGTTCGCGATCAGCGCGTAAGCAAGCTGCGGATCGAAGGCCCCGGCCGGAGCCGCGCACCCGTCCGCCTGGCCTGGATCCTTGATCCACAGGTACGCGTCGACGAGTGCGTTCCCGGTGTCGGCCGTGGGCAGATGGCCGAGCGCGCGCCCGGACGGGTCGCACCACGTATCCCCCGGACCGTTCCCGTTGCGGCTCGTGTCGATGACGATGTGCAGTCCGGGCGGATCGCCGAGATCCGCCAGGACCTGCTCGTCGTAGGCCACTTCGTCGGAGGTCGAGCGGAAGTTGGAGACGTTGGAGAAGATGCCGTCGGCACTGCCCTCGACGTCCGCGGCCGCGAGCCGCTGAGCCTGCACCGACGCGGAGTTCCAGGCCGAGTTCCCGGCGTCGAAGTAGACCCTGGCCGACGCGTCGGCCTTGTGCACGGCACGTCCGGCGAAGGCGATGGCGGAATCGCGCTGGGCGGCTTGCTGCGCGTTGAGGCAGGACTGGGAGGAGAGCGCGTCCGGCTCGACGATGACGATCGCCTTGTGCCCGCCCAGACCGGCGGCGAAGGCCGTGGCCCAGGACTCGTAGTCGGCGATGGTCGGCGCCGCGCCCGGTGGATTCGCGGCGCAGTTGACCTCTGGGATGTCGTAGAGCACGAGCACCGGCACCGTACCCTGCGCCGCCGCCGCGCTCGTGATCCCGGCGACCTGTTGCGTGATGCGGTCCGGGTCGTACGCGGTGAACCAGATGCCCGCGGGCACCGATCCGATCCGCGCGTTGATGGCGGGCTGATAAGGACTGGTCGACTGGTGCGTATCCCAGTAGGCGACGGCCGAATACGGGTCGAGGTAGAAGCGCGTGTTCGTCGCGAGCGCGCCGGATTGCGCCAACGGGACCGCGGCACAGGCCGATGTCCCGCTTACCGCCGCGGTCACGGCCACGGCGGCCGTGAGCACCGTCGCCAAGGCGATGATCCGGGCCTTGGGCCCTGGGATGTGCCACGTCACACGCATGGCAGCATTCTCTATGATGAGCTCCATGCGAGCTTCGGGAACCTTCAAGGTGGTCGCATTCACGCCGACCCCGAGCGCCCCGGACCCGACCATGACCGCGGATCACACCCTCGGGGTGGCGACCATCAGGAAGCTGTACGAGGGCGAGATCGCGGGGCGCTCGGCCACATCGTTCGTCGCCGCCCTCGGCCGTCGTGCCGGCCTCGGCCCGTATTTGGCGATGGAATCGTTCGAAGGCACCCTCGACGGCCGCGCCGGAGCCTTCGACTTCGCGCACGCGCCCACCACCGGCCGGGCCGCCTGGTCCCCGAACTTCTTCCGCATCCTGCCGACCAGCGGCACCGGCCGACTCGCCGGAATCCACGGCTCCGGCGGCATGGCGATCGACGCGGACGGCACGCACCGCATCTGGTTCGACTACGAGCTCAGCTGACGCGCTGACCCCATGCGGGCGGTCGGAGCCGCGGCCCGGCTCGCGACCCGCCGTATCGCGACCAGGTCCGCTACTGTGTGCGCCGTGGAACGGATCATCGAGTTCGAACGCCTGCTCAACGTCCGCGACCTCGGCGGCCTGCGCACCGAGGACGGCCGGACCGTGCGATCCGGCCTGCTGTACCGGGCCGACGCGCTATCCAAACTCAACGGCGCTGGCCCGGATGACCTGCAGCGGTTCGCGAAGCTGGACCTGCGCACCGTGATCGACCTGAGGTACCCGTGGGAGATCGAGCGCAAGGGGAGAGTGCCCGGGGCCGACGCGCTCGACTGGCACAATCTGAGTATCGAGCACCATCCGTACGACCAGTCCATGGACAAGCCCGGCCAGCCCTCCGACCGGTTCTTCGCCGACCGCTACGCGGAGACCGCGTTCGACGGCAAGGTCGAGATACGCGCGGCCCTGGAGCTGATCGCCGACGTCGACAGCGCCCCGCTGGCCTTCCACTGCAAGAGCGGCAAGGATCGCACCGGCATCATCGCGGCACTGATACTCACGCTGATGGGTGTCCCGGAAGCGCAGATCGTGGAGGATTACGCGCTCACCGAAGAGGTGCGCCCGCGCTTCCTGGCGGAATGGGAGTCGCAGAACCGCATCGGCGCGGCTTCTCCCCTGCACAGCCACGCCTTCCGCGCTCCGGCCCGCGCGATGGAGTTCTTCCTGCTCGAACTCGCCCGCGACTACGGCTCCGTCCGCGGCTACATCGCAGCCACCGGCGCCGACGTGCCCGCGCTCACCGCGGCTTTGCGCGATCGGTACCTCGACTAGAAGGCCGGATTCCCGAACGGCCGGTCCCGGCAGTCGCGTCTAAGGCAGGTCGGGCTCCGCCGTCCCCTCCTGTCGGCCACCGGTCAGGGACCTGAGCAGGAGATCCGAAACACCCTGCTGAAGCCCCGGGCTCTCCGGCATCACGGCCAGCCGGAAGTAGAACGAGGCCATCAGCGACAAGATGCTCCACGAGGCGGCCTCCGGATCGAGGTCCGCGCGCAGCTCGCCCGTGCGGCTGCCCTCGACCACCATCTCGGCCAGCGCTTCGGCCAGTACACCCACCGCCTGACGCGCGGCGGCACCGATCTCCGGATCCGAGATCAGACTCATCGCGTCGGCGAACAGCACACCGTGCCCCGCTCCGGAGTGCATCGCCTCGATGTGCTCCGGCGAGAGGATCTCCTCGAGCGCACCGCGGACTCCCGTGCCGTGCCAGGTCCGCCGGGCGAACGCCTCCCGGGCGCGCTCACCGGCCAGCTCGATCACCGCGACGTAGAGCCCGGCCTTGGTGCCGAAGTTCTGGAAGACCACCGGCTCGGTGACGCCGACCGCGGCGGCCACATCCGACATCTTCGCCTTCTGATACCCCACCCGGCCGAACACCTCGGTGGCCGCAGTCAGGATCGAGGCGCGCCGCTCGGCCGGAGCCAGGCGGGGGCGGCGGACGGGACGGTCGACGGTGTCTTTGCCGGTCACACCTCCCATGGTAGCGGAGACTTGACACCGAACTTAGTCGCCACTAAGTTTGAAACGTACTTAGTGATGACTAAGGAGGGGACATGTCACTCGCCAGCCGTATTCACGGCACTCACCAGCACGGCGTTCACCAGTCCGGGCCCGAACACGGTCCAGCGCGGGAGTCGGCGGAAGGGTCGGCTCACGGCACCGGCCCGGAGCAGGATCGCGACGACGCCCACCCCCGCTGGCATGGGCCCGGCGCACACGATCACAGCCAGCATCACGATCACAGCCAGCATCACGGCCACAGCCACGCGACCGGCAACGCGGATACGCCCGGTTTCACCCTCGACCACAGCCGCAGATACGACTCCTTCACCACCGCGTTCTTCCTCGGACGGCGCGCCGCGGTCTTCCGGAAGCTGACCCGGCTGAGCGGCGCCGCCCCGGGAAGCCGCGTTCTCGACGTCGGCTGCGGCACGGGATTTCTGAGCAGCATGCTCGCCGGCGCCGTCGGGCCGGAGGGCTCGGTCATCGGCATAGACGCCTCGGCCGCCATGGTCGCCGCGGCGAGCCGGCTTCGTTCACCGGACCACTGCTCCTACCTGGTGGGAGCAGCCGAGCGCCTGGAGTTCGACGACGGCACGTTCGACGTCGTCACCAGCAGCCTGATGGTCCACCATCTGCCGGCCGAACTGCGTGTGCCGGCGTTGCGCGAGATGCGCCGCGTCCTGCGGCCCGGCGGCCGACTGCTGATAGCCGAATTCCGGCCGCCACGCACCCGCTTGATACGGCACGTGGTGGGCTCGCTCACCGGCCCGGCCATGTTGGAGGACCAACGTCGGCTGCTGCCCGGCCTGTTCGGCGCGGCCGGATTCGACAACCTGGCCACAGGCGATCTGCACCCGTGGATCACCTACGCCTCGGCAGTGCGCGACTGAACTGCCGGGCGTAAAGAGGGACCAACGACGACGTGCACCCGTGGAGGTGATTTCATAGCAGCGTGCGAGTACTGGTCACCGGAGCTTTCGGATACGTCGGCAGCGCGGTCGTCGGAGCATTGGCGGCCGAAGGACACGAAGTGCGTGCGCTGACGAGGAGGCACGACGACGCGCCTCATCCCGTATCCCTCGGTTCGTCCGCGACGCCTCCGAGCGGCTCGATCGAGGTGCTGTACGGCGATGTGCGCGACGCTGAAGCGATGCGGCGGGCCGTCACCGGCATGGACGGTATCTGCCACCTGGCAGCGCTCACCCGCGTACGCGAGGCGGCCGAACGCACGGCGGAGTACCGGGACGTCAACGAAATCGGCACGGCCACGCTGGTCGCGGCCGCGACCGCCGAAGCCGCCCGATCGGGACGCGCCGCCCGGTTCGTCCTGGCCTCCTCGGGCGCCGTCTACGGAGCGCCGAGCGTGCAGCCGATTCCGGAGGACCTCGCGTTCGCGGACACGCACGAGTACGGCCTGACCAAGCGCGCAGCGGAGCGCTCCGTACTGGACGCGCCGGCGGACGGCCGCTTCGGGGCGGTGGTCCTGCGGGTGTTCAACGCGGCCGGGGCATCGGTCGGCGCGCGGATCGGCGACGCGGACACGATCCTGCCGAAGGCCATGGCCGTGGCGGCCGGCTCGCAGCCGTGTCTCACCGTCAACGGCGACGGCACCGCCGTACGCGACTTCGTGCACGTCCACGACGTGGCCCGCGCGTTCGCCGCCGCCCTGGCCTACGCGCAGCCGGACCGGCGAGCGGTGTTCAACGTGGGCGCGGTCGGCGCCAGCGTGCTCGATATCGTCGACGCCGTGCGCGCCGTCAGCGGCCACCCCGTCCCCGTCGAACACCGCCCGTCCCGCGGCGAAGTCCCCATCCTGCTCGCCGACACCCGTCGTATCCGCACCGAACTGGGCTGGTCGCCCGGCTATACGGAGTTGACCCCGATCGTCGCCGACGCCTGGTCCGCCATCGCGCCCTGAGTGCCGAGCAATCCGACCGAGCAGCGCCAAGCAATCCGAGCGACGAGTTTTCAGCGCCCCGGGCCGGGCAGGGCACCCCGCGCCAGGTCGGGCCGGGCCGTGCCGGGCAGTCCAGCGCAAGTTTTGACGTGCCACGTGCGGCGTGGCTACCTCATCAGAGCCGGTCGACTCCGATCCGAACGGGTCACCGCCGCTGCTCAGGCGCGCCCGCGTTCGTCCCGTCGGCGGATCAGTTCCTCGACGGCGCTCGGCAGGGTGGTTTCGAAGTCGATCAGCTTCGCCCAGGTCGGCGTCACGACGATCCGCACCATGCCGTCGTAGAGCGAGTGGACCTCACTCTCCCACGCGGCTCGCTGATCGGGCGTCATCGTCGACACGCTGTTCGCCGCGAGGAACTCTTCCGGGATGCCCTCGACGACGTCGAGTTCGGTCTGCCCGCGCACCAGGAGGATCTTCGGCGGATACGCGTCGGTGTCCATCGTCAGCGCGACGGCCGGGTTGCGGCGCAAGGATCTGATCTTCGGAGCGTTCTTCGCCGTGCACATGACGATCTCCGAGCCGTTCCAGCTGAACCCCATCGGGATGGCCCGCGGCGTGCCGTCCTTCGCCACATAAGCGAGCCGGGCCAGCGGACGGGCAAGGAGTTCCTGACTGAGTGGGCGATTGAGGACTTCGGCGATCTCGCTCGGTTCCACCTGAATGCCTCCTCCGGAATGCCTGCGTCGGTGTCACCCAGCCTAGAACCGAGGCCAATTGATCAGCACGAACGACACTCACCGGCCCCGCGCCGGCATCGCGGCGGCACGTCGGCATCCGGCGGGATCAGTTCCGGCAGGAGCGTCCGACTATGCCTGACGTTATGCCCGATGCGGGCCCGACGACCTTGGGCCAACGTTTGCCGGTGCGGCCGACTCCCACGTCCCGACGGCAAGGCCGCACTCCCCCGACAACTGCCGTACTACGGTGCTACCGCCGCCACCCCTTGCCGCGTGCCCAGATCCGCGACATGCTCGGCCACGCGATGCCCGCGAACGGACTGCCGGACCATCGTCCGCGCCCCCGGCTCCGCCGCGAGGCCGCCGACGGGCACAGGACGTTGGGCGCAATGAGATTCCGCCGCGGGAGCGCGGTCAGTACTCGGTCCAAGTCGACGGCGAATCCTGTCGGCTCGTTGAGCCCGGGGCCCGGGCCGGTGCCGATCCACGCGGCCACGGCCGCCGGGGCCGGGCCGGGCGGATATACGGGCGAGTCGTGCCCACACGGTGAGCCCATCGGATCCGCCCCCGCCCCAGACGCGGTGCCAACGCCGACGCGGTCGACGGTAGCCGCCCCTCCCCTACCGAGCACGGTGGCCATACTCGGTGCGGCCCTCATCGCGAGCACCGATCCCGCGCCGGGCACAGTCCGCATCCTGAGTGCTGCTTCCGTACCCGGCACGACCCTCATCTCTCGTGTTGCTCTCATGCCCGGCACGGTTTGCATCCCAAGCCCCGACCCCACACCCGGCACAGCTCTCGTCCCCAGCGCCGTGCCCACGCCGTGCACTGCTCTCATCCCGAGCCCCGACCCCACACCCGGCACAGCCGTCATACCAAGTACAGCGCCCACACTCGGCACAGCCCTCATCCCAAGCGCCGTGCCCACACCGTGCACGGCCCTCATCCCGAGCCCCGACCCCACACCCGGCACGGCCCTCATCCCGAACGCCGACCCCACGCCCGGCACAGCCGTCATACCAAGTACAGCGCCCACACTCGGCACGACCCTCATCCCAGGTACAGATCCGCCGCCGCCCGCAGCCCTCACCCCGAGCGCTGACTTCACGTCAGCCGTCGCCTTCGCCCTGCGCAGAGCTCTTCGGTCAGCCGCGGCCCTCGCGGTCGCCGCCTGCTGCGACACTGCGCTACCACTGGCACCATCAGGCACGGCCCCCCTCGCCCCGCATGCCGATTCGCCACCATCGGCTTCAGTCCTCATACCAGGCATCGCTCCCCCGTCAGCCCGACTCTCAGCCCGGCTCTCAGCACGAGAGCCGATCCCAGGACCGGCTTGTTCTGTCTCGCCGGGCCGCATGGCCGCCCGACGCCTGATGCCGCTCGCAGCCCCGTCTCGGCACCCTCGACCCCAGCCTCACGCGCAGCCGTCGTCAGCCCCGTGCCGGCCTCGGCTCGCGGACAGTTCGCCCTTATCAGGGTGCTCACGAGTGCCACGGTAGCGTGGTGAGGCCTCGGGCGCCCGGCATTTTCACGACGTGGCTTTTTCTCCGCCTGGTCAGACCTCTCCTCATCGGAACTCTCCAGGCCGCTCCTCAACGGGGTCCGCTCAGCGCCGCCTCATCACGGAGACCTCCCGGCCCCGCGCCTTCTAACGGAAGTCTCGGCTGCGCAAGCGTGCGGGCTGCGCGGCCACGCGGAGCGGCTCGAGGCGGCCCGCGACGATGTTGATCGCGCCGGCGCCGTGGTCGGAGCGTTCCAGGTGGCCGATGATCCGCAGCGCCCCATGGTCCAGGGCCACCTTCTTCTGCCGCTCCCACACCGTGGGCGAACACACGATGTTCGCCAGGCCCGTCTCGTCTTCCAGGGACAGGAAACACACGCCGCCCGCGGTGGGCGGGCGCTGGCGGTGGGTGACGATCCCGGCGATGCGCACCAGGTGCCGGTCCGGCACCTCGGCCAACGCCGCGATGGTCAGGTGGCCGGTGGCGGTCAGTTGTTCGCGCACGTGCGCGATCGGGTGCGAGTCGGGGGAGGTTCCGGCGGCCCACAGGTCGGCGAAGGTCTGCTCGACGACGGTCATCTCAGGCAGCGCCGGTACCGATTCAGCGCCCGCCGTGCCCGGCAGGTGCCCGGCATGGGTCCCCGCCAGCGCCCCGGCCTGCCACAGCGCCTGCCGCCGGGTGAGCCCGAAGCATGCGAACGCCCCGGCCGTGGCGAGTGCCTCGAGCGCGGCTTGGGACAGGTCGGTGCGGCGCACGAAATCCTCCAGGTCGGCGAACGGGCGCCGCTGTGCCGAGGAGTGCCGCCGCTGCCCGGGCTCGGCTGCCGACGCGTCTGCGGAGGCTGACACGGGCGCAGTCGCCGCCCCGTCCCGCTCCCCCTCATCCCGCTCCCCTCCACCCCGTTCCTCTCCATCCCGCTCCTCTCCATCCCGCTCCCCTCCATCCCGCTCCAGCACCACCCGTTCGGCGGCGGCGGAGCCCAGGTCGCGGACGGCGGCGAGGCCGAGGCGGATCGCGGGCTGCGGGTGCTTCGAGGCGAAGGGGTGGGTCGGGCGGTAGGGGTTTGCGGTGGGTTCGAGGGTCGCCTGGGCCGCCGAGGCGTTCACGTCCGGGCCCAGTACGGTCACACCGTGGCGGCGGGCGTCGCCGACCAGGGTGGCCGGGCTGTAGAAACCCATCGGCTGGTTGCGCAGCAGGGCGGCGGTGAACGCGGCCGGGTAGTGGCGCTTGAGGTACGAGCTCGCATACACCAGGTACGCGAACGAGATCGAGTGCGACTCCGGGAACCCGTACGAGGAGAACGCCTCCAGCTTCGCGTAGATGTCCTCGGCCAATTCGCCGCTGATGCCCTTGGCCGCCATGCCCGACATCAGCTGCCCTTTGAGCGCCAGCATCCGCTCGGTCGAGCGCTTGGCGCCCATCGCCCGCCGCAGCTGGTCCGCCTGGGCCGGGGCGAATCCCGCAGCCGCCACGGCCATCTGCATCACCTGCTCCTGGAACAGCGGCACGCCGAGGGTCCGTTCCAGCGACTCCTCCAGCAGCGGGTGCGGGGCCTCGATCGGCTCCTTGCCCGCACGCCTGCGCATGTACGGGTGCACCGCGCCGCCCTGCACCGGACCCGGGCGGATCAGCGCGATCTCGACCACGAGGTCGTAGAACTTCCGGGGCTTCAGGCGCGGCAGCGTGGCCATCTGGGCCCGGGATTCGACCTGGAAGACGCCGATGGAGTCCGCCGCGCACAACATGTCGTAAACCGCTGGGTCCTCGGTCGGGACGCGGCCGAGCGTCAAGTCCACGCCGTGGTGCTCGCGCACCAGGTCGAAGGCGTCGTGCAGGGCGCCGAGCATGCCCAAGCCCAGCAGGTCGAACTTCACCAGTCCGCCGTCCGCGCAGTCGTCCTTGTCCCACTGCACCACCGACCGGTTCTCCATCCGCGCCCACTCGGTCGGGCACACCTCCGCCACCGGCCGGTCGCACAGCACCATGCCGCCGGAGTGGATGCCCAGGTGCCGGGGCAGGCCGTGCAGACGGGTCGCCAGGGCGAGCACGTCCTCGGGGACGCCGGCCGAGTCCAGGTCGGCCGCGCCGGTGTACGGCCCGATCTGCCTGGCCCACGCGTCCTGCGCGCC
>FSXZ01001937.1_pt1 | contig 12520 bp, 11 predicted proteins | sample 1638121 | NCBI WGS metagenome assembly FSXZ01 (sample SAMEA3914788, study PRJEB12502) | metagenome | biome: forest; material: soil | place: Canada | collected 2011-07-03 | depth 0.1 m
CCGGCCGATCGCCTCGAGCGGCTGGCGCACCGTGGTCAGCGGCGGGTCGGTGCAGTTCATGAAGGCCGAGTCGTCGTAGCCGACCACGGACACGTCCTGCGGCACCCGCAGCCCGGCCCGGCGCACCGCGCGCACCGCGCCGAGCGCTATCGGGTCGCTGGCGCACACGATGCCGGTCACCCCGGCCTTGAGCAGCCGGGAGGCGGCCACCTGGCCGCCCTCGGTGGAGAACATGGTGTGCTCCACACATTCGGCCGGAGCGGTCAGTCCGGCCCGGGTGGCGGCGGTGAGGAAGGCCTCGTGCTTGCGCCGTGAGGGCATGTGGTCGGGCGGCCCGAGGATCAGGCCGATCCGTTCGTGGCCGAGCGAGACCAGGTGCCCGAAGGCCTGTTCCACGGCCACCGCGTCGTCCGTGGACACCCGCGGGAAGTCGAGGTTCTCGCTGGCCGCGTTGACCAGCACCACCGGCAGCCGCAGATCGAGCAGCCGCAGGTAGTGGCCGTGCGGGGCGTCCGCCTCGGCGTACTGGCCGCCGCCGAAGACCATCCCGGAGACCTGCCGTTCCAGCAGCATGTCCACGTAGTCGGCCTCGGACATGCCGCTGGTGGTTCGGGTGCACAGCACGGCGGTGAAGCCGCGTTGCGCGAGCGCGCCCCCGACCACCTCGGCCAGGGCCGGGAAGATCGGGTTCTGCAGTTCGGGCAGGACGAGGCCGATCAGCCGGGCGCGCTCGCCCCGGAGCTGGGTCGGTCGCTCGTAGCCCATCACGTCGAGCGCGGTGAGCACCGCCGCGCGGGTGGCCGCCGAGATTCCCGGCTTGTCATTGAGTACCCGGCTGACCGTGGCCTCGCTGACGCCGGCCTTCTTGGCCACATCGGAGAGTTTGCCTGGCATGCTGCAAGTATACGGCATCTTGGTGCAAGAATGTTGCTGGATTTTCGATCTCTTGCGTTGCCTCGCGTGCGGGTTTGTTCACGCGGACGCCGAGGCTTGTGCCCGCATTGCCCGAGTACCGGAACAGGGCGTGAAGATCGCAGGTCCGTGAGCTGCCATGTTCGTTTCGTTATACGCCGTTCATTGACGAGAAACCGGGCCCCGGCTTTACTTTCTCGCACGGTACCGGTTACGGAACCGGTACCGGAGGCGAGGAGGCAGCGTTGCCGATCACCATCACCGACGTCGCTGTGCGGGCGGGCGTGAGTAAGACCACGGTTTCGCGCGTGCTCAACGGCAAGGGCGAACTCGACGCCGCCACCGCCGCCCGGGTCCGCCAGGTGATCGCCGAGCTCGGTTACGTCCCGAAGGCCGGCGCCGTGGGCCTGGCCCGCGGGCGCACCCGGGTCATCGGGATGCTCGTGCCCTCGCTCACCTGGCCCTGGATAGGCGAAGTACTGCAGGGCACGGTGGACGTGGTCGAGTCGGCCGGATACGGGCTGATGCTGTTCACCTGCAACCAGGGCGACCACTCGATGCGCCAGTTCGCCGGACAGGTCTCGGCCAAGTCCTTCGACGGCCTGCTCGTCATCGAGCCCGAGGGCACGCTCGACTACATCAACTCCCTGCACGAGCAGGGCCTGCCGGTGATCCTCATCGACGACCGCGAGCACCGCCCGCGGTTCCCGTCGGTGGCCACCACCAACCGGATCGGCGGCGCCAGCGCGGCCGAGCACCTGCTCTCGCTCGGGCGCACCAAGCCGGCCATGATCACCGGCGAGGTGACCTGGGGCTGCACCCGCGAGCGGCTCAACGGGTTCCGGGCTCGGCTGGCCGAGGCGGGCCACCCGCTCGATCCGCGGCTGGTGCAGGGCGGGGACTTCAGCTTCGAGGGTGGGCTGCGCGCGACCACGCGGCTGCTGCACACCGGTATCGCCTTCGATTCCGTGTTCGCCCACAACGATCTCTCGGCCGCGGGCGTGATCCAGGCCCTGGCCGAGGCGAAGCTGCGGGTCCCGCAGGACGTGGCCGTGGTGGGCTTCGACGACGTCCCGCTGGCCGCCTACACCAATCCGCCGCTGAGCACGGTGCGCCAGCCCATGCGCGCGATGGGCGAGGCCGCGGCCCGGTTGCTGATGACCCACCTCGACTCCGGCGAGCAGCTGCCGGACGAGCCGTTCATCGTCCCGACGGAGCTGGTGGTGCGCGGCTCCTCGCATCCCCAGGCCCACAGCGCGGAGAGCTGACCGGGCCGCACCGCACACCCCCGACAACCAGTCCGGCCCACCGCGCTAGAGGTGGGCCGGGGTGGAACAAAGGACCGGCGGCACGTTCCCGCGTGCGCCGTTCCACCGCACGTCATCCGCGAGTAGACGAAACTCAAGTGAGGGATACATGCGTACATCGAGAACTATAGCGGCCATAGCCGCCTCGATTCTGGCGGCCGGCGCTCTGACCGCCTGCGGAGGCTCAAGCGGCTCCTCGACCGGAGGCTCGGGCTCGAGCAGCACCGGGGTGCTCAACATCGGCATGCCCAACGGCCCGCAGAGCGACAACAGCAACCCGTTCCTGAGCTCTTCGGCGGCCAACAGCCTCGGCTACAAGAACGTCATCTACGAACCCCTGGTGATGACGAACGTGGTGGAGCCCTCGGCGAACGGCACGCCGTGGCTGGCCACCGCGTGGAACTGGTCGAACAACTACCAGAAGCTGGTGCTCACCATCCGCAACGGCGTGACCTGGTCCGACGGCCAGCCGCTGACCGCCGCGGACGTGGCGTACACGTTCAACCTGATCAAGGGCAACACCGCGCTGAACTCGTACGCCATCCACTTCGGCACGATCACCAGCAGCGGGAACACGGTCACGCTGACCTTCCCGACCTCGCAGTACGTCTACCAGACGCACATCCTCAACCAGTTCATCGTGCCCGAGCACATCTGGTCGAAGTTCTCGAACCCGGCCACCAACGCGGACACGGACCCGGTCGGCTCCGGCCCGTACACGCTCTCGCACTTCAGCTCGCAGACGGTCACCCTGACCCGGCGCGCGAGCTACTGGCAGACGCTGCCGGCGGTCAAGACGCTGAACTACACCTCATACTCGTCGAACACGACGCAGGAAACGGCGATGACCGACGGCCAGTCGGACTGGACCTTCGAGTTCATCCCGAACCCCTCGGTGACCTACACCGCGAAGGACCCGGCGCACCTGCAGCTGTGGTTCCCGGCGGTGCTCGGCATCCACGGCCTGTGGATCAACACCACGATCAAGCCGTTCGACAACGCCAACCTGCGCAAGGCGATCAACGACGTGATCAACCGGGCGACGATCGTGCAGACCGGTGAGGACGGCTACTTCTACCCGACGGTCACCAGCAACACCGGTATCCCGACCCCGGCCGGCACCTCGTTCATCCAGGGCGCGTACACGAGCGACAACGCCACCGTGGACGTGAGCGCGGCCAAGGCCCTGATCACCGGCACGGCCGGATTCAGCTACAGCGGCTCCACGCTGATGTACGGCGGCAAGGCCGTCACGCTGAACCTGTCCGACCCGGCCGGCTGGTCCGACTACGACACCGACCTGACGCTGATCCAGAACGACCTGGCCCAGATCGGCATCAAGGCCACCGTCTCCCAGCCGAACGCCAACACCTGGACCTCGGACGTGGCCGACGGCGACTTCCAGGCCGTGCTGCACTGGACCAACAGCGGCTCGACCCCGTACGACATCTACGAGTCGATCATGGACGGCGCCCAGTACGAGCCGATCGGCAAGTCCGCCAACGAGAACTTCGAGCGGTACAACAACCCGCAGGCCACCGCGGCGCTCACCGCCTACGCGAACGCGTCCACGGACGCCGCCCGCAACGCGGCCCTGAGCACGCTCGAGGGCATCATGGTCAACGACATGCCGATGATCCCGATCATGGCGGCCAACGGCGGCGGCGAGTTCAGCACCAAGGACTGGACCGGCTGGCCCTCCGCGTCGAACCCGTACGCCCCGGCCCAGCCGACCCTGATCAACTCGCTCGACATCATCCTGCACCTGCAGCCCGCTTCAGGGTCCTGATCCCGCACACGTGAAACCACGGGAGTCGGCCGGCCACGCGCCGACCGGCTCCCGGGGCCCGTCCCAGCCCTCGCGTGGCGGGCCGACGACCCTAAGAAACGGAAACGAATGTGGACGTGATTGCCGAGGAGACGGCCGTCCTCGAGGCGGAGGGTCTCACCAAGCACTTCCCGCTGCCGGCCTCCGGCCGTGAACTGCTCGGCGGGCACGCCCGGGCTGTACACGCGGTGGACGAGGTCACCCTCACCCTGCACCGCGGGCGGGTGACCGCCCTGGTCGGCGAGTCCGGCTCGGGCAAGTCGACCGTGGCCCGCCTGCTGGCCCAACTGCAGCACCGCACCGACGGATCGGTGCGGCTGCACGGGCAGGAAGTGCGGGTACGCGGCGGACGCAAGCTGCGGGCCTACTGCCGCAGTGTGCAGCTGATCTTCCAAGACCCCTTCGCCTCGCTCAACCCGATACACACCGTGCGCTACACCCTCACCCGGGCGCTGCGCATCCACGGGCACGCGGGCAGATCAAGGGCCGATCTCGAGCAGGCCCTCACCGACCTGCTCGGCCGGGTGAGGCTCACCCCGGCCGAGCAGTATCTGGCCAAGTTCCCGCACGAGCTGTCCGGCGGCCAGCGCCAGCGGGTGGCCATCGCCCGCGCCCTGGCCGCGCAGCCGGAGGTGCTGCTGGCGGACGAACCGGTCTCGATGCTGGACGTCTCGATCCGGCTCGGCGTCCTCAACCTGCTGCGCGACCTGAAGGAGCAGCTGCACCTGGCCGTGCTCTACATCACCCACGACATCGCCTCGGCCCGCTACTTCGCGGACGAGACCCTGGTGATGTACGCGGGCCGGATGGTCGAGGGCGGGGACAGCGAGACCGTCACCCAGCACCCGGCGCACCCCTACACCAGGCTGCTGATCACCTCGGCGCCCGATCCGGAGCGCCTGGGCACCGGATTCGGCGAGTACGACGCCGACGGCGAGCTCACCGAGGAACAGGATCTGGGCGAGCCGCCCAGCCTGGTCAGCCCGCCGCCCGGCTGCCGCTTCCATCCGCGCTGTCCGCACGTGATGGAGCGCTGCCGCACCGAACTGCCGCCGCGGCTGCCGGTGCCCGGCCCCGAGGGCGCGCCCAGTACCCAGTGGGCGGCCTGCTGGCTCTACGCGAACGAGGAGGCGAAAGCCGCATGAGACGCCTGTTGACCCGCCTCGGCTTCTACGTCTTCACCGCCTGGGCCGCGATCACGATCAACTTCTTCATCGCGCACACCCTGCCGGGCGACCCCGTCAACGCTCTGCTGTCCAAGTACCAGGGCCAGATCGACTCCAGCGCCATCGCCTCGCTGACCGCGCTGTTCGGACTGAACAAGCACGAGACGCTGTGGCACTCCTACCTGGACTACTGGGGCCAGCTCGCGCACGGGAACCTGGGCATCTCCTTCACCCAGTTCCCCACCCCGGTCAGCACCCTGATCGGCCAGTACCTGCCCTGGACGCTGTTCCTGGTGGGCACGGCCACGGTGCTCAGCTTCTGCCTCGGCACCGGTCTCGGCGTGGTGGCCGGCTGGCGGCGCGGCTCGTGGACCGACGCGCTGCTGCCGGTCACCTCGTTCCTGTCCTCGATCCCGTACTTCTGGCTCGGCCTGATCGCGATCACCGTGCTGACCGGCCCGGGCAGCTGGCTGCCCGGCTCCTTCAGCTTCGACCAGGGGCTGACCCCGGTCTGGACGCCCTCGTTCGTGGGCAACGCGCTCCAGCACGCGATCCTGCCCGCCGCGACCATCGTGGTCTCCACCATGAGCGGCTGGCTGCTGAGCATGCGCAACATGATGGTGACGGTCACCTCGGAGGACTACATCACCGTCGCGCACGCCAAGGGCCTGTCCGAACGCCGGGTCATGCTCGGCTACGCGGCCCGCAACGCGCTGCTGCCGAACATCTCCGGCTTCGCGCTCTCCCTCGGCTTCATCGTCAGCGGCACCTTCCTGGTGGAGATCGTCTTCAACTACCAGGGCGTGGGGCTGCTGCTGCTCCAGGCCATCGGCGCCGACGACTACCCGCTGATGGAGGGCATCTTCCTGGTCATCACGCTGGCGGTGCTGGCCGCCAACTTCCTCGCCGACCTGGTGTACATGATCCTCGACCCGCGCACGCGCAAGGAGGGCTGACCGATGCGCCTGACCCGATTCCGACCGCCGCGTTTCCTGCGCAACCGCAAAGCCGCCGCCGGCGCCCTGATCCTGTTGTTCTTCGGCGTGTTCGCGGTGATCGGACCCTGGATCGCCCCGTACAGCCCGGACCAGACCGGCACCTCCATCGTGGCCGCCCCGTCCGCCGCGCACTGGTTCGGCACCGACCAGCTCGGCCGGGACATCTACAGCCAGCTGCTCGTGGGCACCCGCGGCGTGGTCGTGGTCGGCTTCCTGGCCGGCCTGATCGCCACCGCGCTCTCGCTGCTGATCGGCATCGCCTCCGGCTATCTGCCCGGACGCGGCGGCGAGGGGCTCTCGGTGCTCTCCAACGTGTTCCTGGTGCTCCCGGCGCTGCCGCTGCTGATCATCATCACCTCCACCCAGCAGAACAACGGCGGGATCGTCATCCTGGTGATCGGGTTGACCTCGTGGGCGTGGAACGCGCGGCTGATGCGGGCCCAGACCCTCTCGCTGCGCCGCCGCGACTACATCGAGGCCGCCCGCGCCACCGGCGAGTCGACCTGGCGGATCATCGCGTTCGAGATCCTGCCGAACCTGACCGCGATCATCGCCGCGGGCTTCGTGAGCACCGTGGTGTTCACCATCCTGACCGAGATCACCCTGGCATTCGTGGGTATCACCGTCTCGGAGTGGAACTGGGGCACGGTGCTCTACTGGGCCGAGAGCCAGGACGCGCTGGCCCAGAACGCCTGGTGGTGGTTCGTCCCGGCCGGTCTGGCCATCGCGCTGCTCGGGACCGGGCTCGCGCTGCTGAACTTCGGCATCGACGAGTTCGTCAATCCGCGGCTGCGCTCGAGCGGACCGGCCCGGATCAAGACCGCGACCGGCCGCAGGGTCCGGATGCGGATCGGTTTCACGCCGGTGACCGGCGCGCCGGTGGCGCTCGTGCCCCGGTCGGCCCAGGACCCCGAGGGAGAGACGCTGTGAGCACGATTGACGCGCCGAACCCGGCCGTGGCCGGGAGTATCGGCCAGTCCAGGGCGCACCGGCCCGGCTTCGGCGAGCCGGTGCTGGAGATCAGGAACCTGAGCGTCGACTACGGCACCGGCACCTCGGCCGTGCGCGCGGTGCGCGAGGTGGACCTGACCCTGCACCGCGGCGAGGTGCTCGGCCTGGCCGGGGAGTCCGGCAGCGGCAAGTCCACCCTGGCCTACGGGATGACCCGGCTGCTGGCTCCGCCCGGGGTGGTCTCCAGCGGCCAGGTGCTCTACCACGCCCCGGACACCGCGCCGGTGGACGTGCTGCGGCTGAGCGACGCCGAGCTGCGCCGGTTCCGCTGGGCGCAGACCGCGATCGTGTTCCAGGGCGCGATGAACTCGCTCAACCCGGTGCACCGGATCCGGACCCAGCTGGCCGACGTGATCAAGGCGCACGAGCCGGACACCGGCCCGGCCGAGCGCAAGGATCGCATCAGGGAACTGATGGCACTGGTGGGCATCCCGGAGGACCGGCTCGAGGCCTATCCGCACCAGCTGTCCGGCGGTATGCGCCAGCGGGTGATGATCGGCATGGCGATGGCCCTGCGGCCGCAGGTGGTGGTGATGGACGAGCCCACCACCGCGCTCGACGTGGTGATGCAGCGCCAGATCCTGAGCCGGCTGGTCCGGCTGCGCCGGCAGTTCGACTTCGCCGTGCTGTTCATCACGCACGACCTGTCCCTGCTGGCCGAGTTCGCCGACCGGATCGCCATCATGTACGGCGGCCGGATCGTGGAGAGTGCGACCTCCGCGCAGCTCTACCGGGAGCCGCTGCATCCCTACAGCCAGGGCCTGCTCGGCTCCTTCCCGGCGCTGCGCGGTCCGCGCCGGGAGCTGACCGGTATCCCCGGCTCCCCGCCGGACCTGCGCGCCATGCCCACGGGCTGCTCCTTCCACCCGCGCTGCCCGCACGCCTTCGAGCCCTGCTCCACCCGCCGTCCCGAACTCGACGCCCCGGAGCAGAACGCAGACGCCGCCACGGCGCCCGCTTCGTTGACCCTCTCCCCGACCCGACCCGCCGAGACCGGGCCCGGCCGCAGCGTCGCCTGCTGGCTGCATGCCACCCCCGAAACAGAGGACTGACATGAATTCTCCCACAGCCTCCCAGAGCGCTGCCGACGCCGGAACCGCTTCCGGTATCCACAACCCCGCCTCAGCAGGGCCGGAGCCCGAACTCGGCCACTACGCCGCGCTGGCCGGGGTCTCCCCCGCCTCGGCCCGGCGGATCGCCCAGTTGCCCACCGGCTTCCGCTGGGGCGCGGCCACCTCCGCCTACCAGATCGAGGGCGCGGTGACCGAGGACGGGCGCGGCCCCTCGGTCTGGGACACCTTCTGCCGCGTCCCCGGCGCCATCGACAACGGCGACATCGGCGATCTGGCCTGCGACCACTACCACCGGATGCCCGAGGACGTGGCCCTGATCAAGGAGCTGGACCTCGACGTCTACCGCTTCTCGGTGGCCTGGCCGCGGGTGCAGCCGGGCGGCCGCGGACCGGCCAACCCGGCCGGCCTCGACTTCTACGAGCGGCTGGTGGACGGGCTGCTGGAGGCCGGCGTCGACCCGTGGCCCACGCTGTTCCACTGGGACACCCCGCAGGAGCTCGAGGACGCCGGCGGCTGGGCCAACCGGGACACCGCCTACCGCTTCGCCGACTACGCCGAGCTCGTCTACAACCGGCTCGGCGACCGGATCCGTACCTGGACCACGCTGAACGAGCCCTCGGTCGTCACCACCCACGGCTACCTCGGCGGCGTGCACGCGCCCGGCCGCACCAGCCTGGCCGACGCGGCCGCCGCGGCGCACCACCAGCTGCTCGGCCACGGCCTGGCCGGCCAACGGATGCGCGAGCTCGCCGCGAGCGCGGGCAACGACTTCGCCCTTGCCGTCACGCTCAACCTCGGTCCGGCCACCCCGGCCAGCGAGACTCCCGAGGACATCGACGCGGTGCGCCGGGCCGACGCCATGAACAACCGGCTGTACCTGGACCCGATCTGGTACAAGCGCTACCCGCAGGACCTGGTGCAGGACCTCGCGGCCGAGGGCGTCGAACTCCCGGTGCAGGACGGGGACCTCGAGCTGATCGGCACGCCGATCGACTCGCTGGGCGTGAACTTCTACTTCGGCCAGCAGCTGAGCGGACGCACCGAGGACGGCGCCACCCAGGACGAGCAGGGCCGCCCGGTCTCCCGGCACGTGCTCCAGGGCCTGCCGCAGACGTACATGGGCTGGGAGATCATGCCGCACGACTTCGCGTCGCTGCTGATCCGGGTCGGGCGCGAGTACCCGGGCGTGCCGGTGTACATCACCGAGAACGGGGCGGCCTTCGACGACAAGCCGGACGAGTCCGGGTTCGTGCACGACACGGACCGGGTCGGCTACATCGCCGACCACCTCGCCGCGGTGGCCGAGGCCCGGGAGCAGGGTACGGACATCAGGGGCTACTTCGTCTGGTCGCTGCTGGACAACTTCGAATGGGCCTTCGGTTTCGACAAGCGCTTCGGCATCGTCCGGGTGGATTTCGAGACCTTCAAGCGCACCCCCAAGCTCAGTGCCCGCTGGTTCACCGAGACGCTCCGCCAGGTGCGCGCGGGCTCAGGCGGCTGAGCAGACAGGGAGCGGCGTCCGGCCGCTGCGGCACGCGCCGCACCGCGTGCCCGGAGCCGGACGCACCGATCCCGGCCGACGCTTCCTCGCGTCGGCCGGGATCGGCCCGGGTGCGATACCGCGCAGCGGTAGGTTCCGCCTGCGCCGATGAAGCCGCCTAACTCTTCTTGAACAGGCCCTTGACCTTGTTCACGGCGTCTTCGCCCATCTTCTTCATGTCATCGGAGTCGAACTTGCCGTCTCCGTTGGAGTCCATCTTCTTCTTGGCCTCGTCCATCGCCCCTGACGCCTTGTCCTTCATGGCCTGGGACTTGTCGCCGCCCTGCTGCTGAGCCTGCTGCTCGGCTTCCTGAGCCTTCTTCTTCGCCTCGTCCAGATCGGGCATAGGGATTCACGTCCTTCGCGGTGATGGGTGTCTGCCGACCGTGCGGATGCACGGCTACCCCCGACACCGGTCACGCTAGCCCAGCGTGCCCACGTATGCACCTTTTGTCGGATTTTTCGACGAACGCGCTGGTCAGCCGACTCACCCGTTCAGCCGAGCGGCTGCCCGCCCCAGTCCTCCCAGTGCCGGAACCGGTCCAGCCCGAGCACCAGGAACTCGTCCCGCTCCGGGCCCGCACCCTCGACCCCGAGCCGGGCCAGGGCCTGCGAGATCGCGGTGGATCCGGGCCCGCGCCCGCTGGCCGAGAGCCGGCCGGTGGTCACCGGCCCGAGCGCGATGGCGCCGCTCTCCCACAGCACCGCCTTCTGGTCGCCCGCGCCCCCGAAGTACTCCGCCTCCGCGTACACCAGCGGCGAGTCCTTCGAGGCCCGCGCACACAGCTCGGCCAGCGGTTCGCCGAGCCACCAGAACGGCTTGATCCGTTCCGACACCCGCCCCGCCACGAAGGCGTCGTATACCGCGGCGGTGTACGGAACCAGGGCGAATCCCTGCTCGAGCGGTACCGGCGCCGCCGCCGGCCCGAGCGCGTTCGCCACGCCTTGCGCGGCCGATATCCGGCCGATCACCCCGCGCAACTGGTAAGCCATGGCACGCATGATGCCAGCACGGAGTACGGCAATGGAATGGCTGTGGGATATCGCGATCGCCGATCGGTGAACCCGGCGCGACGGACAGCCGGAAACGGACCGAATTCGGCCCCGGAATCAGTCGGATTCGGCGCTCGGCGAAGCCCCGGCGGCGATCATCTTATGGTGCCGTACGACCTCTTCGACGATGAAGTTCAGAAACTTCTCGGCGAACTGCGGCTCGAGCTGAGACTCCTGCGCCAGCCGTCGCAGCCTTCTAATCTGCTGCGCCTCCCGCTCCGGATCGGCCGGCGGCAGTTCGTGCTCGGCCTTGAGCAGTCCCACCTTCTGGGTGCACTTGAACCGCTCGGCGAGCACGAACACCAGCGCCGCGTCGAGATTGTCGATGCTGTCGCGCAGCAGCCCCAGCTGCCGGGCCACGTCCGCCGGCGCCTGCCGCGCCTGGCCGACCCCGGTGCGGCCGTCCTCGGTCGGCCCGTTCTGCTCGCTCATCGTTCGCTGCTCCTCGGCGCGGTGCGGATCACGGCACGTCGAGCCGACCCTAGCGCGTCCCTCGGCCCCGACACCTCCCGTCTCACTCCGCGAGCCGCGCCGCCGGGTGTGTAATGGCGCTTGTCAGCGGGTCGCCGGAAGTCGGCGACCGGGCGTCGCGGGTCTTCGGAGGTCGTCGGTGGTCGGAATGCAGGGGCGGGTGACCGGCCGGATCGCGCCGGGTCTGGTCGGCGAGGTCATGGTGCGGGTGCGCGGCGGCGCGGAGGCCTTCATGGCCTACGCCGCCGACCCCGAGGAGCAGATTCCGCTCGGCGCGATCGTGGTGGTGATGGACTATCACGCGCCGCGCACCGTCTACGTCGCAGCCCTCTGACCGGGTGTGACGCAGACCACTTCGGCGCCACTCGCGCACGATCGTGGACAGGTGTACACCTGTGGGCGGGGCTCGCGGCATCGGGCCACGGGTTCCATCTCTTATGCAGGGGGAAGTGACCTCAAGTGCCTCTGGCACTGATGATCGGGGTAGTCGCGGTGGGCGGGGTACTCATCCTCGTCGCCGTGTTCAAGGCGATGTGGCGGGTGGCCGAGCCCAACCAGGCGCTGCTGATCTCCGGCGCGAAGCACCGCGTGGACGGCGTGGACGAGGGGATGGGCTTCCGGGTCGTCACCGGACGCGGCACCTTCGTGCTGCCCGGGGTCCAGGCCGTGCGCAAGCTCTCGCTGGATCTGAACGAAGCGGATCTGGCCGTGGACTGCGTCACCGCCCAGGGCATCCCGGTGCACGTCAAGGGCGTGGTGATCTTCAAGGTGGGCGACGACCTGGTGTCGATCGCCAACGCCGCCCGGCGGTTCCTGGACCAGCAGGGGAACATGAACACCCGGGTGCACAACATCCTGGCCGGGCACCTGCGCTCGATCGTGGGCAGCCTGACCGTGGAGGAGATGATCCGCGACCGGGAGCGGCTGACCGAACAGACCCGCGCCACCAGCGGACACGAGATGGAGAAGCTGGGGTTGATCATCGACTCCCTGCAGATCCAGGAGATCGAGGATCCCACCGGCTACATCAAGGCCCTGGCCGCGCCGCACACCGCGGCGGTCCAGCGCGACGCGCGCATCGCCCAGGCCGCCGCCGAGCGGGTGGCCACCGAGGCCGAGGCCGAGGCGAACGCGCGCAAGGCCGAGGCGATCCGCAACGCC
>FSXZ01001450.1_pt1 | contig 12516 bp, 13 predicted proteins | sample 1638121 | NCBI WGS metagenome assembly FSXZ01 (sample SAMEA3914788, study PRJEB12502) | metagenome | biome: forest; material: soil | place: Canada | collected 2011-07-03 | depth 0.1 m
CGCCACCACGACCACCGCGTCCAGGACGGTGATGGTCAGGAACAGCGCCAGCGAGCCCCGGTAGGGCCGGGCGTAGGAGGCGATCCGGCGCACGCTGCCCGGCTTGAGCCGCTGGCTGGTGATCGAGCGGTCCCGGGTGTACGACCGCATGGTGTGCCAGCTGCTCATCGACATGACTGGCGCAACCACCGGTGAACGGCGCGCCTTCCCGCATCAGCTCACAGCGAACCCAGCGCGGCCTTGGTCGCCCGGGCGGCCGCGGCGTCGGCGGCCAGCAGCGCGGCGGCCAGGTCGGCGACGGCCGCGTCGAGCTCGCCGGCCGGCACGACCAGCTCGGCCAGCCGCAGCGCGGCCGCCTCGGCCGCCCCGACCTGCCGCCCGGTCAGGCACAGCTCCAGCGCCCGGGGCAGGCCGACGATGTCGACCAGCGGCTTGGTCCCGGTCAGGTACGGCACCCGGCCCAGGGCGGGCTCCTGGATGCCCAGCTGCGCGTCATCGGCCAGGACCCGCAGGTCGCAGGCCAGCGCGAGCTGGAAGCCGACCCCGATGGCCTGCCCCCGGACGGCGGCCACCGACACGATGGCCGGGTCCCGGAGCCAGGTGAAGCCGGCCTGGACGCCCGCGAGCCAGTCCTCGAAGCCGGGGCCGGCGGCGCCGGGCACCGGCTCCTCCCCCGGCACCCCGTCCGCCGCGAGCATGCGCAGGTCGATCCCGGCGCAGAAGGACGGCCCGGCCCCGCGGACCACGACGACCCGGACCCGGCCGGGCATGCTGGCGCCGACCTGCGCCAGGCCCTGCCACATCCCGGGGGTCATCGCGTTGCGCCGCTCAGGACGGCTGAGCGTCACCGTGGCCAGGGTGTCCTCGATATCCAGCCGCAGCCCCCGGGCGGCCAGCTCCGCGGCCGCGGTCAGTGAGCGGCCTTGGCCTTGCCCCGGGTCGCGCCGCCGCGGCCGCGCAGGGCCACCCCGTTCTCGGACAGGATCCGGTGGATGAAGCCGTAGGACCGCCCGGTCGAGGCGGCCAGCGAGCGGATGCTCTCGCCCGAGTTGTAGCGCTTCTTAAGGTCGGTGGCCAGCTTGGCCCGGTCGGCTCCAGTAACTCTGGTGCCTTTCTTTAGCGTCGCCGTCACGCAGTCCTCCCGGTGTACTGAAGTGGCCCCAGCGTTACCGTGTCTCCGCCATGATCACGCATCAGCCACCGATCGGCTACCCACACGAGAGCAAAACATCTCGGCTTTCCCGCTGTTCACGACGAAACGGCCTTTCCCGGGGCAGTCTCAGGCCAGTGCCACCAGTTCGCTCAGGTCCGCGCTCCAGGCGTCCTCGACACCGTCCGGGAGCAGCACGACGCGCTCTGGGGCGAGCGCCTCGACCGCGCCCTCGTCGTGCGTGACCAGCACAATCGCGCCCTGGTACCGGCGCAGCGCGCCGAGGATCTCTTCCCGGCTGGCCGGGTCCAGGTTGTTGGTCGGCTCATCCAGCAGCAAAACGTTTGCCCCCGACACGACCAGCAGCGCGAGCGCCAGTCGGGTCTTCTCCCCGCCGGACAGGACCCCCACCGGTTTCGCGACGTCATCGCCGGAGAAAAGGAAGGAGCCGAGGATCCCGCGCTGATCTGACTCGGTCAACTCGGGCGCGGCCGATCGCATGTTCTCCAGTACGGTGCGCTCGTTATCCAATGTCTCGTGCTCTTGCGCGTAATAGCCCAGTCGCAGCCCATGACCGGGCAGGACCTCACCCGCATCCGGGTCCTCGACTCCCCCCAGCAGCCGCAGCAGCGTGGTCTTGCCGGCCCCGTTGAGCCCGAGCACCACGACCCGCGACCCGCGGTCGACGGCCATGTCGACGCCCGCGAACACCTCCAGCGACCCGTAGGACTTGGTCAGGCCGCGCGCGGTGAGCGGGGTCTTGCCGCAGTGCACCGGGACCGGGAAGCGCAGCCGGGCGACCCGGTCCGCCGCGCGGTCGGCGCTGACCCCGGCCAGCAGCTTCTCGGCCCGCTTGGCCATGTTCTGGGCCGCCCTGGCCTTGGTCGCCTTGGCCCGCATCTTGTCCGCCTGGGACTGCAGCGCCGTGGCCTGGCGCTCGGCGTTGACCCGCTCCCGGCGGCGGCGCCGGGCGTCGGTCTCGCGCTGCTCGAGGTAGGCCTTCCAGCCCAGGTTGTAGACGTCCAGGGCGGACCGGTCGGCGTCCAGGTGGAAGACCTTGTTGACCACGTTGTCCAGCAGCGCGGTGTCGTGGCTGATGACCACGAGGCCGCCGCGGAAGGACCGCAGGTGGTCGCGGAGCCAGGTCACCGAGTCGGCGTCCAGGTGGTTGGTGGGCTCGTCGAGCAGCAGCGTGTCCGAGCCGCCGAACAGGATCCGGGCCAGCTCCACCCGGCGCCGCTGGCCGCCCGACAGCGTGCGCAGCGGCTGCCGCAGCACCTTCTGGGGCAGGCCCAGGCTGGCGGACAGCGCCGCCGCCTCCGACTCGGCCGCGTAGCCGCCGAGCACCGACAGCCGCTCCTCCAGGTTGCCGTACCGCCGGACCCCGGCGTCGCGCCGGCGCGGGTCGGCGCTGGCCATCTCCGCCTCGGCCTGGCGCAGGCCGGCCAGCAGGGCGTCCAGGCCGCGGGCGGACAGGATCCGGTCGACGGCCAGCGCGTCCAGGTCGCCGACCCGGGTGTCCTGGGGCAGGTACCCGACGGTCCCGCCGACGTTCACGGTGCCAGCCGCCGGGACGCCCTCCCCGGCCAGCACTCGGGCCAGCGTCGTCTTGCCCGCGCCGTTGCGGCCGACCAGGCCGATCTTGTCGCCGGCGGCGACCTGGAAGGAAACTGATTCGAGCAGCAGGCGCGCGCCCGCGCGCAGCTCCAGCTCGTGAGCCGAGATCATGAGAAATTACTCCGTAAGAATGCAGCGGCAAAGAGGGATCGCGGAACGGAAGGGCGTCATCACCTCAGCAGCGGCTGCATACTCCCAGGGTACCTAGCCCCGGCCACCCGGCCAAACAGGTTAGCCGCGGCCCGGCGCCGCCCCGGCCGGCTCGGCCAGCCGGATGCGGATGGCGCAGAACTGCCGCGGCGTCCCCTTGAGCACGGCCAGCCGCGGGTCCGGCACGGTCAGGAACCGCTCCACGGCCAGGTCGAAGTACGGCCGCAGCCGCGGGTCACCGGCCAGCCCGGCGATGGCGCGCCGGTCGCCGCCCAGCACCACCGCGTCCAGCCGGCCGTCCCACGGGGCGAACACGGCCGCCGCCGTGCTGGCCGCCGCGCCGAGCGCCTCGCGGGACTGCTTCTCGCGGCGCCGGGCGAAGCGCTGCTGGGACTGGCCCCCCGCGGCCGACCGGCCGTGCACCAGCCGGCTGCCGACCTTCGAGGCGAGCAGCGCCTGCCGCGGCCCGAACACGCCCGCCGCGTACCCGCCCAGCCGGACCAGCAGGACGCCGACCAGCCGGTCCGCGCTGGCATGGGCGGCGATCGCCGCGGCGCTGACCGCCCCCGGCGGCAGCGGCGGGAACGGGGCGTGGCACTGCGCCACCGCGCCGTCGGCGGCCTGGAAGGTGACGCAGCCGGGGCCGCCGGGGGCGGGCGCCCCGGCCAGCCCGCCGTGCCGTTCCCCGAACGAGGCGAGCCAGCCGGGCAGCCGGGCGGGCGCGACGTCGAGCCAGCGCGGGCTGCCCCCGGCGTGTAGCTCATTCGCCATTACCCACCGCTCTCTGTTGTCTACGATCCGTAGTATGAGGATGCCTGCCGCCCGACTCCCCGCCGCCAAGCGCATGGCCGCGGCCGTCCGCCACGATGACACCGTAGAGCGTGCCTTCGAGTTAGCGGCAGCCGATCCGGCCCGGCTCGACGACCTGCTGGGCGCGCTGCGGCACGGCTGGCTGTGGGTGCCGCTGCCGGACGACGGCGCCCCGGTGACCGACGGCTCGGCCGTGCACCTGCCCACCGTCCGCTACCTCGGCGACGTGTTCATCCCGGCCTTCACCTCCGCCGCTCGGCTGCTGGGGGCGGCCGCCCCGCAGCCGCGGGCCGGCCAGCCGGCGCCGGTCGTCCCGCACGTGGCCGTGCGGGCCGCCGACCTGGCCCGGCAGCTGCCGGCCGGCCTGGGCATCGCGCTCAACCCCGGCTCGCCCCGCAGCATCCCGGTCTCGCCCGCGGGCGTGGGCGAGCTCGCCGCGGTGCAGGCCACCGTCGGCGGCTGCCAGGTCACCGTCGGCCCGCCGCCCGCCGCCCCCCAGGCCCTGCTGGCCGCCATCGCGGCCGGGCTGCGGGACACGGTCCCGGCCGCCCGCGAGGCCGCGACCGCGTGGCTGACCGTGCGCGCCGGGGCGGGCCAGCCGGGCCAGCCCGGCGACCGCGGCGGCGCCGGCATGATCATCTCGGTCGGCCTCGACGACCCGGCGGCCGAGGCCGCGCGGGACGCGGTCATCGCCGTCGTCGAGGGCGCCGTGGCCGCCACGGCCCGGACGGGCTGGCCCGTGGACGTGACGTTCCCCGGCGAGGGCGAGCCCGACGTCATCGACCGCTGGGTCGCCGCCGCCGGCGCCCCCTTCTACCAGCGGGGGCCGGCTTAGGACGCCCCGCTCTGGGGCGCGGTCCGGGCGGCGCGGGTCATGGCGCTGATCACCGCGCGCAGCGACGCCCGGACGATCGACTCGCTGATCCCGACGCCCCACAGGACCCGGTCGCCGATCTGCATCTCCAGGTAGGCGGCCGCCTCGGCGTCCCGGCCGGCCGTCAGCGCGTGCTCGGCGTAGTCCAGCACCCGGACGCTGACCCCGCCGAGCCCCAGGTCGATCGGCGACACCGCGTCGCAGAACGCGGCGATCGGGCCGTTGCCGGTGCCGGTCAGGGTGTGCTCGGCGCCGAACGCCCGGACCACGGTGGTGATCCGGTCACCCTCATCGGACGTCTCGGAGGTGAAGCTGACCAGCTCGTACGGGCCGTCCTCCAGGTACTCGGCCGCGAACAGCTGCCACATCTGCGCGGCCCCGACCTCGCCGCCCTCGTCGTCGGTGTGCCGCTGGATGACGTGGCTGAACTCGATCTGCAGCCGCCGGGGCAGGTCGAGGTGATGATCGGACTTCATGATGTAGGCCACGCCGCCCTTGCCGGACTGCGAGTTGACCCGGATGACCGCCTCGTAGGACCGGCCGACGTCCTTGGGGTCGATGGGCAGGTACGGCATCGCCCAGGGCAGCTCGCTAACCGGGCGGCCCGCCTCCTCCGCGACCTGGTCCAGCCGGTCGAAGCCCTTCTTGATGGCGTCCTGGTGGGACCCGGAGAACGAGGTGTAGACCAGGTCGCCGGCGTAGGGGTGGCGCTCGTGCACGCCGATCCGGTTGCAGTACTCCGCCGTCCGCCGGATCTCGTCGATGTCGCTGAAGTCGATCATCGGGTCGATGCCCTGGCTGTACAGGTTGAGGCCCAGCGTGACCAGGTCCACGTTGCCGGACCGCTCGCCGTTGCCGAACAGGCAGCCCTCGATGCGGTCCGCCCCGGCCAGCACGGCCAGCTCCGCGTCGGCCGTCGCCGTGCCGCGGTCGTTGTGCGTGTGCACCGACAGCGCGATGTGCTCGCGGCGGCTGAAGTGGCGGCTCATCCACTCGATCTGGTCGGCGTAGACGTTCGGGGTGGAGCGCTCGACCGTGCACGGCAGGTTCAGCACGATCTCCCGGTCCGGGCCGGGCTGCCAGACGTCCATCACGGCCTCGCAGATGTCCAGCGCGAAGTCCAGCTCGGTGTCCATGAAGATCTCGGGCGAGTACTCGTAGCCGAAGTCCGTGCCGGGCAGGTAGGTCTCGGCGAACTTCATCACCGCCCGCGTGCCCTCCACCGCGACCGCCTTGCACTGCTCGCGGCCGTCGCCGGGCCAGCCGAAGACCACGTCACGGAAGATCGGGGCGGCCGCGTTGTACAGGTGCACGGTGGCCAGCCGGGCGCCCGCCAGCGACTGCACGGTGCGGTCGATCAGCTCCTCGCGGGCCTGGGTGAGCACCGAGATGCGTACGTCCGGCGGGATGGCGTCGTTCTCGATGAGGCTGCGGACGAAGTCGAAGTCGGTCTGGCTGGCGGCCGGGAAGCCGACCTCGATCTCCTTGTAGCCCATCCGCACGAGCAGCTCGAACATGGCCTGCTTGCGCGCGTTGTTCATCGGGTCGATCAGCGCCTGGTTGCCGTCGCGCAGGTCCGTCGACAGCCAGCGCGGCGCGGCGGTGATGGTGCGCGAGGGCCACTGCCGGTCGGGCAGGTCAACGGCCGGGAACGGCTGGTAGCGGTGGAAGGGCATGCCGGACGGGCACTGCAAATTATTACCGGGGGTGCTCACCTGAGGCTCCTATGACTGTCGTGAACCGGTCCTGAACAGGTCGGTCGGCGCAGTACTACGACCCGCGACGAGGAGCCGACCGGAGTGGTTACCGGGCCTCGCCGCGGCCGCGAAGAAGCAGCACGCCAGTCATGGTAAGCACGAGCGTAGCCGGCGAGCCAGGGCAGCAGTGCGGCAAACCCCGTGACAGCCGGCCTCCGGTCGTGGCAAACTCAAGATATATCTCTTCACTGGCCAGGACCCTCGCGAAGGATCAGCATGGATGCTGCGGCGAGCCACCGGGCCGGCCCGCGCCTGCTCGGCCGGCGCCTGATCGGCCCGTCGCTGCGGGCCGGGCGGGTCGTGGCGGTCAGCCCGGTCGCCGCCCGGATGCGCCGGATCACCCTGGACGTCCCGGACCTGGACTGGACGCCCGGCCAGCAGGTCCGGGTCTGCGTGGGCAGCATCGGGGCGCGGGCCAGCTGGCTCAACGGCCCGCGCCGCAGTTACTCGGTATGGGCCTACGAGCCGGGCGGGCCCGGGCCGGACGGCCGGTCAGCCCGGCTGCAGCTGTGCCTCCTGGACCACGGGGACGGCCCGGGCGCGCGCTGGGCGCGGTCGGTGCAGGCCGGCGACGAGGTCCTGTTCAGCCCGCCCGCCGGGACCCTGGTGCTGCGGCCCGCCGCCCACTACCTGTTCGCCGGCGAGGAGACCGCCGCCGTGGCGTTCGGCCCGATGCTGGCGGCGCTGGGGGATGTCCCCTACCGGGCCGTCATCGAGGTGGACGCGCCCGCCAGCCGGCTGCCGCTCCCGGACGAGGTGACCTGGCGCTACCGGGACGGCGCGCCCGCCGCGTCGTCGGCCAGCCTGGTCGCGGCCGTCGCGGAGCTCGACCTGCCGCCCGGGCCGGGGGTGGCCTACCTGGCGGGCGAGGCCCGCACGATCCAGGCCGTCAGCCAGCACCTGGCCCGCGAGCGCGGCTGGCCGCGCCGGTCGATCCGGGCCAAGCCGTTCTGGGTCCCTGGCAAGACCGGCCTGGACTGAGCCTGCCCCGGAGCGTCAGACGTTGAAGCCGAGCGCCCGGAGCTGCTCGCGGCCGTCATCGGTGATCTTGTCGGGACCCCACGGCGGCATCCAGACCCAGTTGATCCGGAAATCGTTGACCAGTCCCTCCAGGGCATCACGGGTCTGGTCCTCGATGACGTCCGTCAGCGGGCAGGCCGCGCTGGTCAGCGTCATGTCGATGGTGACGGTCCGGTCCTCCTCCAGCGACACGCCGTAGATAAGGCCCAGGTCCACCACGTTCACGCCCAGCTCGGGGTCGACGACGTCACGCAGCGCCTCGAGCAGGTCTTCCATCTCCGGGACTACGCCGGCAGTGGTCTCGGTCATTTCGAACCCTCCATAGCTCTGGCCGTGGCATCTTTCCACGCCATCCAGCCCAGCAGCGCACACTTGATCCGGGCCGGGTACTTGGCCACGCCCTCGAACGCTACCGCGTCACCCAGCACGTCCTCGTCGGGCTCCAGCTCGCCGCGGGACTGCATCAGCTTGAGGAACTCCGCGTTGATGTCCATGGCCTCGGCGACGGTCTTGCCGATCACCATGTCGGTCAGCACCGAGGTGCTGGCCTGGCTGATCGAGCAGCCCAGCGCCTCGTAGGACACGTCCGCCACCGCGGGCTCGCCCCCGGCGTCTTTCAGGGCCACCCGGAGCGTGACTTCGTCGCCGCAGGTCGGGTTGATATGCGACACCTCCGCATCAAAGGGGTCCCGCAGGCCCTTGTGATGCGGGTGCCGGTAATGGTCCAGGATGATCTCCTGGTACATCGACTCGAGGTCACTCACCTGGGTTCCAACACCCCCGTTGCTGAAATCATGCCGCCCCGAAGAACTTCTGCGCCTGCCGGACGCCGTCGGCCAGCGCGTCCACCTCGTCGTGGGTGTTGTAAAGGTAGAAGCTGGCCCGGGTGCTGGCCTGGACGCCGAGCGCCCGGTGCAGCGGCCACGCGCAGTGGTGGCCGGTCCGCACGGCGATGCCCAGCTCGTCGAGGACCTGGCCGACGTCGTGCGGGTGGATCTCCGCGACCTCGAAGGACACCGCCCCGCCGCGGTCGATGGTGCTGCGCGGGCCCAGGATCCGGACGCCGGGGATGGCCGACAGGGCCTCCAGCGCGTGCGCGGTGAGCGCCTCCTCGTGCGCGACGATGCTGGCCATGCCCAGGCCGTCCAGGTAGTCGCAGGCCGCGGCCAGGCCGACGGCCTGCGCGGACGGCGGGACGCCCGCCTCGAACCGCTCGGGCGGCGGCAGGAAGGTCGAGCCCTCCATCCGGACCACCTCGATCATCGAGCCGCCCGTGACGTACGGGGGCATGGCCTCGAGCAGCTCCCGCCGGCCCCAGAGCACGCCGATGCCCGACGGCCCGACCATCTTGTGCGAGGAGAAGGCGAAGAAGTCCGCGCCCAGCGCCGAGACGTCGACCACCTGATGCGGCGCCGACTGCGCGCCGTCCACCACGACCAGCGCCCCGCGGGCGTGCGCCCGCGCGGCGATCTGGGTCACCGGCGGGATGACGCCCGTCACGTTGGACTGGTGGGTGACGGCGACCAGCCGGGTCCGGTCGTTGATCAGCTCGTCGATGTTGCTGAGGTCGAGCCGGCCCTCGGGCGTCACGCCGAACCAGCGCAGCGTGGCCCCGGTGCGCAGGCACAGCTGCTGCCACGGCACCAGGTTGGCGTGGTGCTCCATCTCGGTGATGAGGATCTCGTCGCCCGGCCCGACCCGGAACCGCGCCGATTCCGGCCCGGCCGTCGCGGCGTTGCTCATCGCGTAGGCGACCAGGTTGAGGCCCTCGGTGGCGCTCTTGGTGAAGATGACCTCGCCGGGGTCGGCGCCGATGAAGTCGGCCACCCGCACCCGGGCGCCCTCGTACAGGTCGGTCGCCTCCTCGGCCAGCAGGTGCGCGCCGCGGTGCACGCCGGCGTTGTGCATCGTGTAGAAGTCGTGCTCGGCGTCGAGGACCGCCCGCGGCTTGTGCGACGTGGCCCCCGAGTCCAGGTAGATCAGCGGGTGGCCGCCGCGGACGGAGCGGCCCAGGATCGGGAAGTCAGCCCGGACCGCCTCGACGTCGAGGGCGGTGAGCTCCCCCGCCGCGGTCATGCGGTCGCCCCCGCCAGGAACCGCGCGTAGCCGTTCTTCTCGAGCTCCTCGGCCAGCTCCGGGCCGCCTTCCTCGACGATCCGGCCGGCCACGAACACGTGCACGAAGTCCGGCTTCACGTAATCCAGGATCCGCGTGTAGTGGGTGATCAGCAGCACGCCGTGCTCGCGGTCCTCGGCGAACTTGTTGATACCCGCCGAAACGATGCGCAGCGCGTCGATGTCCAGCCCCGAGTCGGTCTCATCCAGGATGGCGATCTTCGGGTCCAGCAGCTGGAGCTGCAGGATCTCGTGGCGCTTCTTCTCGCCGCCGGAGAAGCCCTCGTTGAGGTTGCGCTGGGCGAACGCGGGGTCCATGGCCAGCTCGGCCATGTTCGTGTTCAGCTCCTTGACGAACTGGCGCAGCTTGGGCGCCTCGCCCCGGACGGCGGTCACGGCGGTGCGCAGGAAGTTGGAGACGGTGACGCCGGGGACCTCGACCGGGTACTGCATGGCCAGGAACAGCCCGGCCCGGGCGCGGGCGTCGACGCTGAGCTTGAGGATGTCCTCGCCGTCCAGCGTGACCGAGCCCTGGGTGACCTTGTATTTCGGGTGGCCGGCAATGGCGTAGGCCAGCGTCGTCTTGCCCGACCCGTTCGGCCCCATGATGGCGTGCGTCTCGCCGGCGGACACCGTGAGGTTCACGCCGCGGAGCACCTCCTGGGCCTCGCCAGCCGCATCCGTCACGCTGGCGTGCAGGTCACGGATCTCAAGGGTGGACATCAAGCTCTCCTATGGCAGGGCGACGAGGACGTCGTCCCCGTCGATCTTCACTTGGTAGGTGGGCACGGCCGCCGTGGCGGGCGGGCCCGTAGGCTTCCCCGAGCGCAGGTCGAAGCAGGAGCCGTGCAGCCAGCACTCGACGGTGTGGTCGTACACCTCGCCCTCCGACAGCGCCACTTCCTCGTGCGAGCACACGTCGCGCAGCGCGAACAGCTCGCCGTCCGCGCGGATGATCGCCACTGGCATGTCGCCGACTTCCACGCCGAGGGCGCCCTGCTCGGGCACCTCCGACAGGGCGCAGGCCCGGACGAACTCGCTCACCAGGTCAGCTCCCGCTCGATCGCGGCGCTGACCCGCTCCCGCAGCTCCGGCACCTCGATCTGGTTGATCAGCTCCCCGAAGAAGCCCTGGATGACCAGCCGCCGGGCCTCGTCCAGCGGGATCCCGCGGGCCATCAGGTAGAACAGGTGCTGGTCCTCCAGCCGCCCGCTCGCGCTGGCGTGCCCGGCCCCGATGACCTCGCCGGTCAGGATCTCCAGGTTCGGCACCGAGTCGACCCGGGTGCCGTCGGACAGGACCAGGTTCCGGTTGTACTCGTAGGTGTCGGTGCCGGTCGCCTCGGCCCGGATGGCCACGTCCCCGATCCACACCGCGTGCGCGTCCTGCCCCCGCAGGGCCCCCTTGTAGGACACCCGGCTCCGGCAGTTGCGCTCGCCGTGATCCACGAACAGCCGGTGCTCGAGCTGCTGGCCCGCGTCCGCGAAGTACACTCCGCGCAGCTCGGCGTCCCCGCCCGGCCCGGCGTACCTTACGGACGGCGCCAGCCGGACCAGGTCCCCGCCCAGCGAGATCACCGTGTGGGTGATCCGGGCGTCCCGGCCGACCAGCAGGCCGTGATGCGACAGGTGCACCGCGTCGGCCGCCCAGTCCTGGACGCTGATCACGGTGAGCTGAGCCCCGTCGCCGACCACGAACTCGACATTGTCCGCATAGGTCGCCGACCCGCCGTGCTCGATCACCACGGTGGCCCGCGCGTTGGCGCCTATCTCCACCACCGTGTGCCCGAACGCCACCCCGCTGGCCGTGCCCTCCCCGGTGACCGTGATCCAGGTCGGGCTTTCCGCGTCGAGCCCGGCCGGGATGGTCACTACCGTCGCCTCGGTAAACCCGGCGAACGCCAGCGCGCTCACCCGGTCGGCCGGCGTCAGGGCGCGGCCGATGCGGGGGTCACCTCGTTTCGAATTCTCAGCGGTGACACCCGGGGCGGCCGTGACCTCAACGCTCACGGAGCCATCAGCCACCGGATCTTTATGCAGCCCCCGGAGGCGGCGCAGCGGCGTGAACCGCCACTCTTCCTCGCGCCCCGTGGGCACCGGGAAGTCAGCCGGGTCGAACGACCCCTTCTCGTGCAACCGTGATACGGGGGCCGCCGACTCGACGGCCCCCTGCAGCACCGACATCAGCCGACGGCTCCTTCCATCTGCAGCTCGATCAGGCGGTTGAGCTCCAGCGCGTATTCCATCGGGAGCTCGCGCGCGATCGGCTCGACGAAGCCGCGGACGATGGTGGCCATCGCCTCGTCCTCGGTCATGCCGCGACTCATCAGGTAGAAGAGCTGGTCCTCGGAGATCTTCGAGACGGTCGCCTCGTGGCCCATCTCCACGTCGTCCTCGCGGACGTCGACGTAGGGGTAGGTGTCACTGCGGCTGATGGCGTCGACCAGGAGCGCGTCGCACTTGACCGTCGACCGGGAGTGCTCGGCGCCTTCCTGGACCTGGACCAGGCCGCGGTAGGACGTGCGGCCGCCGGCCCGGGCCACCGACTTGGAGACGATGTTCGAGGACGTGTTCGGCGCGCAGTGCACCATCTTGGCCCCGGCGTCCTGGTGCTGGCCGGGCCCGGCGAACGCGACCGACAGCGTCTCGCCCTTGGCTCCCTCGCCCATCAGGTAGACGGCCGGGTACTTCATCGTGACCTTGGACCCGATGTTGCCGTCCACCCACTCCATGGTCGCGTTCTCCTGGGCCACGGCGCGCTTGGTGACCAGGTTGTAGACGTTGGACGACCAGTTCTGGATGGTGGTGTACCGGCAGCGGGCGCCGCGCTTGACGATGATCTCGACGACGGCCGAGTGCAGCGAGTCCGAGGAGTAGGTCGGCGCGGTGCACCCCTCGACGTAATGCACGTAGGCATCCTCGTCGACGATGATCAGGGTCCGCTCGAACTGGCCCATGTTCTCGGTGTTGATCCGGAAGTAGGCCTGCAGCGGGATGTCCACGTGCACGCCCTTCGGCACGTAGA
>FSXZ01002059.1_pt1 | contig 12514 bp, 11 predicted proteins | sample 1638121 | NCBI WGS metagenome assembly FSXZ01 (sample SAMEA3914788, study PRJEB12502) | metagenome | biome: forest; material: soil | place: Canada | collected 2011-07-03 | depth 0.1 m
CGGGGTGATCGCCGAGAAGCGGCGCGTCGGGTACTGCCTGCGCTCCACGGTCACCGTCGGCCCCGATGGCGCTCCGGTCCTCAACTGGCACTTCGACCACTGGCAGAACCACGCGGGCGAGTCGACGCTCGGCTACACGGCCCAGTTCGCCGGCCTCGCCGTGCAGAACTTCGTCTCCGCGGCCGTCGGCATCTGCGTCGTGGCCACGCTGATCCGCGGGTTCGTGCACACCAAGAGCGACCGCGTCGGCAACTTCTGGGTAGACCTGACCCGCCTCAACCTGCGCCTCCTGCGGCCGATCTCGGTCGTCTTCTGCATCCTGCTGATCGCCGCCGGCGTCCCGCAGGAACTCTCCGGCCACCTCACCTCGGTCAACGAGCTGACCGGCGGCTCGCAGAGCCTGTACACCGCCGCGACGGCGTCGCAGGAGGTGATCAAGATGCTCGGCACCAACGGCGGCGGCATCTTCAACGCCAACTCGGCGCACCCGCCAACTGCTCACCGAGGCGGGCATGGGCTACCGCTTCCAGCCGTAGCCCGGGCCCCGGCGCGCCGACGCGCACGAACGGCCGCGCGTTGAATCGGTGTGAGAGCGGCGTGTAGTCGCCGTGAGGTTCGTTGCGCGGCGGCTTCGGGTGCCGTTGACTGAGGAGCATGACCGCCACAGCCGTGCCGACGCTCCACGGTGGCCTGCGGCATGACGACCGGCCACCTCATCGTCGCGGCCGTTCCTGCAGGTAGATCGTCCGGACCCGGCGCCGGTCCCGGCGCCCGTGCACTGCGCCATGCACTTTTCGCGCCTACCGCACCTGACGCTGACCGCGATGCGCCGCGGGCGAGAGCAGCTCACGCCTTTCCATCTTCTCGACTCCTTTGAGGACGCTTCACCATGTCTGCATCCGCTACCATCGTCCGCTCCGCCCGCCCGGTCGCCCTGGTCACCGGTGCCACCAACGGGATCGGGCACGCCGTGGCCAGGCGCCTGCTGGCCGAGGGCATGACCGTCGTGGTGCACGGTCCGAGCGCCGAACTCGTCGACGCCGCCCGCGAACGGCTGATCACGGCCGGAGCGCCGGCCGACCGGATCGAGGGCGAGGCCGCCGACTTCGGCAGCCTGCGAGCCGTCTCCGAACTCGCCGCGCGGATCGAGGCGCGCCACCGCTCCCTCGACGTGCTCGTCAACAACGCGGCCGTGGCCGCCACCGACACCAGGGTCCTGACGCAGGACGGCCACGAGCTCACCCACCAGGTCAACTACCTCGCCCCGTACCTGCTCACGCGGCTCCTGTGGGTCCCGCTGGCGCTGACCCACCAGGGCCGGGTGGTGAACGTCTCCTCCGCGCTGCACCGCACCGGCAACTTCAACTGGGGCGACCTGGACCGGGCCCGGCACTACTCGCGCACCGCCGCGTATGCGCAGTCGAAGCTGCAGCTGACGATGTTCACCCGGGCACTTGCCGCGGCCGGCGGCGAGCGGATCCTCGCGGTGAGCGTGGACCCCGGCGTCACCGCTTCCGGCCTGCTGCCGCTCTACGGCCGCCACGGTGCGCCGGTGTCCGAGGGCGCCGAGGTTGTGGCACGGCCGTGCCTGCCCGAGACTGTGAGCAGGAACGGCGCCTACTACGAGGGCCTGGTCGAGGGACCGGTCGCCTCGATCGCGAACGACGACCGCGCCGTCGCCCGGCTGTGGAAGGCCAGCGCCAAGGCCGTCGGCTTCGACCGGATGCCGAGCAGCGTGGCCGCCTGACCAAGGTTGCCGTCTGACCAGCACGGCTGCCCGGCCGGCGCCCGACCAGCACGGCGCCCGGCCAGCACGGCGCCCGGCCAGCACGGCGTTCGGCCAGCACGGCCGCCCGGCCGGGGTGGCCGGTGGTCAGTGCCGCTGTGCGGACTGCTCCCCGGCGAGCGCGGCGCCGACCTGGTTGGCGAGGGTGACGGCGACGCGACGGGCTTCCGGGGAGGGCGCGGTACCGGGGGAGGGTCGAGTATGAACCGCCCCCAGGTACGGCCGTTGCTGCGCACGCGCAGCTCGAACTCCTGGTCGGGCATCCCGTGCTCGCGGAGGTTCCAGGGCTTGGAGTCCCAGATCAGCTCACCGCGTTCGTCCAGGCGGGGCAGATGCCCCAGATAGCTGCCCTGTTCGAATCTGGCTGTGCGCAGCGCGAGCAGCTCGGTGAGCTGGCCACAGACCCGTTGGGTGAGCTCGGGCACCGTCAAGCCGGTCGAGGCCTGGTTCGCGGCGGTGTGGATCGAGTTCAGGTAGGCGGTGTCGGTGCGCACGGTCCTGCGGGAACGCCGTCCGCGGGCGGCCAGCTCGCTGACGGCGGCGCCGGCGACCAGCAGCAGGACCGTGGTCTCCACGTCCGCGCGGGAGGTGATGGTGAAACGCTCGTAGGGCCGGGTCCAGAAGAATTCGTACCAGACCGCCGAGCCGAATGCGGCCAGCAGACCGGGTTCCCGGCGGCCGTTGGCGGCCACCGCCACCACGACGACGACCAACAGGAGTGCGACGTCGGTGGGCTGCAGCGTCGCACGCCAGGGCAGCAGGACGGCCGCCACCGCCGGAGGAGCCGCCACCGCCGCCGCGAACGCGAACCGATCGCGGTTCCCGCGCACCGAGGTCCGCACACTCATCACGCACCGCCACCTTGCGGCGCGACCTTGTCGATAACCGGAAGGATTGTGCTCATGCCGCACCTCTTTCCCGCGGAAACCCACCCGCCTTCCCCCCATTTCCCGCTGTAGGCCTCACCCGGACCGTCGACCAGGAGCTTCGCCCGGGGCGGTGACCCGATCGAAACCGAACATGCAGGTCGCGCGGCCAGGTGCGAGTCCCGGAGAGGTCAAGCGAAACTTCAACGCCTCTATCAGTACTCGATGTGCCTCGGTATGGCACGATCCTGGTGCACATCTCGCCTCGGGAATGGAGTGGACCTGCCGGTGGGAACCCAGTTCTCTGTCGAGCCGAGTGCGCTGACCGCGCTCGGGAAGCAGTTCGAGTCGGAGGCGCAGCAGATCGCCGCCGCGGTCAAGGCGTTCAGCGCGCAGGCCTCGCAGATCGGACTCGCCTTCGGCCTGCTCGGCGCCTGCGACGGCGCGCTCGACCACTACAAGTCGATGCTCTCCACCACCGAGAACGGGCTCGACTCGCTCGTCCAGGTGCTCACGCAGGACGGCCAGGGCTTGCAGAGCCAGGCGCAGAACTACCAGCAGACCGACGGGGCGATCGCCTCGCAGCTGCAGCCCGGTACGAGCCGGTAGCGGCAGAGGTTCACGATGGTGGATGTCAACCAGAAGATCGTCGACGGGCTCGAGAAGATCGGGCTCCCCTGGCCGGGCGGCAACTCGCAGACGCTGGAAACGATCGCCGGCGACTGGGACACCCTGGCCGACGCGCTCTCCTCTTCGGCACAGTACCTGGACTCGGCGGTCGACGCGATCACCTCGCAGCAGTGGAGCGGGGACGCGCACGATGCGTTCGTAGAGCAGTGGAAGAACCAGTCCGCGCAGATCCAGTCGGCGGTGACGAACTTCCACAAGGTCGCCGACGGCATGCGTCAGTACGCAGGCCAGATCGAGTCGATCAACGAGGAGATCGTCAGCATCGTCGAGCAGATCCTCGCCGCCACGGCCATCGGCGCCGTGCTCACGGTGCTCACAGCCGGGATCTCCGACGCGGTCTCCGCCGCCGCGGACGCCGCCGAGGTCGCCCGTATCGTCGCCCTGATAGCCCGGTTCACCGAATGGGCCGAACGCATCGGCCAAACGCTCAAGGACGCGCTCGGGGTGACCGAGGACGTCGCCGAGGTGCTCGGCAAGCTGGCCGAAACCGTCGGCAAGATGACCAAGACCTTCACCACCAACTTCATCGCCGACACCGGCTCGACCATGATCAGCCAGGGCTTGAGCGGGCAGACGGTGACCGCCGGCGCCGACTTCAAGAACGGGGCGCTTGATGCGGCCGGCACGAGCTTCACCGACGGGCTGCTCAGCAACGTCCCCGGCGTCAAGACCGTGCTGAGCGGCGAGGCGTCGCCGATCCTGAACGGGGCGCTCGGCAACATGGGCGGCGCGATGTTCGAAGACGGAGTCAACGACATGGAGTCGCCCGGCAGCATCTCGACCACCCAATGGGTCGAGGACCTCGTCACCAGCGGAGCGACCGGCCTCGTGGGCAGCGCGATCGGCAAGGGCATCGCCAACCGCGGCCGCCCCGCCGCCGATGCGGGCGCCGACGGCGACGATGCCGATGACGGCTCGGGCGAGGAGGGCGGCGACGGCGAGAGCCTGGCCGCCGCGACCACGGACGCCGGCGACGAAGGCGGCATCGAACTGCAGAACCTCACCCCGATCCACGACGGTACGGGCGATGCAGGCTCCACGGACAGCGCGACAGACAACGGGTCGGATGGTGGCGAGGGTTCGGACGGCGATTCGAGCGACGGCGCCAGCTTCCACACAGCGGACGACGGCGCATCGGATGCCGGTTCGGACGGCGATTCGAGCGACGGCGCCAGCTTCCACACAGCGGACGACGGCGCCTCGGATGCCGGTTCGGACGCCTCGAGCGAGACCGGCAGTACCTCGGACTCCTCCGATTCCGCCACCTACACCACCGCCCCGGAACCGCCGGCCGACCCGGGAGGGTACGGCCCGGGAAAGGTGACTGCGATGAGCACCGCCGCGAACCTGGGCGTCTACACCGTGGGATCGGTCATCGAGGGCGGCATCCAGAACATCACCGGGCAGGCCCAGTCCGCGAGCCAGATCCTCTCGAGCCTCGAGAAGTCGGCCGCTGTCGAGAACCAGAACCAGAACCAGAACTGAGACGGATGCCATGTACGACCTGAGAACCGTGGGCGCGGGCGAGCGGGTCCCCGTGCCGAACTCGCTCGCGTATCAGCACTGGAACGACCGCGCCCACGGCTGGCACAGGCTCCCGGCGCAGCAGGCCCTGGACCTTCGCAAGGCCCTGGCCTCCTGGTACGTCGTTCGCCCGTACGGCACGCTGGGCGGAATCACGGCGCTGGCGGTCGCCGACGTGGAAGGTGTCGAGGTCGTCACCGGCGAACTGCGGGCCTGGCACCCCGTCAACGTCTGGCGCTACATCGCGGGGCTCGGCCTGACCAAGCGTCCCTACACGCTCAGCACCCTCGCCGTCGTCACCCTGCCGCGGCCCCTGCCCGAGATCGACGTCCTGCCCCAGGGCAGCGCCTGGCCGACGATCCGGGTGAACAAGCTCCCGCCCTTCACCCGCCCGCGGATCCGCGGAAGTGCGCGCGCACTGCCGTCCGGGGCGCTCGGAACCGACATCCTCACGGCCGATGGCAAGCCGGTGCTCAAACTCGAAAAGCTGCAGCCCATCGCCGCGGAGCCCGCCGACGCTCTCAGAATGCTGAGTCCCGAGCTCGCGGCGCTCACCCTCGACGAAGGGATCGCGTGGGCGGTCGCCGACGGCCGACTCTGCGTGTGGACGCGCAGGTGGATACGCGGCGTCCACCGGCCACGTCTCGCCGCCTGCGCCGCGCACGTCCACCGACTGCTGGACGCGGCCGCATACCTCGACGCCCCCGCGTCGGCCGAGAACCGAGGCTGAGGTGGAGGCCACAGACGCGCCACGCCGCCGTGCGTCCAGCGCCGGAGCCGCCGATCGTGCACCTACCTCGGCCCGTCAGTGGTACTCGCGCAGTCTGCGGTAGGCCGCCTGGGTCACGCACAACAGAAGCAGCGCTTCGCCCGCGGCGAGCGTCACCCAACTCCCGGGGCCGACCTCGCCGAGTCCGGACGCGACCCCGGACGCGAAGGCGTTGTCGTTGATGTGGATGACGGCGTCGAGCTTCGCCGTGAACTGGTTGTACGCATAGTTCGACTGGCCCGGCTGCGTACCGATGTCGAACGCGACGGCGCCGGCGAGATTGCCGTCGGCTGCTTGGGAGCGGATCGTGGCGTCGTCTTGGACGTAGGCGTTGAATGCCTGGGTCGTCTCGTAGGCGGCCTGGGCTTCGCCGGGGAAGGTGATGTTGTTCAGTTCGGTCCCGAGGTAGCCGCTGATCGTCACCCCGGACACCGAGTCGGTCGGCGCGTCGAGGTGCATCGCGCTTACGGCCGAAGACAGCGCGGAATAGTAGGCGTGCGGTTCGTTGCCCGCCTCGGTACCGGACACGTGCGGCACTCCTGCGATGCTGCTGATCTTCTCGAAGAACGAGGTCTGCAGCGTGCTTGTCCGATCCTCGAGCAGCCAGCGGCTTTCATCGGCGTTGGCATCGTCCGAGACGGCCTTCGCGAACGTGAGGGCGTCGATCGAGCCGTATGCTTCCTGCTTCGCGTAGTGCAGATTGTCGGCCTCTGCCAGTTGCGTGGAGAGGCCGACGGCACCGAGGGCGACACAGACGACGATGCCGGGCACGAACCAGCTCACGCGCCGTCGGAACCTGCGCGCGTGGAAGCGGTTGCCGAGATACAGCGCCAGGCCCGTGAGCAGCGTTAGAGCGAGAATCGCGTAGCCGTCCGCCACAGCATCCGAGTGCTCGTGGGAGTACGAGCCGTCTACCGCGGCCGAATCCGCTTCCGCTGCTTGCAGGGAGATCGGCAGCAGAGTCGCGTGCAACAGCGCGGAGGCTCGGCTGTAGGAGGCCAGCGCAGCCGCAGGCGGGGCGGCCGGCAGTTCGTTGTAGGTGTTCTGATCGGCGTAAAGGGCCTGGGCGATGAGAGCTTCGTAGGTGCCGAGGTCGTCGAGCAGTTTCTGCGCCCGTCCGACCAGTCGCGGGTTTGCGGCCAACTGTGCCAGGTCGGAGTCGGCCGCCGCGCGGTCGCTCTCGTAGACGGAAACCGAAGCCGCGGCATCGACCGTCGCGGGAACCATCGACGGGTCGGACGGATGGAAGCCGACCAGCAACGCGTTCGCGGCCTGGGCGTCCATGTCGTTGAGCTCGTAGTAGAGGTCGGTGGCTGCGGAGACCTCAGTCGTGCGCGCCTTGAGATCGGTGAAACTCGACGAGTCGCTGCCCAGCGCGAGCGCGTATATCAGGCCCGCCAGCAGACCGAGCACGCCGATGGCGGCGCTGAGCAGAATCAACCGACGAGGCGTCGCGCCGAGAAGGCGGCGCACCACGCCTTTGGGCGCCCTGCGCCGGTCGCGCGGGTCGATGGTGGTCGTCATGAGACAGCGCCGCTCCTACCGTCGGTTCGTGGCGCCCGCGAAGCGCCGTCCACGGCCGTACGCTGGCTCAACCGCGGTACGACGGTAAAGGCCCGAGCGTGAAACTACGCGCGATTTCAACGCCTCCCTGTCGCTGCGATCACGGGGCCACATTCGACACTGAAACCTCAGTCGGGCCCCGGGGCCCGAGGCCGCGATCACCTGGCGGCCGCTGTGCCTGCCCGACGCCGCCGAACTGGCCCGTCGCAGGCGGCGGTCGCCGCCGAGGACGGTCACGGGAGACGAAGTTCAACACCGACAGCGGCTCGTGATGCATCGTGCGGGCGTTCCGGCAGGCGGAGGAGCTGCGGAAGCAGCCGGAGCCGAGCGCCTCGCGCATACTCGGCGCCGGGCACGAGCACGGGAGCGCAATCACAGGAGGTCAGCCCGATGCGGGTACTGGTGGTCGATGACGAGCCGCAACTGCTGGTTGCACTGGGCAGCGCCCGACCCGGCGTCCGCGGGCACCGACCGAGCGACGCCGCTGCCCGGGCCTGGATCGCGGAGCCCCGGGCATCCCCGGCCGTATCGTCGATCAAGCGCAGGTCGGGCACGTCGCGGTCGAGACCTTCGGCTCGCTCCTGATCCCCTGACAGCCGAGAGTCCGGCCCGCGCGCCACGGCGCTCACGTGCGGGCCAGGGCGCTCCGGCGGTCGGGGTAGCCGCGGATCTCGACGATCCGCGTGCCTTCGATCGTGAAGACCTGGTAGAGCCGGTGCGGCGGCGCGGGACGAGCCTCCACGGCGGGGCGGGTGAGGGTGAGACCGGGCACGACTGCGTCGCGGTCGACTTCCACGGTCTCGACGGTTGGCTTGGTGCCGTCGGCCAGGGCGTGCTTGTACCAGTCGAGCCCCTGCGCGCTGGTGCGGCACGTCCCGGTCCAGCGCACCTCCGGATCCAGCAACGAGCCGAGCAGTTCGAGATCGCTCTCCCGGCAGGCGGCCTCGATGTGCCGGGCGATCTCGGACAATACATCGTCGCCGAGTGGGGCCGGTGCGCCGGGGATGTCCGACGCATCGGTGGATTCGCCCTCGTCACCGCCGCTCCCGCCTGGTCGCTCAGGCGCGATGCCGCAACTGTGCAGGACGTCCGCGACCTGTTCGCTCGGCGGTTTGCCGGTGATCCACACGTGGTTCCGGGAAGCGCCGGCCTTCAGCAGCAGGCGCACGGTCCTGATCCAGTCACCTGGTTCGCCTTCCTGTTCGCCGCTGCCGACTGTGGCGAAGGCGAGCGGGGTGGCCTCGAACCTGGTGCCGCGGGCGTCGACCTCGGCCCCGGCCGCGAGCAGCAGTCGGACCGCGTTCGCGTTGCCCCGGTGGGCGGCCGCATGCAGGGGCCGCTCGCCCGACTCGTCGCGGGCATCGTGACCGGACCCGAGTTCGAGCATCAGAGCCAGTGCTTCAGCGGATCGGGCGTCGGCGGCCTCGTGGATCGCGCCGATCACTGCGGGGCCGGCGCCGGTCAGGAGGGCTTGGACTTCGGCGTTGCTGCGCAGTGCGTCGAAGTGGCCTGCGCCGAGCAGGATGAACGCGCGGGAAGGACTGGAGGCGATCGCGGGCGCCGACAACGCTCCGGCGTATCCGGCGGGAGCGTACCCGAGCACGGACGTGGTCGAAACGACCAGTAAGAGGGCGGTCAAGGTGCTGCCCGGGCCTCCAGTCGCTATGTTGGCCGATAGACGGTTCTCCGACTCGCGCGCCAAGGCGGGGCGGGCGACCGGCACGGTCGGCGCCCAGTCCATCCCAAGGCGGCACAGATGAATCGAGAAGTCAGCGGAATACGCGTCTTCGGCTTCGCTCATGTGGTGGCGGCTGCGGCTCTCGTGGCCGCGTTCCTCGTCGGCGGGATGTCGTCGTTGGTCGTCGTCGCGCTGCTCGGCGTGCTCGAGATCGCGGTCTCCTTCGACAACGCCATCGTGAACGCGACCGTGCTGGCGCGGATGGACCGATACTGGCAGCGGATGTTCATGACGGTGGGCGTGCTGATCGCCGCCGTGGGTATGCGCATGCTGCTGCCGCTCATCATCGTCTCCCTCGGCGCTCACCTCGCGCCCTGGCGGGCGGTGGACCTCGCCTACGAACACCCGGGCCACTACCACGCTCTACTGACCGCCGCGCAGCCGGGGATCGCCGCGTTCGGCGGGATCTTCCTGCTGATGATCGCGCTCGCGTTCTTCCGCGAGGAGCGCGAGGTGCACTGGTGGCCGGCCGTCGAGCGGCACCTGCCGGCTCTGCTCGGCCGCAAGGGCGTCCCCCAACTGCTCGCGCTGCTGTTCACCGCCGCCGCGGGCTCGAGTGTGTCCGCAGGCGACCGGGAACGTGTCGTCATCGGCAGCATGCTGGGCCTGGCCTGCTACCAGGCGATCCAGCTGCTCTCGGACCGGGTCGCGGATCGGGCCGACGCCGACGGGAAGTCCCGGCCCCGCGCCACGGTGCAGGGCCGCGGCGCTTTCCTGCTGTTCATCTACCTGGAACTGCTCGACGCGACCTTCTCCATGGACTCGGTGATGGGCGGCTTCTCCGTCACCGTCGACATCGCTCTGATCACTCTCGGACTGGCCATCGGCGCCGCATACATCAGGGCCCTTACGGTCTACGTGGTGCGCAGGGGCGCGCTCGAGGAGTACCGCTATCTCGAGCATGGCGCGTACTACTCGATCGCGCTGCTCGCGATACTGATGCTGTGGGAGGTCTGGCATGACGTGCCGGACTGGCTCACCGCGTCCACCGGTGCCCTGGTCATTGCGATGGCCTGGGTTACCTCGATCTTCGCGGCCAAACGCCAGCAGCGCCGGGAGGCGCAGATTGCGGCGGGAACCGACGTACGGCAGGCCACTGTTCAGGCCTTTTCGACCCCGCGCATCGGCACGGTCCGCACGGGCGGCGCCGATCCGACCGCGGACGGCGCCGCCCTGGCCCCGGACGCGGCCGCTTCGTCGTTCCCCGATGACCCGCCGGTCGCGCTCTGACCTGCTTTTCCGATGCGGCCGACCAGTCTTTTCGAGGTGGGCGGGGCGGGCGGCTTTTGATTGCCGACTCCTTCGGCTCGGGTCGCCAGGAGACGGCACGCTCTTGCCTTCAAAACGAGGCGTTGGCCACCGACCCGCAGCAGCGTCTCCTGCTCGAGGTGTCGTGAGAGGCCGTCGAGCGCGCCGGAATCGACCCGCTTTCGGTCAAGGGCAGCCGGACCGGTGTCTACGCCGGGTTGATGAACCCTGACCATCAGGCCCGCCCGGACACGGTTTCCGAAGCGGCCCAGAGGTTCCCGGTCACCGCGACTCCGCGGTCGCGTTCGGCCGGATCGCGTACGTGGACCGGGCCGGGGACTTGCTCGGTGCAATGGCGTGGCCCTTCGGGGGCCCGGAGGAAGAGCCCGATGTCAGGCGTGGCAGGCGCAGCCGTCTCGGCACCCGCAGACATCGCGCGGGTGGTCTTCGGTGCGGCCGGAGCCGGGCGAGGCACAGCAGGCGTTGCCCTGCCTTGCGTCGCGACCCTCCTTTGCGGCGATGGCCGCGACGATGAGAGCGGCGGACGGGTCGGCCCAGGACCAGCCGAGTAGGGCGTTGAGGAGAAGGCCGACCAGTAGCACGGCGGACAGATAGGTGCACAGCATCGTCTGCTTGGAGTCGGCTACCGCGGAGGCCGAGCCCAGTTCGCGCCCGGCGCGGCGCTGGGCGTTCGAGAGTACCGGCATCACAGCGAGGGAGAGCGCAGCCAAGAAGATGCCCGGCAGTGAGTGCCTGGCCGGTTGGGAGCCGGTGAGAACGCGGGTGGAGTCGGCGGCCACATAGATGGCGAGGGCGAAGAACGCGATCGCGGTGATGCGCAGCGCGGTCTTCTCCCGCGCCTCGCGCACGGTGTGGTCGCGGGCGGAGAACTGCCAGGCCACCGGGCAGCGGCCAGCTGCCGGCTTGCACGCAGCTAGGGCAACCGGCCGGAACCCAGGATCTGGCCTGGGTTGTCATCCGGTCACTGCGATCCCGCAGCGAAGGTCCGGCCAAATCAGGGCAGCCAGCGGCTGGTGAAGGTCAGGCTGGCCGGCTGGCCGGCCGGAAGCGTGGCGCCGGCATAAGCCTCCGCCAGCGCCTGGCCGAGGGCCGCGCAGGCGTCGGCAGTAGCGGGCTGCACGTGCGCGAGAACCACGCCAACGACGCCTGGCGTTGCTGCCCGGCGCGCATCGCGGGCGGAGGCATCCCGGGTGAGGACGGTCACCTCGCCGCACCATAACGGCGCGTCCGTGAGCGCCCTGAGCCGCGCCGGGACGCCGTACGGCACGGCGTCCTGCCCGGACGCATACCAGAACAGCAGTGCGCTGCCGCTGTCCGCGACTCCTGCGGCGCACTCCAGCGCTGACCCTCCGCCCGGACCTGCGGCATCGGGCTCGAACGGGTCAACGTGCACCAGGCCATCGCCACGACCCTCGCCACGGGCCAGGTACGCCGCCACGGCCGCCATGCCATCAACGCCGGCCACCTCGCAGTTACGCAAGCCGAGTTGGCGGGACCAGGAGCGAAGATCGGCGGCGCTGCCCGGATCCAGGTCGCAGAGGAGGTACGAGCTGTTGTTGCCGAGAATTGTCATGGCGAGCAGAGATGACCCGTGATAGGTAGCCGGGCTGGCACTGGCGCAGGACCCGGCAATGGCGTAGTACCGGGACCGGGCCAGCTCAGCAGACCGCGGCGCGGCAGCCAGGAAACGCCAGATGCCGAACTCTCGCTGCGGTTCGCGATTCAGCAGGTAGGCCGCCGAACCAGCGTGCGTCTCCGCATACCAGCGGGGAGGTTCCCGTTCCAGTACCTCCGCCAGCACCAGATGCTTCCAGACGTCGCCGAGGTTCCCGAAATGACTGTTCGCCATCGTCAGTTTGCGTTCCTGTCCGTAAGGTTCCGAGCCGCCGCCGGCCCGGACGTTTCGCCGCACAGCAGGCAGGACGCAGGCAGCACTCGTACGAGTAGGTCACCCTTCGGCTTGTCGTATCTGAGGATCCTTCGCGATGGGGAGCAGCTTCACCGGGTACCGCGGGCATGGCTTCTCGGCCCGCGACGGAATCCTGGAGAACTGGCTGGCCGCGCTGGCCGACGTCCCTTGTTGTACGTGCTACTCAGCTTGGATCCTAACATTCGCGATAAACCACAGACACAACAAGCCAGATGATTGACGCGCTTCGCAGTCCCGGACGACCTTAGAGGGGCTTTGAGCCTCGGTCAGGTTGGTCTGGTCCGGGTGTCAGCATCCGCGCCAGCTCGGCACCGTTTGTCTGGTTAGTCGTCGGGTGAGCATGGTGGTCTGGGCGATGTAGATCTGGGCAGCGCTACTC
>FSXZ01002142.1_pt1 | contig 12486 bp, 8 predicted proteins | sample 1638121 | NCBI WGS metagenome assembly FSXZ01 (sample SAMEA3914788, study PRJEB12502) | metagenome | biome: forest; material: soil | place: Canada | collected 2011-07-03 | depth 0.1 m
CGCCGCAGGCGGTTCTTCCGCGGCGACGCGCCGGACGGCGGCATCGGAGACCTGGCCTGGTTCCTGCCGGACGGAAACCGGATGCAGGACAGCGACTGGGACTGGGAGGAGGCCCGTTCGGTCGGCGTGTTCCTCAACGGCCAGGCCATCACCGAACCAGATCAAGAAGGCGACCCGGTCACCGATGACTCCTTCCTGATCCTGTTCAACGGCCACCACGAGCCGGTCGAGTTCCGGCTGCCCGGTACCGCGATCGGGGAGAAGTGGCATGTAGCCGTGGACACCTTCCGAGACGGGGAGACCAGGCCCGACCTGCACGCCGAAGACTCCGTGCACATTGAGGCCCGCAGCACCCTCGTCCTGATCCGCCAGTGAAGGGCTGAAGTTCAAAGTCCTTATCTCGAACGGACCCTGGCTCTACCCAACGTCGACACCATGACCGCCGCCACGGTGGAAAACGAAGTTGAATTTCTGCGACGCCAGTTACAGCGGATGATGATGCAACGGCAGTTGCTCAAGACCTGAAGTATGGCGAAAGATCGCGCCAGATCACACGTGAAGCGACGGCCAATGTCCATTAAATTGGAGTAATGGAAATGGCAATGGCGATGGCCTTATCGTGCCGCTGACGATCGGCGAGGTCCACACCACTCTTCTGCTGACTTCTGCCGCGGTATCGGATGTCACCGCGGTGGACCTGCTTGCGATTGCGCCAGGCAGATCGGTGCGGACACGGCAGCGCCCGATTCGCTGTGCGTGGTCGCCCGAGGTCCTGACCGGAGTGGATTGCTCCGCCGCCCTCGCCGAGCGCCGAGAGGTCCGGATCGTCGGTACTCCGGCTACCCAGTTGTCGCTGACGGACGGGCGCATCATCCAGGCTGGCACCCACGCGACCTTCCGCCACGACCCCGCCGGGCGCCGTCGTCCGTGGGCCCATTACCTCGCTCAGCCGGGAGTGCTCGAAGTGCTCGGGAAGGCGTCCGAGGAAAGCCTGGCGGCAGGCTCCCTGGCGGGCCCGGCGACCACAACCGCCCTTGACCTAGGCGCGGTCAATGCACGGGTCCTCGCGGCGGTCCAGCGCAGCGAGGGACTTGACCACCGCCCGCCGTTTCGTAGCAGACGGACCCGATTGCGCTGGTCGGCCGAGTCCTCCAATCGTGAGCAGGAAATAGTCTTTACGCTCGGCGCGGACGGACTTCGAACCGTGCGACTGCGCGCCGCGGAGTCAGATCCGCGCGCACTCGCTGATTTCTGCGCCGATCTCGCATTGCACGACTGGCTGCTCTCTTCCTTGCTCGACATTGTGGACCGGTCCCTCGCCCGCAGCCGTCCGGCGACCGAACTGATCCGCATGCTCCGCCCCGGCATTGATCACCTGGTGCACGCTTGGATGCCGGCCGCCCACGTGAGCAGGACACTGGACCCTATCTGGCAGGAACTGGATCTGCGGGCGGGATTCTCGTTGCAGTGGCAGAAAACCGTCGAGCGAATCCGCGACCAATTGTCCGTTGGCGTCATAGAGGCACTGCGACCGTCCATCGAGCCAGCGAGATCGGAGTCCGGATGACCAACGGCGGAGTGGGTCGGAGCCTTGCGCCGGGAATTGTGCTGAAGATCGGGTTTCCCCTCGTCATCGGATTGATTACGCTCTTGGCGGCCGGCGCCGACGGAATGCCGGGCAGGGATTCACTGGCGCTGACAGCGGTCGTGGCGTTCGGATCAGCGCTGGTCCTCTTCATCGTGGATACCGAGATACGGCTCTCGGGCATTGACGACCGGATCGCCGAGGGATTCGCGAAGAACGGCCGGCCGGCTGGGCCGTCATCCGGGTCGCAGCGGTCGATTCTCGACGAGGCGCAGCTCGCGGACCTTCTGGAGACGGCCAGCCAGACCGATGAGCGAGTCAACCCGCTGCTCCAGCGCCTTGCGCGCCGGGAGCTTGAGCGGGTGACCGCGTTCGTCCGCCAGTTGCCGGTCGGCGGCGAGATCACGTACGAGGGGGAAGACCGGGAGTGGCTGCTCGGCTTGACCCGAGAGGCCGAGCGCTCCATCGACGCGATCTCGCTGTCCACGGTGGACGCCGGGGTGGCCGGCCTTGACGGCGGGCTCTGGACCAGCGACCTGGGCATCCGCTACCTCGGACTGCAGCGTGAGGCGATCGCCAGGAAGGTCCGCATCCGGCGCGTCTTCGTGTTCGAGAACGCGGAGATGGCCCGCGACGAGACCGTCTCGAGGATCACCCAGGTCCAGCGGGACGTCGGAGTCGAGGTCCGGATGCTCGATCACCTGTTCATCCCGGACTGGATGCAGTCAATGATCTTTGACTTCATCGTGTTCGACGGGACCGTCACCTACGAGACCACGCCGGCCACGGCCTTCGCCGTAGGCCAGACTCGGCCCGGCATACTCCGGACCCTGCTGGCGCCGGTGCCGGCCCGGGTTCGCGAGCTTGAGGAGCGGTTCGAGCAGCTGTGGGATGCCGCGGACCCCGAGCGCAATATCGACGAGTGAACGGCGCGGGTTAACGCGGGGTCGGTGTCGCCCGGGGCGGCGAACACGTACCTGATCCGGTCCACCAGCTCGGCGGGCAGCGGCATCGCGTCACGCGCGGCTCGGCCGGTTGCTTCGGCGAAGATGCTGCTGTCGCAGCTGAACTGGCTGAGTATGGTCCGCACCGCCAGTTCGACGGGCAGGAAACGCGGTGACAGCACCGACAGCGTCGTGTAGGCGGCGAAGGCCGCCGCCCGCGGATTGAGCCGGACGACGGGAGGCAGATCGTCCCAGCTTTCCGGAAACAACGGGTCCGTCCAGTCCTGTGGCGTCACCACCGCGCGGCCTTCGTCTCGCAGCAACCCCAGCCGCATCAGCTGCCACACGGCCGCGAGCATAGGGCAGGACCAGGTCCGCTTCCCGTCACGCTCATCCCAGAGCTCGACGTCGACGAAGATGGAATGCCGTCGCCGCGCGCTCTCCCGCGGTGGCTGCCAGGCACTGCGCCTGGTCATCGCCTCGTCCCGCGCGGTACTCGGTGACCGCTGCCCGTTGGTCAGCCAGCCCGTCTCGGTGAGCGGAGGACGCGCGCCGGTCGTCCCGGGGGCCGGCTCGGTGACCAGGCTGCCCAGCGTGAGGCTGGCCGGACTGGCGCCGCCCGCACTCGCGCAGGCCGATTCGCGCGCCAGGTAGTCGATCTGCAGGTCTTCTCGCTTGGCCGCGGCCAGCACCATCGGGATCACTTCGGCGGGGGAAGAGAACCGGCTGAAGTAGTCGTCGACGAGGAAGCACGTGCTGAGCCTGACGGACTTCTTTTCGCAGCCGATCGCCTCTGGCGTCCGGGCCGCACGGACCCACGGCGCCGCCGCGGCGAAGGTGCGCCGCACGGCGCTCTCCCCCTCGGCCAGATCCTCCATGTAGAGGTGACCGACCTCGACGGAGACGTGGGAAAGGGGAACCGACTCGACCTTGAACTCGGCGCTGGTCTCCAGGAACTCGGTGCTGACCTCGCTCACGGCCGTTCCCAGGCCGACTCATCGGCCATCGTCTTCGCGATCGAGTCGAATGCCTCGATCGTCGCCTCGTTGGCGACGTGGCTGGCCCAGACGTCGCTGTCGGTGATCAGCTGCTCGCGCCACTGCAAGACGGGGTCGAGCGGCACCGCGCCGAGCATCGCGGACCGGCCCACGTTCAGCTCGGCGGCCAGCTTCTGCAGTCCCCGGTTAGCCTCGCGGAGCCAGGCGAGCTGCGGCGGGCGCAGACCGGCGAGGTCCGGTGCGTTCGGGTCCACGATCGCCGTGCGGACGAAGCGGATGTCATCGATGAACTGCTCACGGGGGCGGCCATGGTCCTGGGCAATGTCTAGCAGCCCCCGCTCGCCGAAGACCAGGCCCGCCGCGGCCAAGATGTGCTGCCTGGTCCAGCGGTGAAACACCAGCCAGCGCGTGGTCACGTCGCGCAACGCCGGCGAGGAGGTCGCCGCGATCACGATCTCCGCGGCGTACGAGCGGCCGGCGCTCAGGTCGACAATCACGACCTCGAACTCGCTGTGCAACTCAAGGAAAAGGTCGGCGCAACGGGCGACCACCGCATCGTCGAAGGAGAACTCGCCCCCGCCGGCGTCCCCGGGCGCCAGGACCAGCCGTCCGGTTCCCGGCGGGCGCTGCCGGAGGCTGGCCCGGTCGGAGTGCTGCCAGACATCCCAGAGCTCGCCCGACCCGCGGCCGAGGAGGAGGGAGTGCGTGCCCCGACCGGTCGTGGTGCCGCGAGAGAGCGCGCTGATACCGAAGATCGCCCCCGCCGTCGGCGAGCCGAAATCGAAGTCGACGTAGCAGGCGTCGCCGCCCTGGAGGGCCCGCCGGTACGCGACGTTGCTGCCGGTGACCGAGCGGCCGGTGCCCCCCTTGTCCGAGGTCGCGATGACGATCATCGCTAGCTCATCCTGGCCGTGTCCTGACGGGCCGCGTCGATGATGTCGAGCTCGCGGAGCACGTCGCTGGCCAGCACGCTCGCGGTGCCCGGCCGCTCGCGCAGCAATGCCCGGGCTCGCCGCAGCTTCGCGCCCACCCCCCGGAAGCTCTCCCGCATCTGCTCCCCGGTGTCATTCGTGCCGCGCAGCCGTTCCTGGTCAAACAGGTGCTCGGCCTCCGCTAGGAGCTGCCGCGCGAGGTCCAGCAGGCCGGAGGCGGCGGGCGAGGCCGACTCGGTCACGATCGCGGCGGCGACCAGCGCCTCCATCACCCGCTCGGTCTGATGCCAGGACGGCCCTTCGGACGAGGTGGACGGGAAGCCGGTGAAGACCTGCGCCGACTCATCCCACAGTCCGCGTCCGTCCGGCGCGGTGATCCTTCGGCGCTCGATATGCCGCCAGACCTGGTCGGCGAGATCGAGCGTGCGAACCCGGGCGGCATTGTCGTCAAGCAGCTCCACCACCCGCAGCAGCCGCTTCAGCAGTAGCGAGCTGAAGCTGGGGACGGTCCACTGGAGCTTAGGACCATCGGCCACGTTCTCGCTTCCGATCAGCTTGAGCTGCATGCCCGGCACGTGCAGGGCGACCGCCGGGTCATCCTTGGTCGGCCGGTAGGTAATCCGGCCGCGCTCGGCCAGCTTTTCCAGCAGCAGCCCGATCCGGTCGGCGTCGTCACTGTCGAGCTTGCCCGACCCCGAATCCTGGATGACCATCGACGTGAGCAGCAGCGAGTAATAGTCGGACTCGCTTTCGTCGGTGGTGGTCCAGGGCAGGTCCTCGATCGGCCAGCGGTCGCCGCCGCCGAAGGTGGCGATCTTAGCCCAGAACTGCCGCGTCACGTCCCAGCGAAGCTGGAGCGCGCGGGACAGTCGCTGCTGCTCCACGTCGAGCAGGCCGCGAAGGCGGGTCTGCTCGCTGAACAGGTCCTGGATACCGTCGAGGGCGGCAACGGTGAAGTACAGGTAGGGCCGCGCCTCCGCGACGCCCGTCGGCTGCTTGCCGATGTTCATTTCGGGACTGAGCGGCACCTCGGTTGCACCGTCGACGACACCCCAGGACCACCCGCATTCAAACAGCCGTCCCCGATTTTCCAGCTGTGCCGTGATCTGGCCGACTCCCACCTCCACCTCGGTCTGGATGCTGGTCCGGATGTCAGCGAGTTCCTCGAGCAGGTCGGCGACGACGATCTCGTTCGCCGTGCCGGTCTGGTTGGCCATCTTGCACATCGTCCGACCGGGCGCGTCATCCGGGTCGAAGATGTTCACGGTGAAGCTGCGGAGCAGGCCAACCATGGCCGCGCTCAGCCGCTGACGGCAGAGTTTCTCCAGGTCGTCGACCTCGTCTCGCATCCGCGTACTGCGCAGACCCTGCCGGTAGACCCGCAGGAAGTCGAGCGTGGACAGGCACAGCGTGAGGGACATCGAGTACGAGTCGACGACGGCCAGGCTCTGCTGGGCGGGCGCGACCTCCGCCGCCTTGCCGTCACCGGCGTGCTCGGGCTTGAAGTAGGCGCCGCCGGAGAAATCCGGCGTCCCGTCGATCAGGTAGGTGCGCATGTAGTCGCCGATGAACTCGACCAGCCGCTGCGGGATGTCGAGCGCATTGCCGAGCGAGTGCAGGTGTTCGAGGACATCGTCCGAGGTCTGGTCGACGCTGCCGACGGCCAGCGACTGGATGACGGTGGCGGGATACAGGATAGTCAGCAACTGCTCGGCGTCGCTGACCGAATTCCGCCCGGCCTGGCCTTCCCAGGTCCAGGCTCCGCCGCGGTAGCAGTAGCCGACGACCGCGCGCCAGAGTTCGAGGATGTCCCGCCGTGGCTGGATTTCCATGGCTCTCCGGCCTTTGTCACCGCCTGTCGGCGAAACCTGTGGCCACGACCATTTCCGCGTACCCGCCCGGCACCCGGTGTCTGGTCTAAAGCGGCGCTACCAACACGTCAGATAATAACAGCTTTGCCTGCCGACGACCCGATGCGCGGCCTGGCCATTGTCGGCGAGCGCCGAATCAGTCAACTTCGGTCGCCCCATGCACAATTGTCACATGGTGCTGCTACCTGGCATTACCGTTATCGCTAGAGGTTATCCCTCGACCCACCCGGTAACCAGGAGCATCGCGTCGTACCCTTTCCGCAGCGCCCGGATGGTGTTGTTGGTGCGCAGCACGCTGGTGCCGGTCACCGGGAGACGGGCGAGCAGTGCTTCCAGGGACGGCAGAGTTAGCCGCACCGAGGGGAACCTGACGCCGCGCACCTCGTAACCGGTCGAGCCCTCCATGAAGGCCATAAGAAACGGCGAGCCGGGCACCAGTGCGCCCAGGAACGTGCGCACCGCGACCTCGAACTCCGCCCGGTCCTCGGTCAGGCCGTCGGCCACGAAGAACATGCTGCCGAGGTCCCAGGTGCGCCGGGGGAGGTCGAAGATGCTCAGGGCGCGGACCTCGTGCGCGGCCGCCAGCCTGCGCCGCGGGTCCTCGATGTTCTGGTAACAGGGCTGGTGCGCGACCAGGTTCCAGAAGCGCTGCCACTCCCATTCGCCGGACGTCTCGGCCAGGTGCTTCCGCAGCCACCCGATATTAGATTCCGCGTGCTCGGTGAAGACGATGCGCTCGACCCATGGCAGCATTAGCAGCCCCGGGTAGAGATTGGCGCCCGCGCCGACATCGACGGCAGTCTTGGAACGTCCGGGCTCGCAGGCCGTGATCAGGAACTTGCTCGCGGACTCGATAATTTCCGCGTCTTCAGGCAGTAGGTCGGCGAAATTCAACTTCCAGTACTCATCCGCGTCGAACTTCGACCACGCCACCTCGTCGTTCCGCAAGCCGGGTTCACGCTCTGCCATAGCAACCGACTCTACCGGACGATAAAGATGATGGGTACGCCCTTTCGCCCGAAGCGACGAACGACGCCGGTGAAAGGGCTGGCGAGGCCGCTGGCAATATACGCTATAAGGGACGTGCTGTAGGTAATGGCCAGGAGCGGGGTACGGTGCGGCAACAACCTGGCGGATTCGGTGTGCCGGCGGCTGGTCAGCCCGGCCGGTACGGGCCCTGGACCAGCGGCCAGGTCCGGCTGGCCGGGGAGTGGTCGGCCCGGCGTGACCAGTTGGTCAGCATTGCCCTGGCCCCGGCCGGAGACCGGCTGGCTCACTCTGTGGGACCGCGGCTGAGCGTGTCGGGCGTTGCCGACGGCCCCCGGGTCGAGTACCGGCTCCCGGTGACCTGCGCGCTGTCCCCCGCGCTGACCTGGTCGCCCGCGGGTGACAAGCTCGCATTCCGCGACGACAGCGGTCAGGGCCGGGTCGCTGACCTGTCCGGGCCGCTCCCCGCGGCCGGAGCGCAGTCCCGGATCCCGTTCCTCGGATCGGCCAGCGCGCTAGCCTTCGTTCCCGGTGACGAGCGGCTGGTCGCTCTCGCCCCGTCACTGCCGGGCCGGATGACGCTGCGGCTTATCCGGCCCGGCGGTGACGCGATCTGGGAGCTTGCGCTGCCAAGGAACCGGATGTCCGGTTCTCGCCTGGAGGGGGTCAACCTGGCGGTGTCGCCCGATGGAAGCCGCGTAGCCTGCACCGCGGGAACACCGACGGTCGTGGTGATCGACACCGCGACCGGGCAGCCGGTGAGGCAATTCGACGGGCACGCGCAGACCGTGGCCGGCCTGGCCTGGATCGACGACGAATGGATAGTAACGGCCGCCGCGGACGCAACCCTCCAGGTGTGGCGCCCGGACGACGCGGCTCCCGCCCTCGTGGTGGAGACCGTCGCCGCTGCGGGAATGACGTTCGTGCGCGAGCGGCGGACCGCGCTCGTCTGGTCGGCCCGGGGCGACCTGCGGGCCTGGTCCCTGGCACAGACCCCAACTCAGCTGTGGTACCGGGACCCGCCGCCGCGGAGCCTGGCGGCGCACTTCACCAGCCTGGCCGTCAGCGCCGTGGGCGGCCTGCTGGCGCTGGTCGATGCCGGATCGACGGATCTCGTGCTCGTCAGCGACTGGGACCGCGTGGTCGGCGCTCCGGCCGCGACCAAGACCTACGCGAACGCCAAGGTCTTGATGCTCGGCGACTCAGGGGTCGGCAAGTCGGGTTTGGCCATGGTGCTGGCGGGTCAGGACTTCGAGCCCACCGAATCGACGCACGGGCGCCAGATCTGGCGGCTCCCCGCAGCCGAGGAAACAGGCTCCGCCGGTGACGTCAGGGACGTGCTGATCTGGGATCTGGCCGGACAGCCGGGATACCGGATCGTTCACCAGTTGCACCTCGGAGGCGCGGCCCTGGCGCTCATCTTGTTTGACGCCAAGAGCGAGACCACGCCGCTGGCCGGGGTGCAGCACTGGGCGCGCGCGGTCCGGCACGCGCATCAGATGACGGCCGAAGCGCTGCCCACCTTCCTGGTCGCCGCCCGGGCCGATCGCGGCGGCATAAACGTCTCCGATCAGCGGATCCACAAGCTGATGGCCGATTTCGGGCTGACTGACTACTTCAAGACCAGCGCTAAGGAGGGGACCAACACCGACCTGCTGCGGGCCCGGCTGCTGGCAGCGATCGACTGGACCAAGCTGCCCGAGGTCACCTCGACCGCGCTGTTCGCCGCGGTCAAGCAGTTCGTCATGGCCCAGACGTCGTCCGGGACCCTGCTGACCCCGCTCGACGAACTGCGCCGGGCGTTTCAGGCCGCGGTACCGAGCGGCCTGCGGCTGCTGAGCGGGCAGGACCAGCAGCAGCCGGCCAACGGCGACCCGCAGGAGATCTCGCCCGCCAGGCTTGCCTCGGTCTTCGAGGGATGCATCGCCCGCCTGGAGTCGGCCGGGCTGGTGAAGCGGCTGAACTTCGGTGACTACGTGCTGCTCCAGCCCGAGTTGCTCGATGCGTATGCCGGCGCCATGGTGAACGCGGCCAGGGACGAGCCGGACGGGCTCGGGAGCATCTTGGAGACTAAGGTCGTGGACCTCGAATTCGCGGCCCCGTCCAGCGAACGAGTGCTGGCCCCACAGCAGGAGAAGCTGCTGGTACTCGCCACCCTGGAGGAGCTCCTCGAGCGCGAGCTTGTGCTGCGCGAGCCGACCGAGAGCGGCGTTCAGCTAGTCTTCCCCTCGGCCTACCGGCGCGACCTGCCGGCGTCTAAGACGCCGAAGGGGGATGGCGTCGTATTCCGGTTCGAGGGGCCAGTGCAGAACGTGTACGCGACCCTGATCGTCCGGCTAGCCCGTAGCAACCTGTTCACCTGGGTAGAGGCCTGGCAGTCGGCGGCCCGGTTCGCCGCCGAGACGGGGGAGTGCACCGTCTTCCTCAGCTTCGACGGCGAGGGCAAGGCCGAGTTGTGGATCGGGTTCGACCGGATGCCGGCTCTGCTGCGGAGGCAGTTCGAGCACTTCGTGCACGCCCACCTCGAGCGCCGGGCCACGCTGGGAACGATCACCAGGGAGCGCCGGTACAGCTGCCCCCGCGATGGCACGGCGTTCACCTCCGAGCAGGTCGATCAGGTCATCAACCTCGGACGGCCGGACATACTGTGCCCGGTGTGCGAGAACCGGGTCTCGCTGCGCGATGACTACGAGCTGGCCAACGGCACGGATCAGTCCACCGCGGCGATGGACGCCTCGGCCGACGTCGGCCGGGAGATCGCGGCCGCCTCGGCCGTGGTGCGGGGGAAGGAGGTGGTACAGGAGTTCGACGTCTTCCTCTGCCACAACTGGGACGACAAGCCCGCCGTCCGCGAGATCGCCAGGCAACTTCGGGACCGCGGGCTGCGCCCGTGGCTGGACGAGCGCGAACTGCGCCCGGGACTTCCCTGGCAGCCGGCGATCGAGGACGTCATCGCGAGCATCCCGGCAGCCGCGGTGATCGTCGGTTCCCAGGTGGGTCCCTGGCAAGATCAGGAACTGGCCGCGTTCCTCCGCCAGTTCGTCAGGCGGCGCTGCGCCGTCGTTCCCGTGCTGTTGCCTGGCGCCGACCCGCTTGACCTGCCGATCTTCCTCGATGGCTTGACCTATGTTGACCTAGCCGCCACCGAGCCGGACCCAATCGATCGGCTTGTGTGGGGCATCACCGGCAGACAGCCAGAGAAATAACTCCTGCTTGAATCGGGAGGCAGGAAGTGGGGGGCGCGCGGGGCGCGGATGCGATTAGGTTTCGGATGTGGTTAGGTTTGACGCCTACGACTGAAGGTGTGTTGCGTGTCACTGAAGGTATGTGAAGCGGTCTCGGTCGGGGAACTGCGCGAGGCGTCAGCGCTGCTTGAGATGGTCTGGGGCCGTAGCGAAGAGGGCGTGCCGGTGCACAGCGAGGTGATGAAGAGCCTCGTCCATGCCGGCGGCTGCGTCACGGTCGCGCGCGACGGCGACGGCGAGGTCGTTGGCGCGGCGGTGCTTTCCCCGGCCGCGCCGACCGGGGCAGCGTACTCGCTGATCGCGGGGGTCGCGCCGGGCAGGAGCGACCGCGGGATCGGCCGGGCGCTCAAGCTGCGGCAGCGGGAGTGGGCGCTGAAGCATGGCTTCACCCATATGACCTGGACGTTCGACCCGCTGGTGGCCCGCAATGCGCGGTTCAACCTGGCCAAGCTTGGCGCGGTGGCGGCAGAGTACGAAGTCGCGTTCTACGGCCGGATGAGCGATGACCTCAACGGCGACGACGAGTCGGATCGCCTGGTGGCGCGCTGGGCGCTGGCAGGCGGGCGGGCTGCCGCCGCCGCCGCGGGGACCCCGCCAGCCCACGGTGACTCCGGCCCCGCTGACAGTAGCGAGACGCTGCGTGACGCGCCCGACGACGGGCCGCTGCTGCGGCGCGACGCAGCCGGGCTGTGGTGCCGCGTGCCCGCTGACATCGTCGCGCTCCGCCGGGCCGATCAGGCGCAGGCATCGCGATGGCGCCTGGCCGTGCGCGACGTCTTCCGCGCTGCCTTCGCTGACGGGTGCGCCGCTACCTACTGCACCCGTACCGGCTGGTACTTGCTGGCTCCCGAGGGGATCTCGTAAAGACCCGATTGGTTCACGCTGCCTTGAGCCGTGCCCGTTCCGGTCCAGGATCATTCAGATCTACGGGACGTGAGCTGACCCGGAAGCCACGCTGCGACGAAGATCCCGGTCAGAGCGACCGCGATGGCGAACGAGAACGCCAGGGCGACTCCAGGGCCGTGCCCTATTCGGGAAGTGCCGGCCACGATGGCCCCCGCCACTCCGGTGCCGATGGCCTGACCGAGTACGTCGCAGAGCTGTAGAGCCGAAGTCGCCCGGCCCTCCTCGCCCGCTGCGGCGAGATCGAGTGTGGTCACCGACAGCGGAGCGTAGGCAGTACCGATCCCCGCGCCAGCCAACGCCCAGGCCGCAATCGCCAGCGCGGGCGGCACCGACGGCAGGAGCGCCACGCACATTGCGCCGAGGCCAATGGCGACCAGGCACTCGCCGGGCCGCACGAGGCGGCGCGGACCCCACCGGGCGATGCAGCGGGCCTGCACCCACGATCCGGCCGTCCACGTCAGGGTCGACGCCGTCAGGGCAAGAGCTGCCAGCGTCGTCGGGGCGTGCCGGACGGTGACGATCGCATACGGGACATACGCGTCGCCAGCGAAGAAGCAGCATGTCAGCAGTGACCGGCTGAGGATTGTGGCCGCCAGCCCCGGCCGGGCGGAGAGGTACCGGGGAGGTGTCAGACGGCGCATCGAGACGGCGAGCAGGGCGCCGCCGGCGATACCGCCCGCGGCGGCCGCGAGCGCGACGCCGGAACTGAGCGCCGCCAGCGCTGTGCCGGCGCCGGCCACCACGCCCAGCACGGCCAGGTACGGCACCGAGGCCGTGCCTGGATTCGCGGGTGGCGGAACGTGTCGCAGGGCCCGCACAACCAGAACCCCAGCCGCGGCCACCAGCGGCAGCAGGCCCAGGAAGACCCAGCGCCAGCCGACTGCCGCGGCTACCAGGGCGGCGATGCCCGGCCCGATCAGGCCGGGCACCACCCATGCGGTGGAAAGCACGGCGAACATTCTCGGCCGGGATTCCTCGGCGTAGCACCGGGAGATCGCCACGTAGGCCACCGCGGGCA